>Ga0182741_1003554_pt1 | contig 16431 bp, 12 predicted proteins | sample eDN5th37CBELigOP_FD_128874 | JGI IMG/M metagenome (GOLD analysis project Ga0182741, IMG submission 128874) | Enriched Organic Plus compost microbial communities from Emeryville, California, USA - eDNA 5th pass 37_C BE-Lig OP (version 2) (version 2) ...
CGTCACACGCCCGAAGCGCGGCGCCTACTCGCAGATTTGCCTTGTGGTGTCCGGGCAAGGGCGCTCGCACATCGGCGACAAGGTTTTCGAATGGTCGCAGCACGACGTATTCACGATTCCGTCGTGGTCATGGGCGAGCCACGAGGCGATTTCGGGAGACGCGGATCTCTTCATCGTGTCCGACAAGGTCGTGTTCGAGAAGCTCGATGTGCTGCGTGAAGAGATGCAGTAACCCGCATGGCTGACACGCTGCCGCCTGAGGTGGCCCCTGGCGCGCCGCGTGACGCCATCGGCGCCGCGCTCCGCCGTGTCGAGGATTTCCGCTTCCTCACCGGTCAGGGACAATATGTCGGCGACATCGCGTATCCCGGCGCGCTGCATGCGGTCTTCGTGCGCTCCATTCACGCACACGCATCCATTCGCAGCATCGATTGCCGCGAGGCGCTGGCAACACCCGGTTGCGTCGCGGTCTTCACCGGCGAGGACATGCGTGCCGATGGCGTTGGCCCGATGCGCGCCATGTGGGCGATCAAGGGGCCGGACGGCGCGCCGATGGCCGAGCCGGACCGCTTCGCGCTCGCCCGCGACGCGGTTCGCTATGTCGGCGAGCCGGTGGCGGTGGTCATTGCGGAGACGGCGACGGCCGCGCAGGACGCCGCCGAGCGAGTCAGCATCGACTATGATGTGCTTCCGGCGCAACCGAATGCGGCCGACGCTTTGTCGGCGGATGCCGCTCAAATCCACGACAGCGCGCCGGGCAATGTCTGCTTCCGCTTCCGGCGTGGTGACGCCAAAGCGGTCAATGCGATCTTCGAGACGGCGCCGCATGTGGTCCGACTCGACATCGTCAATCAGCGCATCGGCGGCGCCGCGATAGAATCGCGCGCGCTGATCGCCATACCGCCGCGCGGTCGCGACAAGCTGACGCTCTACAGCTCGACCCAGGTACCGCATCACATCCGCCGCCTCGTTTCCGAACAGCTCGGCCGCAGCGAAGCGCAGATGCGCGTCGTTGCGCCCGATGTCGGCGGCGGATTCGGATACAAGGGCAAGCTCTATCCGGAAGAAGCGGTGTTGCCATGGGCGGCCTTACGGCTGAACCGGCCGGTGCGGTGGAGTGCAACGCGATCGGAGAGCTTTCTGTCCGACTACCAGGCGCGCGACCACACCACCCACGCCGAACTCGCGGTCGATACCGACGGACGATTCCTCGCGCTGCGGGTGCGGACGCTCGCCAATGTCGGCGCCTATGTCTCGACCTTCGGCGCTGCAATTCCGAGCGCCATCTATTCCGCGCTGCTTGCCGGCGTCTATGCGACACCGGCCATCAGCGTCGAATGCATCGGCGTCTTCACCAACACCGTGCCGACCGATGCCTATCGCGGCGCGGGGCGCCCGGAAGCCTGCTACGTGCTGGAGCGCCTCGCCGATCGCGCCGCCGACGAGCTGAATCTGGACCGCAGCGACATGCGCCGGCGCAATCTCGTGCCTGGCACCGCCATGCCCTATCAGACGCCGATCGGGCCGAGCTACGACAGCGGCGACTTCCCGCGCCTGTTCGAGCGCGCGCTTGCGGCGTCTGACTATGCCGGCTTCGCCGCGCGCCGGACGGAGGCCGCCTCACGTGGCTGCCTGCGCGGCATTGGCATGGCCTGCTTCGTTGAATCGTCGGGCGTTGCGCCGTCGCGCTTTGCCGGCATGCTGGGTGCGCGCGCCGGGTTTTACGAAGCCGCGTCCGTGCGCATGGAGCCGGACGGATCGATCCGTGCGTCTCTCGGCACCCACAATCACGGCCAGGGTCATGAAACCAGCATGGCCCAGATCCTCTCCGCGCGGCTTGGCGTTCCCGTTGCAAAGATCGAGATCAGTGAGGGCGACACCGATCAGGTGCCCTACGGGACCGGCACCTTCGGTTCACGAAGCATCGCGGTGGGTGGCTCAGCGCTCGCGCTGGCTGCGGACAAGATCATCGAGAAAGGACGGCTGATCGCGGCGCACCTCCTCGAGGCCGATGCCGGCGATGTGACCTTCGAGCGCGGCCGCTACAGCGTGAGCGGAACGAACCATGCGGTGACGATCGGCGACGTGGCGCGTGCCGCCGTGATCCCCCACGACTTCCCGCTCGAGCTCGAACCCGGATTGCAGGACATCGCCGTCTACGATCCAAAGGCCTTCGCCTTCAGCAACGGCTTCCATGTCTGCGAGGTGGAGATCGATCCAGACACCGGGCGCATTTCGCTGTGCCGCTACACCGCGGTGGACGATATCGGCACCGTCATCAATCCGATGATCGCGACCGGACAGGTTCACGGCGGCATCGCGCAGGGCTTCGGGCAAGCTGTCCTCGAACAGATCGTCTACGATCCGGCGTCCGCACAGGCGCTGAGCGCCTCGTTCATGGATTACGGCATTCCGCGCGCCGGCGACCTGCCCTTCTTCAAATCGGAATTCGACCAGAGCCAGCCCTGCACCCACAATCCGCTGGGTGCCAAGGGCTGCGGCGAAGCCGGAACAATCGCAGCGCCCGCCGCGATCACCGGGGCAGCCCTCGATGCGCTCGGGCCGCTCGGCGTCGGCGCGCTCGAAATGCCGCTGACGCCCTATCGCATCTGGAAGGCGATCCGCGACGCGCGCGCGTCGTGAATGCGCGGCTGCCGACGCCGTCGCCAGCCGAGCTTATGGACTGACCTCAATCGCTTCGAAGCCGCGCGGGACATGCCACCGTCCGCAGCACGAGGGCAACAGGCAGCGGATCGGCAGATGCCCTTCCGGCAGCGTCTCCAGCACCTTGCGCTCGATCCGCTGCGGGACCTCCGCCTGCCGCGAGACGCGCTCACGATGCACGGGCACGAGGTCACGGCGCTGCTGCTCGGTCGCCGCGACATCGATCTCCAGCGTCTCGGGGTCCAGCACGACGCCGTAATATTTGCGCGCGGCATCGAGCGAGACGTAACCCTGCCGCACGTCATGCTGCACATCCTCAGGCGAGCGTTCCAAAGGCGAACCGAAACCGCCGCCGCCGCCGGACCGGAGCACGAACGCATCGCCCGCCTTGACCCTGGCGCGGAACAGCTTGGCGTTCGGCACATCGTCGTCGATGACGCCGTCGCGCCGCATCAGCATCTCGTTGCCGGTACCCTCAAGCCCGCCTTCCAGACCCCAAGGTAGACAGACCGCGCGCTCGATCTGCGCATTGACGTTGAAATCGGAAATCGCGCGCACCACGGTCTCGACGCCGAGGCCGCCGCGGTAACGGCCCGGACCGCCGGAATCCTGAATGAGCGACAGGCTTTCGACCATCACCGGATATTTCGCCTCGAATTGCTCATTCGGGCTGTTATGAGTGTCACCGTCATTGATGCAGACGGTCGCCGACACGCCGTCCTCGCCGCGCTTGGCGCCCCAGCCGCCGCCGAGCGGGCCGAAGCTCGTGATGTAGAGCTTGTTGGTGTCGGGATAGAAGCCGTCGATCAGCGCGACGCAAAGATCGGCGTGATGGCCGGCGATGACCTGATCGGGAATCGCCTTCGACAACGCCTTGAAGATCGTGTCCACCACGGTCATCGGGAAGCTCATCCACCACCGCATCGGTGCGGGGCGCACCGCGCTGACGATGCTGCCGGGCGGCAGAATGACCTTCAGATTGCGGAACGAACCGTCATTGACCGGGTAATTGGTCGGCGACGTCACGCATTTGAACGCCACCTGTGCACAGGCAATGCCCGTGGTCGGACCGGAATTGTAGAAGCCCTTCACCTGTTTCGAGACGTCGGTCAGATCGACCGTCATCTCGTCGCCGGACACGATCACCTTGACGCGGATCGGAATGCGTTTGGCGATGTCGACCGCGTCGTCGTCCATGAAGCTTTCGGCCTCATAGACCCCGTCCGGAATGGCGAGCGTACGTTCGCGCGCGGCCACTTCGGCGTGATCCATCAGCACCTCGATGCAATCGAGCACCGGCTTCTGACCGTAACGGTCGAGCAATTCGACGAAGCGCCGCTCGCCGGTCTTGATCGCGGTGATTTGCGCACGCAAATCGCCCATCGCGCGCTCCGGGAGCCGCACATTCATGCGAATGATGTCGTGGATCTCCTGGTTGACCACGCCGGCCCGCGCGTATTTCACGATCGGCATCTGCAGGCCTTCCGAGAAGATGTCGGTCGTCACGCCGCCAAGCGTTCCCCCGACGTCCGGCCAGTGCGCCATGCAGCAGGAAAAGCCGACCAGTTCGCCCTCGTGAAACACCGGCATGGTGAAGGTGAAATGGTTGAGATGGCTGCCGGTGGTGTAGGCGTCGTTGGTCAACAGGATGTCGCCCGGCTGGAAGCCCTCTTTCTCGAAATGCCGGATCTTCGCCTTCACGGTCTCCGACATTCCGCGGATGAACATCGGCAGTCCGAGGCCGATCGAGACGGTGTCGCCGGTCTTGGTGAAGATACCGACGGTGAAGTCCAGCGCCTCGTAGATGATCATGTTGTAGGCGGTGCGCATGAGGTTGACCTTCATCTCCTCGGTCACCGCCATCACGCCGTTGCGCACGATCTCGACGAGGACCGGATCGGCCGTCGTCTTGCCCGGCTTGTTCTGGGTCTTGCTGGAAGTCTTGCTGCGCCCGCTCATCACTGCGCTCCGGAAATGCTGATCACGAGATTACCGATGACGTCGACTTCGACGCGGTCACCCGGCGGCACCACGGTCGTCGAGGCATGCTCCTCGATCAGAGCGGGGCCCTGAATGCGATTGCCCGCCTTGAGCTTGCCGCGCGCGAAGGTCGGCGTCTCGGTGAAACCGGTGTCCTGGAAATACGCCTTGCGCGTGCCGGTATGCGCGTCGGCCGGCGGCGTCTCGTCGCCCTTTTCGATCTGTTCGATGCCGGGCTTCTCGACGATGCCGGTCACGGTGGTGCGCAGGCTCGCGATCTCGGCCGGTTCGCCGGGCGCCGACGTGCCATAGCGCTGGGCATGGACCGCATCGAACAGCGCCTTGATCGCCGTGCGATCCTGCGCGTCGAAATGCTCCTGCGGAATGTCCACCGTCACGGTGTGCTCCTGCCCGACATAGCGCATGTCGAGTGCGCGCTGAACGGTGATCTCTTTTGGCGCGATCGCCGACGCGGCAATTGCCTCGCGGCCCTCGCCCTCCAGCTCGCGATACACGCTCTCGAATTGCGCAAAATCGAGCTTGTCCAGCGCCGTGAACCAGGTCCGCACGAAGTCGTAACGGAGATCGGAGAACAGCATGCCGAAGGCCGAGAAATGTCCCGGCGCGCGCGGGATAATGACGGTGCGGATGCCGATCTCGCGCGCCACCGCCGTCGCATGCAGCGGGCCGGCGCCCCCATAGGCCACCAGCGCGAAACTGCCGGCATCGAGCCCGCGTTCGGTGGTCACGCCCTTGACCGCATAGGACATCTTGGTCGCGGCGATCCGCAGGATGCCGTTCGCGGCTTCGGTGACGGTCAGGCCGAGCGGCTGCGCCACCTTGTCGCGCATCGCGCGCTCGGCGGCCTCGACATCGAGCCGCATCTCACCGCCGAGGAAACGGTCGGCACCGAGCCGTCCGAGAATGAGATTGGCATCGGTGATGGTCGGCTCCGTGCCGCCGCGGCCGTAACAGGCCGGACCCGGCTCCGCGCCGGCGCTGCGCGGACCGACATGCAGCGCTCCGCCATGCTCGACGCGGGCGATCGAACCGCCGCCGGTCCCCACCTCGAAAATGTCGATGGTCGGCACCTGGATCGGCAGCGCGCGATCGTAGCTGCCGATCAGCGCGTGACCGGTGGTCAGCGCGCGACCGTCCTGGATCACGCCGGCCTTGGCCGTGGTGCCGCCCATATCGAACGCGATCGCGTTCGGCATGTTGAGCGCATGGCACAAAGCCTGTGTGCCGATTACCCCCGAAGCCGGCCCGGATTCCAGGATACGGATGCATTCGCGTTGCGCCTTGTCGAGTTCGAACAGGCCGCCGGTCGATTGCACGACGAGAAACGTGCCGCGGAAGCCTTCCGACGTGATGCGCTCGCCGATCTCGGTCAGATAGCGCTGCACCCGCGGGCCGACAAACGCATTCGCCACCACCGTCGAGCAGCGCTCGAATTCGCGATATTCCTGCGACAATTCGTGCGAGGTCGATACGAACACGCCCGGCAGTCGCTTCTGCAACAGCTCCTTGGCGCGCAATTCATGGGCCGGATTGCGATAGCAATGCAGGAACAGCACCGCGACCGCCTCGATGCCCTCGCGCTCGAGCGTATCGGCGATCGTCATCAGTTCGGCTTCGTCGAGCGGTATGTAGACCCGGCCGTCGGCGAAGAGCCGCTCGGTGACCTCGAAGCGCAGCGCGCGCGGCACCAGCGGCACATGCTTCTGGAAAAACAGATTGTAGGCGTCCGGCCGGTTGATGCGGCCGATCTCGTAGACGTCGCGGAAGCCGCGCGTGGTGATGAGCGCCGTCTTCGCGCCGGTACGCTCCAGCATCGTGTTGATGGCGACGGTCGAGCCATGCAGGAACAGCGCCGCTTCCGAGAACGCCGTACCCGCCTTGGTTACGCCTGCCTCGATCCCCTCCACCATCGCGCGCGGCGTCGACAGGCTCTTGCCCAGCAAAAGGCGGTGCGAGGTTTCATCGAAGGCTGCGACGTCGGTGAATGTCCCGCCGATATCGGCGGCAAGACGAAGGCGTTGCGCGGATGCGGATTTGGCTGGCGACATCGGTGGCTTTTCACTCCCCGGACACGCCATCCGCGCATCTGAGGCGCGCGGGATGGGCTGGAAACGGACCGGCCGCGTCCGCGGCCGCGTTTCTCATTGACAAATTCTTTGCCTAATAGCAAATGGCGATTGCATGGCCGCTCAGCGCAAGGGCATTCAATCCGTCGAGCAGGGAGCCAAACTCCTGGAGACCTTGATCGCGTCCCGCAAACCGTTGCCGCTGCGCACGCTGGCGCAGATGTCGGGCATGTCGCCCAGCATGGCGCACCGGTATCTGACGAGTTTCATTCGCGTTTCGCTGGTGCAGCAGGACGCGACGAGCGGCCATTACGATCTCGGCACATTCGCGCTGCGCCTCGGAATGGCGGCGCTGAACCGCGCCGACTTCATCCAGATCGCCGACGACGAATTCCGGCAGCTCGTGAGCCGCGTGAATGTCGACGGCCACCTGTCGGTCTGGGGCGATTACGGCGTCACGATCGTCCGGATTTACAACAGCGAGGCGCCGCTCTTGTCGGACTTGCGGCTCGGCGCCGTGCTGCCGCTCTACGATTCCGCCGCGGGCCGTCTGTTCCTCGCCCATCATCCGCAAACGCAGGTGAACCCGATCCTCAAGTCCGAACTCGCCAAGCGCGAGGCGCAAAAGCCCTCGGCGGAAGCGATCGCGGCCGTGGCTGCCGATGTGCGGCGCGACGGATTTGCATTGATCGACGGTCAGGTGTTTCACGGCATCCGCGCGATCGCGGCGCCAATCTTCGATCCGCAAGGCGACTTGCGCGCGGCGATGTCGCTGGTCGGTAACCAGCCGAGCCTCGTCAAGGTCCCGAACCCGATCCTCGACGATCTATGCGCCACGGCGCGCCGCATCTCGCAACGCCTCGGGTGGCAAGGACAGATGCAACACTAGGAGCAACCGGAGATTTCGCAGCACTACAACACGACACGATGCGGCCTGACGCGAGCAAGACAGGCAAGGGCCGATATGCTCAAATGCAGCAAATCAAAACACGATCCAAAGTGGAGGAAAACCATGTCGATCAACCTGAACTTTCATGGCCGCGTCGCGCGGCCAGTTGCCGGTCTTCGTGCATCGCTTCTCGCAATGGCGCTCGCCTTGCCGGTGGTCGCAACCACGGCAAAGGCCGAAACGGTCCTTAAATTCGCAACGACCGTCCCCCTCGAGAACGCCACCGCGCAGCGCGTCTTCAAACCCTGGGCCGACAAGGTGAACGAGGAGGCCAAGGGCGAATTCCGCATCCAGGTCTACGGCCTCGAACTCGCGAACAGCCGCAATGTCTGGGAACGCACGCTCAACGGCGTGGTCGATATCGGCTGGGCGCTGCACGGCACCGTCGGCCTGCCCTTCCCCAAGACCTCGGTGATCACACTGCCGGCCCTCGTCGAGGACACGCAGGCAGGCGCGGCCTCATCGGCGCTGTGGAAGCTTTACGAGAGCGGACTTCTCGCCGACGAATATAAGGGGGTGAAGGTGCTTGGCCTCGTCGCCTTGCCGGTTCAAGGCCTCGCATCGAAGTCCAAGGTCGCCAAGCTCGACGACATCAAGGGTCAGAAGATCCGTTCGGCGGACAAGCTGTCGGGCGACATCGCGACCTCGCTCGGCGGCTCGCCGATTTCGCTGTCGGCGACCGAGGTCTACCAGGCGCTGAGCCGCGGCGTTGTCGATTCCGCGATCGCCAACTGGATCATGATGGGCGCGTTCCGCCTCACCGAAGTGACCAACGATTATGTCACCGGCGTCTCTCTCGGCTCGCCGTCGGGGTTCATCGTGATGAATCCGCGGGCTTATGAAAAGCTGTCCGAGAAGGGCAAGAAGATCCTCGAAAAGCATATCGGCGCCGGCATGTCGCGCGAGATCGGCGACGGTCTCGAGAAACTGTCGCACAACCTGCGCGACGGAATCGTCAAGGGCAACGACAAGTACAATGTCGTGCAGATCAGCGCGGAGGAGAAAACGCGCTGGAACAAGGCGCTGGAGGCCGCGCAGGCGCAGTGGATCAAGGACACCCCGAACGGCAAGCAGGTGCTCGACCAGTTCAAAGTCGAGTTCGAAAAGGCGAAGGCCGGAAAATAAACAAGCAAAGGCCGTCGTCCAATGCAGGACAGTGTGCTGGCCCGCATTGAGGCCGCGACCAATACCGTAAGCCGCATCGCCGCATTCGCCGGCGTGGTGGGAATGCTGATCATCGGCGTTCTCACCACGCTGGACGTCGTGGTGTTGCGTTCGTTCTTTAATTCTCCGATTGCCGGCTCGAACGAGTTTCTCGGCACCATCTTCGCCGTGGCGATCTCGGCCGTCCTGCTCAGCGGGCTCGCGCAGCGCGCGAGCCTCGAGATCGATTTCGTCAAGCTGGTGGTCAGCGAGCGCACGGCCGAATGGCTGCGCATCTTCGGCCACACGCTGTTTCTGCTCATCCTGTGCATCACCAGCTGGCAGGTCTTCGCCTATAGCTTCGAGGCGATGGCGATCGGCAAGATCACGATCGTGCTGCAATGGCAGCTTTGGCCGTTCCTGCTCGCAATCTCGTGTTTCTTCGCGCTGTGCGTTCCGATTCAGGCGGTTGTCGTCATGTCGATGATCGCCGAGGAACTCGCAAAGACGTCCGACGGCGCAGCCCTTGCAAAAGACGCAGTCCCTGCAAAAGACGCAGCCCTTGCAAAAGATAAGGCGCGCGTGCCCGCCACGGACAAGCGGATCTACGCGATCTTCGTTACGATGTGCGCAGGCGCCGTCGCCCTCGCCGCCGCCGCCTATTACGGCACGACAGCGTTCCAATCGACGTTGTCCAGCGCCAGCACCGCGTTCTCGGTCTCGATCTTTTTCGTGCTTTGGGTGCTGATCCTGTTGTTCGTTCCGATCGCCGCCGCGCTGGTCATCTCCGCGCTGATCGGCACTGGCGTCCTGATGGGCTATCCGACGGCTTTGACCATCCTCGGCTCGGAGACCGTTGGCCTCATCACGAGTGAGGATCTCGCGGTGCTGCCGCTGTTCATGATCATGGGCGCGCTAGCCGGCGTCGCCGGTCTGTCCTCGGACATCTACCGGCTCGCGCATGCGACCTTCGCGCCGTTCCGCGGCGGCCTTGCGCTCGCCAGCGTCGGCGGCTGCGCCGGCTTCGGCGCGCTGACCGGATCGTCGCTCGCCACCGTCGCGACCATCGGCAGTGTCGCGATCCCGGAAATGCGCCAGCGCGGATACGCAATGCAGCTGTCCACCGGCAGCATCGCCGCCGGCGGCACGCTCGGGCAGCTCGTGCCGCCGTCCACCGCCATCGTGCTCTACGCCATCCTGGTCGAGCAATCGATCGGCCGGCTCTACATCGCCGTGCTGATCCCTGCAGCCATCACCATCGTGCTCTATGTCGCCGCGATCATGATCTGGGTGGCGATCAATCCGAAGATCGCGCCGGGGCGCTCGCCCTTCAACGGCAAGGAATTCCTGCATGCGCTGTATGCCTGCAAGAGCGTGTTCCTCCTGTTCGGCATCGTGATCGGCGGCATCTATACGGGCTACTTCACCGCGACCGAGGCGGCGGCGGTTGGCGCCACCCTCGCCTTCATCATCTGTCTCTACCGGGGCAAGCTGAACCGCGCGAGCCTCGGCGAAGTGATCGGCGAAGCGACGCGCTCCACGTCGATGCTGTATTTCGTCATCATCGGCGCGATGGTGATTTCGTTCTTCTTCGGCACCTCGGGGCTGCCGCAGACGCTCCTGAACGCTCTCACCGGCCTTGGCCTGTCGAACCTGTCGGTCCTCGGCCTGCTGATCGGCGTATTCATCGTTCTCGGCACGATCATGGATTCGTTTGCGATCATGATCGTCACCGCCGGCATCGCATCGGCCATCGTCCAGAGCCTCGGCTACGATCCGATCTGGTGGGGCATCATGATGGTCGTGCTGGTGGAACTCGGCGTGCTGACGCCGCCCTTCGGCATGAACCTGTTCGTCATGAAGGCGCTGGTGCCTGACGAGCGCATGAGCACGATCTTCCGGGGCGTCATGCCCTTCGTCGTTGCCGACCTGTTCAAGATCGCGCTGCTGGTCGCATTCCCTGCCTTGGTCCTTTGGTTGCCGACGCTGGCCTTCAGCCGATAGCGAACGCCAGGTTCAAACCACGGACGCGACGACCTGCGAATAATCCGGGTCGCCCTTCAGGATGCCGCGGCGGCGCGCGAATTCATTCATGGCGGCGACGAAGTCCGGCGTGATGTCGGTCGTGTAAAAGGGAAGATCGCGCTCGATCAGCCCGGCGATCAGCGCCGCCTCGCGTTCAGGAAAGACCTTGCGCCCGACCTGGGCTGCGAGCGACACATCCTTCTTGAGCGCCGCATGCGTTTCCTTCATCGCGGTGACGGCTCTCCGCGCATCGTCCGGACGCTTCTGCAGAAATTCATCGGTGACCGCGAGCGAGGCCTTCGTGTAGTTGAAGCATTCCTTCGGGCCGTCGCCGCGGCGGATATCGAGCACCACAGTCCCGGCGCCGCTCCGCACCGCGACCTCGGTGCCCATGCCGTTCGCCCAGAAGCCGTCGATCAGGCGCTCTTCCAGCGCCTTTGCTGCGGTCAGGCCGAAATTCACGCTGGGGCTGCCGGTATTAGGAACCGGCGCAATCGTGATGTCGTCGCGTGCTTCGTCGAGGCCCGCGGCCACGAGAAGCTGCTTCAGCCCAAGATCGACCCAGGGCGCAGCGCCGATCTTGCGCCCGCGGACAACGCTCACATCGCCGCGTGCGGGATTGATGTCCGAGCGCATCACCAGAAACCAGTACATGCCCTGCCCTTGCGCACAGAGCAGCTTCACGCCGCGCCATTCCGGAAAGGCTGCCAGCGCCGAATGCGCCGACCCCGCAACGCAGTCGACCTCGCCCGCGCTCAAGGCCTCATAGGCCTTGCTCACCGGGAAGATCAACTGCACGTCAGCGTCGAGGCCCTGATCGCGAAACTTGCCGAGCTCGGTTGCCGCAATCGCGGGAAAGTACGAGTTCGAGATCAGGTCGGGGACGGCGATCCGAAAGCGCCGGGACGGAGACGTCATGCCGCTGCCTTTTGCTTGCGGACGCTTTCCAGAAGCGAGGTGCGCATCAGGAAGGCGCGATGCGCGACGGGATCGGCGGCAGTGCGCCTGAGCTGGTCGAAATTGGCCTGCCGGGACGCCGGATCCTTTTCCTCAAGACGCTTCTTGTTCGCGATCGTCTGCTGCTGGACATATTCGATGTTCATCGGACGCCGGACGGCATCGTAGGTATCGAGATCGCTCGCCGGGCGTTCGCCATGCAGAACGGACGACAGCGATCCCGACAGATGCATGGCGTCGTGGATGCCGCCATTCAGGCCGAGCCCGCCGATCGGATTATTCACATGCGCGGAATCGCCGGCAAGGAACACGCGGCCGTGCCGGAAGCGCGCGGCGACGCGCTGGTGAACCTTGTAGATGTTGCGATGGACGATCTCGTAGGTGCCCTTCTTCGGGAAGAATTTCTGCAGCCGCGCTTCGGTCGCGGCCTCGTTCAGGACTTCCTCGTCGGTCTGCCCCGGAAGCGTCGGAAACACCGCGCGCCAGCGCCCCTTGCCGTCGTCGCCCGCGACCTTGAACAGGTTGGTCCACTCATCGGGGTCGGAGAAATAGGCGCGATATGCAACGCCGTGCTCGGAAGCGAAATCGAACAGCGTGGTGAGCACGAGGAAGCGTTCGGGCCAGGTATAGCCCTCGAACGGAATATCGAGCGCTTTGCGGACCGTCGAACGCCCACCATCCGCGCCGACGAGGTAGCTACCTGAAATCTTCTGTGCCTTGCCGTTCGCCGTCACCGTGATCTCAACGTGGCCGTCTGCCTGCGTGATCGCGGTCACGGGCGTTCCGAAATTGAATTCGGCATGCTTGAACGCGCGCAGCCGCTCGATCGCCATATTGGCGATCTTGTGCTGCTCGCACTGGACCACGAACGGACACGTGGTGTCGTTCTTCAGGATGTCGTGGTCGAATTCGGCAACGACACTGCGCGTCGGCCGATCCCAGAACTGAAAGGTGCGAGCGACAAGGCCGCGGGCGATGACCTCGTCGAGGAGGCCGACGCTCGCCAGCATTTCGAGCGTTGCGGGATGCAGCGTCGAGGCCCGCGGCGCATCGTTGACCACGTCCGCTGCTTCGAAAACGCGGACCGGGATATCGCGTTGGGCCAGCGCAAGCGCGGTGATGACACCGACCGGACCACCGCCGGCCACAAGCACGGGAGCCATGGTCATGTCGGCCTCCTCTTTATTGCTTGACGCCGGCGAGGGCGACAGCCTCGGCCCAGGTCGCGACGTCCTTTTCGAGCATGGCCTTGTATTCGGCGGGTGTATTGCCCAGCGGATCGACGCCGAATTCGGACAACCGCTCGGCGAAGGCCTTGTCCTTGACCGCCGCCGCGACGACGGCCGCGATTTTCTCGACGACTGGCGCGGGCGTGCCGGCCGGCGCCATCAGGCCGTTCCAGGTCAGGACGGTGTAGTCCGGATAGCCGGATTCCTTGACGGTCGGGACATCGGGGGCGAGCGGATTGCGCTTGTCCGACGAGAGCGCGAGCATTCGCACATTGCCGGCTTTCGCCTGCGGCAACGCGTCCGAAAAATTCGAGAACATCGCCGGGATGTGGCCCGCCACCACGTCCGAAAGAGCCGGTGCATTGCCCTTGTAGGGAACATGCGTCATCTCGAGCCCGGCCTTCTTGAGAAACAGCGCCATCGACAGATGGTTGAGGCTGCCGATGCCGGCCGAGCCATAGCTCAGCTGCCCTTTCCGCGCGCCGACATAATCGACGAATTCCTTGAGGGTTTTGACCGGAATGTCCTTGTTGACGACCAGCACGAAGGGGTTGGTCGCGATGTTGCTGATCGGCGCGAAGTTCTTGATCGGATCGTAGCGGACCTTGTTGACGGCCGGCACGATCGCCATCACCGGCAGCGCCGCAATGAGGAGCGTGTGCCCGTCGGGCGCCGCCTTCGACACCACTTCCGCAGCGATCGCACCGCCCGCACCGGGTCGGTTCTCGACGACGAATTCCTTGCCGAAAGCATCGCTCAGTCGCCGCGCGGTGATGCGCGCAATGCCGTCGGTGTTACCACCCGCGGCGAACGGCACGACAATAGTGACCGGCCGCTGCGGCCAGTCCTGCGCCTGAACCGGAGCCGGCAGGCTCGCCGCAATCGCAGCGATAGCGGACAACGCGGCGGCTTGAGCTACGAAACGACGGCGAGTTCTCATTTTCAAAACTCCACTTGGCATGAATTCGTTGACTTAAGGATGCGATCGCCAATACGCGCGCGAGATGCGCGCGCTACGCCTTGTCGGAGACGCTCTTCTCATAGAAATGCACTTCGTAGAGCAGGCAGCCGGTTTCCGACTTGAACGGGCCATGGACAGCGCCTGGCGGACGGCAGGCATAGGTCGGGGCGGTGAATTGTTCTCCGCCATTGCCGTTCGCGTCGTTGCCGACGATCAGGTCGCCCGACACGAGGTAGACTTCTTCCCAATGATCGTGGACAAAGGGAGCGGTCGTATATTCGCCGGGCGCAAAGCGCAGGAACCGCGTGCGGCTGCCGGTCTTGTTGGTTTCGTCGAGATCGCTGGTCAGGATCTTCTGCTGGATGCCGGCGGGATAACCGGGAGGCGAAGCCCAGCCTTCGGCGAGGTCCAGCTTGAAGAATTCCAGATGCGGCTTGGTCATGTGGTTCCCCGCTCAAGGTAACGCGTGACGTTGCGACGGAAGGAATCGATGTGATTGATCATCGCCTGCGAGGCGGCGTCCGGGTCACGGGTCCTGATCGCGTCGAAAATCGCGCGATGCTCCTTCTGGACTTCCCGGTGATGTTCATGGGCGGTGAGCGAAATGAACCAGAAGCGCAGCGATCGGTCGTGCAGATTCTGCAAGATCCCCGACATCACCGCATTCTTCGCAGCACGCGCCAGCGCGATATGGAATTCGCGGTCCAGCAGCATCATCTGCTCGATATTGCGCACCTCGGTCCAGGCGTCGGCGCGATTGAGGATGTCGCCGAGGACCGATATCTCGATATGGTTGGCGCGTTCGGCCGCGAGTCTCGCGCAATACGGCTCGTTGATGCGGCGCGCATCGATGATCTGCGCGACCTCGTCGAGGCTGACCGGCTTGACGATCACTCCCTTGCGCGGGATGACTTCAAGCAGGCCGTCCTGCGTCAGCCGGTCGATCGCCTGGTGGACCGGCGTACGGCCGATCCCGATGGTGCTCGATACGTAAGCCTCGTTGATATACTCGCCCGGCTTGAACACGCAGGTGATGATGCGATGCTTGATCGCGTCATAGGCGACATCGCGCAGCGACGGAGGGACCGACGGCGCGATCGTCAGGGGCGCCGGAGTCAGCGGCGATTGCTGGACCGGCTTGACGTTGCGCTTTTGCTTAACGGCGCTCATCGTCAGCTCACAACCGGCAGCACATTAATGTCGTAGCCGCAGCGGATCGTGCGCTGCAAAACCGGATCGATCAATTCGCACTCGAACCGCTCGGCCGGGCGAATGCCGCCGATCGCGGCCAGCGTGCCGCAGAACATCAAGGTTCCATCGCGCAGCGCGCCGCCCTCATTATAAAGAGACAGCAAGGACGAGGGCGCCAGCATCTGCGCCACCGATCCGTCCTGATAAAGCTCGCGCTTGCCGCCGATGGTCGCATAGGCGCGCAGCTTCAACTGATCCCAATGCGGCGCGACGGCGTCGTAGCGCCAGAACTCAGTGCCAATCGGCTTGTCGCAGATCTGCTTCGATGCCGCGACGCCATAGGTCTCGAGCTTGCGGTCCGTATGATCGGAGCCGATCCCGACCCACAGCGCGCCCTTGTGCTGCAGCAGGACGAACTCGGCCTCCCCGCTGGTCTCGGCGCTCAGCACCTCGATGGCCCCGGCGCAGGTGACCCGCGACAGGCTGGCCAGATAGAAGATCGGCGTGCGCGAGGGCGGGGTGACGCCGATCGCTTTCAGTTCTTCGATGTGATGCGCGACGGCCGCCGGGTCGCGCCCGGTCCAGCCTGCAACCACCAGCTTGGTGAGCGGTACGGATTCGCGACGCGCTTGCGCATCCAGGAGGTCGAGCTCGGGCATGGCCCCTCTGAAATATTACTGAAATATCTCTACGGCAGCAGGCACGCGAAAGCAAATGAAAATGTTTGAAGGCTGCAATTTTAGTGAAATTTCAGTGGAATATTGGTGAGCTTTGAGCGACAAATGCTCGCCCCGGGGCGCCGAGATGGGCGTCCCGAGGACGGGAAGCGGGAGTGAAAGACGCGATGAAGACCCCTGAAGCGGAGGGAGACGGGATCGACACCATTCGCGGCGCGCTCTCCTCGTTCCGGCGCGGCAAGAGCCGCGAAGCCTCCGTCCGAGAGCAGCTTGACCGCATCGCGGACCCGTCAGGGGAAGGCAGCCGGACTTTCCTCAAGGTCTACGAGACCGCCGTGGCGGACGCCACGGCCTATGACCGGGCGGCGCAGCGGGGCGAAACGCTGCCGCCCTATGCCGGTGTGACGGTCAGCATCAAGGATCTGTTCGATGTCGCAGGCGACGTGACGACGTCGGGCTCGATGCTGCTGAAGAATGCCACGCCCGCGGAGCGCGATGCCGAAGTGGTGAGGCGCCTGAAGGCCGCGGGCTTCATCCCCGTCGGCCGCACCAACATGACCGAGTTCGC
>Ga0182741_1003555_pt1 | contig 16427 bp, 11 predicted proteins | sample eDN5th37CBELigOP_FD_128874 | JGI IMG/M metagenome (GOLD analysis project Ga0182741, IMG submission 128874) | Enriched Organic Plus compost microbial communities from Emeryville, California, USA - eDNA 5th pass 37_C BE-Lig OP (version 2) (version 2) ...
ACAACGTGAAGCTGAAGGTGGACCTGATTGCGCCGATTGCGATGGAGGAGGGTCTGCGGTTTGCGATCCGCGAAGGTGGCCGCACGGTCGGCGCCGGCGTGGTGTCGAAGATCATCGAGTGATCTTGCCGCGAGCGACGGTCTGACGTGGGAGCTTGATCGAGGGCGACGCGGCAACGACTAGGCCAGTAGCTCAATTGGCAGAGCAGCGGTCTCCAAAACCGCAGGTTGGGGGTTCGAGTCCCTCCTGGCCTGCCAACCCCCTTGCGCCGCGCGCGCTCGGGGAGGCAGCGGCGTCCCCGGTTCCGCACGAGGTTCGAGAATTTCATGGATAGCAAGGCAGATACGGGGCCGACGGCCTTCGATACGGCGAAGCTCGTCCTCGCGGTCGCGATTCTGGTCGCGGGGCTCGCGGGGTACTACTACTACGCCGAGCTGCCGACCGTCGTGCGCGTCGTCATCGTCCTCGTGTCGCTCGCGGTCGCGGCGTTCGTCGCCCTGCAGTCCGCTCAGGGGCAGGCGCTCTCGCGCTTCGTCCAGGCGTCCCGCGTCGAGCTGCGCAAGGTCGTCTGGCCGACTCGCGAGGAGACGATCCAGACGACCATCGCGGTGCTGGTGTTCACGGCCGTGATGGGCGTGTTCTTCTGGCTGCTCGACCTGTTCCTGCTGACCTTCACACGCTGGATCATGGGCCAGGGGGGCTGACCGCATGGCCAAGCAGTGGTACGTCGTCCACGCGTACTCGAACTACGAGCACAAGGTCGCGGAGTCGCTCAAGGAGCGGATCAAGCGCTACGGGCTCGAGCACAAGTTCGGCGAGATCCTCGTGCCGACGGAGGAGGTCGTCGAGATGCGGGAAGGCCAGCGCCGCAAGAGCGAGCGCAAGTTCTTCCCGGGATACGTGCTCGTACAGATGGAAATGGACGACGAGACCTGGCATCTCGTGAAGGAGGTGCCGAAGGTTCTCGGGTTCATCGGCGGCACCAGCGACAAGCCTTCGCCGATCAGCGAGCGCGAGGCGATGGCGATCCTGAACCGCGTTCAGGAGGGCGTCGACAAGCCCCGCCCCAAAGTGCTGTTCGAGCCGGGCGAGGTCGTTCGCGTCACGGACGGCCCGTTCAACGACTTCAGCGGCGTCGTCGAGCACGTCAACTACGAGAAGAACAAGGTCCGAGTCGCTGTGCAGATTCTCGGCCGCTCGACGCCCGTCGAGCTCGATTTCGGTCAAGTGGAGAAGGCGTAACGCCTCGATAGGTTCACGATGGCAAGGAAGATTGAGGCCTACATCAAGCTGCAGGTCCCCGCGGGACAGGCGAACCCGAGTCCCCCGGTCGGCCCCGCGCTCGGTCAGCACGGCGTGAACATCATGGAGTTCTGCAAGGCGTTCAACGCCGCCACGCAGGAGATGGAGAAGGGCACGCCGACCCCGGTCGTGATCACGGTGTACAGCGACCGCAGCTTCACGTTCGTCACGAAGACGCCGCCCGCCGCGGTGCTGCTGAAGAAGGCCGCGGGCATCGAGAAGGGCAGCGGCACGCCGAACTCGAACAAGGTCGGCAAGGTCACGCGGGCGCAGCTCGAGGAGATCGCGAAGCTGAAGCAGCCGGACCTCAACGCGGCGTCGCTCGAGGCGGCCGTCAGGACGATCGCGGGCAGCGCCCGCAGCATGGGATTAGAGGTGGAGGGTCTTTAGGTGGCGAAGCTGACGAAGGCGCAGAAAGCCATTCAAGGCCGCATCGATAGAGCGAAGGCGTACAGCGCCGACGAGGCCTTGGCGCTCGTCAAGGAGCTTGCGCACGCGAAGTTCGTCGAGTCCGTCGACGTCGCCGTGAACCTCGGCGTCGATCCGAAGAAGTCGGACCAGGTCGTGCGCGGCTCGACCGTGCTGCCGCACGGGACCGGCAAATCGGTGCGGGTAGCGGTGTTCGCGCAAGGGGCGAACGCCGAGGCGGCGAAGCAGGCCGGCGCCGACATCGTCGGCATGGACGACCTCGCGGAGAAGGTGCAAGCGGGCGAGATCGACTTCGACGTCGTGATCGCGAGCCCGGACGCGATGCGGGTCGTCGGCAAGCTCGGCCAGATCCTGGGTCCGCGCGGGCTCATGCCGAACCCGAAGGTCGGGACGGTGACGCCGGACGTCGCGGGCGCGGTCCGCAACGCGAAGGCGGGCCAGGTGCGCTACCGGACCGACCGTGCCGGCATCGTGCACTGCCCGATCGGCAAGGTCAGCTTCGAGGTCGAGCAGCTGAAGCAGAACCTCGCGGCGCTGCTCGCCGACCTGAACAAGGCGAAGCCGTCCGCCGCGAAGGGCGTGTACGTGCAGCGGGTGACCGTGTCGTCGACGATGGGTCCGGGCGTCATGGTCGATCAATCGACCGTGGGCTCGGCCGCGACGGCGGACTGAGCCTTCGAGGCCGCGGTCGGCAAGCCGGCCGCGGCGACGTCGTTCGTCTCGTTTTCCGAATCGAATCCGCTCAAGGACGAGCGGGAGGCCGGCTGAGCCGGCCGACATCGAAGACCGTAGGTCCCGCATGGCGGGTTAATGGCGGTGCCGCCTACGCAGATGGTGTTACCTGACTTGGCGTTGCCTCTCGGGAGCACCGTCTATCGAAGGAGCCGCGGAGCAGAGGGATCGATCCGCGGCGCGATGGGCCCCCGTTCGCGGGGGAGGGTCTCTACCGGGAGAGTTTAGCCATGGCGCTGAACATGGAAGCCAAAAAGGCGCTGGTCGCCGAGGTCGCCTCGGTCGCCGCGAGCGCGCAATCGGTCGTCGCGGCCGAGTATCGCGGGCTCACGGTGGGCGAGATGACCGAGCTGCGCGTCGCGGCTCGCAATGCCGGTGTGTACTTGAAGGTCGTCAAGAACACGCTGGCGCGGCGCGCGGTCGAGGGCACCAGCTTCGAGTGCATGCGGGACCGCTTGAAAGGTCCGCTGGTACTCGCGTTCTCGCGCGAGGACCCCGGTGCCGCGGCGCGCGTCGTCAAGGCCTTCGCGAAGGACCACGAGAAGCTCGTGACCGTCGCGCTGTCCCTCGGCGGCGAGCTCTACGAGCCGAAGGACCTCGATCGGATCGCGTCCTTGCCGACCCTCGACGAGGCGCGGTCGATGCTGCTCGGCGTCCTGCAGGCGCCTATGTCGAAGTTCGTCCGCACGCTGGCCGAGCCGGGCGCGATGCTCGCGCGCGTGCTGAAGGCGCGCAGCGAGCAGGTGGCGTAAGGAATCGGGGCGGAGAGATTGGGGGCGGAGCCCATTTTCATCTCCCTCCCCGAATCCATCGGCGCCCTCGGAGAAAATGGGCTCTGACCCCGATTTCGCCGCGAAGGAACGAGTTGTCAGGTAACACATTGATAGAAGGTCAGGAGATCACGAAATGGCTCTTTCGAACGAAGAATTGATCGAGGCGTTGAGCAACAAATCGGTCCTCGAGGTGGTCGAACTCGTCAAGGCCCTCGAGGAGAAGTGGGGCGTGTCCGCCGCGGCGCCGGTGGCCGTGGCCGCCGTCGCTCCGGGCGCAGGCGGCGAGGCTGCTGCGGCCGCCGAGGAACAAACCGAGTTCGACGTTGTCATGTCCTCGTTCGGAGACAACAAGGTCGCGGTCATCAAGGTCATCCGCTCGGTGACGGGCTTGGGCCTCAAGGAAGCGAAGGATCTGGTCGAGGGCGTGCCGAGCACCGTCAAGGAAGGCGTTTCCAAGGACGAAGCGGAGAGCATCAAGAAGCAGCTCGAGGAAGCAGGCGCCACCGTCCAGATCAAGTGACAGAGCGGGATCGCGACGATGAAGAGCGGCGGCCCGGAGCCGGGCCGCCGAGGTCACGGCAGCCAGCGCCCTACGGCGCTGGCTGCGTGTTCTCATGCCCGGGTATTTCGACCTCGTCGACTTTTGGCAGGCCTGTCGGAAGCTTTCGGAGTAGCACGTAATGGCATATTCGTTCACTGAGAAGAAGCGTATTCGCAAGGATTTCGGGAAGCTGCCGGGCATCCTCAAGGTTCCGTACCTGCTCTCGATCCAGATCGACTCCTACGCTCAGTTCCTGCAGGACAAAGTGCCGCCCGAAGAGCGCCAGGACGTCGGCTTGCACGCGGCGTTCAAGAGCGTTTTCCCGATCGTCAGCTACTCCGGCAATGCGGCGCTCGAGTATGTCAGCTACCGCCTCGGGGAGCCGGTGTTCGACGTCAAGGAGTGCCAGCTGCGGGGGCTCACCTACGCCGCGCCGCTGCGTGTGCTCGTGCGCCTCGTGATCTACGACAAGGAGTCGTCGGGCGCCAAGAAGAAGGTCAAGGACATCCGCGAGCAGGAGGTCTATCTCGGCGAGATGCCGCTGATGACCGAGCACGGCACATTCGTCGTGAACGGTACCGAGCGCGTGATCGTCTCGCAGCTGCACCGCTCGCCCGGCGTCTTCTTCGACCACGACAAGGGCAAGACCCACTCGTCGGGCAAGCTTTTGTTCTCCGCGCGGATCATTCCGTATCGCGGGTCGTGGCTCGACTTCGAGTTCGACCCGAAGGATTGTCTCTTCGTGCGCATCGACCGGCGTCGCAAGCTCCCGGTCACGATCATGCTGCGCGCGCTCGACTACACGAACGAGGAAATCCTCGACATCTTCTTCGAGAAGAACGAGTTCACGCTGTCGCCGAAGGGCATCAAGCTGAAGCTCTTCCCCGAGCGGCTGCGCGGTGAGACGGCGGCGTTCGACATCAAGGTCGGTCGCAAGACGATCGTCGAGAAGGACCGCCGCATCACGCTGCGCCACGTCCGCGAGATGGAGGCCGCGGGGCTCAAGGAGCTCGAGGTCCCGATCGAGTACCTCGCGGGCAAGATTCTCGCGCACGACATCGTCGACGAGTCGACGGGCGAGCTCCTCGCGAGCGCGAATGACGAGCTGACCGTCGAGCAAATCCAGAAGCTGATCGACGCGGGGATCAAGAAGATCCGCACGCTGTACGTGAACGAGCTCGATCGCGGCCCCTACATCTCGAACACGCTGCGCATCGATCCGACGCAGTCGAAGCTCGAGGCGCTCGTCGAGATCTACCGCATGATGCGTCCCGGCGAGCCGCCGACGAAGGAGGCGGCGGAGAACCTGTTCCAGAATCTGTTCTTCAACGCGGAGCGCTACGACCTGTCGGCCGTCGGCCGCATGAAGTTCAACCGCCGCGTCGGCCGCCAGGAGGTGACCGGCGAGGGAACGCTCACGAAGGAAGACATCATCGACGTCCTGAAGACGTTGATCGACATCCGTAACGGCAACGGCCAGGTCGACGACATCGACCACCTCGGCAACCGCCGCGTGCGCAGCGTCGGCGAGATGGCGGAGAATGCGTTCCGCATCGGTCTCGTGCGCGTCGAGCGCGCGGTCAAGGAGCGGCTGACGCTCGCCGAGTCCGAAGGCCTGATGCCGCAGGAGATGATCAACGCGAAGCCGGTCGCGGCCGCCGTGAAGGAATTCTTCGGCTCGAGCCAGCTCTCGCAGTTCATGGATCAGAACAACCCGCTGTCCGAGGTCACGCACAAGCGCCGCGTGTCGGCGCTCGGCCCCGGCGGGTTGACCCGCGAGCGCGCGGGCTTCGAGGTCCGCGACGTGCACCCGACGCACTACGGCCGCGTGTGCCCGATCGAGACCCCGGAAGGCCCGAACATCGGCCTGATCAACTCGCTCGCGGTCTACGCCCGGACGAACGAGTACGGCTTCCTCGAGACGCCGTACCGCAAGATCGTCAACGGCCGCGTCACGGACGAGATCGAGTATCTGTCCGCGATCGAGGAAGGCCAGTACGTGATCGCGCAGGCGAACGCCGTCCTGAACGAGAAAGGCGAGTTCGTCGAAGAGCTGGTCGCGTGCCGCTACATGAACGAGTTCGCGCTGCTGCCGCGGGAGCGGATGCAGTACATGGACGTGTCGCCGAAGCAGATCGTCTCGGTCGCCGCGTCGCTGATCCCGTTCCTCGAGCACGACGACGCGAACCGCGCGCTGATGGGCTCGAACATGCAGCGCCAGGCGGTGCCGACGCTCCGCACGGAAACGCCGCTCGTCGGCACCGGCATGGAGCGGGCGGTCGCGGTCGACTCGGGCGTCACGGTCGTCGCGCGCCGCGGCGGCGTCGTCGACTCGGTCGACGCGTCGCGCATCGTCGTCCGCGTCAACGACGACGAGACGAAGCCGGGCGAGGCCGGCGTCGATATCTACAACCTGACGAAGTACACGCGCTCGAACCAGAACACGTGCATCAACCAGCGTCCGCTCGTGAAGGCGGGCGACGTGATCGCGAAGGGCGACGTGCTCGCCGACGGTCCGTCGACGAGCATGGGCGAGCTCGCGCTCGGCCAGAACCTGCTCGTCGCGTTCATGCCGTGGAACGGCTACAACTTCGAGGACTCGATCCTCATCTCGGAGCGCGTCGTCCAGGAGGATCGCTTCACGACGATCCACATCGAGGAGCTGACCTGCGTCGCGCGCGACACGAAGCTCGGGCCCGAGGAGATCACCTCGGACATCCCGAACGTCGGCGACGCGGCGCTGACGAAGCTCGACGAGTCGGGCATCGCGTTCATCGGCGCCGAGGTCAAGGCGGGCGACATCCTCGTCGGCAAGGTCACGCCGAAGGGCGAGACGCAGCTGACGCCGGAGGAGAAGCTGCTCCGCGCGATCTTCGGCGAGAAGGCGTCGGATGTGAAGGACACGTCGCTGCGCGTGCCGCCCGGCATGGACGGCACCGTGATCGACGTGCGCGTCTTCACGCGCGACGGCGTCGAGAAGGACGCGCGTGCGCTCGCGATCGAGCGTGCGGAGATCGAGTCGGTCCGCAAGGACTTCGACGATCAGCTGCGCATCCTCGAGGACGACATCTACAACCGCGTCGAGAAGCTCCTGATCGGCAAGACTGCCGCGGCGGGCCCCGGCGACATCAAAGCCGGCGCGAAGATCACCGAGGAGTACCTGAAGTCGCTGCCGCGCGAGCAGTGGCTCGCGATCAGCGTCAAGGACGACGACGTCAACGCGCAGCTCGAGGGCGCCGCGGAGCGGCTCCGCGCGCAGCGCGCCGAGTTCGACCGCCGCTTCGAGGAGAAGAAGCAGAAGATCACGGCGGGCGACGATCTCGCGCCTGGCGTTCTGAAGATGGTCAAGGTGTACCTCGCCGTGAAGCGCCGGATCCAGCCCGGCGACAAGATGGCGGGCCGGCACGGCAACAAGGGCGTGATCTCGACGATCGTGCCCGTCGAGGACATGCCGTACATGGAGGACGGCACGCCCGTCGACATCGTGCTGAATCCGCTCGGCGTGCCTTCGCGTATGAACGTCGGTCAGGTGCTCGAGACGCACCTCGGCTGGGCGGCGAAGGGCCTCGGCCTCAAGATCGGCGAGATGCTGCAGAGGAACGCGGCGGTCAAGGAGGTGCGCGACTTCCTCGACCAGATCTACAACAAGACCGGCGGCCAGAAGGTCGACCTCGCGAGCTTGAACGACGACGAGGTCGTCGAGCTCGCGAAGAACCTGACGAATGGCGTGCCGATGGCGACGCCGGTCTTCGACGGGGCGAACGAGGACGAGATCAAGAACCTGCTGCGGATGGCGGGCCTCCCGGAGTCGGGTCAGACGGTGCTCTACGACGGACGCACGGGCGAGCCGTTCGATCGGCCGGTCACGGTCGGCTACATGTACATGCTGAAGCTGAACCACCTGGTCGATGACAAGATGCACGCGCGCTCGACGGGGCCCTACAGCCTCGTCACGCAGCAGCCGCTCGGCGGCAAGGCGCAGTTCGGCGGACAGCGTTTCGGCGAGATGGAGGTGTGGGCGCTCGAGGCATACGGCGCGGCCTACACGCTGCAGGAGATGCTGACCGTCAAGTCGGACGACGTGCAGGGCCGCACGAGGATGTACAAGAACATCGTGGACGGCACGCACGAGATGGCCGCGGGCATGCCCGAGTCGTTCAACGTTCTCGTCAAGGAGATTCGGTCACTGGGCATCAACATCGAGCTCGATCAGACACGCTGAGGCTTGCGACGCTGCGGTCAACGAACACTTTTGCGGTAGGTGGTAGCACATGAAGGATCTACTGAAGCTTTTCAGGCAGCAGAGCGCCGTCGAGGATTTCGACGTGATCCGCATCGGCCTTGCGTCGCCGGACATGATCCGATCGTGGTCGTACGGGGAGGTGAAGAAGCCCGAGACGATCAACTATCGGACGTTCAAGCCCGAGCGTGACGGCCTCTTCTGCGCGAAGATCTTCGGGCCGATCAAGGACTACGAGTGCCTGTGCGGCAAGTACAAGCGGCTGAAGCACCGCGGCGTCGTCTGCGAGAAGTGCGGCGTCGAGGTCACGCAGACGAAGGTGCGCCGCGAGCGGATGGGCCACATCGAGCTCGCGAGCCCCGTCGCGCACATCTGGTTCCTGAAGTCGTTGCCGTCGCGGATCGGTCTGCTGCTCGACATGACGCTGCGCGAGATCGAGCGGATCCTCTACTTCGAGGCGTTCGTCGTCGTCGATCCGGGGATGACGCCGCTCGAGCGCGGTCAGCTCCTGACGGACGAGCAGTACCTCGAGGCGATCGAGCAGTACGGCGACGACTTCGACGCCCGGATGGGCGCGGAGGCCGTGCGCGATCTCCTCGCGTCGATGGATCTCCACACCGAGATGAACAAGGTCCGGGAGGAGATCAAGAGCACGAGCTCGGACACGAAGATCAAGCGGCTGTCGAAGCGGCTGAAGCTCCTCGAGTCGTTCATCGAGTCGAACAACCGTCCCGAGTGGATGATCATGACGGTCCTGCCGGTGCTGCCGCCGGACCTTCGTCCGCTCGTGCCGCTCGACGGCGGCCGGTTCGCGACGAGCGACCTGAACGACCTCTATCGGCGGGTCATCAACCGTAACAATCGCCTGCGCCGGCTCCTGGAGCTGAACGCTCCGGACATCATCGTCCGCAACGAGAAGCGCATGCTGCAGGAGGCCGTCGACGCGCTCCTCGACAACGGCCGCCGCGGCCGCGCGATCACGGGCACGAACAAGCGTCCGTTGAAGTCGCTCGCGGACATGATCAAGGGCAAGCAGGGCCGGTTCCGCCAGAACCTGCTCGGCAAGCGCGTCGATTACTCGGGCCGCTCGGTGATCGTCGTCGGCCCGACGCTGAAGCTGCACCAGTGCGGTCTGCCGAAGAAGCTCGCGCTCGAGCTCTTCAAGCCGTTCATCTTCTCGAAGCTGCAGCTGCGCGGCGAGGCGCCGACGATCAAGGCCGCGAAGCGGCTCGTCGAGCGCGAGGGGCCGGAGGTCTGGGACATCCTCGAGGAGGTGATCCGCGAGCATCCGGTGCTCCTGAACCGCGCGCCGACGCTGCACCGCCTCGGTATCCAGGCGTTCGAGCCCGTGCTGATCGAAGGCAAGGCCATTCAGCTGCACCCGCTCGTCTGCACCGCGTTCAACGCGGACTTCGACGGCGACCAGATGGCCGTGCACGTGCCGCTGTCGCTCGAGGCGCAGCTCGAAGCGCGCGCGCTGATGATGTCGAGCAACAACATCCTGTCCCCGGCGAACGGCGACCCGATCATCGTGCCGTCGCAGGACGTCGTGCTCGGCCTCTACTACATGACGCGCGAGCGCGTGGCGGAGGCCGGCGAGGGGATGGTGTTCACGGACATCGACGAGGTGCACCGCGCGTACGAGAACCGCACCGTCGGCCTGCACGCGAAGATCAAGGTTCGGATCAAGGAGACGGACGAGCAAGGGAACACGAAGTCCCGGCTCGTTTCGACCACCGTCGGCCGCGCGCTCCTCTTCGACATCGTGCCGAAGGGGCTTTCGTTCGACCTGATCAATCGCCCGATGAACAAGCGGGCGATCTCGGCCGTGATCAACGCCTGCTATCGCCAGCTGGGTCTCAAGGAGACGGTCGTCTTCGCCGACCAGCTGATGTACATGGGCTTCCACTACGCGACGAGGTCGGGCGTCTCGTTCGGCGTCGACGACATGGTCGTGCCCGACGAGAAGGCGGCGATCCTTCAGGCGGCCGAGGCCGAGGTCAAGGAGATCCAGGACCAGTACGCCGCGGGTCTCGTGACGGACGGCGAGCGCTACAACAAGGTCGTCGACATCTGGTCGCGCACGAACGACCAGGTCGCGAAGGCGATGATGGAGAAGCTCGGCACGGACAGCGTCGCGGACGCGGACGGCAAGACGATCCAGCAGGAGTCGTTCAACTCGATCTACATGATGGCCGACTCGGGCGCCCGAGGCTCGGCCGCGCAGATTCGCCAGCTCGCCGGTATGCGCGGCCTGATGGCGAAGCCGGACGGCTCGATCATCGAGACGCCGATCACGGCGAACTTCCGCGAGGGACTCGACGTCCTGCAGTACTTCATCTCGACGCACGGCGCGCGTAAGGGTCTTGCGGACACGGCGCTCAAGACGGCGAACTCGGGTTACCTGACCCGCCGCCTCGTCGACGTCGCGCAGGACCTCGTCGTGACCGAGGAGGACTGCGGCACGAAGAACGGCATCATGATGACGCCGCTCGTCGAGGGCGGCGACATCGTCGAGCCGCTGCGCGAGCGCGTCCTCGGCCGCGTCGCAGCCGTCGACATCCTCGCGCCGGGCTCGGACGACGTGATCATCCCGGCCGGGACGCTGCTCGACGAGAAGATGGTCGCGAAGCTCGAGCAGTACTCGATCGATCAGGTCCTCGCGCGCTCGCCGATCACGTGCGAGACGACGTACGGCGTCTGCGCGCAGTGCTACGGGCGCGACCTCGCGCGCGGTCACCGCGTGAACAAGGGCGAGGCGGTCGGCGTCATCGCGGCGCAATCGATCGGCGAGCCGGGCACGCAGCTCACGATGCGCACGTTCCATATCGGCGGCGCGGCGTCGCGGTCGGCTGCGGTCGACAGCGTCGAGGTCAAGAGCGCGGGCACGATCAGGTTCCAGAACCTGAAGACGGTCCGGCACGAGAAGAAGGGACATCTGATCACGACGTCCCGCTCGGGCGAGCTCGCGGTCATCGACGATTTCGGCCGGGAGCGCGAGCGCTACAAGGTGCCGTACGGCGCGAACCTGAGCGTCAACGACGGCGAGGCGGTGAAGCCGGGCCAGCTCGTCGCGAGCTGGGATCCGCACATGCATCCGGTCGTCACGGAGGTCAGCGGGTACCTCAAGTTCGAGGACTTCATCGACAACGTGACGGTCGCGCAGCAGGTCGACGAGATCACCGGTCTGACGAGCACGGTCGTCCTCGACTCTGCGTCGCGCAGCACGGAGTACCGCCCGACCGCGAAGCTCGTCGACGAGAACGGCAAGCCCGTGTGCTTCCCGAACACGGACATCCCGGCGGCATACGCGCTGCCCGCGGGTGCCGTGATCAGCATGGAGGCCGGTGCGCGGGTCGTCGTCGGCGACGTCATCGCGCGTCTGCCCCAGGAAAGCTCGAAGACGCGCGACATCACGGGCGGTCTGCCCCGCGTCGCGGATCTCTTCGAGGCGCGGCGGCCGAAGGATCCGGCGATCCTCGCCGAGTTCTCGGGCACCGTCAGCTTCGGCAAGGAGACGAAGGGCAAGCGCCGGCTGATCATCACGAACGAGGACGGCGAGCAGTACGAGGAGCTGATCCCGAAGTGGCGGCACCTCAACGTGTTCGAGGGCGAGAAGGTGGTCCGCGGCGAGATCATCGCCGACGGCGAGCCGAACCCGCACGACATCCTGCGCCTGCGCGGTGTCGAGGCGCTCGCCGACTACCTCGTCCGGGAGATCCAGGACGTGTATCGCCTGCAGGGCGTGAAGATCAACGACAAGCACATCGAGGTGATCATTCGCCAGATGCTGCGTAAGGTCGAGATCACACATCCGGGCGATACGCCGTTCCTGCGCGGCGAGCAGATCGACAAGGCCCGCGTGTTCGAGGTGAACCGTCAGGTCGAGTCGAAGGGCGGGGAGCCCGCGCGGTACGAGCCGGTGCTGCTCGGCATCACGAAGGCGTCGCTCGCAACGGAGTCGTTCATCTCGGCGGCCTCGTTCCAGGAGACGACGCGCGTGCTGACCGAGGCCGCGGTCCGGGGCATGCGCGATGATCTGCGCGGCCTCAAGGAGAACGTGATCGTCGGCCGGCTGATCCCCGCCGGCACCGGCTTCGCGCACCACGAGGAGCGGCGCCGCACGCAGGAGGACATCCTCGCCGCGGAGCTCAAGGGGCTCGACGCCGCGCGCGAGCGGGCGGCCCAGGAGGCGGCGGCAGCCGGCTCGGCCGCGCTCGCGAAGGAGGCGGAGGACGACGACGCGGACGGCGTCGACGATACGGAGGCGACGGGCGGCGAGGCCGCGGCGCGCGATGCCGGCGAGGGCGAGCTCGAGCCGGCGGAGCACGACGAGGACTGACACTTCGAGGCGCGTTCGGGGCGTCGGTTGACGGCGCCCCGGCGCAAACCTAGAATTTCCGGCTCTCTCTCGCCGCCGGACAGGATCGGCGAGCACCAAGACCTCGCGGCTTCGGGCTGCGAGGACTTCCGATGGCCCGGATGCTGAAGAGATCGGCAACGGGCCACTCTTTCATTTGGCCGGTGCGTTCCGGCCTTGAAGCGAATTTTTTGGAAGGGTCAATGGCGACGACTAACCAGCTGGTGCGCAAGCCCCGGTCGACGAAGCGGGAGAAGAGCAAGGTCCCGGCTCTCGGCGCCTCGCCGCAGAAGCGCGGCGTCTGCACGCGCGTTTACACGACGACGCCGAAGAAGCCGAACTCCGCGATGCGTAAGGTCGCCCGCGTCCGGCTGACCAATGGGTTCGAGGTATCGAGCTACATTGGCGGCGAGGGGCACAACCTGCAGGAGCACTCGGTCGTGCTGATCCGCGGCGGCCGCGTGAAGGACCTCCCGGGCGTGCGCTACCACGTCGTGCGCGGGACGCTCGACTGCGCGGGCGTCAACGATCGCCGGCAGGGGCGGTCGAAGTACGGCGCCAAGCGTCCGAAGAGTTGAGAGGTGTCCTGCGGATGCGCTCGCGCTCGTGCTCGTGTGCTCTTTCCGGGGACCGCCGTGAATCCGTCCCTGGAGGCTCGCTCGCGCGCGTCCCTGCGCGCGAGCGTCCCCGGAAAGAGCACACGAGCACGAGCGCGAGCGCATCCGCAGGACGGATTGTTGGATGATGAAGACCGGTAGACACGTGAGGTGGCACGCCGGGCGGCCGGGGGCGAACTGGCGTCGGCGGTTCGCGCTCCAGGCGGTTGGGGAGCGCGCTCGGGCGAACGGTCCTGCGGCTCCGGCCGAGGCTCGCGGCGATGGAAACGTGGCTGCCAAGGCCGAGGAGCGCTAGCCCGAAGGAGCGTCTCGGGCGCCTTTCCCGCGACGGCGCGGGTCGAGGGCGGCACCGACGGCCACTGAGCCAAAAGACACTGAGGAGTCGCACGAGCGGCTTCGAATATCGATTTCAGGGACGCTCGGCGACAGGACGTCGCCGAGCGAGGCCTTAGGACGGGTTCACGGCGGTCCCCGAAGGCGATATTCGAAGCCGGTCGTGCGACGGGGTGAGTAGTACCGCGACCCCGGACCGGGAGCGGCGAGCGAACGACGCACGTCGGCCCCGGCCGACGGAACGAATTAGGGAAACGATAGACGAAGGGCTCCGGCCCTTACTGCGAACGACGCTACGGCGTCGAGTACTGTAGGAACGCGCATATGTCGAGACGAAGCCAAGCCCCGCGCCGTCAGGTCCTTCCGGACCCGAAGTACGGCAACGAGATGCTCGCCAAGTTCATCAACATGGTCATGCGCAACGGCAAGAAGTCCGTTGCCGAGAAGATCGTGTATGGTGCGCTCGGGCGCATCGCGGAGCGGGTCACGAAGGACGAGCAGCGGGCGCTGGAGCTGCTCAGTCAGGCGCTCGATAACATCAAGCCGTCCGTCGAGGTGAAGTCCCGTCGGGTCGGCGGCGCGACCTACCAGGTGCCGGTCGAGGTCAGGGCGGCCCGCCGAGAGACGCTCGCGATGCGCTGGGCGATCGAGGCGGCTCGCGGCCGGTCGGAGAAGACGATGGCGCTTCGGCTCGCTCACGAGCTGATCGATGCCGCCGAGAATCGCGGCGCGGCCGTCAAGAAGCGCGAAGACACCCACCGGATGGCCGAAGCCAACAAAGCCTTCGCCCATTACCGGTGGTAACCCCAACGGATTTGAGGCAAACCCGTGGCACGGAAGACCCCCCTCGAGCGCTATCGGAACATCGGCATCATGGCCCACATCGATGCCGGCAAGACCACCACGACCGAGCGCATTCTTTTCTACACCGGCGTCTCTCATAAGATCGGCGAGGTCCACGACGGCGCCGCCATCATGGACTGGATGGAGCAGGAGCAGGAGCGCGGCATCACGATCACGTCCGCGGCGACGACCTGCTTCTGGAAGGGGATGGACCAGAGCCGTCCCGAGCACCGGATCAACATCATCGATACACCGGGCCACGTCGACTTCACGATCGAGGTCGAGCGCAGCCTGCGCGTGCTCGACGGCGCGGTCGCCGTGTTCTGCGCGGTCGGCGGCGTCGAGCCGCAATCCGAGACCGTCTGGCGGCAGGCGAACAAGTACGGCGTGCCGCGGCTCGCGTTCGTCAACAAGATGGACCGGACCGGCGCCGACTTCTTCCGCGTATATCGCCAGATCAAGGAGCGCCTGAACGGCAACCCGGTGCTGCTGCAGATTCCGATCGGCGCAGAGGACCAGTTCCGGGGCGTCGTTGATCTCGTCAAGATGAAGGAAATCATCTGGGACGACGAGACCCAGGGGATGCGCTTCGAGGAGGTCGACGTCCCGGACGAGCTCCGGGCCGAGGCCGAGAAGTATCGCGAGCAGCTGGTCGAGGCGGCTGCCGAGGGCAACGAGGAGCTGCTCGAGAAGTATCTCGAGGGCGAGCCGCTCACCGAGGAGGAGATCAAGAGGGGGCTTCGCGCGCGGTGTCTGCGTAACGAGATCGTGCCGATGCTCTGCGGCAGCGCGTTCAAGAACAAGGGCGTGCAGGCCGTGCTCGATGCGGTCCTCGATTACCTGCCTTCGCCGAAGGATATCCCGCCGGTCAAGGGCCTCCTCGACGATCAGACCGAGGGCTTGCGCCCCGCGGACGACGATGCGCCGTTCTCCGCGCTCGCGTTCAAGATCGCGACGGACCCGTTCGTCGGCAATCTGACGTTCATCCGCGTCTACTCGGGCGTGCTCTCGTCCGGTGACACGGTCTACAACCCGATCAAGGACAAGCGCGAGCGCATCGGCCGCCTGCTGCAGATGCACGCGAACGAGCGGGCCGAGATCAAGGAGGTGCGCGCCGGCGACATCGCGGCCGCCGTGGGCCTCAAGGACGTCACGACCGGCGATACGCTGACGGATCCGAACAACGTGATCACGCTCGAGAAGATGGACTTCCCCGAGCCCGTGATCTCGGTCGCGGTCGAGCCGAAGACGAAGGCCGACCAGGAGAAGATGGGCGTCGCGCTGTCGAAGCTCGCGAGGGAAGATCCGTCGTTCCGCGTGCGCACCGACGAGGAGTCGGGCCAGACGATCATCTCGGGCATGGGCGAGCTGCACCTCGAGATCATCGTCGACCGCATGCGGCGCGAGTTCAAGGTCGAGGCGAACGTCGGCAAGCCGCAGGTTGCGTACCGCGAGACGATCCGCCAGCCGGTCGAGCAGGAAGGCAAGTTCGTCCGGCAGACGGGCGGCCGCGGCCAGTACGGCCACGTGTTCCTGCGTATCGAGCCGAAGGAGCCCGGCACGGGCTACGAGTTCGTCAACGCCATCGTCGGCGGCGTCGTTCCGAAGGAATACATCCCGGCCGTCGACAAGGGCGTGCAGGAGCAGATGCAGAACGGCGTCATCGCCGGCTATCCGGTCGTCGACGTCAAGGTCACGCTGTTCGACGGTTCCTACCACGACGTCGACTCGAGCGAGATCGCGTTCAAGATCGCGGGCTCGATGGCGTTCAAGGAGGGCGCGAAGAAGGCGAAGCCGGTTCTGCTCGAGCCGATCATGAAGGTCGAGGTCGTCACGCCCGAGGAGTACATGGGCGACGTGAACGGCGACCTGAACCGCCGACGCGGCTTGCTGCAGGGGCTCGAGGACGGTCCCGCCGGCAAGATCATCCGCGCGCAGGTTCCGCTGGCCGAGATGTTCGGCTATGCGACCACGCTGCGCTCGATGAGCCAGGGTAGAGCCACGTACACGATGGAGTTCGATCACTACGCCGAAGTGCCGGCAAACGTGGCCGACGCCATCATCAAGGAACGTGCCGCATAACGACCCACAGGGGTTTTCGCGGGCAACAGAGCTAGAAAGAGGAAGTGAGTCGTGTCGAAGTCGAAATTTGAGCGTACGAAGCCGCACGTGAACGTAGGGACGATTGGTCACGTGGACCATGGGAAGACGACGTTGACGGCGGCGTTGACGACGGTGATGGCGGCGAAGTTTGGCG
>Ga0182741_1003561_pt1 | contig 16403 bp, 15 predicted proteins | sample eDN5th37CBELigOP_FD_128874 | JGI IMG/M metagenome (GOLD analysis project Ga0182741, IMG submission 128874) | Enriched Organic Plus compost microbial communities from Emeryville, California, USA - eDNA 5th pass 37_C BE-Lig OP (version 2) (version 2) ...
GGCGCAGCGCGGCGACGGCTTCCGGGTCGGCGGGCGGCAACGTGCGCAGCAGCCCCACCCGCGCGTCGATCATCAACTGTGCCGCGCACATCCCGGTGAGCAGCGAGACCTGCGAGTTCCAGTCGTCGGCCGCGGTGCGGGGCTCGATCTGCAGCTTCCAGCCGTCACCGTGGGCGACGACGTCCTGGGTGGGCAGTCGCAGTTCGATGGCACCGCGTCGCAGCGCGGCATCCTCCCGCAGCCGGCCGAAGTCGGGCAGGGCGGCGATGGAGGGGTGCAGCGTGCCGCGGTCGGCGTCGTGCTGGACCCCGGCGTAATCGAACCGCGCGACCGAACGGATCAGGGCGCGCCGCACCTGCACCGCGACGGGTTCGGCACGCTCGTCGGTCTCGATGCGCCACACCACCGCGGGCCGGATCTCGCCCGGCAGCAGGCTCGCGGTGCCCTCGGACAGTTCGCGCGGATGCAGCGGGATCGACCCGTCGGGCAGGTAGTAGGTCTGCCCGCGACTGTGCGTCTCCGCATCGAGGGCGCCGCCCGGTTCGACGAGGGCGTAGACGTCGGCGATCGCGTAGTGCAGGACGAAGCCGTGTGCGGTGCGTTCGAGGTGCAGCGCCTGGTCGAGATCCATCGAACCCGGCGGGTCGATGGTCACGAAGGGCAGGTCGGTGCGGTCCTCGCGCGCGTCCGCGTAGCGGTCCGTGGCCAGGCGGGCCTCGGCGAGGGCGTCGTCCGGGAAGTCGCCGGGCAGCTCGAACTCGGCACGTACCTCGGCGAAGTCGATCGCCGGGGCGAAGACGATGGGGGTGGTCACCACCGTGGTCACCTACCCCGCCCGGCGCTCAACCGTTCTGCCACTCGTCGTCCGCCGCGTCGGCCGCCTTGTTCCGTTCGGCGGCGATCTGGAGGGCGCGTCGCGCGGTCTCCTCGTCCGGATAGGGCCCCATGCGGTTGAGGGCGTTGGGGTCCTTGCCCTGGGTGACCTGCCCGGTCCGTACGTCGTAGTACCAGCCGTCGTCGTCGCTCATGGCTCCCAGTGTGCCCGAATAGCGGCATTGTGTGCGGGGAACTCACCGGGGAGGTGCCGCGCCGGACCCCCGGCAGGTACTGTCGTCCGACACGCACATCCGCTGCATTGACGAAGGAGCACGCTTCATGTCCTACATCCTCTTCGACACGTTGCTGCCCTGGCTGGGAGCGGAGGCGTCCTCGTACTGGGCGCATCTGCTGGTGATCGATCCGATCTGATCCGCCGGGATGCGCGGCGTGGGGACAGGGAGCGTGAGCGAACGAGCCGGCCTGTAAGCCGGATCCTGTCCCCCGCCGAGGGCGGGGTGGCGGCCATCCATCTGGGCACACCGTCGCCGGGTACCTCGAGCGGTCCACCCGCAGGCTCGGGCGAGCAGCCCTCGAACACCTGCGCAGACGCACCGCAAGCGGTGCGCCCTTCGACCTTGCTCCGGGCGGGGTTTACCGAGCCACCCCGGTCACCCGGGGTGCTGGTGCGCTCTTACCGCACCGTTTCACCCTTACCTGCCCCGAAGGGCAGGCGGTCTGTTTTCTGTGGCACTGTCCCGCGAGTCACCTCGGGTTGCCGTTAGCAACCGCCCTGCTCTGTGGAGTCCGGACTTTCCTCGACCCGGGGCCTGACACCGTGTGGTGCCGGTTCCCCGTGCCGCGACCGCCCGGCCGACTCGTTCGCTCGACCAGACTAGCCCCCGCCCTGTCGCGGTCGCCAACTACGGTGCATCCATGACTCGATATGCGGCCCTTCTGCGCGGGATCAACGTGGGCGGGATCCGGATCCGGATGGCGGATCTGAAGGACGTCTTCACCGGGCTCGGCCTGACCGAGGTCCGCACGGTGCTCGCCTCCGGGAACGTGCTGTTCGAGTCGCCCGACTCCCCCGAGACCCTCGAGCCCCGGATCGAGGCGGCGCTGACCGAACGGTTCGGCTACGACGCCCACGTGTTCGTCGTGGAGCGGTCGTACCTCGAGCGGGTCGTCGACGCGTTCCCCTTCGACGAGACCCGCGAGGGGTGGCACTCGTACGTGGTCCTCGTCTCCGATCCGGCGGTGCTCGCGCAACTGGACACCCTCGCGGACGGTCTCGACCCGCAGCTCGAGCAGGTCGCGACCGGCGAGGGCGTCCTCTACTGGCAGGTCGAGAAGGGCCGCACCCTCGACAGCGTCGTCGGCAAGCGGTCCGGTTCGGCGAAGCACAAGGCGACGACGACGGTCCGCAACATGAAGACCCTGCGGAAACTGCTCTGATCACGACGGCTCGTCCCATTTTCCGTGATCTGCCCGACCGTGCATACCGATTGCAGGTATCTTCCCCCGCATCGACGACCCGTCCACGAGGACACAGGGGGCAGAATGCGCATCGGTGCCGGAGTGCTGGCCGCGGCCGCAGCCGCGACTCTCGTCGCGGCGGGAGCGACGGGCGTGACACACGCCCACGCCGACCCGGTACCGGACTTCTACACCCCACCGGCCGCCTTCCAGGACTCCGCGCCGGGTGAGATCCTGCGCACCGCCCCGTCGGTCGCCGCGGTCGTCCCGAACACTCCGGCGGTGATCGACGCGTCGGTGACCCGCGTGATGTACCGCAGCACCGACGCGCGCGGCGGCCCGGTCGCGACGGTCGGCACCGTGCTCGTCCCGTCGCAGCCGTGGACCGGGGACGGACCGCGGCCCACCGTCGTGCTCGGCCCCGGCACCCAGGGTATGGGCGACCAGTGCGCCCCGTCGAAGCTCATGACCTTCGGGCAGGAGTACGAGTACATCCACATCGGGCCGATGCTCGCCCGCGGCTACGCCGTCGCGGTCACCGACTACGAGGGTCTGGGCACCCCGGGTGTGCACCCCTATCTCAACCGGGAATCGCAGGGCCGGGCGATGCTCGACCTCGCCCGCGCCACCCGCTCGCTCGACGGGCTCGGGGTGGATCCGGACGGCCCGATCGCGTTCTGGGGCTACTCGCAGGGCGGGATGTCCTCGGCGTCCGCCGCCGAGCTCCTCGCGTCGTACGCGCCGGAACTGCCGGTGGTGGGCGCGGTCGCCGGCTCACCGCCCGCCGATCTCGCCGACCTCGCGGTCGCCGGCGACGGATCCTCGCTGGTCGGCGGCATCGGTTGGGTCGTCGACGGGTTCGTCTCGGCGTATCCGGAGCACCGCGACGAGATGCTGTCGGTGTTCAACGATGCCGGCCTCGACATCCTGCGGCGTGCCGAGACGGCGTGCGTCTTCGACGCCCTGCTGCTGAACCCGTTCATGCCGACCTCGGCGTACACGCGCGACGGCCGTCCCATCGCCGCTCATCTCGACACCGAACCGTGGGCGTCGGTGGTGGAGGAGCAGCGGCTGGGCAACCGCATCCCGTCGGTCCCGGTGTTCGTCGCGCAGAGCACGAACGACGACTTCGTGCTCGTGCAGGGCGTCGACGGCATGGTCGCGAAGTGGTGCGCAGGTGGTGCCGACGTCACCTACCGTCGCTACGACGTGCCGCCGGTGCTCACCAAGACCGGTGCGGGGCACCTGATCGGGATGTTCCCGTCGCTGGTCGAGGGCCTGGACTGGCTCGACCAGCGGTTCGCCGGCGAGCCTCCGGCCTCGGGCTGCGGGGCCTGAGACCCGGGGGTCCGGGAAAAAATTCTGCGGCCCGTGTAACGCCTGTCGCGTGGGCCCGATAGACAGGGTGAGTGGCCGCGCAGGCAATCCCCCGACATGCTTGCGCGGCCACTTTTCGTCTGTCTGCTCCCCTGTTACAGGTGCGAGGTGTCGTTGACCAGCCGCACCGACGAGCCACCGTCCGGATAGAACTCCGCGATGCTCAGCGAGGCCAGGTCCAGGTGCAGGCGGTACAGCAGCGACGGCCCGGATTCGAGCGCGAGCTGCAGGAACGTCTTGATCGGCGTCACGTGGGAGACGACGAGGACGGTCGAGCCGCCGTACTCGGCGAGCAGGTCGTCGCGGACCACCTCGATCCGCTTGGCGACCTCGTCGAAGCTCTCCCCCTTCGGGGGCCGCACCGAGGTGTCGCCCAGCCAGCGACGGTGCAGCTCGGGGTCGCGCTCGGCGGCCTCCCCGAAGGTGAGCCCCTCCCAGTCCCCGAAGTCGGTCTCTATGAGACCGTCGTGCACGGTCACGGGCAGGCCGAGGGCGTCGGCCGCGGCCGTGGCGGTCTCCCGGGCCCGTCCGAGCGGCGACGACACGACGGCGGCGACACCGCCGCGCGCCCCGATCCGGCGGGCGGCGGCCAGTGCCTGTTCGCGTCCGAGTTCGGTCAGCGGCGGGTTACCGCGCCCCGAATAGCGGCGTTCGACCGACAGCGGGGTCTGGCCGTGCCGCAGCAGCAGCAGACGCGTCGGAGTGCCGGTCGCGCCGGTCCAGCCGGGCGAGGCCGTCTTCCCGGGATCCGGCGCGGTGGTCCCGCGGGAGTCCTGCACGACGGGATCCTGTGCCGCATCCCCGTCGGCCGACTCGGCGGCCGCATCCCCGCCGGCCGACTCGGCGGCCGCATCCCCGCCGGCCGACTCGGCGGCCGCATCCCCGCCGGCCGACTCGGCGGCCGCATCCCCGCCGGCCGACTCGGCGGCCGCGTCCATCGCCTCGTTGGCGAGGCGGTCGGCGTGGGCGTTCTCGGCGCGCGGGATCCAGGTGAAGCTCACCCGCGCGAAGCGTCCGGCCAGGGCCCGGGCCTCGGCGGCGAGCGGCTTCATGTCCGGATGCTTGACCTGCCAGCGACCGCTCATCTGCTCGACGACGAGCTTGGAATCCATCCGGACGTCCACCTCGTCGGCGCCGAGTTCGGCGGCGGCGGTCAGGCCCGCGATGAGCCCCTTGTACTCGGCCACGTTGTTGGTGGCGCGGCCGATGCTCGCCTGCCGTTCGGCCAGGATCGTGCGGTGGTCGGCGTCGAAGACCACGGCGCCGTAGCCGGCAGGGCCGGGATTGCCCCGGGAACCGCCGTCCGCTTCGACGACGACCCTGGTCACAGGCCGGATTCCTTGGTGCGCACCATGATCGCGTCGCACTCGGGGCAGCGCACGAGCACCTCGGCGGGGGTCGCCGCGATGCGGGCGATCTCACCGCGGTCGAGCTCGAGACGGCAGGCGCCGCAGCGGCGGCCCTGCAGCAGGGCGGCACCGATACCCGCCCGCTCCCGCTGCTTCTCGTAGAGGGCCACCAGCTCGTCCGGGAACACCGCGAGCAGGGCTTCGCGGTCGCTGCGGCAGCGCTGCTCGGCGACCTCGATGTCGGCGAGGGCCTCGTCGCGGGCCCGCATCGCGTCGGCGATCTGCTCGTCGATCTGCGAGACCTGGGCGCCGGCGTGGTCGTGGTCGGCCTTGGACGCCTCGCGGCGTTCCATCACCTCGAGCAGGTCGTCCTCGAGGACGGACTGGCGGCGTTCGAGGCTGCCGAGCTCGTGCTGCAGTTCGGTGAGCTGCTTGGATCCCACCGAACCGCTCTGGAGCAGCGACCGGTCGCGGTCCGCACGCTTGCGCACGGCCTCGATCTCGCTCTCGAGCTTGCGGATGTCGCGGTCCAGATCGTCGAGGACGATCTCGACGGCGACCGCGGCGTCCTTACGGGCGTTGCGTTCGACCTGGAGCCGGTCCACCTCCTGCTGTTCGGGCAGTGTCCGACGGCGGTGCGCGAGGCGGTTGAGCTCGGCGTCCACGGCAGCGAGGGACAGGAGCTTGGCCTGCACGGTGGGTTCGACGTTCACTCGGGTGGTTCCTGCTTTCGGTGATGATCGGGATGTGTCGGGCGGTGCGGCCACCGGCCCTGCACGGGCGTGTCGTAGCTGATTACCGTACCGCGCGGGCCGCGGTCGTCCAGGGATCGGTACGCAGTTCGCTCACTCGCGACTCCCAGCCGTCGCGCTCGGCGAACGCCCCGTCGAGGACGCCGCGGGCCTGGGCGCACCAGGGATACTCACTCGCCCAGTGTGCGACGTCCACCAGCGCCGGGCCACCCGCACGCAGATGTTCGTCGGCGGGATGGTGCCGCAGGTCGGCGGTGACGTAGGCGTCCACCCCGAGGGCGGCGACGGTCGCCAGGAAGGAGTCACCCGAGCCGCCGCACACCGCGACGGTGCGGATGGGCCGGTCCGGGTCGCCGGCGCCGCGCACACCCCATTCGGTGGCGGGCAGGGCCGCGGCGACGTCGGCGGTGAACTCGCGCAGCGTCCGGGTCTCCGGCAGCTCCCCCACCCGCCCGAGCCCGCGGTTGCTCGGCAGGTCGGCGAGTTCGAGGACGTCGAAGGCCGGTTCCTCGTAGGGATGCGCCGCCCGCAGGGCTGCGAGGACCGCCTTCCGCAGCCGCCGCGGGGCGACGACCTCGATGCGGTCCTCGGGGACGGTTTCGAGGTCCCCGACCGAGCCGATGGCGGGGTCGGCGCCGTCGACGGGCCGGAACTGCCCGGTGCCGCTGGTGCTCCAGCAACACTCGCGGTAGTTGCCGAGTGCTCCGGCGCCGGCGGCGAACAGCGCGGCGCGGACCGTGTCCGCGGCGTCGGTGGGGACCATGACGACCCACTTGTCGGTGGCCGGTTCCGGCTTGGGTTCGAGGGGGCGCAGCCCGGTCAGGCCCAGCACCGCGGCGAGCGCGTCGGACACGCCCGGGTTGGCGCGGTCGGCGTTGGTGTGGGCGGTGAACAACGCGCAGCCACCCCGGATGAGGTGGTGGATCAGGGCGCCCTTCGGGGTGTGGGCACCGACGGTGTCGACGCCGCGCAGCAGCAGCGGGTGGTGCACGAGCAGCAGCTGCGCACCCCAGTCGAGGGCCTCGTCGACGACCGCGGCGGTCGCGTCCACGGCGAGGAGCACCTTGCGGACCGGCTCGGCCGGGTCCCCGGCCACGAGGCCCACCGAATCCCAGCTCTCCGCGAGCGACGGGGGGTAGGCCGTCTCGAGAACGTCGATCACCTCACGCAGCGTCGGCGCCGTCACGTGTCCTCCTCGATTGCTGTACGTGTCCGGTGCAGGAGCCCTCCTGCCGGGCCTCCCACCCGCACGACCCTACGCGGCGCGATGGGCCACGCCCGGGGACAATGGCCCGGTGACCGTTCTCGCAGACACGCATCCCCTCGTCGTTCCCGCTCCGGTCGTGCTGTTCGACCTGGACGGTACGCTCACCGATTCCGCGACCGGGGTGATCAACGGGTTCCTGCACGCGGCCGAGAAGGTCGGCTTCGCGGCGCCGGAGGGCGCGCTCGAACGGCTGCTCGGACCGCCGATGCGCGACACCCTGCAGACCCTCGGTCTGGACGAGCCGCGGATCGCGGCGGGTCTCGCCGCGTACCGGGAGTACTACTCCGCCACCGGCTGGGCCGAGAACGCGGTCTTCGACGGGATCGAGGCGCTGCTGGAGTCGGTGCGGGCGGCGGGCAGCCGGCTGGCGGTCGCGACCTCGAAGTCGCAGACCTTCGCCGAGCGCATCCTCGAGCACTTCGGGCTGGCCGGGTACTTCGAGTTCATCGGCGGGGCCAGCGACGACGGCAGCCGCAGGCACAAGTCCGACGTGGTCGCGCACAGCCTCGCCGCGCTCGGTGTCGTCCCGCGCGACGTCGCGGGGGGCGGCACCCCGGGTGTGGTGATGGTCGGCGACCGCGAGCACGACATCCACGGCGCGGGCCGGTGGGGCATCCCGACCGTCTTCGTGGAGTGGGGTTACGGCACGGACGACGAGGGTCGCGCGGCGGCCCGCACGACCGCGAACGTCGACGAACTGCGCGAGGTGCTCACCGGTGGACGCTGAACACATGCTGCACGTGACGTTCGTGTGCACGGGGAACATCTGCCGGTCCCCGATGGCCGAGAAGATCTTCGCCGAGCACCTGCGCCGGGAGGGTCTCGACCACAGGGTGCGGGTGTCCAGCGCGGGCACGCACGGCTGGCACGTCGGGTCCGAGGCCGATCCGCGTACAAACGCGGTGCTGCAGCAGCACGGCTATCCGACGGGTCACAGTGCCGCGAAGCTCGGCGCCGAGCACCTGTCGGCGGATCTCGTCGTCGCGATGACCACCACGCACGAGCGCACGCTCGCGCAGCTCGGAGTGCCGTCGGACCGGCGGGTGCTGCTGCGCTCGTTCGACCCGGACGCCGACGACGACTCGGTGCCCGACCCCTACTACGGGTCGCTGGCCGAGTTCGAGCTGGTCCGCGAGCAGATCGAGGCTGCGGTGCCGGGTCTGCTCGACTGGGTGCGACGGCAGTGAGACGTACTTCACCGGCTACCGTGGATCTGTGCGCCGATTGACGTTTCTCCTCCGCCCGGGCTGGCTCGTCCTGGCCCTGGTCGTCGTGGGCTTCGCCTATGCGTGCTTCACGGTGCTCGCACCCTGGCAGCTCGGCAAGAACACGGACACCGAGGAGCGCAACGCACGGATCTCCGCGTCGATGGCCCAGGATCCGGTGCCCGTCGGCGACCTGCTGGGCGGTGACGGGCCGACGATCGACGACGAGTGGCGTCGTGTTGTCGCGGAGGGCAGCTACCTGCCGGACTCGGACGTGCTGGTGCGGTTGCGCAGCGTCGAGTCCAAGCCCGCCTACGAGGTGCTGACCCCGCTCGCGCTGAACGACGGCCGCACGATCCTGGTCAACCGCGGTTACGTGCGTCCGGTGCAGGGCACCGAGGTGCCCGAGATCCCTCCGGCGCCGACCGGACCGGTCACCCTCGACGCCCGCATCCGCATGTCCGAGGGCACGGTGCCGGGCAAGGACCCGTTCACCGACGCCGGTTACCAGCAGGTGTACTTCATCGATGCCCCGCAGGTCGCGTCGCTGACGGGTCTCGAGCTCGAGGACGTCTACCTGCAACTCGACACCGACCAGCCCGGTGGGCTCGGTGTGGTGCCGCTCCCCCAGCTCGATTCGGGTCCGTACCTGTCGTACGGGCTGCAGTGGCTCGCGTTCGGGATCATGGCGCCGCTCGGCCTGGGCTACTTCGTGTGGGCGGAGCTGCGGGAGCGCCGCAAGGCGAAGGCCGCGGCGGCCGGGACCCCGGAGGCGCCCGTCGAGCCGGCTCCGCGCACCACGGCCGAGAAGCTCGCCGATCGATACGGCCGCCCCCCGGTGACCGCCCTGCCCCGACTCGAGGAGTCCCCGATGTACGTCACCGTCGACGACTATCTGGCCGACAAGGATCCGGCGGCCGTCGACGTCTTCCGGCGGGTGCGCGCGATGATCCTGGACCTCGGGGACGACGTCACCGAGCAGGTGCACTCGTCGGAGATCTCCTGGTCCCGCACCCGCGTCTTCGCCGCGGCGTTCGTCTATTCGTCGCGGCTGGAGGTCGCGCTGGATCTGCCCAAGCGCGTCCACCATCGCACGCTGCGCGAGGTGTTCCCGAACAAGGGCCCCGTCACGACGCACCGGCTGAGCGTGTCGTCCGTCGACGAGCTCGACGACCATTTCATCGCGCTGCTCGAGGAGGCCTACCGCACCGCCGCAGGCCGTCCCTGACCCCGATCCGGTGTTCTCGACTTCCTCATACGCAGTCGAGAACACCGGATCTCGTCGATCGCTCGGGTGACGAGCCGCTTCATTACTACGGATTACTACGGAGTTGTCACAAGTCGCACTCGGAACGGCTCCGCCCGACCGAATCACAACCCCCCGCCGACGGCCGTCCGTACCGTTCCCGGAAACGGGCACCGCCCGCCGTGCGTGTCGAGTGGACGGGGAAACCGATGTCCCAACCTCCAGAATCGTCCAGCCGTCTCCGGGCTTCTATCCCGATCCCAGTGGGGTGATGCGGTGGTGGGACGGCAAAGCGTGGACCGACCGGACGCAGGGCGGTGTTCCTCCGCAGGCACCCCCGCCCAAGAAGTCGCACACCACGCGGAACATCCTGCTCGCGCTGCTCGCCGTGGTCGTTCTCGTCGTCGGCGGATGTGTCGCCTTCCTCGGAGTGGCAGCCAACGAGGTGAACGAGGCCATCGAATCCGGGCAGGCGGAGAACGCCCGGCCGGGTGGCCCCGACAATCCCCTCACCATCGTCGAAGGCCGGCCCTTCGAGGTCGCCGGATTCCGGTACGCACCCGGCTGGGCGGTCGCCGACGACGGGTTGGGTGGCGTCACCGTCGAGAACCTGAAAGTGACGAACTCTCGTGACGACCGGGACGGTGCCCTCGTGGAAATCAAGTTCATGGCGGGCAACGAGGTCGTGGCACTGGTCGACTGCACGACGGAACAGATCCCGGTGGGACAGACCACGACGCTGAACTGCATCAGCAGCGACGACTTCCCGACGGACTACGACCGGATCACCATCAACGACGCGTTCTGAGCCGAGCCGGGAGTTGTGTGGGTCCGGCCCCGCTGAGCGAGGTCGGATCCACCGAAATCGACGTCACCTCTCCGCTGCCGAGTCGAGCAGGCCGCGGTCGGCACTGGCACGGCGGAAGAACCTGTCCGCCCCGAACCACGGGACGACGCGCTCGGCAAGCCGGGGCGCGATCTCGGCGAGCGCCAGGACCGGGCGCACCGGGATCCCGTTGACCTGGACCTCCGGCAGGTCCCGCCGGATCGCGGCGAGCGCTTTCCCCGCCACCCGATCGAGTGTCGTGTGGCCGAGCGCCCGCGGCGGCGTCAGCCCCTCGTCCAGGTAACGCTGGAACATTCCGTCACCGGCGACGAAGCCAGGACAGACGACGGAGAACCCCACAGGGGTGCTCGCGTACTCGGTACGCAGGGACTGGACCAGCGTCACGAGACCGGCTTTGCTGGCGCAGTACGGACCCTGATAGGCAGCGCCCCGCTTCCCGGCGACAGAGCTCATGAACACGACGTGCCCCGCCCCTCGCTCGAGCATCCCGGGCAGCACGCGGTGGGTGAGCAGCATCGGCGCGGTGAGGTTCAGGTCGACCGTCGCGGTCAGGTCCTCCCGGGTGCGACGGGTGAACGACGCGCAGCTCTCGACCCCGGCGTTGTTGATCAGCAGGTCGACGGGGCCGAGCGCCTCCTCGGTGCGGTCCACCACGCTGTCGACCCGATCGAGGTCCGCGAGGTCGGCGGGCACCACCGCGGCCCGGACACCTCTGTCGCGCAGGTCCCGGGCCAGCGCCTCGAGGACGTCGGCGCGTCTGCCGGACACAGCGACGTCCACGCCTTCCGTCGCCAGCGCCCGGGCGACGGCGTGCCCGATTCCACCGGAAGCTGCGGTCAGCAGTGCGACCTTGTTGCGCAGGCTCTTCATGGGATCACATCCCTCGTGCGGCGGCTTCACCCACGATCCCATGTTCCGGTACCGACGCCCAGAAAAATCCGGTGGTTCCCGCCCCCGCTCGGCGCGGGCCGGAACCACCGGATTCGATGTCTGGATGTGGGCGCGGAGGGTTTCGAACCCCCGACCGCTGGTGTGTAAAACCAGAGCTCTACCACTGAGCTACACGCCCGGACGGTCGACGGCTGTCGCCGCCGACGTCGCCTCAGGACTTTAGCGCGGCGAGCGCTCTGGCCCAAGCGCCCTGGTCACGGGGCTCTCCGGGCTGGTTCTCCTCGGAGAACCGGATGATGCCGTCCTTGTCGATGACGAAGGTGCCACGGTTCGCGAAGCCGAGCTTGTCGTTGAAGACCTCGTAGGCCTGCGCGACGGCGCCGTGCGGCCAGAAGTCGGACAGCAGCGGGAAGGTGTAGCCCTGCTCGGCGGCCCACACCTTGTGGGTGGGCGATGCGCCCACGGACACGGCGAGGACGGCGGTGTCGTCGTTCTCGAAGGTGGGCAGGTCGTCGCGGACGGCGCACAGCTCGCCCTGGCACACACCGGTGAAGGCGAGCGGGTAGAACACCAGGAGCACGTTCTTCTTGCCCCGGAAGCCGGACAGCGTGACTTCCTGGTTGTTCTGGTCCTTGAGAGTGAAATCGGGGGCTTCGGAGCCCACAGCGAGAGCCATGCTCGGAACAGTCCTTCGTTCGGTGGGGATCTTCGGTCAGCGGCGGGGGCGACCGGACTTCGGCTGCACCAGCCGGCTGCCGATCCAGTCTCCCAGGTTCGCGGTCGACGTCTGGGTGAGGCCGGCGGTGGTCGCGGATTCGGCGATCTCGCTGGGCTCGACGTGGTCGGGGCGACCGGTCTTGGGGGTGAGCACCCACACGACACCTTCGTCGGAGAGCGGGGTGATGGCGTCCATCAGCGTGTCGACGAGATCGCCGTCGCTGTCGCGCCACCACAGCAGAACGACGTCGACGACCTCGTCCGAGTCCTCGTCGAGGAGTTCCGTGCCGGTGATCTCCTCGATGGCGGCTCGCAACTCGTCATCGGTGTCCTCGTCCCAACCGAGTTCCTGCACCACGTGGTCGTGAGTGATACCGAGCTTCGAGACGTAGTTCTTGGCATCCGCCGCGGCGACCACGGTGGCTCCTCCTAACGTTCGTGGTGCGCGATGCGGGTCCGCGTACCGGTGTGTGTCGAGCAATTGGTCAAAGCGAACATCGTCGGCGGGCTCTGCGCAACCCGAATCGCGGGGAAACAGAGGAGAATCTTTCCCACCGGACCGTACGCCCCTCTCTCACGAACCTCCCACACTGTCGGTTCCGTCGTACTCCGACGTGATCCTTCCGGACCGATGGGGGAAGATGAGGGGTGCATCATGTTCAGATGTCGATTGCGTCGGCTCCCACAAGAGCCGACCTACGGAGAGGGCGCCCCACCTGCGCGCCCACCACGATGAGGAGCAGACGTTGACAGACCTGATCCACGGATCCGACTCCCGTGAAGGCGCCGCACCGGGCGCGTCGGGAACGGGTCCCTCGGCCAAGCCTGCGGGCAAGGACAACCGTGTCCGGGTCATCCGCGAGGGTGTGGCCTCCTACCTGCCGGACATCGACCCGGCGGAAACCGAAGAGTGGCTCGAGTCGTTCGACGGGATGCTCGACGCGGAGGGCCCGACCCGCGCACGTTACCTTCTTCTGCGCATGCTCGAGCGCGCGAACGAGCGCAAGGTGTCGCTTCCCGCTCTGACCTCCACCGACTACGTCAACACCATCCCCACCGAGAGCGAACCGTGGTTCCCCGGTGACGAGGAGGTCGAGCGCCGCTACCGCGCCTACATCCGTTGGAACGCGGCGATCATGGTCACCCGCGCGCAGCGCCCGGGTGTCGGCGTGGGTGGCCACATCTCCACCTACGCGTCGTCGGCGGCGCTCTACGAGGTCGGTTTCAACCACTTCTTCCGCGGCAAGGACCATCCGGGCGGCGGCGACCAGGTGTTCATCCAGGGCCACGCCTCCCCCGGCATCTACGCCCGCGCCTTCCTCGAGGGTCGCATCAGCGCGGACCAGCTCGACGGTTTCCGTCAGGAGCACAGCCACGCCTCGTTCGGCGGTGGCCTGCCGTCCTACCCGCACCCGCGGCTGCTCCCGAACTTCTGGGAGTACCCGACGGTGTCGATGGGCCTCGGTCCCATGAACGCCATCTACCAGGCGCGGTTCAACCACTACCTGCACGACCGCGGCATCAAGGACACCTCCGACCAGCACGTGTGGGCGTTCCTCGGCGACGGTGAGATGGACGAGCCCGAGTCGCGGGGCCTGGCGCACGTCGCCGCGACCGAGGGTCTCGACAACCTCACCTTCGTCGTCAACTGCAACCTGCAGCGTCTCGACGGCCCGGTCCGCGGCAACGGCAAGATCATCCAGGAGCTGGAATCGTTCTTCCGAGGCGCCGGCTGGAACGTCATCAAGGTGGTCTGGGGCCGCGAGTGGGACGCCCTGCTGCACGCCGACAAGGACGGCGCGCTCGTCAATCTCATGAACGTCACGCCGGACGGCGACTACCAGACGTACAAGGCGAACGACGGTGCGTTCGTGCGTGAGCACTTCTTCGGCCGCGATCCGCGCACGAAGGAGCTGGTCAAGGACCTCACCGACCAGGAGATCTGGAATCTCAAGCGCGGCGGCCACGACTACCGCAAGATCTACGCGGCCTACAAGGCGGCGATGGAGCACAAGGGTCAGCCGACGGTGATCCTCGCGCACACCATCAAGGGCTACACGCTCGGTAAGCACTTCGAGGGCCGTAACGCGACCCACCAGATGAAGAAGCTCACCCTCGAGGACCTGAAGTACTTCCGCGACCTGCAGCGGATCCCGATCTCGGACGCCGAGCTCGAGAAGGATCCGAAGATGCCGCCGTACTACCACCCCGGTTTCGACGCCCCCGAGATCCAGTACATGCTCGAGCGGCGCAGGGCCCTCGGCGGTTTCCTGCCGGAGCGCCGCACGAACGCGAAGCCGCTGAAGCTGCCCGAGGACAAGACCTACGAGGTGGTCCGCAAGGGTTCGGGCAAGCAGGAGGTCGCCACCACGATGGCGGCGGTGCGTGTGCTCAAGGAGCTGTTGCGCGACAAGGAGATCGGCCCGCGCATCGTGCCGATCATCCCGGACGAGGCCCGTACCTTCGGTATGGACTCGTGGTTCCCATCACTGAAGATCTACAACCGCAACGGTCAGCTGTACACCTCGGTGGACGCCGATCTCATGCTCGCGTACAAGGAGAGCCCGGTCGGGCAGATCCTGCACGAGGGCATCAACGAGGCCGGTTCGACGGCGTCGTTCACGGCGGTCGGCACGTCCTACGCCACGCAGGGCGAGCCGATGATCCCGGTGTACATCTTCTACTCGATGTTCGGTTTCCAGCGCACGGGCGACGGCCTGTGGGCGGCGGCCGATCAGATGGCCCGCGGTTTCGTGCTCGGCGCCACGGCCGGTCGCACCACGCTGACCGGTGAGGGTCTGCAGCACGCCGACGGGCACTCGCAGCTGCTGGCGTCGACCAACCCGGCGGCGGTGACCTACGACCCGGCGTTCTCCTACGAGATCGCGCACATCTTCCGCGACGGTCTGCGCCGCATGTACGGCGGGACCGAGGGTGTCGACGGGTTCGGCGGTGAGGACGTCTTCTACTACATCACCGTCTACAACGAGCCCTACGCGCAGCCGGCCGAGCCGGAGGATCTCGACGTCGAGGGCCTGCTCAAGGGCATCTACCTGTACAAGCGGGGCCAGGAGTCCGGTCCGAAGGCGCAGATCCTGGTGTCGGGCGTGATGATGCCCGAGGCGCTGCGCGCGCAGGAACTCCTCGCCGACGAGTGGGGTGTCTCGGCGGACGTCTGGTCGGTCACCTCGTGGGGCGAGTTGCGCCGCGACGGTGTCGAGTGCGACCGGCAGGCGCTGCTGAACCCGGGCGAGGATGCCCCGGTGCCGTACGTCGCGTCGGTGCTCAGCGACGCGGCCGGTCCGTTCGTGGCGGTCTCCGACTGGATGCGTGCCGTGCCGGACCAGATCCGCAAGTGGGTTCCGGGCGACTACACGGTGCTCGGTGCCGACGGGTTCGGTTTCTCCGACACCCGTCCGGCGGCGCGTCGTGTGTTCAACATCGACGCCGAGTCGACGGTCGTCGCGGTGCTCGCGGCCCTGGGGCGCGACGGCGCGATCGATCGCGAGAAGGCGGTCGAGGCGGCACGCAAGTACCGCATCGACGACGTCACCGCCGCGCCGGTGTCGATGGCGGATCCCGGCGTCGCCTGAGGTCACCACTCCACGGAGGCTCGTGACCCCGGACACCGGGGCCCTTGGGTAGTTTCGACCCATGGTCGACGAGCCGCCCCGCCGGATCACACGGGTACCGGGTGCTCCCCGTGAGCGCCCGGTACCCCTTCGGCGTCCCGAGCGGGCGCCCCTGCCCGACGCATTGCTCCGCCGGGTCAAGCAGTTCTCCGGACGCCTCGCCACCGAGGCCGTGCACGTCATGCAGGAGCAACTGCCGTTCTTCGCCGATCTCGACGCCTCCCAGCGGGCGACGGTCCAGCTGGTCATCCAGACGTCGGTGGTCGATTTCCTCGAATGGGTCCGCGATCCCGAGAACGACATCCGGTTCGGTTTCGACGCGTTCCAGGTCATCCCGCAGGAGCTGGCCCGGAGCCTGACCCTGCGGCAGACGGTGGAGATGGTCCGCGCCGCGATGGAGTTCTTCGAGCAGTGGCTGCCGGCGCTGGCCCGCAACGAGGAGCAGCTGACCGCGCTCACCGAGGCGATCCTGCGGTACGGCCGCGAGCTCGGCTTCGCCGCGGCGGCGGTCTACGCGAGTGCCGCGGAGTCGCGCAGCGCGTGGGACACCCGACTCGAGGCCCTGGTCGTCGACGCGGTGGTGCGCGGTGACCCCGGCCCGGACATGCAGTCGCAGGCGGCGACGCTCAACTGGGACGCGACCGCCCCGGCGACCGTCATCGTCGGCACTCCTCCGCCCGAGGAGGGGGTCTCGGTGGTCACCACGGTGCACGACATCGCCCAGCTGCACGGACGGGCCGCACTGGCCGTGGTGCAGGGCGAGCGGCTGGTGATGGTGGTCAGCGGGGAGCTGCACGGTTCGCCGGAGGCACTGGAGTTCCGCGA
>Ga0182741_1003563_pt1 | contig 16395 bp, 14 predicted proteins | sample eDN5th37CBELigOP_FD_128874 | JGI IMG/M metagenome (GOLD analysis project Ga0182741, IMG submission 128874) | Enriched Organic Plus compost microbial communities from Emeryville, California, USA - eDNA 5th pass 37_C BE-Lig OP (version 2) (version 2) ...
ATGCAGTTTCGATCCCAGCGACCACGCGCTGCCCGGGTCCGGGGTGCGCGGCCCGACCTACCGGCTGAACCTCGAATTCGAATCGCTGCTGAGCCTGCCGGCCGGGGCGGACGTCCGCTCCGAGGGCATCTCCGTCGGCACCCTGCGGGCGATCGATCTCGAGCCGCACAGCGCCGTCGCCCGGATCGACGTGCGCGAGTCGGTGATCGTGCCGGCGGGCACCCGCGCCGAACTGCGGCAGAACACCGTACTGGGCGACATCTACATCGCTCTGCTCCCGCCGAAGGACGGCAGCGGCGCGCCCTTGCAGGACGGCGACACGATCCCGCTGCGGGACACGGATCCGGGTCCGCAGATCGAGGACATGCTCGAACGGATCGCGATGTTCGTCAACGGCGGAAGCCTGACCCGTCTGCAGGATTCGCTCGCGCGACTGAACGACGTGCTGCCCGAGGACACGGAGGAGACCCGCGAGTTGTCGGCGGTCGTCTCCAACGATCTGAGCGAGGCCGCGGCGAACCTCGACCAGATCGATCGCATCGTCGTCGCGACGGAGGACCTGTCCCAGCGTCTCGATGCCGCACGTGACGACGTGGGGTTCCTGTTCTCCGACACCGCACGTCGGCGTCTCGACCGGGTGCCCTACTTCATGGAGGCCGTGCTCAACATCGTCATCGACGTGAACACCATGGTCACGGGCCTGGAATGGCTGATCCCCCGCCTCCCGCACATCAACGACAACCTCGAGATCCTCACTCCGCTGCTGCGCGAACCGTCACCGAGCGCCACCGAACTGCGCGGCAACGCAGCAGAACTCGTGGAACTCGTCGACGAGAAGCTCGTCCCCTTCCTGCTCGAACCCGGCATCGACATCCGTGAGGTGACCGTCGCCGGTAACGAGGGGAGTCCGGCGGCCGACGGACTGGTTCTCCTGCGCATGATCGGAGCGATCCCGTGACCCGAATCCCGCCCTGGATGTCCGCACTCGCCCTGACCCTCGTGATGATCCTGGGCACCTGGTATCTCGTCGTCGGTGTGCTGCAGATCGATCCGACCCGGCCCCGCGCGCACGCCGTGGTGGACATGCGCGACGCGGCAGGACTGCGCACCGGATCGAGCGTCGTCTACCGCGGGGTGAACATCGGGCGGGTCGACGGTATGGAGAACCTCGACGGTTTCGTCCGCATGAACATCTCCTACGAGGCCGAACACCGCATCCCCGTCGACAGCACGATGCGCGTCGAGAACCTGTCGTCGCTGGGCGAACCGGTGTTCTCGTTCCTACCGGCCTCGGCCGAGGGGCCCTATCTCGAGGACGGCGCCCACCTGACCGAGATCGTCGAGCTGCCCATCTCGGTCCCCGATCTGCTCGCGACCACCTCGGAACTGCTCGAACAGACCGACGCCGAATCGCTGAACGAGCTCGTCGCGACGTTCACCGAATCGGTTGCGGGTCTCGAGGAGACGATGCCTGCGGCGGGACGTGGGGCCGAGCTGCTGCTGTCGACCCTGACCCGGCACGAGGGATCGCTGGAAACGGTATTGAGCGACCTGATGTGGATGATGGGCGATGTCGACTGGGTCCGGCCCGCGATGGTCGCGGCACCTCCCATGCTGGATCGGTTCGGCGAGACGCTCGGTGTCTCGTACGAGTACCTCTTCGAGGGGTCCTCGGTCCTGAAGGGTGAGGAGATCCTCGGCTCGTGGCGCGAGGAGGAGATCGAACTCGCCGACTTCCTCCGGCGGTTCGCGCCCGAACTCGGTGCGATCGGCGTCGCGCTCCGCCCGGTCACCCAGGCCACCGGTTCCGTGGTGGGCCGGATGGATCTCGGTACCCTGCTCGAACAGGCCATCGCGACCATGCCGGGCGACAGTGTCCGATTCACCGTGAACGTACCCCGATGAAGAAGGAAGACAGCGTCATGTCGAACACCGGCCCCTCGAACACCGGTTTCACCGAACAGGATCAGGCCACCTCCACGTCCACCTCCACCTCCACCTCCACTGCCACCGAGGCGGGAAGCCGCGGTCCGTGGTGGTCGTCGGTGCGTGCCCTCGCGGTCGTCACGGTGCTCGCCGTCGTCGCCGCGGTGACCTTCGGGGTGTTGTGGGCGACCGACGACTCGTCCGAGCAGCTGCAGGCCCTGCAGAGCCGGCTCGACACCGAGGCCGAGGCCGAAGCCGTCGCCTCCGACTACGCGCTGAGCGTCTCCGAGGTCGACTTCCGTGACCTCGACGCCTGGCGGGCGGCGCTCACCGACGGCGTCAGCGAGCAACTCGCACCGAAACTCGAAGGAGCCGTGGACGTCGTGGCTCCGTGGCTGACGCAGATGGAGTACACCGCCGATGCCCGTCTGCTCGCCGCCGAGGTGGCGAGCAACGACGGCGACACCCTCGTCGTGCAGGTCTTCGTCGACATGATCTCGACGAGCAAGCAGACACCCGACGGTGTCGCCGCCACCGCGACATATACGGTGACGATGGACCGCGCGTCCGACTGGACCATCACCGACGTCGGCGGGGTGGGCACCGGCCTGCCGGGCGGCACCGGGGAGCCGGAACCTGCGCCGGCGCCGGCGGACGGGGGCCGCTGAGTTTCCGGTCGGTCAGCCCTCGTCGGGTTCGGTGACGAAGTCGACGAGGCGCTCGACGGCGCCGATGAGGTGCGATTCGAGATCGCGGAACGAGTTCACGGCGTTGTAGACGCGCCGCCAGCCGTCCTGCGGGGTGCCCCAGCCGAGTTCTCGGCAGACACCGGTCTTCCAGTCCTGGCCTCGGGGAATGGTGGGCCAGGCGTCGATGCCGACGGCCTTCGGCTTCACCGCCTGCCACACGTCGATGTAGGGATGGCCGGTGACCATCACATGCGGACCGAGATTCGCGGTGAGGCGCTCTTCCTTGGACCCGGTGACGAGGTGGTCGGCGAGGACACCGACCCGCCGACCCGGGCCGGGTTCGAACTCGGCGAGCCGGACACCGAGATTGTCCAGGCCTTCGAGTTGTTCGACGACCACGCCCTCGACCCGCAGGTCGTGCCCCCACACCCGTTCGACGAGGGCGGCGTCGTGCACGCCCTCCACCCAGATCCGGCTCCCCCGCGCCACGCGTGCGCGCAGACCGTCCACCCGGGTGGACCCCGAGGCGGATCTCGTCGGTACGGAGGCGGGACGGATCTTCGGTTTGACGAGGGTGACGGGTGCTCCGTCGACCAGGAAGGCCGCAGGGCGCATCGCGAACAACCGGGTGCGCCCCTGTGCGTCCTCGAGCCGCACGAAGTCGCCGTCGTAGGTCTTCTCGATCCCCACGATCGCGCCGCACCAACCGGATGCGGCGTCCTCGACGACGACACCGCGCTCCGCCGCGAGTTCGGGGACGGCCTTCTTCTTGGTGCGGACGTGACCGGCATAGATGTCGCCGCCGTAGATATCGCGTGGGCTCACGCCAGTCGACCCTAGGACATCGCGCGGGACCGCTCACGCTGCCACGCCGGACCGCTGCACCGGGTCGCCGTATGCTTTCGGGGTGAGTTCTCCGAGCCTGACGCTGACCGTGTGGGCGGGGTCCTGGCTGTCCGGTCACGCCTCCCCCGACGATGTGATCGATGCGCTGCACGAGTGGGCGCCGATGCATCTCGTGGGTGCCCACGACGCGGCGACGGCCTCCGCGGCGGGTCTGCCCGACCGGGGTGTGGCCGACGGTGCCGCCCTGCTGCTCACCCTGATCCGCCGCGTCGACTCCGCCGCCGGCGCCGGTCTGCATCTCGTCCTTCCCGCCCCGGGCGACGTCCGCGCACTGCCCGCCGGTACAGCCTTCGCCTCCGCGGCGCTCGCGGCCGGTGAGGGCGTCGTGGTGGGAGCGCCCGGCGCCCCCGGACTGGGTCTGGTGCCCGTGATCGAAGGCCCGGACGTCCTGCGGTGGAACGTCTTCACGCTGCCGGCGGTCCCCGAGATCGCCGTCGACGGTGGTCTCGGTGCGGCCGAGTTCGCGATCCGAGAGGCGGTGCGTGAGGCCGCCTCCGCGTTGAGCGGGATCCCGACGGTGGGAACGGACGGTCGCCGCGCCGATCCGCGGGCGGAGATCGCCGAGGAGGCCGCCGAGCTCGCCCGGCACCGCTACCCCCCGTCACTGCCCCCACGTGCCGTGCGCGTGCTGGACACCGCCGACCAGGTCGCGGCAATCCTCACCGTGGCCGGCCGCGGAGGGGGTCTGCGGGCCGGTTCGGCGTCCGCCACCACCGGTCGCGATGGTGCGCTGCAGCCCCTGTGGGCCGCGGTGCGCGAGGCCCGCACCGGTGCGGTCGCGGCGGCTCTGCGGGCCGAGCACCATCATTGACCGCGGCGGCAGTGCGCATCAACTCCGTTGCGCGGTGACGAGCAGATACTCCCAATCCATAGCTCCTCCACCGAGATCGTGACGTTGAGCGAGCTCGAGCAGGTCGAGATCGAGAGCAGCGACCCGTTCGTGGTCGTCCGCGATGTTGCGGTACACCGCGATCGTGGGACCGTAGGCGGACTTGAAGAACTCGCGGAAGTCCTCTCCGGTCGCGAAGCGTTCGACGCGCAGATTGTCGGTGCGTACCTGCAGGTCGGTGACACGGTCGCCGATCAGCTCGCGCACGTGCACCTCGTCGCCCCACAGTGGCGGCGGCTGTGCACCCGGCGGAGGCGGTGGCGCATACGGTTTCATCGTCGCGAACATCTGCCCGATGAAGCCGCGGGGGGTCCAGCTCAGTAGGCCGATGCGTCCGCCCCGCCGGGTCACCCGAAGCAGTTCGTCGGCGGCGGCCCGATGATGGGGCGCGAACATCACTCCCACACAGGAGATCACGGCATCGAAGCTCGCATCGTCGAACGGGAGCGCTTCGGCGTCGGCTTCCTGCCAGTCGAGCGTCGCACCTGCCGCTTCGGCGTCACGGCGGCCGACCTCGAACAGTTCCGGGGTCAGGTCGGTCGCGAGCACCGTCGCACCGGTGAGCGCGGCGGGGATCGATGCATTGCCCGATCCGGCGGCGATGTCCAGGACGCGGTCCTCCGGACCGATTCCGGTGGCGGCCACGAGAGCGGGGCCGAGTTCGGCGATGACCTCGGTCGCCACCGCCGGATAGTTGCCGAGGGCCCACATCGCCCGGTGCTTGGCCTTCAGGGCGAGATCGGCGTCGTGTGTCGTCGAGATGTCGGTCATCAGAGGATTCCTCCTGTCGAGGGACCCGGCGTCGGCGCCGTCGGAGAGGCGGTCCGGGTCACAGATCGACTGTAGGAACGCGGGCGCAGTGTCCTCCAGTACACAATCTGTACTGCACGGCCGCACATTCGTGCTGGTCACCGCGGTCCGACCGGCCTACGATCCGATCATGGGCCCGCCCTACCACCAGTTCTGTCCCGTCGCCAAGGCGATGGAACTGTTCGACGAGAGGTGGACGCTGCTCGTGGTGCGCGAACTCGTGCTCGGCAGCGAACGGTTCAACGATCTCCGACGCGGCCTGCCCCGTATGTCGCCGACCTTGCTGTCGAAGCGACTGCACCAGCTCACGGCAGCGGGCATCGTGCGGCGTCTCGAGGACGGGGCCGACGTCCGATACGTGCTCACACCCGCGGGACGCGATCTCGAGGCCGTCGTCGACGCACTCGGTGCCTGGGGTACGCGGTGGACCGGGAAGCTCGGCGACGTCGACCTCGATCCGCGGCTGCCGATGTGGGACATGCACCGGCACGTCGACCACGCGGCGCTGCCGGACTCCAGGGTGGTCGTGGAGTTCGTCTTCCCCGCGGTCACCCACGCGTCGCGCCGGTGGTGGATGGTCATCACGCCGCACGACGTCGACGTGTGCGACGAGGATCCGGGATTCGAGGTCTCGATCCGGGTGACGGCGGGGATGCGGGAGCTGACCGAGATCTGGCGTGGCGAAGCCACCTGGCCGGACGCACTACGTTCGGGCGCCGTGGTCGTCGACGGTCCGAGCGCTCTGCGCCGGTCTCTGCCGCGCTGGTTCGACTCTCCTCTGGCCTCACCGGCCGGGCACGCCACCCGGTGAGGCGGGGGGATCTATCGGTTCGCGGCCGGCCGGGACGGGCGTTTCGGCGGCTCGCAGCATCCCACGGCGCACAGGCTCCCGTTGCACGCGGACCCGAGCAGCGGTTCGGTGCCGCAGCGGCGAGCGGTGACCCCCTCGCGCTGTTCCTCGACGAGTTCGCGGACCAGCTGCGCGAAGCGCGGGTCGGTTCCGGCCGTCGCCGCACGCGAGAAGCCCATGCCCAGTTCGGCCGCACGGTCGCGGGCCTCGGTGTCGAGATCCCACACGACCTCGAGGTGATCGGAGACGAATCCGACCGGCACGACCACGACGGCGCGGACCCCCCGTTCGTGCAGGGCGTCGATGTGGTCGACGATGTCGGGCTCGAGCCACGGCACCTGCGGCGGACCGGATCGCGACTGCCACACCAGGTCGTAGTCGTCCTCGCCGAGAGCCTCGGCCACCAACCGCGCCGCTTCGGCGACCTGCCGACTGTAGAGACGGCCACCCTCCTCCGGCGGACCACCGGTCGCGTCGAAGGAGGTCGGCACGGAGTGGGCGGTGAACACCACACGCGCGGAATCGCGCACCTCGTCGGCGAGCTCGACGCGGGCGGCGCGCACGGCGTCGGTGACGGCGTCGAGGAACAACGGGTGGTCGTAGAAGTGCCGGAGCTTCGTCAGCCGGGGCGCGTTCTCGACGGCATCCCGCGCCCGGGCGATGTCCTCGTGGTACTGCCGGCATCCCGAGTAGCCGCCCCATGCGGAGGTCGCGAACACCAGGGCGTTACGGATCCCGTCGTCGCGCATCCGCGCGACGGTGTCCTCGACCATGGGATGCCAGTTGCGGTTGCCGAAGTAGATCGGCAGATCGATACCGTGCGTGTCGAACTCGGCGCGGACGTCGTCGATGATCGCCCGGTTCAGGGCGTTGATCGGCGAGACACCCCCGAAGTGCAGATAGTGCTGCGCGACCTCGTCGAGTCGTTCCGGCGGGATCCCACGTCCGCGGGTGACGTTCTCGAGGAACGGCCGCACGTCGTCGGGTCCTTCCGGTCCGCCGAACGACAGCAGCAGCAGCGCGTCGTACGCCCCGGGGGTGTTCGTCATGGAAGTGCCTTCCGTGGTGCGGTCAGCTACCGAAGCCGACCTGGGAGTGGAAGCCACCGTCGACGTAGACGATGGATCCCGTGGTCCCGGGTAGCCAGTCGGACAGCACCGCACACACGGTCTTCGCCACAGGCGTCGGATCGTCGACGTCCCAGCCGATCGGGGACGCGGCCGACCAACCCTCGTTCAGTCGGTTCATCTCCGCGCCCGGGCCGGTCGCGTCGCCCGCGATGGCCTTGGCGGCGAGCGTCTTGATCGGGCCGGCGGCGACGAGGTTCGAACGGATACCGCGCGGGCCGACCTCCTTGGCCACGTAGCGGTTGACCGACTCGAGCGTCGCCTTGGAGACACCCATCCAGTTGTAGAACGGAACGGCCCGGGACGGGTCGAAGTCCATTCCGACGATCGAACCGCCCTCGTTCATGACGGGCAGGACGGCCTTGGCGAGCGCGCCGTAGGAGTAGGCCGACACTTCGAGCGCCACCGCGACGTCCGTCCACGGCGCGTCGAGGAACGGGCTGCCCAGGCACGACCGGGGTGCGAAGCCGATGGAGTGGACGACACCGTCGATCCCCTCCGGTGCGAGTTCGCGGATCTTGTCGGCGAGACCGTCGAGATCCTCCTGGTTCTGCACGTCGAGGCTGATCGCCGGCGGCACCGGCTGCGGGAGACGCTGTGCGATCCGGTCGATCAACCGGAGTCGCTCGAAGCCGGTGATGATCACCTTCGCGCCCTGTTCCTGCGCGGCCTTCGCGGTGTGGAAGGCGATCGAGGCATCGGTGATGATGCCGGTGACGAGAATGGTCTTGCCCTCGAGCAGTCCGCCCATGAGTGTGTCGGTCCTCCAGTGAGATTCGGATGTGGTCGCGAGACCGTCAGTGGCCCATGCCCATGCCGCCGTCGACCGGGATCACGGCGCCGGAGACGTAGGCGGAGTCGTCGGAGGCCAGGAAGCTGACGACGGCTGCGACGTCCTCGGGCTTGCCGAGTCGCTGCAGCGGGATGAACTTCTTCGCGGTGTCGCGCAGGTCGTCGGACAGATCCGCGGTCATGTCGGTCTCGATGAAGCCGGGAGCGACGACGTTGGCCGTGATCGATCGCGAACCGAGTTCGCGGGTGACCGAGCGGGCGAGACCGATGATGCCGGCCTTCGAGGACGCGTAGTTGATCTGGCCGGCCTGGCCGGCGAGGCCGACGACGGAGCCGAGGAAGATCATGCGACCCCAGCGGGCGCGGAGCATCGCGCGGTTGGCGCGCTTGGCGCACCGGAAGGCGCCGGTGAGGTTCGCGTCGATCACCGAGCTGAACTGGTCCTCGGTCATGCGCATCAGCAGGGTGTCGTCGGTGATGCCCGCGTTCGCGACGAGCACCTCGACGGGGCCCTGATGCTCCTCGACCTCCTTGAACGCGGCGTCGACCGAGTCGGCGTCGGTGACGTCGCACCGCACACCGAACAGGCCGTCGGGCGCGCCCGAACCGCGGTGGGTGACGGCGACCTTGTGGCCGTCCGCCTGCAGGCGACGGGCGACGGCGAGGCCGATTCCGCGGTTTCCGCCGGTGACGAGGACGGATCGGGGGGTGACACCCGCGCGCGTGGACGCTGCGGCACTTTCTGCGTCAGTCATGCATTCCAACCTATCTGGTGGCCGGTCCGGTACGGAAAACGCTCAGTGAGCGTGCACAAGGTGGATCAGGGCAGCCGCTGGCGCAACACCATGGCCGCGCCGAGCCCCGCGATCACCGACAGCGCTCCGAGCATGAGCCACGGACGGCTGGCATCGCCACGGGTCGTCTCGAAACCGATCTGTTCCTCGAGCGTGTTGTAGGCGTCCTCGAGTTCCTCGAGGCTGGCGGCCGTGAAGAAACTCCCACCCGAGAGGTTCGCGATCTCCTTGAGCGACGGATCGTCGACGGGCACGGGGATCCGATCGTCCTCGATGGTGACGGTGCCCGTCTGGGTGCCGAAGGAGATGGTCGAGACCGGAATCCCCTTCTCCGCCGCCTGTCGCGCCGCGGTGAACCCACCGCGGGGATCGTCGGGACTCTCGGGGACGGTCTGCTTGCCGTCGGACAGCAGCACGATCCGCGCGGGCGGCGCCTGGTCGCTGCCGCCGAGCACGGCGGCGAGCGTGTCGATCGACTGCATCGCCGTGAAGATCGCCTCACCGGTCGCGGTGCGCTCGCTCAACTGCAGGTTGTCGATCGCGGACTTGGTCGCCTCCCGATTGGTGGTCGGCGAGACCAGGACCGAGGCGGTCCCCGAAAATGCGACGAGACCGAGGTTGATGCCGGGCGTCAGGTCGTCGGCGAACTGTTTGGCCGCCTCCTGCGCGGCCGCGAGTCGCGTGGGTGCGACGTCCGTGGCCTCCATCGACAACGACACGTCGATGACGAGCACGACCGTGGCCCGGTTGCGCGGCACCCGCTGTTCGGCGGTCGGGCCGGCGAGCGCCACGGTGAGGAAGACGAGGCCGACGAGCAACAACGCGACGGGGATGTGCCGGGCGCGTCCCGGGCGGGCGGGTGCGACCTTCTCGAGCAGCTCGAGATTGGTGAAGCGCAGCGTGTTCGTCTGGCGCCGGCGTTGGACCAGCACGTAGGCGCCGCCGAGGGCAGCGACGACGAACAGCAGCAGCAACCACCACGGTGAGGTGAAACCGGACAGGCTCATCGTCCCCCCTGCCGTGCGGGTGCGCCGAAGCTGTGTCGCCGGGCCGCGACGAACCGGACGACGTCGCCGATCCAGTCGCGGTCGGTGCGCAACGTCAGCACGGGTGCACCGGAACTGCGCAGCGCCTGGTGCACGGCCGCGCGATGTTCGGCGGCGGCCTGCGCGTAATCGGCCCGCAGTTCGGGAGTGGTCGTGAATTCGCGGGTGCGGCCCGTCTCCGGGTCGTGCAGCACCACGTCGCCCAGATCGGGCAGTTCGAGGTCGCGGCGGTCGATGATCTCGACGGCGAGCAGTTCGTGCCGGCCGGACAGCGCCCGCAGGGATCGCTCCCAGTCGAGCGGACCGAGGAAATCACTCACCACGACAGCCAGACCGCGGCGGCGCTGAGGACGTCGCAGCGACTCGACGAGCCCCTGGAGATCGCCACGGGTCCCGTCGGGTGCGTGCGGGGTGGTCGCGACGGTACGCAGCAACGATTGGGCGTGCAGCCGTCCGCCGCGCGCGGGGACGCGGATCGTCTCGCTGCCGGTGGAGATCACCGCGCCGATCCGGTTTCCACCGCCGGTGGTCAGATGTGCGAGCGCGGCCACCGCTGCGATCGCCAGGTCGCGCTTCTCGCACATGCCGGTACCGAAGTCCAGGCTGGCCGACAGGTCGACCGCGAGCCACGTCTCGAGTTCCCGGTCGGCGACCGTCTGCCGCACGTGCGGGTGCGTCGTGCGCGCGGTGACCGACCAGTCCATCTGCCGCACGTCGTCGCCCGGTTGGTACTCGCGGGCGTCCCCCGGTTCGGAACCCGGGCCCGGGATCAGACCGAGGTGGTCGCCGTGCAGGACGCCGTCGAGACGGCGCCGCACGGTGAGCTCGAGGGTGCGGAGCGCGGCGGTGAGCGCGGGATCGCGCAGTTCACCGGAGCGGAACCGCGGTGGCGACCCGTCGTGAGGACGTGTGCTCACCGCGCGCCCGCACCTCCCTGCGGACCGGGTGCACCGACGGGCGCCTGCTGACCGGCAACGGCCCGCGGTTCTGCGGGCGCCGGGCCGGGAGTCGCGGTCGGTACGGGTGCGTTGGCCTGCGGGGCGACCTGCGGAAGACCCACGGTCTGCAGGATGCGCGTGATGATCTGGTCCGGGGAGACATCGTCCGCGAGCGCGTCGTAGGACAGCACCAGGCGGTGACGGAGCACATCGGGAATGACGTCGACGATGTCCTGCGGCACCACGTAGTCGCGGCCGCGCACGAGCGCCAGGGCACGCGCCGAGGAGATGATGCCGAGCGTCGCGCGAGGCGAGGCACCGTAGGCGATCCAGCCCTGCACGTCGTGCAGGCCGAGCTCGGCGGGCCGACGCGTCGCGAAGATGACCCGCACGACGTAGTCGACGAGCGCGTGGTGCACGAACACACGTCCGGCGATCTTCTGCAGGCGCAGGAGCTGCTCGTTGTCGAGCACCTGCTTCGGTTCGGGAGCGGCGACACCCATCCGGTAGACGATCTCGCGTTCCTCCTCCACCGTCGGGTAATCGACGAGGACCTTGAAGAGGAAGCGGTCGCGCTGCGCTTCCGGCAACGGGTAGACGCCCTCGTTCTCGATGGGGTTCTGCGTCGCCATCACGAGGAACGGCTCGGGCATCGGGAAGGTCTTGCCGCCGATGGTGACGTGGCGTTCGGCCATCACCTCGAGCAGCGCCGACTGCACCTTCGCCGGGGCGCGGTTGATCTCGTCGGCGAGCACGAAGTTCGCGACGACGGGTCCGAGTTCGGTGTCGAACTCCTCGCGTCCCTGCCGGTAGATGCGGGTACCGACGAGGTCGGTCGGCACGAGGTCGGGAGTGAACTGCACGCGCGAGAACGATCCACCGACGACCTTCGCGAAGGTCTCGACGGCCAGCGTCTTCGCGACGCCGGGAACGCCTTCGAGCAACACGTGCCCGCGCGCGAGCACACCGACGAGCATCCGCTCGACCAGCAGATCCTGGCCGACGATCACACGCTTGACCTCGTAGATGGCCCGTTCGAGGAGACGGACGTCGTCGGCCGGGTCGTACGCCTTCGCGGGAGCGTCGCCGGGTTTCCGCATATTCGCGCCGGATGTCTGCGGAGCAGGCGAAGTGTTCACGCCGGCTGCCGGCTGAGCGGTCGCACCAGGTCCCTGCTGGGCGTTCGCACCGGGCCCCTGCGGAGCCGGTTGGGCGTTCGCACCGGACCCCTGCGGGGCCGGACCGTTCACGCCGGCCGCCTTCGGCGCCGGCGCGGCGCCCGCCGCAGCCTGGTTGTTCTTGCGTCCGTCGTTACCGCCCTCGTTGCCCGGCGTTGCCGAACCGGACGTCCCACCCTCGCGTGAGGTCACCAACAATCCACCGCTTTCGCCTACGTCGCTCCGCTGGAAACACCTGCTGCACCACTATTGCAGGTGCCGGCTCGGTGTGTCGTCGCCCCTGCACCGACCGGGAGACGGCACCCGGAAACGACCGGATGAAGCCCCTCCTCGGTGGTGCGAGGGCCGCGGCAAACCTCGCCCTCACGACACCATGCGCACCACGTACGGTGTCATGCCGCCCCAGCGTACCGGCGAGATCTTCACGAACGATCCCGACTGCGGCGCCTCGAGCATCTGTCCGTCACCGAGATACAACGCGACGTGCTGGCTGGCGTTGGGCCCGTAGAAGATCATGTCGCCCCGCCTCATCTGCGACGACGGGATCTGCGTGCCTGCCGTGTACTGGTAGCCGGTGTAGTGCGGGAGCGAGATGCCGATGCCCGCGAATGCGTAGATCATCAGCCCGGAACAGTCGAAGCCGACCTTGGCGTAGTCGCCGTGGACGTCGGCGACGCCGCCGTCGCGGATACCGCGGGTCGGGCCGTTCTCGTTTCCACCACCCCAGGCGTACGGGACGCCGATCTGGGACATCGCGCGGTCGATGACGATCTCCACCGCAGCGGGACCGGTGACGGACGGACGCGACGGGGTGCTGGGCGTCGAATTCGGTGTGGAGGGACGGGAACCCGATCCTCCGGTGCCCGATCCCGGGGATTCGAAGACGGGGTCGCCCGGATCCGGGTTGTCCCAGTCGATCCCACCGTCGCTACCGGTGCCCTCGTCGTCGTCCTCGTCCGGGATCGTGCCGCTGTCGGTATCGTCCGGGACGGTGTCGTCGGTGTCATCGGGGACGGTTCCACCGTCGTCGTAATCCGGGACCGTTCCACTGTCCGTGTCGTCCAGAACGTCGTCCAGGACGCTTCCCCGGTCGCCGTAATCGGGGACGGTGACGTCCTCGGTGTAATCCGGCGTACTCGCGTCGGTGTCACTCCTATCGGGGCCACTCGCATCGGTGTCACTGCCGTCCGACGCTCCGGATTCGGTGGTGACCTCACCCGGTGAGGTGACGTCGCTGCCGCCGGTCGACGGAGATTCCTCGATCAGGGTGTGGGGGCGCCGGCCGTTGGCGAGTTCCGCCGCGCGCGCTCGGGCTGCGGCGTCGGCGGCGACCCGCTCGGCCGCCTCCGCCGCCGCGACCCGTGCCGCCTCTGCGGCCGCTGCGGCAGCTGCTTCCTCGGCCGCGCGGCGACGCTCCCAGTCCTGGTACTGCGCGCGTTGCCCTTCGAGGCCCGCGACGTTGACGCGGGCCCGGTCGAGTTCGCTCTGCGCGCTCGCACGTTCCTGCTCGATACGCGACTTCTCGGCGGCCTGCCGACCGAGTTCGGCTCGCGCGACGGCGATCGCGGCCTCTGCCTCTGCCCTGCGCTGCTCGGCGGCCTCCGCTGCCGCATCGGCCTCGAGCTTGGCTGCGCGTGCCCGCGAATGGGAGTTGGCCTCCTGGGCCCGGGCGCGCTGGAGCGCATCGAGCACTGCGGTGCGCCCGGCCGACAGCAGTCGCATGACCTGGGCGCGGTCGAGCAGATCGTCGGGCCCGTCGACATCGAGGAAGGCCGCGAGGGAGACCGAGTTGGCGCCGCGGGTGTAGCTGTCGCGGACGAACGCGTCGAAGTTCTTCTGGGCAGCGGCGATCCGGTCGGCGGCGTCGTCGAGTGCGCGGCGGGAGTCCACGACCACCCGCTCGGCGAGGTCCGCCGCGTCGCGCGCGCTCTGGAGGTCGACGAGCGCCCGGTTGACGTCCTCGCGGCGGATGGCGACCTGCGCATCGAGCTCGGCGAGCTGCTGATCCGCGTCGGCGATCCGGACGATCAGCTGCCCGACCCGATCGATGTTGGCCGCGACCGCTGCACCCGCGCGGTCGATCTCGGCGTCGGAGGGGTTCGGCGGCGGGGGCGGTGCGGCGGACGCCGTGGTGGTCACGGTGAGGAGCACGGCTGTGACCAACCCCAAACCGGCAAGGAGCGTGCCGGTACGCGTCCGCGGGGCGCGACCGGGTGCCGGTCCGTCGGGTCGACGGCCTGCAGTGAGCGTCGTGGCGGTGCCGTCCGGCCCCGACCGTCGCGGAATCCCTCCGTGGATACCGAACCGTCTCACTTGCGTCTCCCTCGGTCGCACCTGGTGGCCGAGACATCCGGCCAGACGACCCGAGGAAGGCAGGCAGCATCCGCCGGCCGTGGGTGCCCCACGGCTCACACGCTGCAGTCGTACACCGGTTGTGGGCAGCGTCCCCACGAGCCGGGTTGTGACACACCTTCCCCAAGAGCGTCATGAGAACCGTACGACACCACAGGGGTATGTCGCATGACAGTCACGAAGATCGGCGGAAAGAACGCCGAACGAACACGGCGAGGACACCGAGGAAGACCGTGAGGATGCCGAACGATCCTCCCTGCCGGGTTCCGTCGCGAAAGAGGCGCGGACAGCCCCGAAATCACGCCCGCGGTGACGCGAAAGAGACCTCAGACGTCCGTGGACGATGACGATCCGTTACCTCCGGCAACGGTCGCATCACCGGCTGCGCGGCGGCGTTTGGCGAGATAGGTCGCGCCGGCCGCGAGGGCGACCACCGCGACGATCAGCAACGTCATCAGAGTCCAGGGCGGTGACGGCTCGAGCACCGAATCGACGAAGTTGCGAGTGGAGACCACCGGATCGCCGGTATAGGTGCGATCCTGCGCTGCCTCGAGAGTGACGCGGTCGAGATCCGCGCTGAACGTTCCGACCCATCCGGGGCTGAGGACCAGGACAGTTCCGCCGTCCTCGGCGCCGACCTCCGTCGCGAGGTCGCGCAGCTGCGAATCCATACGGGGATCCCGATCGAGCACGACCACGCTGAGGTCGATGCCGTTCTCCTGCGCGCGCTGCACCTCGGCGACGAGATCGTCCACGTACTGGGAGGGTGCGGCCACCTGGTCGTCGGCGAGATCGGCGAGCACTTTTTCGACCGAGACCCCGGCAGGAAGATCCGTGAGCGCAGGGCCCGGTATGCGAAGCAGTGGCGCAGACATCTCTCTCCGGTGGTGCTGGGGCAGAAGCCGGGCGATACGGTGATCCGGCCGCGCGGAGACGACACGAAGCGCCACACCCGTGCGGCAAGGGAGAACACTACGCGATCGCGCGACGGCGGCTCCAAGCACTCGCCTCGAGCAGGACCGATGCCGGCGCGACGCCTCGTCGGGACGACGGACCCGACTTCGGTTCATTACAGGACAAGCGTACTGTTAGAATCGAGTGCGAGACGCCACGACTTCTGCATCCGGGCCACGGGCCGCGGGTGGACGTCGTGTGCCTCGCTTCAGCCGTCGACACAGCCCCGTCGGCGGCCAGCCGAAACGACGAGTGGAGCTGACGTGAGCACCAGTAGTGATTCGTTCGGCGCCAAGGGTTCGCTGCAGGTCGGAGACAACTCCTACGAGATCTTCCGCCTGTCGGCCGTCCCCGGCACCGAGAAACTTCCTTATTCTTTGAAGGTCCTGGCCGAGAACCTGCTGCGCACCGAGGACGGTGCGAACATCACGGCCGATCACATCCGGGCCATCGCCAACTGGGATCCCTCCGCCGACCCGAGCATCGAGATCCAGTTCACGCCCGCCCGCGTGATCATGCAGGACTTCACGGGTGTCCCCTGTGTCGTCGACCTCGCCACCATGCGTGAGGCCGTCACGGCCCTGGGCGGCGACCCCAACAAGGTCAACCCCCTCTCCCCCGCCGACATGGTCATCGACCACTCGGTGATCCTCGACTACTTCGGTCGCGCCGACGCTCTCGAGCGCAACGTCGACCTCGAGTACGAGCGCAACGGTGAGCGCTACCAGTTCCTGCGCTGGGGCCAGGGCGCCTTCGACGACTTCCGCGTCGTGCCCCCGGGCATGGGCATCGTCCACCAGGTCAACATCGAGTACCTCGCCCCGACCGTCATGGTCCGTAACGGCCAGGCCTACCCCGACACCTGCGTCGGCACCGACTCGCACACGACGATGGTCAACGGCCTCGGCGTGCTCGGCTGGGGCGTCGGCGGCATCGAGGCCGAGGCCGCGATGCTCGGCCAGCCGGTCTCCATGCTCATCCCGCGCGTGGTCGGCTTCAAGCTCACCGGTGAGATCCAGCCCGGCGTGACCGCGACCGACGTCGTGCTCACCGTCACCGACATGCTGCGCAAGCACGGCGTCGTCGGCAAGTTCGTCGAGTTCTACGGCGCCGGCGTGGCCGAGGTCCCCCTCGCCAACCGCGC
>Ga0182741_1003564_pt1 | contig 16393 bp, 15 predicted proteins | sample eDN5th37CBELigOP_FD_128874 | JGI IMG/M metagenome (GOLD analysis project Ga0182741, IMG submission 128874) | Enriched Organic Plus compost microbial communities from Emeryville, California, USA - eDNA 5th pass 37_C BE-Lig OP (version 2) (version 2) ...
ATGACGTCCCTACCGGCCCGCAGGCCGATCGTCGCAGTCGGTTTCACCGGACAGGAGGCAGTGCGTCTCCTCGACGACTCCGCGGTCCAGGACAGTTGGGCCGGCACCGGTGCCGCCTTCGGGGTGGTCGGCATCGACCGCATCGCCCGCAGCGCCCGGACGGACACCGGTCCGGAGCCCACCGACATCGATCCGTCCCTCGTGGCGACGGCCCTGGCGACCGCGGGTGGTCCGCCGCTCGTCGTCACCGGCACGGCGCACCACGACCTGCCCTACAATCTGGCGCGCCGTGTGCTGTCGCTCGACCACCTCACCCACGGCCGCACCGGACTACTGTTCGGCGCACGTGATCCGCGCGGCCACGGTGAGACCGCCTGGCACGGTGGCGCCGAGCTGGGTGCCGTCACCGCTGCCGACACGGCATCGGCCATCGCACGGCTGTGGCAGAGCTGGCCGCTCGACTCCATCGTCGCCGACAAGGAATCCGGCATCCTCGTGCAGTCCGACCGGATCAGGCGGGTCGACCACCACGGTGTCGTCGACATCGCCGGGCCGCTGAGCGCCCCCGCGTCGGTGCAGGGCGCACCGGTCCTCGCGTGGTACGCCGACGACGACGATCTGCTCGCCGAGATCCCGGCGGTCACCGACCTCGTCGTTCTCGGCGGCGTTCCCGATCCCGGGACTGTGGTGAGCCGCCTCCGGACGGAACGAGGCTCGTCCAACATCGTTGTGCTGATCGAGGTTCCGGTCGGTACGGATGCCACACGCACCGACACCGCCGTCGGTGCTGCACTCGGCGCCGGCGCGGACGGTGTGCTGCTGCGTTCGGCGGAGCCCGCAGCCGACGATCCCGCTCGTCTGCTCGACCGGGTCCGTGCGGTGGCCGGTGCATTCGGGGAGTCGTCCCCGGTCGACACCGGGAGCACCCTCCGCGCGCTTCTCGGAATCGGGGCACCGATCCCCCTGCTCGAATCCGCCACCCCCGCGTTCGCGCCCCCTACGACGAGCGTCTACCGCTGACCCTCGACGCCCGCGTCTCGTGGACGCCGTCGTCTTCGACCCACCGAGAAAGTGAACACAATGGTCGCCCCCACTTCCCCCGACATCCGCACGCTCCTCGCGGGCTCCTTCGCGGAGTTCGACACCCTCGCTGCGACGTACCGGCCCGTCTTCACCCGGATCGCCGAGGGGAATCTGCAGCGTGAACGGACACGTGAATTCCCCTACGAGCAGGTCCGCTGGCTGATCGACGCGGGTTTCTCCCGGCTGCGGATCCCCCGCGAACTCGGCGGCGACGGAGCCACGCTGCAGCAGGTATTCCTGCTGCTCGCCGAACTCGGTGAGGCGGACCCGAACGTGGCCCACATCTTCCGCAACCACCTCGCGTTCGTGGAGGACCGGCTCAACTCGCCCGACCATCCGTCCACCGAGGTCTGGCTGGAGCGTTTCCGGCAGGGACAGTTCGTCGGCGGGGGATGGACCGAGGCGAGCAACGCCAAGTTCGGTGAGATCGGCACCCGCATCACCACGTCCGAGGGCGTCACCCGCATCACCGGCAACAAGTTCTACGCCACCGGCAGCCTCTACGCCGACTGGCTCGACGTCATCGGCCGCAATGAGAACGACGAACTGATCACCGCGCTCGTGCCGCGGGAACAGGCCGGCGTCACCCTGCTCGACGACTGGGACGGATTCGGACAGCAGACCACGGCGAGCGGTTCGGCCCGCTACCAGGACGCCGTCGTCGACGAGCACGGAATCTTCCCCGCCGAGCAGCGTTTCGCGTACCAGGGGCTCTTCTATCAGACGGCACTGCTGTCGGTGCTGGTCGGCATCGGCCGCGCCGCCTTCCGCGACGGCTCCGAGGGCCTGCGTCGCCGCACCCGCAACTACCCGCTCGGCGTGAACGAGGTGCCGCCGCAGGATCCGCTCCTGCAGCAGCAGATCGGGTACATCGGCACACGACTGTTCCAGGCGGAGGCTGCGCTGGAGAAGCAGAGCGCGACCCTCGACGTCGTCGCCCGCGCTCACGCCCTCGGGGACGCCGAGCGGGAGAAGACAGCACTGGTGGACGCCACCGTCCGCACCCACGAGGCCCAGTCCGTCATCGTCGATTCCGTTCTCGAGATCACGGCGACGATCTTCGACGCCCTGGGCGCCTCGGCGACTTCGGTCTCGTTGGCACTCGACCGGCACTGGCGCAACGCCCGGACGCTGTCCTCACACAACCCGCGCGTGTTCAAGGAACGTGTCCTCGGTGACTACTACGTCAATGGCACCGTGCCGGTCGGTGGGTCGAATCCGTATGCCCGCCCGCAGGGACAGGGGGTCTAGACGATGGGCAACCGACGTGAGGGCCATGTGCTCCTGGGCGTGAACGTGCTCGTCTACGGGTACATCCCGTCCGCGTGGCGTTCCCCGCGGCTGGACTCGCGTGACTTCGTCGAACCCGCCTACTGGGAGCGGATCGGCCGGCTCGCCGAACGCGCGACGCTCGACGCGGTCTTCCTCGCCGACGCGCTGAGCCTGGGGGATCCGGCCTACGACGCCAACCCCATCCGGCTCGACCCGACGGTGCTGTGGGCGCACGTCGCACGGGCCACCGAACGGATCGGTCTCCTCGCCACCGCATCGACGACCTTCAACGATCCGGTGGAACTCGCGAGCCGCATCCTCACCCTCGACCACATCTCCGGAGGCCGCGCCGGGTGGAATCTGGTGACCACCCGCGACAACCGCTCGGCCGCGAACTTCGGCCTGTCCGGCATCGTGGCGCGCACCGAACGGTACGAGCGGGCAGCCGAATTCGCCGATCTCACCCGGAAGCTGTGGACCGCGGCGGAAACCGGTGAGACCGTGCGCTTCCACGGTTCCCACTTCGACTACGAGGGCGACTTCCGAGCCCCCGCCTCACCGCAGGGACGCCCGGTGCTCTTCCAGGCGGGCGGGTCGCCCGCCGGCCGCGACATCGCCGCAAGGTACGCGGACGGGGTGTTCGCCGCGGAGATCACCCCGGAGACCGCGCGCGAACACTACGGGCTCGTGAAGTCGGCGGCGGCCGGATACGGACGCCGGCCCGGCGACGTGAAGATCCTGCCCGGTCTGCTGCTCACCCTGGGGTCCACCGAGGAGGAGGCGCGCCGCCGCGTCGACGAGCTGTACGACACGAGCCCCTCCGCGTACTCGGCCGCATGGCTCACCCACGCCATCGGCGTGGACGTGTCGAAACTCGAGCTGGACGAGCCGTTCCCCGACGAGGTCCTCAACGGTCCAATCGACGAAACCTTCCAGGGCAGTATCGGTTTCCGGGAATCCATCCTCGAACAGATCCGTCAGACGCGTCCCACGGTGCGTGAATATCTGCGTCGGACCCGGTACTCCGGGTCCGGGCACGGGGGATTCGTCGGGACGCCCGAACAACTCGTCGACCGGATCGAACAGTGGTATCTCGCCGGTGCCTGCGACGGGTTCAACCTGCAGCCCGACATCCTCGTCGACGGCCTCGAGGTCATCGCGGACGAGGTGATCCCGTTGCTCCGGGCGCGGGGCCTGTACCGGCACGAATACGAGACGTCGACGCTGCGCGGGCACTTCCGGGCGGCGGAACCGAACGTCGAGAAAACCCTGCACCCGGTGGGCTGACCGCCCATCCGGTGCGAGGCACGGATCCCGTCGACGTCAGACCTGCGGTCCCTCGGATCGCAGGTCGTCGACCTTCTTCATGGCCTCCCTCAACTCGTCCAGCCACTGTTTCGAATGCTGCCCGGCGAGCCGGACCGTCCACTTCAGGGCATCCGACCGCGACCGCGCGACCCCCGCGTCGACAAGGGTGTCGAGCACCTTCCGTTCAGGCTGCCGGAGCCGCGTCATGACGGGGACGGCGAGGTGGGTGAACAGGACGCTCCGGTCGCCCACCTTCACACCCCACGCCACCTTGCGTCCGTAGCGGGCCTCGGCCTCGTCGGCGATGCGCATGCGGTCGGGGCGTGTGGTCTCGCGGAAGCGGGCGATGCGCCCGTCGATCTCGCTGTCGCCGGCGCCCTCGGGCGCCGGGAGTTCCCCGACGACGACGATCTCCTCGCGGTCGATCTCGATGTCGGGCAGGCCGGTGAACCAGTCCTCGGGCAGGCGACCGGCGAACCACTGGGGAGCGTCGCTCACGTCGGGTACGTCGGCCTGCTGCCAGCCACCGGGCCGGCCGAATCCTTGCATGTGTGGATGTCGCATGACGTCCTCCTCGGGACGCGACGGAAGTGCGTGTTGCACTGATTACAGTGTTGCACCTCAACTGTGACGTGCGCCACCATGGAAGTGGAACGACGGAGATCAGCGCGTGCCGCGGCGGGGCACGAGCACCCCACCGGTGAGTGGGGGAGCCGTGCGCAGGGGAGGGGCGGCGAGCACGGCCGGCAGCCAGGCGACGGTGGAGAGCACCACCGCGGCCCAACACACGAACAACCCGACGTGCGGCGAAGGCACGTCCGCACCGGCCTGCGACCAGTACGCGAACAACCCGATCATCGACGCCGCACCCGTGCCGAGCGTCGCGAGCGCGGCGATCCGCCACCGCCGGCGCAGCAACGCGACGATCGGCACCAGCACCCCGAACACCAGTGCCAGCAGGTCGAAGATCCGCAGCGGCAACGCGACCGTCTCGGCGTCCCAGCGGGCGATGCTGGTCAGGGATGTCACCGAGCTCGCCTGCGGGAGGATCAGGCCCACGACCAGCAGGGCCACACATCCCGCCAGGATCCGCACCCGGGTACGGCCGAGGACCAGCTCCCCGGCGACCCGCTGTTCGATGCGATCGAGATCGGCCCGGTACTGCGACAGGTCGTCCATGAGTACCCCCGGCAGCGCGACGACGCCTCGGACCCAGTATGCGAGTCGCGGGAGGGCCTCGAGGGCGATTCGCGCAGCCGCCCGCGGGGGTACCCGGCCGGCATGAGCCGCTACGACGCCTACCTGTTCGACGTCCAGGGCACCCTCACGGACTTCTTCACACCGGTCTCCCGCGCCTTGGCCGACGCCCTCGGCCCCGGCACCGACCCGGCCACCGCCGGCGACATGACCCGCGCGTGGCGCCGCGACTACTACGAGCGCGTCCTCCGGCTCGAGCAGTCGGTGGAGCAGTGGTACCGCCTGCAGGACGCCTACGTCGACGGCCTCGGCGACGTCTGCGAGCAATTCGGCATCGACCTGCCGCCGGAGACCCGCGTCGAGGTGGCCCGTGCCTGGCAGCGCCTCGAACCGTGGCCGGACGTGCGGCCCGGTCTGAAGGCCCTGCGTGCTCGTGCGCTGGTCGCACCGCTGTCGAACACCGACATGTCCACCATGGTGCGGTTGTTCAAGGAACAGGACCTCGAGGCCGACGCGATCTTCACCGCCGAACTGTTCGGGGCGTTCAAACCCGCACCCGTCGTCTACGAACGCGCCTGCCGCTTCCTCGGCGTCGACCCGTCCCGCGCCGCGATGGTCGCCTCCCACCCCTATGACCTGGAGGCCGCCCGGGAGGTGGGGCTGCACACCGTGTTCGTGGACCGGCCGCTCGAGAACGGCCGTCTCGAGGACGCCGTCGTCGCCCCCGACGGCGGGTTCGACCACCGCATCGACGACCTGCGGGCCGTGCCGTGACAGGCGGATGTCGGTCCGGGCGGGAAGACTGCCCGGCATGGCCGAGAACAAGACCCAGCCCACCGACCGTCCCGTACCGGACTTCCTCGACGCCGTCGAGCACCCGGTGCGACGCGCCGACGGATGGACCCTGCACGACCTGATGCACGAGGTCACCGGCGAGAACGCCGTGATGTGGGGGCCATCGATGGTCGGTTTCGGGCGGTACCACTACCGGTACGACAGCGGCCGCGAGGGCGACTCCCTCGCCGTGGGTTTCTCGCCCCGCAAGACGAACCTCGCGCTCTACGGACTGACGATCGCGCCCGCCGCCGAGGACCTCCTCGCTGCCCTCGGCCCGCACAAACGCGGCGCCGCCTGCCTGTACGTCACGCGCCTGGAGCACGTCGACCTCGACGTGCTGCGGGAGCTGGTCCGCCTGGGCTTCACCCACATGACCACGGTGGAACACCGCCCGTAGCTGCCCGAACGGACGAGACCGGTCTGTCCGGATCACCTGTCCGTCGACTATGGTGTCGGGGATCACAACACCGACCGAGGGGGTTTCAGTGGCTCGCACGACGCGTCGTTCCCGTGGTGCCCGCACCTGGTTTCCTGCCGTGCTCACGGCCGTCGCCCTGCTCGGTTTCGGCGCACCCGCCGCAGCCCAGCCCGTCGACGAGGTTCCCATCGACACGCCGATGCCCGACGAGATCTTCAACGGCTACGTCCTCGGCGCCCTGGGAACCGCGACCCTCGCGAGCCCCGAGGAGTTCATGGAGGGCGCGTTCGGCCACGACCCGTTCTACGACGAGCCTCCACTGCGCGGCGACGAGGCTCCCGGAACCCTGCTGAAGGCCAAGAAGTTCGACGTCATGTTCACCGGCGTCAAACCGGGCGACGTGTCGGCCTGGAAGATCATGTACGTCACCGAGAACCTCGACGGCAGCCGCGACATCAGCACCGGCGTGCTGATGATCCCGGAGGACGGACGCGACAACGCCACCCGTCCGGTGGTCGCCTATCAGGAGGCCAACGACAGCGTAGGCCCCCGCTGCCATCCTTCCTCGCAGTGGTCCGGCGGTGCTCTCGGCGACGCCTCGGCGTGGTCGGCGCTCGGCCCGCTCGCCCTCATGTGGGGTGAGGGCATGGCCACCGTGATCTCCGACGTCGGCAACGACGCCGACCCCGCTCCGCACGGCGTGTTCGCCGGTAAGTACGCCGGCAAGGCACTGCTCAACGGGGTCCGTGCGGCACTCGACGTCGACGAGGCGGGCCTCGGGGAAGCGCCGCCGATCGGCATCTTCGGCATCGCGGGCGGCGGTGTCGGTGGTGCCTTCGCCGCCGAGCTCGCCCCCACCTACGCACCCGAACTCGACATCCGCGCCACCGTCCTGGAAGGCATGGTCGTCGATCAGCGCAACTTCATGCGCACCGCCGCCGGGAGCATCGGCTCCGGCTTCGCCTTCGCCACCCTGCTCGGGCTCGAACCGCAGTATCCCGAGATGAGGATCGACGAGAAGCTCAACCCCGCCGGGAAGGCCCTCGCCGACGCGTGGCGCGGCACCTGCCAGAACAACTACTTCCTCACCCCCTTCCTGCCGCTCGAAACCTTGTTCACGTCGGGGGAGAACCCCGCCGACATCGCCGACTTCCAGCACGTCTACGACGACAACCGGCTCGGCGTGACCGGCACACCCGACTCGAAGGTCCTCATCACCTCGTGCGGCGCCGACGACTCGTTCATGTCGCTGGTTCCCGCCCAGGACTCCCGGGATCTCGCCGAGACCTACCGCTCGCGGGGGACCGAGGTGCTGTACCGGCCGACCGACTGCAACATGCTGCTCATGGTCACGAACCTCTACCGCTGGGGCACCGACCTGTTCGGCATGCAGACGATCGACTGGCTCTCGAACGAACTGTCCTGACACACCTTTCACCCGGGGAGAAACCGTGTCGTCTGCCTCCCGTCTGCTCGCGCGTGCCGCCGCCGCGGTCGTGCCCGTCGTGGTCTCCGCGACGGTGGTTCTCGCACCGGCCCACGCCGAGGGGAGCGAGCCGTATCTGAACCTGCCGCTCGACAATCGGTTCGCGACCGACATCGGTGGCGTGCATCCGGAGTTGCCCACCGACCCGGCCGAACTCGGGGTGCTCGTCGATCGGGCCCGCGCCTCCGGGCGGCCGGCCACCGACTACGCGGCGCTGCTCGCGCAGTACCGGCTCGCGCAGGCCACCACGGAGGCGGGCATCGACCTCGCCTCCTGGAATCCGAACACCACGGTGGCGGCCAACCGCGACAATCTCATCCGTTCGTACCGCTACTACGAGGACTTCCAGCTCGCCCGCCGCGAACTGCAGTGGGCCGGCATGGGAGGGCAGGTCGGAGCCGACTTCGGCGGCGGCGTCGCTGATTTCGAACTCGCCACCGACATCTACGACCTGCCGGGACTGCAGGAGAACGCCCGCGCGATCATCGGCGCCGTCGAATCGGCCTTCGGGCCCGAGGCCGTCGGGCAGCTCCCCGAGGGACTGCGGGAACTCGCCGACCACGGCGCGGAGATCACCACCGAGGACCTGCGCTGGTACATCCGGCGGATCCTCGCGATGCAGAAGGCGATCTTCTCCGACCTCATGCCCCTGCACTACATGTACGTGCACGAAGGGCTCGGTGCCATCGAGGAATTCCACGCCGCCGGGCTCATCGACGACGCCGTCCTGCAGGCCTGGTACGACATCGCCTCCGGCGAACCCGACCGGGTCGCAGCCGGGAACGCCGCGCTGCTGCGCCGCGAGCAGTACACCGTGGTCGGCGCGATGTGGGACGAGGCCCGCAACTACCGCGACGGCATCGGCAAGGCCCTCACCTACGCGACCACCCTCGCCGGATCACCCTCGGTCGCCGGAGTGGTGTATCCCCGGAACTACAAGCCGATCCGGGTGAGCGGTGTCCTGCCCGACGGGCGCGCGGCGACGCTGACCACGCCGCTGCCGTCCTGGGACTGGTCGGTGTTCGACGACCGCTGGGACTACATCACCACCGAACTGCTGCCGAAGTACCGGTACACCGTCGAACACGACTGGCCGACGCTCGAGGCCCTCCTGCGCGTGCCCTACGAGGTGCAGTTCGAGACCCATCGGCCGATCAACAACATCCCGCAGATCCTCGGCAGTGCGCTGTCGTCGATCACCGTGACGATCGACTGACGCGACCGGTGTCCTGACGCACCGAAACGAGGTTCGCCCCTGCTGCAGCACGGGCGAACCTCGTTTCGGCGGGCGGACCGTCGCCGGCTCACTTCTTCTCGTCGTCCGACCGCTCGACCACCTCGGGGGCGTTCTCCCGGGTGGCCATCCCACCGTCGCGACCATGGTCGACGGGGCCTGGCGGGTCCTTGCGGACCTCCTCGTTCTCCTTCTTCGACGTGCCCATGTCCACCTCCGTGTCCGGCCCGATGCGTGCCCCGACGGGTACCCACCGGCGCACCCCGGCACACGTCGGGGTGGCGATGTCGTCCCGGAGCGGATTCACTGTGGGGGGGCAGCGATGTGAGGAGACAGCATGCAGATCCGGGACAAGGTCTTCGTCGTCACCGGCGGCGGCAACGGTATCGGGCGCGACGTCGTGCTCGAACTGCTCGCCCGGGGAGCGCGGGTCGCCGCCGTCGATCTCCGGGCCGACGGGCTCGACGGCACACACGCGCTGGCCGCCGCCTACGTGGACCGGCTCACCTCCCACACCGTCGACGTCTCCGACCGTGGGGCCGTCGAAACACTCGTCGACGAGGTGACCACAGCGCACGGGCAGGTGGACGGCGTCGCCAATGTCGCCGGCATCATCCAGAAGTTCGTGCCCTTCGCCCAGCTGTCGTACGAGGAGATGACGAAGGTCCTCGACGTCAACTACTGGGGCGTCGTGCACATGTGCAAGGCCTTCCTGCCCGTTCTGTTGGGCCGGCCCGAGGCGAGCCTGCTCAACGTGTCCAGCATGGGCGCGTTCGTGCCGGTGCCCGGGCAGTCCGTCTACGGGGCGAGCAAGGCTGCGGTCAAACTGCTCACCGAGGGCCTCTACGCCGAACTGCGCACGACGAACGTCGCGGTGACCCTGGTCTTCCCCGGCGCCGTCCGCACGGGCATCGCCGAGAACTCCGGGGCATCGATCCCCGGCCGCGACACCGACGCCGCCGCGAACATCACCTCGTCGGCGACGGCGGCCTACCGGATCGTCGACGCGATCGAGAAGGGCACCTTCCGGGTGTGCATCGGGAAGGACGCCACGATGCTCGACCTGCTGGCACGGCTGCTGCCGCGACGCTCCATCGAGCTGGTGGCGAAGAAGATGGGATCGCTCGTCTCCCGGTGACGCAGCAGCGTCGGAGAGACGGCGTCAGGGGATACGGACCGGGTGCGGCCGCGGCGGCACGTCGGTGGGGGAGCGGCTGATCACGATCGCGATCCACTGCAGGGTCAGCGCGATCATCAGCAGCCACTCCACGATCACCACGAGGGTCGGCCGGTGGGGTGCGTCGGTGATCATCCCGGCCTGCGACCAGTAGCCGAGCAGACCGAAGAAGGTCGACAGGCCGCAGCCGAACATCGCGAGGGAGGCGAGCCGCCACCGGCGCAGCCGCAACGCCAGGGTGGAGACCCCCACCCCGAACAGCAGCGCCAGGCTCGTGAAGATGCGCAGCAGCACGCCCACAGGGGCGTCGCCGCCGAACCAACTGCCCAGCACGGTCCACGACCACGCCGACGCGGTCTGGGGCAGCAGCATGCACACCACCAGGGCGAGAACGGACGCCATCAGGAGGCGTCGCTGCAGCCGCTCCACCCGGAACTCGCCGGCGATCTTCCGCTCGATGCGGGCGAAGTCTTTCCGATAGGCCGACAGATCGTCGTTCACGTCGCAGCCTCCTCGTACGGACACACGAGGGGCCATTATGCGCGCAAGGGAAATGTGACGGCGCTCATACTCCTCACCTGCATCGACGCAGCCGACCGTCACACGGCGACGCGATCGGCCGCCCGCGTCAGCGCCGCCGCCACCGCGGCGTCGGCCTCCCGCAGCACCGCCGAATCGGTGTTCGGGATGGGCGCGATGATGGTGAACACCCGCACGTCCTCGGAGGGGATGCCGAGGGAGAACACTGCATCGCTGGCGGTGCCGTTGCGGCACACCAGCCCGTTCGCTGCGGCATCGACGTCCAGCGACGAGGTCGTCGTGTCCCCGACGGTGTAGCGGCGGGCGAGACCGGAGTCGGCGAGCGTGCCGAGCAGGCCGCCCGGGGCGATGCCGGGGGCAGGCATGTAGGCGTCGACGAGCACCGTGCCGGTGGTCTCGCCGTCGGTCAGGGAGGGCGCGCGGGCGACGAACTCGTCGCCGGACCGCTCGACGGTGAAGTCCGGTCCGAGCAGCCGGACGATCCCGGCGTCGAGCAGCGCCAGCAGCTGACGCACGCGGAACAGCGGGGGAACACCACCGGCGATGCCCACGAACCGCAGGAACGGACGGAACTCGGTCAGATACGACTCCGGGGTCAGGCGCCCGAAGGCCGCGACCTCGCCGAGCAGCGGTCGCGCCGACGTGTAGGCAGCCATGCCCGCCTTCAGCGGATCGGTCGTGCCCCGGGCGGCGCGCGCCGCGTCGTCGGAGAGATAGTCGTACGCCCACCCCTCGTACTCGCTCCATGTCGAGACGGGCGGCAGCGGGTTCAGCAGGGACTCGGGCACGAACCGCAGCGACGGATCGCCGACGCAGCGGGCGGCGAGCTCGTCGGCCCGCCGGATGTCCTCGTCCGCCGGTGCCGTGTCCGACGGTTCGAGGACGTCGAGCAGCGGCTGCAGACCGGACGCGAGGTCGAGGCGGTCGGCAGCCAGCGCGGTGTAGAAGGCACGACGCGCATCTAGGTCGAGGGCGGGCCGGATGTCGCGGGCGAAGACCACCTCGTGTTCCGGGGCGGCGGCGATCGCGGCGCGAGTCGCCCGCAGGTCGGCGGGCGTCGGGGGAGCGGACAGCTGCAGCTGCGCGCGGAAGGGCAGCCCCCGCCGCGAGCCGGCGACGATCCGCGGCTCGGCTCCGGAGGGTTCGTACCGGAGGGTGCCGTCCGCGTTCTCGGTGAACCGGCCCCCGCGCCCCTCGGTGACGAGGGAGACGAGGTCGAAGAAGTTCATGCCGAGGCCGCGCACCAGCACGGTCTCGCCGGGTTCGATGCGGTCGATGCCCTGGTCGATGGGGCTGTCACCGGCGATCGTCAGCGGCCGCTGTGAGGGCAGGTCTCGGTCGGTCTCGGTGCCCCAGCCCACGGCGAGCACGACGGCATCGGCCTCGAGACGGCCGCCGTCGGACAGGGCCAGTTCGACCGGCCCCTCACCGGTCGTGATGTCCACGACCTCCGCCGGGAGATGGCGCACGGTCACCGTCGGCGGCATGTGCCGGAGGATGTGGTCCCACGCCCACAACAGGTACGCGCCGAACAGCGCGCGGCTGGGGTAGTCCCACGGGCGGAGGCGCTCGGCCTCCTCTCGGACGGTGACGCGGATCTCACGCTCGTTTCGCAGGTGAGCAAGATCATCGAGGGTCGCCCACGTGGAATCCTGCTCGCCGCGCAGTGATCTGCACCACTGGTAGACGGTCGGGCCGGCCGGATCGGCCGGATCGTGGACGCGCGAGGCGGCGTCGGTGAAGACCGTGGTGGTCGCGGAGAGGGTGTTCATCACGAGCGAGGCGGGCTGGTCCTCCCGCCAGATCCGCCCCGCGCCGGGCGTGTGGGGATCGACGACGACGACGTCGATGTTCTTGTCTCCCAGAAATTTCGACGCACGGGCACGGATCCGGTCGAGGGCGATGGTTCCGCGCACGCTCGCGCCGACGACGGCAACGGTAGCGGGCATGGATGCAGGATATGCGCTCCCGCACGGCTTTCCGCAATTCGCCCGAGAACCCCGTCCAAGATCACAAGTATCGTTGTTTTGCAATGGTTGAAATCAGCCGAAATGTGAATGTTCTGGACAGTTCGTTCCGGGTTCTAATGTCGAGCGACCGACGCGTTGTGGGCGTCGGCGAGAACGGAGAAGTACCCGAACATGACTGCACTGACCGGCAAGAACGCCCTCGTCACCGGAGGCTCCCAGGGCATCGGCGCGGCGATCGCCAAGCGCCTCGCCTCCGACGGCGCCACCGTCGCCCTGACCTACGCCCACGCCGAGTCCGAGGCCAAGGCCACGGCCGTGCGCGACGAGATCGTCGCGAACGGAGGCAAGGCGGTCGTGCTCGAATTCGACGCTCTCGACGACGCTCGGATCGGCACCCTCATCGGCCGTGCCGTCGAGGCCCTCGGCTCGCTCGACATCCTGGTCAACAACGCCGGCATCGGCATCTACAAGACCGTCGACCAGGTCACCGACGAGGACGTCGCGAAGACGCTGCAGGTCAACGTCTCCGCTCCCTACCGCCTCGCCCGCGACGCCGCAGAGGTCCTGCCCGAGGGCGGACGCATCATCTCCATCGGCAGCACCGTCGCCACCCGCGTGCCGCGCCAGACCTCCTCGATCTACGCCGCCAGCAAGGCCGCGCTGATCGGCATGACCAAGGGCATGGCCCGCGACCTCGCGCCCCGCGGCATCACCGTGAACATGGTCAGCCCCGGCCCGACCCGCACCCAGTTCACGCCGCCCGCAGACAGCCCCGCCGCCGTCGCGATGATGAACCTCAATGCGATCGCACGCTTCGCCGATCCCACCGAGATCGCCGGTCTCGTCGCCTATGTCGCGTCCCCCGACTCCAGCTACGTCACCGGCGCCAATCTGTGCGTCGACGGCGGCTACACCGTCTGACGCGCCGGTGAGCACGACCTATCCGGTGCCGGTGGCCCCCGCCGGCACCCTCGCCGACCTCACGGCCGCCGTCCGTGCCGAACTCGAGGCCTTCGACTATCCGTCCGGTTCGTGGACCGTCCCGCGCACCGACGCCAACGGCGAACGGGTCCTCGACGTCCTCGTCATCGGTGCCGGACAGGCCGGGATCTCCACCGCCCTGCGCCTGCGCCGCGAAGGTGTCGACAACCTGCTCGTCGTCGACGCCGCGCCGGCCGGCCGCGAAGGGCCCTGGGTGACCTGGGCGCGGATGCGCACGCTCCGGACCGTCAAGCACCTGCACGGCACCGAGGGCGGAATCCGTTCGGCGAGTTTCCGGTACTGGTTCGACGCGGTCCGCGGCGCCGGTGCCTTCGACACCATCGACCTCATCCCGCGTGAGGACTGGATGGCGTACCTGACGTGGCTGCGGGAGACCACCGGCATCCCCGTCCGGAACGAGACCACCGTCGTCACCGTTCGTCCCGAGGACGGGCACTGGCGGGTCGTGCTCGACACCGCGGGGGAACGCAGCAGCGTCGCCACTCGGAAGGTCGTCGCCTGCACCGGCATGGACGGTGCAGGCGGACCGTCGATCCCGCCCTATCTCGCGGATCTCGGTCCCGGAGGCTGGGCCCACAGCTCCGAGACGATCGACTGGGAAGCGCTGCGCGGCGCCCGGGTCGCCGTGATCGGTGTCGGTGCGTCCGCCTTCGACAATGCTGCTGTCGCACTGGAATCCGGGTCGGCGTCGGTCGTGCAGTTCGGGCGGCGCGACAGCCTGCCCACGCAGAACCCCTTCCGCTATCTGGAGAAGAAGGGCCTGTTCCGTGCCTACCACTCGATGAGCGACGAGAGCAAGCTCGGTTTCGCGCGCCTCGAGTTCTCCCGCGCGGTCCCGCCCACCGCCCACTCGCTCGACCGGTGCCGGGTGCACGAGAACTACACGCTCGCACTGGGTGTCTCGTTCACCGGCGCGACCCGCTCGGGGAACGCGATCGTCCTGCAGGCAGGCGACGACACCTACGAGTTCGACTTCGTCATCGCCGGAACCGGGTTCGTCGTCGACCTGTCCCGGATCGACTGGCTGTCGGAGATCGCCGGCGAGATCCGCACCTGGGGCGACGTGTACGAACTCGGCGACCACCCCACCGACCGCGTCATCGCCGCGCATCCCTATCTCGGCACCGGGATGCGCTGCCTGCCGCGGACCCCGGAGTCCCCCGCCGCAGTGGCCGACCTGCACCTGTTCAACCTCGCGGCGCACGTCAGCTACGGCATCTCGTGCATCGGCCTCAACGGCCTGCCGTGGGCGGTGTCCACCGTCGTCGACGCGATCTGCGCCGACCTCGTCGCCGCCGACGCCGAGGACCTCCTCGCCGGGTTCGCCGCCTACGACTCCGCCGACACGCTCACCCCCGGTGCGCTCACCGCGGACGCCGCGGCCGGCTCGGACACATCCCGAAAGGACTCTCAATGATCCTGTCAAGCCGCCACCGCGGTAACCGGCACAGTCGGTTGCCAGGTGCGGTGGTCGCGGAGCAGCGCGTAGAGAACATCCACGCGCCGCCGAGCCAGGCAGATCGTGGCCTGGACGGGACGCTTACCTTCGGCACGTTTGCGCTGATAGTAGACGCCAGAGGCGGGATCGCAACGGACCGCGGTCAACGCCGACATGTACATCACCCGGCGCAGGCGCCTGCTGTAGCGCTGAGGGGTGTGCAGACGCCCGGTGCGTTTACCCGAATCCCTGGGTCGCGGCGCCAACCCGGTCCAGGCAGCGAGCTGATCGGCCGACCCGATCAGGGCGGGGTCACCTACTGCGGCAAGGAATTCGGCGCCGAGCCGGAATCCCATACCCGGCAAGCTCAGGATCACCTCGGCCAGAGGGTGCCGGCGAAATCGGGCCTCGATCTCCGCGTCCACGGCCCTGATACGTGCGTCGAGATCGATCACCGCCTGCGCCAATTCGGCGACCAGCTCGGCAGCGACATCCTCCCCCGGCAACCGCACGGTCTGCGCCTTCGCAGCGGTGACCGCGGCCCGGGCGATCGATTCGGCGTGGCGCACCCCGGCCCCGGTGAGCATCGCGGCCAGCCGGGCCGCACCGACGCGGCGGATCGCTTTCGGTCTCTGGTAGCGAGCCAGCAGCACCACCCAGCCCCGGTCCGAGGAGATCTGCGCGACGCGTTCGAGCCCGGGGCAGATCGCGACGAGTTGTTGACGCAGCCGGTTGATGGTCCGGGTACGGTCGGCGACCAGATCGGTGCGGTGGCCGGTGAGCATCTGCAGCTCACGGATCAACTCGTCGTCGGGACGCAGAACGGGCAGGTCCGAACGCATCCGGGACTGATCGGCGATCACCCGGGCGTCGCGGGCATCGGTCTTGGCTTCGCCGCCGCGGTAGACCGACGATGCCTGCCACACCGAACGTCCGGACAGGTAGCGCACCGGTTTCCCGGCGTCGGCCAGCACAGTCAGCAACAAGGTGACGTAGGCGGTGGTCAGATCCACCGTCCACGACACCGTCTCGGCGAGTGCGTCGATCTCGGTGATCACCGCACGGATCGTTGCTTCGTCGTTGTCGCATCGCCGCGACAGCACCACCGTCCCGGAAGCGTCGAGCACGCATATCCAGTGGTGTTCTTTGCCGACGTCGACTCCTGCCCACAGTTGCGAACCGGTCATCGGATTTCCTCGTTTTCGCTTGTGTTCCGGCCTGGCCCCGATGGACGCCTCCGCCGGCATTTCCTTAAACAAGCGATCATTCGAAGATCTCAATCAGCGGTCCGAGGTGTCCAAGCGGGTCGGGTGGCCAGTCCTTTCAAGCCCCCCTCGAGAGTGGGCAAACCTTATGCAGCCTCGCCCGGCCCGCCCGGGTTACAGCTCAACGTAACTCTCACGAAGTAACTGCACCTACGAACTTAAGGAC
>Ga0182741_1003567_pt1 | contig 16388 bp, 14 predicted proteins | sample eDN5th37CBELigOP_FD_128874 | JGI IMG/M metagenome (GOLD analysis project Ga0182741, IMG submission 128874) | Enriched Organic Plus compost microbial communities from Emeryville, California, USA - eDNA 5th pass 37_C BE-Lig OP (version 2) (version 2) ...
GAAAAAATTCCCGATTTTGTAGTCTGCGCCTACGCCTGCCCGCAACGTGGGCGTTAGGTGGGTGGTATTTTCTACAATGACACGCTTTTGCCCTTCCGATACCCGTGCGCGGGGTTCAACGACTACACCTGCTCCGGGTCCGGCATACGCATATATATTGAGCTTTTCGATCTGTTTCCGGACACCACCGGCCAGATTCAGGATGTAGAAATTGCTTCTCCCTTTTTCCAGGTCATACGGATAATCCGGATCATGGACCTGCTGGTTATAGCGGTACGAGAGAAAGTCAACAGAAGGATATAAAAAGTAATGACGATTTGCGAGCGAAATATCCAGTCCTAGGCTGTTTGAAAATTTAGCCTGTAGTACCTCGCTGGTCTCCCCTACTGCAAATCCCCATCCCAGACCGCTGACCACATAGACTTTCCGATGGTGAATGGTGTCAGTGCCTGACTGCGCACAGACGGTTCCGGTTAACAAAAGTAAGAGCAGCAATGTGCCTAAAAATGGTTTGATCATATTTTTTTTTCAATGATTGTGACACTAAAACAGGGCCGTGCCAAAAAAGTTTCACACCGTTAAAGATATCCTTTACTTTGAGGTCCGTGGTTAAAAAGTAGATCGACAATACTCAGATCGGCCAAAAAACCGTGTTTATTTTCAAAAACCTGATAATAAGGCCTGGCTGCGTCTGTGTGATTTAAGCGCTTCGGGTGGATGGATGTACGAAAATCAACGTTCGGCGCATAATCCTGACGGTAGCTTTCCGTGCGCTCCACGGAACGCTCGATTTTCAATAACCGCAGCAGTAATTCCAGTTGCGTTACGTTATAGTCAAGCAGCCATTCAAATTTCTGTTGATAAAAAGGCAAAAACTCGTCTTCGTAATACTCGAAATAGGCGGAACTGCGATAGGCGGTCTGCAAACTCATCCAATGCAGCCGCTGCCAGTTCCACTCATAGCTGATTTTTACATCTTTCATTTTGGTATGCCCCTTATGCCCCCGTTGTACAGGCACGATAAGGTCTAATTTGCCGTTTGCCGAATAGATGGCCGCACGGGTGCGATACGTTTGCTTCGGGTAGTGTTCGTATTGCTCGATCAGAATGGGTAACGAAGCGGATTGGATGGCACGGAAATAGGAAACGGGTGGCAGATAAAAAGCAGGTAATATGAGGTGATTGTCCATGAACGCAAGAAATATAAGTTTGTGCTGTAAAAGTAATTTAAATTAAGGATATATCCACTTTTAGCCCATTCTCTGCGGCGGAGCGATCGACAACTGCAAAGTAATCATGAGCACCGCTGAGCGTAAAATTGTTGCGAATAACGTTACGTTTACAGGCGATACGATTAAATTGCATATAAACGTAACTTTATCTAAGTTTGCAGCTTCAAGCATCATCAATGGCCGTAATGCGAAAATCTTCCGTAGCGAATTTCTTTGTTTACCTGGTCTCGTTGCTTCCTTTTTGGGTGCTTTACCGAATATCGGACGTTTTATATGTACTATTGTATCACGTAGTCGGATACCGGAAAGCCATTGTGTATGAAAACCTTACCAATGCATTTCCGGAGAAGTCGGCGGAAGAACGTAGGAAGATTGCCCGGAAGTTTTACCGGTTTCTTCCGGACCTGATTGTGGAAGCGGTTAAGATGCGCAGTATCTCTGCCGCCGAAGTTAAAAGGCGGATTGTTATTTATGGCATGGAAGAACTGGAACGCCATTTCAATGCCGGCAAGGGTGTTGTGGGGGTTACGGCTCACTACGCGAATTGGGAGCTGGGTATCCACCGGCTGAGTTTGCTGACAGACCATCCCGTACTGATTATCTACAAACCCTTGCACAATAAGACTGTCGATACCATTTACAATTCGGTGAGAGGCCGTTTCGGTGCAATCATGGTGCCCATGAAGCAGACACTTCGCAAAATTGTGGCATACCGCCACCAGCCCCATATCAGTATGTTTGTGGCCGACCAGACGCCCATGTACCGGGATTCGGATTACTTTATCCGGTTCCTGAATCAAGATACGTTGGTATATACCGGGGCTGAGAAAATCGCAAAGATGACCAACTTTCCGGTGGTCTTCTGTCACATCGACCGGCTTCGGCGCGGGTATTATTGCTGTACGTTTAAGACCCTGGTTGAAAACCCAGCCGAAGTGCCCGGCCATGGTATCACCGACATTCATAATCAATTTACGGAAGACATTATCCGTCAAAAGCCCGAATGGTGGCTCTGGTCGCACCGGCGCTGGAAACGAAAACCGAAAGCTAGAACATGACCCACTATCCGAAAGTAGCCGTTGTCATATTGAATTGGAATGGGAGATTTTTTCTGGAAAAATTTCTCCCGTCGGTATATAATACCGATTATCCAAACATCGAGTTTGTTGTGGGCGATAACGGTTCTACCGATGATTCCGTGGCATTTGTGACAGCCACCTATCCGGCTATCCGCATCATACGTAATGAACGTAACCTCGGTTTTGCAGGGGGGTATAACGAAATATTAAAATACCTGGAAGCCGATTACTTCGTGCTGCTTAATTCGGACGTAGAAGTCCCCCCCCATTGGATTACACCTGTCATCGAGCTTTTGGAAAGTCAACCTGACATGGCAGCTGCACAACCCAAAATCCGTTCGTATTACCAACGGGAATATTTTGAACATGCGGGAGCAGGCGGTGGTTTTATTGATTATTACGGATTTCCCTTTTGTCGTGGGCGGATGCTTCATGTCATGGAAAAGGACCGAGGTCAGTATGACGATGCATGTGAAATTTTTTGGGCCAGCGGTGCCGCCTTTTTTATCAAACGCGCCTGCTGGGAAGCCTCGGGTGGATTTGACGCCGATTTCTTCGCGCATATGGAAGAAGTGGATCTCTGCTGGCGCCTCAAACGCAGGGGATACCGGATTGGCTACTGCCCGCAGTCGGTTGTCTATCACGTAGGCGGCGGCACGCTGGCGGCGGCCAACCCGACGAAAACATACCTCAATTTCCGCAACAGCCTATTCATGATGCAGAAAAACCTACCGTTGATCGATGCGTGCTGGGTCATATTTGCCCGCATGTGGATCGACCTCATTGCCCTTATCCACTTCTTGGTACAGGGCAAACTCAGTGATGCCTGGGCCATCAGCCGTTCCCATCAGCGTTTTTTTCTCGACTTCTTCAAGACTGCCCGGAAGCGTAGACGTTATAATCAGTCCTTCAGCAAGAAAGGAATCTATAATGGAAGCTTCATCTGGGCGTTTTATATTCAGCGGAAAACATATTTCAGCCAACTGGATCTCAAACGATTTTTGTAAAATACCGGCTACAAGACAACTTTTTGGGAGATTAGTTGTTATTTTAGGAACGTTGACCGGATGTGACGGATGAATGGTTGTTTTTACATTCGCGGCAAAGAGGACAGCCACGGATACACCGATTGACACGGATTACAAACCAATATAATGAATCATGAAACGGATTATTTTTTCTTTACTGGTTGCCTGCGCGGCAACGCTGAGCACCCAAGCTTACCAGCAGGATGCCCTGGCGGGGGCCTGGCAGACACAACAGGGCGATGTGATACAAACGGCTGTATTTGTAGACGGTTACCTGTCGCACAGCACTTATGATCTCAAAAACAAAAAATTTATCTCAACACGGGGTGGTACCTATACTACTGACGGGAAGACGTTGACCGTAACCTGGCAATACGATACGGATAAGGCGGCCAGTAACGTAGCCGCCGATACGTGGGTGGGCCAGTCCAGCACGTTTGATGTAACGCCGGGAAATACACTGTCTACCAATTTATCGGGTGCTTCCGCAAGCTGGCAACGTATCGACAGCAATGAAGGCCCCATGGCGGGGGTATGGCGCATTACGGGCCGTAAACAGGGTGACGAAATGGGGCAAATGCCTTTACGAGACCGCAGAACGCTGAAGATCCTGAGCGGTACGCGTTTCCAGTGGGTGGCGATCAACATCAAAACCGGAGAGTTTTCCGGTACAGGTGGAGGTACGTATACCTTTGAAAACGGGAAATACACCGAAAACATCGAATTCTTTTCACGCGATAACAGCCGTGTGGGTGCCTCGCTGTCTTTCGATGGAAAAATCGAAAATGGCTCGTGGCACCATTCCGGGCTGAGCTCTGCGGGAGATCCGATTTACGAAATCTGGGACAAGCTGGAAGAGTGATTCGTTGGCCCCGCTGCCTTCCGTGCTTTCTTCTTTTTCCTGCGCTTGCCCCACCATACCAAAAATCCGGTGATGGGCAAACTGGCGCACACCAGGGAGGCAAGGAAATAGATGATTTTGGTTACCATGCCTCCTGTGGCACCGACATGCAGGCCATAATTGGCCCGGAACAGAAGGTCCGCAAATTTCAGGTCCGGTATCGCCTGTTTCGAAGAAGGCAACACATCGAGCGTATGCTGATCCAGGAATACATCCCGCCAGGTGCCGGCCACCATATCGGTACAGACGTAGATGGCGTCTGAAGGGGTTTGCGGAAAGGATACGATGATTTCATCGGGATGGTAATTTGCGAGCTCCGTTCGCCCCTTTATCCATGCCCGGTCCACCTGAATGGTTTCGGCAACTTCCTTATTGACCGTGGTGTCGGAAACACCGCCCCATTCTCGCTCTGGCATTGGATGCCCACCCGATGCTACCCAATACACGCCATCGGCTACCCACGCAAAGCCCATCATCAGGGCGGTAAATGCCATCACTGCGGCTACAATCAGGGAATAGAATCCCAGCACGTTATGCAGATCGTAATTCAGCCGTTTGAACTTTGCCCGCCATTTAATTTTGAAACTTGCGGCCCGCGTCACTTTGTTCCATTTTTTGGGCCACCACAACACCAGTCCGGTGACAAGCAACACAAAGAACACCAACGTGGACCACGTGGTTACGACAATTCCGACTTCGGGTGGTAGCCAAAGCCAGATGTGGCCATCTGTAATGAAATGGAAAAAATCCTCGTGATCGACCACCGCGACAACCGCCGCGGTATAGGGATTGACATAAACCAGGGAGTCTGAATCAATCAAACTGACATGGGCTGTCCGGTCGGTACCATGGTACCAGATGGAGCGTACTTCCTTTTCCGGGATGGCTTTTCCGACCGCTTCACGCAGCCTGGACGGTGCCAGCAGTTCACTTCCCTCCGGTGGCGGCTGAATACGCATCCAGGGTGAAGTAAGGTGTTCGAGCTCCTGCTCAAACACCAATATGCAGCCGGTTATGCTCAGAATAAAGACAACGATACCAGATACGAGTCCCAGCCATAGATGCAGCCAGGCATTAATCTTTTTCAGCGATGAAGAGATCGTTCGTGCAGTCAACCTAAAAAATTAATTCCATTTATCAATACGAAGCAGAAAATCATATCCGGCGTCAAATTCGAGCCCTTTGGTCAATTGGCCTGTTGCCGGGTCGTATTCCCAAACGTAACCCGGTGCATTGGCGTCGTTGACCATGATGTAGGCTTTTCCGTCTTCGACGATGACGGCCTGCACGAAAATCTCGCCAACGTCTGTAGGCAGATCCAGCTTCTTAACCACTTTTCCCGTATGGACGTCTACAACCGAAAAATAGCAGTCCCAGCTGTAATAGAAATCGGGCTCGGACCGATCCGCCGGTATACGCACGCGGGCTATTGCCTGTCCGTTTCCAATGTACCACATAGCCTGCACGGTATGTCCATCCGATTGGCTGGAGAAGTCAACGTAGTAATTGGGATCGATTTCGTCGGATCCGCTGCGGATGCGGTAGAGTGCGGAACCGGCATCGTAATCCGATCCGTTGTCGGGGACTGTGGCGAAGTATAGGTCGCCATTTTCATCGATAAAGGATGTCGGCGTATACCGTGTGGGGCCGCCCGGCCAGGTGGAACGGTCGTCTTCCGAAACCTTGCTGATGGCCATAGACGGGTAGTCGATAGCCGCCACGAGTACTTTCGGTAAGGGCGTATCGGGCCAGTCGGCAGACCAACCAAAACCCAGGAAAATCTTACCGGCACGGTACTCGGCAAAACCGATTCCCACATAGTGATATTTCGGATTGCCCGACGAAGGGAGATCCAAGTCACCGTGATCGGTAATCTGCATATTAGCTACGTTTAAAATGGCATATTGGCCGATGTTCCTATCGCCGTTCTCTCCGAAAAGTACCAAGGTCTGATCATCTACCCACACATGGGAACTGATACTACCCATTTGGGTAAACGGAATTTCTTTGTCAGTTACCAACTGATCGTTTTCAATGTGATACCTACCGAGTCTACCCGATGTGGGATTAAAATAATAATAGTAGCCGGCACGCTGAATCAACCCCTGATCGCCGATGAGGGTAGACATATTCACCCCCGTTCCGCTTAGGCCAACTTTCCCTTCCTTCAACGAGGCTACTTCTACCAAGTAATAGGCAGTATTAGGCCACGCACCGATCATCAGCAGGGCACCGTATTGTTTTTCGGCGGGGTCGTCGGGCTTGTCTGTCGGACCATCTTTCTTACAGGACAAGACACCGAACAGTACACAGAGACCGAGGGCAAGGCTTATTGTTTTGTGGATTTTATGGAACATGGTAATATTGATTTTAATGATCGTTTCAATTTATTTAATAAAACACCCTTTACTTGATAAAATACCTCACTTTTGCGGATACCGTCCTACCGGGTTTCTGTAACCGGAAATTGTCGTAAGCCAGGTTGTCTGTCAGGTTCCGGCATTCAAGCGACAGGTTGTACTTTCCCTGCTGGAAGGAATACGTCAGCACCGCATTGTGTATGTACTGATCGGGAATCACTGAATTACTACTGATGTTTCCGAACGATTCCCAAGACAGGTAAAACCAGTGCACATACTGGGTATACCAATTGAACTGGAGTCGCGACCCTTGCCCCCACACGTTATCCTTCCCGATACTGAAATCGACATTCCCGAACAACCAGGGTTGATTGGGGATACGGTTCAGGTAGGTGATTTCCGGTGTGGACGAACCCGGCCGCGAAAACTTTGTCGTATTGATGGCATGCTGGTAACTGGCATTCAGCAAAAAGCTGAATAACTGCCCGTAGGTATACCGCAACTCCCCTTCCAGGCCATCCACGCGTACGGAAGATTTGTTCTCATAGCGTCTCGAATTCGGAACGTAATAGATAAAATCATTCGCATCGCGGTAAAACCAGGAGGCTTCGGCAAAAAAGTGATGCTTGGCGACCTGTCTGTTCACGAAAACACCCACATTGATGTTGTCGCTGCCTTCGGGTTTCAGGTCTAAGTTCGGAACCGTATTGTAGCCGTTTCCGAACATTTCCTCCGCTTCCTGTAGGCGGTATGCGTGTTCAAACGATGCCTTGATTCCCAAGCCGGGCAGCAGGTCGTATTTTGAGGCCAGGCCATATCCCCAATGGCTGAAAAAGTCATCCTTCCGCTGGTAGATGATGCTGCCGTCCGTATCAAAACTTAAAATGCGGCTCTGGGCAATCCCGATGCCATAATACTTGCCGAAGAAGATATTAGACAGCCGCCCGTCCCAGAAACGCTGCTGATAGGCCAGCCCTGCCATGTGTTTATCCAGGTAACTGGGAACGTCATCCCCGTCTTCTATCATTTCGTCGTATGTGCTGTTTTTGATCAGGTCGGCGGTATAATTTACGTTGAAGGAATGCCGTTCATCCAATGCATACGTTGCATTGCCCCGGGCGTAGGTACGGGGCCGGCTGATGTGCACAAGGGACCGGGAACCGCCCATCTCCGCCCGGCTTGAAACCGCCCTTGATCCATCCCATTCGTACTTATACATTGCCGTGTCCGTAATCGTGGCATAGTCGCCGGAACGGGAGGCAAACAGGTTAACATTCAGCCCCTCCGCAAGGAAATCGTTCTTGCGGTAACGGAGGGAGGCATTCATCCCGTGGCCTTTCCGGGTAACATCCCCGTAAACAATCTGCTGCTCCACCCCTGTCTGTAATTCCTGATCGTAACCCGAATAGGCAAAACTGGCAAATACGGCATCGGCCCATTTCCTGTCAACAAATCCGGCCTCCAGTTGCCCCATGGCGGAATGATACCGGTCGTGGAACCGCTTAAAATTTTTGGCTACATAGTCGTACTCGTTTTCATCCCATATCTCAACCCCCCGCATTAGGTAGTCGTTGTCCGACCGGTTGTAGAATGCACTCGTTTTGACGAGCAATCCGGTAGGCTGATGCACGTACTGGCCGTTCAATGCAGCCCTGCTCGTATTAAAGGAACCATAGCTGTAACTGGCATCCAGGTAATTGGCCGCCTGCGTTCCGGTTACGACGTTGACCGCCCCGCCCAATGCATCCGCTCCCAAATCAATCGGGACCACGCCTTTATAAACCTCAATCCGTTCGGCAAGATTTACCGGGATATTATTGAGGCTCATGGCGCTGCCCATGATTTCAAGCGGTACACCGTCGACAAAAAACCGGACGGCTTTTCCGGATAGGCCATTGATTGAAAAATTATAGTCCGAACCTACGCCACCCTGTTCGCGCACCCGTATACCGGAAGTCCGGTTGAGCACCTGATTCAGGTCTGCGGTAGCATTGGCAAACCGTTTTGTTTCCAACGCATTGACCGTAAAAGGTGATTCGCGCAGTTGCTGTACGACGGATTTGCCAACGACGGTTACGGTATCCATTTCCCGGGTACGCTGCCGGAGGGTGAAATGCAGTGTAAGTATCGCACCAGCCACGATCTCAAAACGTTGTTTAACGGATGTATATCCGATTGCGGATATAAGCAAGGTATAACGCCCTGGCTGGATGCCCGATAGCTTATAGGAACCATCGTTGGACGTTTGCGTGCTTATGCTGAGTTCGGGAATGCTGACGGACGCTCCGGGTACTGGCCCTTCCGGCCCATCAACCTTTCCGGTGACTACAGTGGCCTGTTGTGCTTGCGTAACGACGGATAAAATACAGCAAATAATGATCAGGGTGAATCGGCAAATAGACATCAATCTGTTTATTCTTTTTTTGAGTTAAGTAGCTTAACTCGCCATTACCCGAAAGCCGAAATGAAAAAAAATCAATTTTGGAAATCAACCGTGTGACTACAGGACATCGATCCGTAGCATATAATCAGTATCTCCCACGAGCTGAAGTCCTTTGGTCAAGGCACCTGTGTCGGCATCGTATATCCAGATGTAATTTCCCTCCTGTGTCGAATTGACCGCAATATAGGCCCGGTTTCCTGCTACAATGACACACTCTTTGCGCGTACCTTTATCCAGGGGCAGCGCAAGCTTCTCCACCTGCTGACTGAGGAGGTCGACGACGTAAAATTCAAAATGCGGTGTAGACCAATGATCTCCCAGCCCCTTGAAAAGGTCTTTCCGTTCACTCCGGACGATGGCCTTGTGCTTGCCCAGGTACCAAAGGCCATATCCGTGGTTGGCTATTTCCGAATCAGACAAATCCAGGAAATAATTTTTATCGAGCGTCATGGAATCGTCCTTGATACGACAAATGGCGGTAGGTAAATCGGGCCGGTTTCCCAGCGCAATGCCGGGACAGGTCATGAAATAAAAATCTCCGGCTTCGTCGGTGAATGCATACGACTGTACGGTATTGATCCCGCCGGGATAGGTAGACCGTGCGTCGCGGTCGATATGCCGTACGTCCATACCGGGCCACCCCAGTGCCGCCACATAAAAGGTATCGCTGGTCGTATAATCCGAAGCACCCACTGGGTGGTGGTAGCTGTAGCCGGTGAACAACAGTCCGTTCCTGCGGTAAACGAAACCCAACGACATGCTCTTAAACGGTTCCCGCGGGTACGGAATGTTCAGGCTTCCCTGCGAGCGAACGATCATTTTAGCAACGTCCAGCAGAACGTACTGTGCCTGCGCGAAGCTGCTTGCATCCAACCCCACCAACAGCAACGAATCGGCGGCCAACCACTCGTAATTTTCCAGGCGGAAACCGGGCAACGAAAGACGACTTACCGGCTTAAGCCGGTTTCCGGCAATTTCATATTTACAAAACTCATCTGTTAGTGCGTTAAAATGATAATAATATCCGTTTCGGACGATCAACTCCCGATCGATTTCATCTTTATTGACAGCGACCCCAGCCGTTTCAGGTGATAGCTTCCCGGCATCCAATGAAGAAGTTTGCAGGACATATTCCTTTGCATCGTTTCCCTTTCCCAATACATATATGCTGTATTTGGGGGCGACGTGCGATCGGCTGACCCGCCCACAGCCGGCGACACAAAACATGGCCGCCAGCAATACGATGACCGGAAAAAAGGGTTGGATGTGGTGGTTACGGCGTGACAATTATATACTGAATTGGTTCATCAATTGTTTTTGAAGCACATCGGGGAGATAGGTCAAATCCCTCCTACTCACTACGATCACCGGCTCTCCTGCATCCGGGCCGGTAAAAGCGATATAAATCTCTCCTTTTTTAAATTTATGTTTCGGCTGCACGTCCGAGGCGGTGTATTGCATTCCGTTTAGCGTCAATTCGATATCCGCCTTGGGACTGATTAAAATGCTGCCGGTAAACGCGATGGACTGTTGGCCGTGGTTGATGGTACCGATGCTGTTGGGTGCCAGCGTAATGTCATATGCTCCCAATTGAAGATCCTGCACATCGTTTGCGGATTTGTTATGAAACGCAAATGACTCAGCGGCATTTCGACTGCCCCCGGTTACAACAATCCGGTAAGCAATGGCAACCAGGAATATACCGGTCAATAACACGGCGGCAGTCTTTCCGATACGTACCGGCAAGCGGCGATACCATTGATTTCTCGGTAAGGTCCGCGAGATTCCCCTCCATATTTCCCGTTGATGCTGCTCCCGGTCTTCCCCGGGAGGAAGATCCAGTTGCTCGTCGGCGTCACCCGACAGCAACCACTGTTCGACTAACTCCTGTTCGGAGCGGGAACATTCACCCCTGTGGTATTTTTCAATGAGTGCCTGTGTGACGCGTGCCATGCCAATTTACTTCCTGCTCATCTGATGAATAGTGAATGCAAATATACATATAGTAGCATAAGTGGCCGCTTACCGTAAGGGTTTAGGAGTAAAATTCAATGCATAAAATCGGCAAGTGATGTCCGGAGGGTTTTAAGTGCCCGCGAGATGTGGTATTCCACGGCCCGTTCGGAGATAAACAGTAGAGAGGCTATCTCCCTGTTGCTCAGTCCCTGTTCCCTGCTCATCCGGTATACGCGCTGGCATTGCCGGGGCAGCGTTTCTACAAAGGTATTCAATTGTTCGGTTAGGCTGTTGAAAATGACCTGTTCTTCTGTACAATTGGTCGACGTATGCGATCTCCGGGTTACCTGTGCCAAATGCTTCTCACGGGCAACCTTATTCCGCAGGTATTCAAAGGTTTTCAGTTTGGCCGCGCGAACGAGGTAATGCTCGGTAGCTGTCAGTTCCAAGGTGTCGCGGCGCTCCCATAGGGACTTGAAAATATCCTGCACCATTTCCCGTGCAGGTTCCATTTCCCGGATGTTGTTATAGCAGACAGCATAAATTTTCTCCCAGTATAAATTATAGATGGTCTCAAATGCATGCTCATCCATGAAACTTCGCCTCTGATAGGGTGTTATTTTGTTTTCAAATACTTCGGCAAATATATACTATTTAAACTTATTCCAAATAATATAATCAAAAACGAGTGGTAGTCCCGGTCAGAGCGGTGTTCTCACCTTCACAAAAAACTTGTATTTTCGCAGCCATGTCACCAGCAGAAGCAGCCATCCGGATCGAAGAGCTAACCCGGGAGCTCAACGAATACAACTACCAGTACTATGTATTGGCCTCTCCAACCATTTCTGACTACGATTTCGACCAAAAGCTCAAAGAACTGGAGGAATTGGAGCGGCTATTCCCGCAATTCCTGGATCCTGACTCGCCGACGCAGAAGGTAGGCGGCGACATCACGCAGCGTTTCGATACGGTACGTCACCGATGGCCCATGCTTTCGCTGAGCAATACCTACAGCGAACAGGAATTGCGCGATTTCGATGAACGGGTACGCAAGGCCATCGGAAACGATTTTGAATACGTCTGTGAATTGAAATTTGATGGTCTTTCCATCAGCCTTACCTACGAACATGGAATACTGAAGCGGGCGGTTACCCGGGGAGACGGTATTCAGGGTGACGATGTGACCACCAACGTACGTACTATCAAGAAGATACCGAATAAACTGCGGACCGATGGATACCCCGATCTGTTTGAAATACGGGGCGAGATTTTCATGCACCGCGCCGCTTTCGAGCGCCTGAATAACGAACGGATCGAAAACGGTGAGATGGCTTACGCCAACCCCCGCAACTTCGCGGCCGGTACAATCAAGCTTCAAAATTCGGCAGAGGTAGCACGCCGTCCGTTGGACTGTTTTCTTTACTTCCTGTATAGCGACAACCGCAATCGGCTGTTCAGCAATCATTGGGATAGTCTCCAGGCCGTAAAGTCCTGGGGATTTCACGTTTGTGAGCACACTGCGCGCTGTACCTCAATCGATGACGTGCTTGCCTTCATTGCCAAATGGGAAGAGGCACGCTACGACCTGAGCTACGACATCGACGGTATCGTTATCAAGGTAAATGATTACGGTCAGCAGGAAGAACTGGGGTTCACAGCCAAGTCACCCCGGTGGGCGATTTCTTACAAATACAAAGCCGAGCAAGTGGAAACCCTGTTCCAATCGGTTAGTTATCAGGTAGGGCGTACGGGTGCAGTGACCCCCGTAGCTAACCTGAAACCCGTTTTGCTGGCTGGTACCACGGTAAAGCGGGCGAGCCTGCACAATGCTAATGAGATCGAAAGGCTGGATCTGCGAGAAGGCGACACGGTTTACGTCGAAAAAGGGGGTGAAATCATTCCCAAAGTAATGGGCGTGAACCTGCTGAAACGCCAACCGGATGCACAGCCGATTCTGTACCCACTTCTCTGTCCGGTATGTGGGACTCCCCTGGTGCGCAAGGACGGCGAGGCGGTCCACTATTGCCCGAACGAAGATGGCTGCCGACCGCAGATTGTGGGCCGCATGCAACATTTCATCGGCCGCAAGGCCATGGACATAGAAGGCATGGGCGATGAGACGATCGAGACGTTCTATAGACTGGGCTTGCTCCACAACATCACGGATATCTATACGCTTAAAGACAAACAGGAAGAACTTATCCAACTGGAACGCTTCGGCCAGAAATCAATCGACAACATGATTGCCGGCATTGAAAAGTCCAAGGAAAAGCCCTTTGAGAAAGTATTGTTTGCACTCGGCATCCGATACGTGGGTGAAACCGTGGCAAAAAAACTGGCGCTTCACTTCAAAACCATCGATGCGCTGATGGCGGCCTCCAAAGAGGAGATTCAGTCGGTCTACGAAATCGGCGAGCGCATTGCCGAAAGTGTCACCGAATATTTTGCCAACGGACTGCACCGGGAACAGATTGAGCGGCTGCGGCAACACGGCCTCCAATTGGCTGTGGAAGAAAAGGAAGTTGAACAGTTAGGCGATTCATTGGCGGGCAAGAGCTTCGTCATCTCCGGTGTATTTGAGCAATTCAGCCGTGAGGAACTTACCGCACTCATTGAAAGCCATGGCGGGAAACTGTTGAGCAGCATATCCGGCAAACTGGATTACCTCGTAGCGGGCGACAAAATGGGCCCCTCCAAACTGGCAAAAGCTGAAAAACTGAAAATCCCGATCATTTCCGAACAAGAATTGTTGCAATTGATCGGATCATAGTGCATTAAAATCATTTATTTCCCTTAATTTTGACCGCCTGTTTGGATCAAACGATAAAACGCTTCAGGCAAATTACGATAACAACATGAACGAGCTTTACGGCGCAGGAGTAGCTTTGGTGACCCCATTTCATTCGGACGGAACGATTGATTTCGGGGGTTTGGAACGGCTGATTGAACATCAGATCAGCGGAGGCATGGATTATTTGGTTTCGTTGGGTACTACCGGTGAGGTGGCAACGTTGTCCGAAAGCGAACGAAAGGCCGTATGGGCGTTTACTGTGGAAAAAGTGAAAGGCCGGATTCCCTTGGTGGCCGGTATCGGTGGCAATAATACCGCCGAGATTGTTCATCAGCTTGAGCAATTTGACACCACCGGATACGCTGCGGTGTTATCGGTAAGCCCTTATTACAACAAACCTACACAGGAAGGCATCTTCCAGCATTATAGAGCCATAGCAGCGGCCTCTCCCCTGCCGGTGATTCTATACAATGTTCCCGGCCGTACGGGCAGCAACGTCAGTCCGGAAACCACGGTTCGGCTGGCCAGGGAAGTCGGCAACATTGTGGCTACCAAAGAAGCTTCGGGCAGTCTGGAGCAGTTTGGCAAAATCATGCGTGACAAACCGGAGGACTTCCTGCTCATTTCGGGAGACGATGGAGCGACACTACCCATGATGGCAATGGGAGGCGTCGGCGTGATTTCCGTTGTTGGCAATGCCTTTCCTACCCAGGTTGCAACGCTTGCGAAGATGTGCCTGGAGAATAATTTTGAAGCGGCCCGGCGTTTACACAGTAAACTGATACGGATTACGGAATTGTGTTTCATTGAGGGCAACCCGGCGGGAGTTAAGGCTATTCTCCATGAGCTGGGAATCTGCGGACCGACGGTGAGGTTGCCGTTGGTGGGCGTGAGTGCGCAGTTGCAGGAGGCGATCCGTTCCGAACTGGAGACTTTTGCGGTAGTGTAGGTATCCTCTGTCAAGAACTGTCTTACGACAAACACACCTGCTCCGTAGTTATATCACTACAAAAGAAAATTATTCTAAGTCAATGCGTTGCGTGTGCTGATATTCCATTTAAATTTGGCCGTCAATACTCAATGTGCTCATATACGATATCGAAAAAGCGGATTTATTTCTTTGGAACAGATCCTGTTATATGCAAATATCTATGAATGATGTCAGGGTGATTGCAGAAAACACCTGATAAAGATTAACGAGCAGCGAGCATACATTTTGACTTCGGTGAACACATGAAGCTTATCTCTTTTTTAAACTCAAATTACTGGCTAAGGTCTGGCTCAATCAATCTACTTCAAAATACATTTACATTAGTTATCTCATTCTGTTCATTCTATTTCCTAATCCGAATATTGGACAAAGCAGATTTTGGCGTGTGGGTATTATTCATGTCTACAATTTCGATCATGGAATTCGCAAGAATCGGATTGATCAGCAAGAGCTTGATTACCTATCTTTCTTCAGCTCCACGCGACTCCCATAACTTTATTATTACCGCATCGTTTGCCATTAATTTGGCACTGACTATCGTACTGGCCTTAGCTTGCTACTTATTTGCCCCGTTATTCAGCAAAATGTGGGATAGTCCACAACTTGTTCCTTTGTTTAATCTATATATTGTGACATTTGTCATTTCCGGATTCCTAACACAATACCAAGCCATTGAACAAGCCCATCTGCAGTTTGGGGGTGTGTTTTTATCAAATCTCATCCGGCAACTTGCATTATTAGGGTTCATTTTATACAAATATTTTGACGGCAAGCAAACTTCATTAATCGCGTTGGTACAGGTGATGACCGTCGGTGCGCTAGTTGCTACACTCGTATCCCGCTATTTTGTACACCACACATTTAGGCTATCAATAAAACTTGACAGACATTGGATAAAACAATTACTTCAATATGGCAAATATTCTTTTGGAACGTCAATGACAGCTGTAGTTTCCAGTTCTATAGATCAGATGATGATCGGGAGTTTGGTATCTGCGACTTCGGCAGGGATTTACAACATTGCGGTGCGTGTCACAAACATGATTAATATACCGACCAATGCTATGGCGACTATTGTTTTTCCCCAAAGTGCCCGACGGCTCGAAAACTTTGGAGATGTAGGAGTGAAATCTCTATATGAAAAATCAGTCGGTACTGTTTTGGCCATGCTTTTCCCAGCTATCGTTATCGCCTATGTGTTTGCCGGCCCCGTCATTCATTTCATTGGAGATGAGCGTTATCCCGAATCGATCCCGTTGTTGCAACTTACTTTGCTTTCGGCATTCTTCATACCGTTTACGAAACAATTTGGGACAATCCTTGAATCGACCGGACGCGTAAAGTTAAATTTTTATGCAACAGTTATATCCGTGATACTCAACGTTGTCGTTAACTATGTATTTATCCGATATTGGGGGATTATTGGCGCTGCGATGGCCATGTTGGTATCTTATTTGATTCTTTTTACCGCCACATATTTTATCTTGAAAAAAATATTGGGTATAAGTATGGTAGCCGTTTGGAGGTATACCTTTGAAAGCTATAACGAGGCGTACAATAAATTAATGGAATGGAAAAGGGAAGTAAATTGTTCAGAAAAAAAGTAA
>Ga0182741_1003568_pt1 | contig 16385 bp, 12 predicted proteins | sample eDN5th37CBELigOP_FD_128874 | JGI IMG/M metagenome (GOLD analysis project Ga0182741, IMG submission 128874) | Enriched Organic Plus compost microbial communities from Emeryville, California, USA - eDNA 5th pass 37_C BE-Lig OP (version 2) (version 2) ...
ACCTGCTTGGCGCGCGACTTGCCGAAGTTCATCATCCGGCTGCCGCCGCCCTGCACGCGCGACATGAGGAACCAGAACAGACCGCCCAGCAGCAGCACGGTCAGCAGCAGCGGCAGGATCGAGGCCCAGATCGAGGGCTGCGGCACGACCGAGTTGTAGCCCTCGGGGAGCCGGTCGTCGGCGCGCGCGGCGGCGACGGCCTCCGCGACCGCCTCCGCCTGCGAGGAGGCGTAGTAGAACTGCACGACCTCGCCGACCTCGGTGTCGTCGACGACGAGCGGCTCGCTCAGGCTGAGGGTGACGCGCTGGTAGCCGTCGTTGATCTCGACGGCCTCGAGGGTGTCGCCCTCGAGCAGCTCCATGCCCGTGGAGGTGTCGATCGGCTGGGGGCCGCCGCCGGCGAGCAGCCGGAAGCTGGTGAACACGACGAGGAGCGCGATCAGCACCCAGATCAGGGGTCCGCGCAACAGCTTCTTGACGTTCATGTCGTTGGCGACCCCAGGGGGGCCGGAACCTTCTTTCCCTCAGTACCTAGGCGGTGACGCTATACGACCAACGCACAAGAGGCCGAAAAGGTTCGCACGCGTTCGCCGTCGGCATGAGAGCCCGGTCACCTCCGCGGAGCCCGGGGCGCCGTCGGAGCGGGCGCCGTCAGGAGGAGTAGACGTGCGGTGCGAGCGTGCCCACGAACGGCAGCGTCCGGTAGCGCTCGGCGTAGTCCAGCCCGTACCCGATGACGAACTCGTTGGGGATGTCGAACCCGACGTAGCGCACGTCGACGTCGACCTTGGCGGCCTCCGGCTTGCGCAGCATCGTCGCGACCTCGATGCTCTCCGGGTTGCGGGAGCGCAGGTTGGAGACCAGCCAGGACAGGGTGAGCCCGGAGTCGATGATGTCCTCGACGATCAGCACGTGCTTGCCGAGGATGTCGGTCGTGAGGTCCTTGAGGATGCGGACCACGCCCGAGGACTTGGTGCCCGACCCGTAGGACGAGATCGCCATCCAGTCCATCGTCACCTGCGTCTGGAGCTTGCGCGACAGGTCGGCCATCACCATGACGGCGCCGTTGAGGACGCCGACCAGCAGCACCTCGCGGCCGGCGTAGTCGGCGTCGATCTGCTGCGCCATCTCGGCGAGCCTGGTCTGGATCTGCTCCTCGGTGTAGAGCACCTTCTCGAGGTCGTTCCCCATCACACTGGCGTCCACGACGCTGTCTCCTCCACCCTGCTCGCGCCGTGCTGGCCCTGCGCCATCACTCGCCCGACATGGCGAGCACAAGCCTGCCACAGACCCGGCGGGCGACGACCCGACCCGGGAGGTCGACCTCGCCCTGCCCGTGCCAGTCGACGACGAGCGCCTGCAGGGCGTCGACGTGGACGGCCAGCAGGTCGCCGGGCGGCGCACCGGCCGCGACCGCCGCCCGGCGCAGCACCCGGGTGCGCAGCGCCTCGTGCTCGGCGGCGAGCGCTGCGACGTCGAGACCGACCTCGGGAGAGGCCCCGTCGGCGCAGCGCGACCACGCCTCCTCGGCGAGGGCGTCGAGGAGGTCGGCATCGGCGCGGGCCAGCCGCGCGGTGCGGGCGAGCGCGGGTGCGGGGTCGCGCCCGAGGGCGTCGGCGAGCGCGGGCAGCACCCGGTGCCGGACGGCGGCGCGCGGCACGGCCCCGCCGTCGGCGCGGCGCCAGGGGCCGTCGACAGCGTTGCTCGGGTCGATCCGGTACCGCAGCCCGAGCGCCTCGCACGCCGCGAGGGTCTCGGCGCGCCGCACACCGAGCAGCGGCCGCCAGAAGGGTCCCCGCACCTCGGCCATGCCGGCGAGCGTGCGGGTGCCCGACCCACGCCCGAGCGCGAGCAGCACCGACTCGGCCTGGTCGTCGAGCGTGTGACCGAGCAGCACGCCGACGGCGCCGGTCGCGGCCCGTGCGTCCTCCAGCTCGGCGTAGCGGGCCTCGCGCGCGGCGGTCTCGGTGGCGCGGCCGCCGTCGGGCGCGGTGCGGACCACGACCGGGTCGAGACCGAGCGCGTCGCAGCCGGCCGCGGTCTCGGACGCGGCCGCCGCGCTGCCGGGCAGCAGGCCGTGGTCGACGACGACGGCGCCCGCCCGCAGCTGCAGCCGGGGCGCGAGGAACGCGACCTGGGACGCGAGCGCGACCGAGTCCGGTCCGCCCGAGCACGCGACCAGCACGAGGTCGCCGGTGCCGAGCGAGCCGGCGTCGAGCAGCCGGTCGAGCAGGTCGCGGACCGCCACGCGGACCGCGGCGACCGGGGCGGCGGGTCCGGGCACCGCGCGCCCTCAGCCGTGCACGCGGCGCACCCACGCCGCCGGGTCGGCGATCTCCTCGGCGCGCGGCAGCTGCTCGGGCCCGGTCCACACCGCGTTGAGCCCGGCGTGCCCGACGGCGTCGAGCACGCCGCGCACGAACGCCGCGCCCTGGCGGTACTGGGCGAGCTTGGCGTCCAGGCCGAGCAGGCGGCGCAGCAGCACGTCGACCAGGCCTGCGCCGTCGCGGCGCGCCTCGAAGACCCGCCGGATGCGCGCGACCGTCGGCACGACAGCGGGTCCGGCCGCGTCCATGACGACGTCCGCGTGACCCTCGAGCAGCGACATCACCGCGAGCACCCGCTCGAGCTCGGTGCGCTCGTGCTCGTCGAGCACGGCGGCGACGATCGGGCCGCCGGTGGTCGCGTCGACCGGGCCGCCCGCGAGCGCGCGCGGCAGCGCCTCCAGCAGCGCGCGCAGCCGCCGGGCGGCGCCCTCGCTGCTCGAGACCGAGGTCGACAGGTTCCCCATCGCGGCACGCAGGTACCCGGGCAGCCAGGGCGCGGCCGCGATCTGCACGGCGTGGGTCTGCTCGTGCAGGCACACCCACAGGTGGAAGTCGGCGGCGTCGAGCCGCAGCTCGCGCTGCAGCCGCAGCACGTTGGGCGCGACCAGCAGCAGCCGCCCCGGTCCGGCCGGGTCGGGGCTGAAGGGGTCGAGCTGGCCGAGCACGCGGGTCGCGAGCAGCGACAGCATGAGCCCGAGCTCCTCCCCCGCGAGCCTGGCCGACCCCTCCGGCATCGGCAGCCCGTCGAGCAGCTCGGCGAACATCGTCACGTTCGCCGACGCCCAGCCCGGCCGGTCGACGACGTAGACCGAGCGGGTCGCGGCGGTCGCCGCGGCGTCGGCCAGGTCGGTGACCTCGCCGACGACGGCGGGGGCCCGCACCGCGGCCGCCCGCAGCGAGGCGACCAGGTCGAGCGCCTCGTCCCGCGTGACGCGCGGCCCCGGCGGCACGACCACCGCGGCCCGCCGGCGCGCGGCCGTCCAGTCGATCGCACCCGGCCCGCTGGTGGCAGTCATGGGAAGGAGCCTACGGACCCCGGGCCCACCCCTGCCCGGCTCCACCCACGACCGGCCCCAGCACCGCCGCTCTCAACCCACTTCTGCCCCCGGTCCCGGGTCGTGAGACACGCGAGACGGTCCACGTCCCGGATGGCGGGCAGGTGGGCAGACGCGGGTTGCGAGCGGATGTCTCAGCAGCCGCACGCGGCGAGCGCGGCGGTCCAGGTGTCGATCGCCCCGCGCGCGCCGGCGATCGCACCGGTGGGTACGTCCCCGACCATGACGGCGAACGCGACCAGCCGGCCGTCGTCTGTCGTCGCGTAGCCCGCCAGGGTCGCGGTCGCCCGCAGCGTCCCGGTCTTGGCGGCGACGAGACCCGCCGCCGGCGGCTCGCGCAGCCGGTCGGAGAGCGTGCCCTCCAGGCCCGCGACCGGCAGCCCGCGGGCCACCGCCCCGAGCTCGGGCCGCTCGGCGACCGCGAGCAGCGACGCGACCAGGGTGCGCGGCGAGATCCGGTTGGTCGAGGACAGCCCCGAGGTGTCGTGGAGCTCCAGCCCCGCGACGTCGACACCGAGACCGTCGAGCACCTCGGCGATCGCCAGCCCCGCCCCCGTGAAGCTCGGCTCCTGCTCGGTCGCGTGCGCGACCAGCCGCCCGATCCCCTCGGCGAGGATGTTCTCGGAGTGGCGCAGCATGTAGGCGGCGAGGTCGCCGAGCGGCGCCGAGGCGACCGAGGCGATCTCGACGGCGTCCGGGGAGACCGTGACGTCGGCCACCTCGCCCTCGACGGTGACGCCCTCGGCGACCAGCGCGTCGACGAACGCCGCGACGGCCTCGCCGGCGGGGTCGGCGACGCGCTCACGCCGCCCCTCCTGGCGGCCGATGTCGATCGCGAGCGGCGCCATGTGCATCGCGTCGCCGATCGCGAGGTCCTCGTCGTCCCACCGCGGTGGCATGTCGGGCCCGACGTAGTAGCCGACGTCGAGACCGACGGTGACGCTCGTCACCCCGCGCTCGGTGAGGCTCGCCGCGGTCGCCGCGGCCAGGTCCGCGAGCCCCGCGTGCCCGACGACTGCGTCCGGGTCGCCGACGCCCTCGGCGAGCGCGAGGTCGCCACCGCCGACGAGCACGACCCGGTCGCCGTCGTCGACCACCCGGGTCTCGAACCGGTGGTCCGCACCTGCTGCGGCCACGGCGGCCACGGCGGTGAGCAGCTTGGTCGTCGAGGCCGGCACATGGGTCTCGTCGGCCGCGACCGCGTGCAGGTCCTCACCCGTGAGCACGTCGGTGACCAGCACGCCGGCGCTGCCGACCGCGGCGTGCCCGAGCAGCTGCGCGGTGATCGCGTCGAGGTCGTCGGCGGCCGGCTGCGCGGCCGTCTCGTCCGGGCCGGTGACGGCGTCCGGCGCCTCGGCCGCGGGCACCTCGGCCTGCGGGAACGGCGGGTCCGGGCGCCGCTCGGGACGCGTCGTCAGGACCCCCGGGACGACGTCGGCGACGTCGGCTGCGACGTAGCCGCCACCGAGCAGCACGGCCAGCAGCGCGACCGGGACGAGCACGCGCCCGCGACGCCGTCGAGCCCGCCCTGCCATGCGGGGAGTATCTCGCACCCGCGCCGGTGCGCCACACTAGGGCCAGACGACCGCAGGTATGGAGGCGCAGGGTGGAGTTCGACGTCACGATCGAGATCCCGAAGGGGCAGCGCAACAAGTACGAGGTGGACCACGAGACCGGTCGCATCCGGCTCGACCGGATGCTGTTCACCTCGACGCGCTACCCCGACGACTACGGCTACATCGAGGGCACCCTCGGCGAGGACGGCGACCCGCTCGACGCGCTCGTGCTGCTCGAGGAGCCGACGTTCCCGGGCTGCCTCATCCGGTGCCGCGCGCTCGGCATGTTCCGCATGCGCGACGAGGCCGGCGGCGACGACAAGGTGCTGTGCGTGCCCAAGGGCGACCAGCGCGCGTCGTGGCGCTCGGACATCGACGACGTCTCGGAGTTCCACCGGCTGGAGATCCAGCACTTCTTCGAGGTCTACAAGGACCTCGAGCCCGGCAAGTCCGTCGAGGGCGCGCACTGGGTCGGCCGCGAGGAGGCCGAGGCGGAGATCCGGCGCTCGTTCCAGCGCGCCAAGGACACCGGGTACACCCACCCCCAGCCCCACATCGGCTGATGCGCGACGAGGTCGTCGACACCTTCACCGGCGACGACCTCGACCGTGCGCGGTGGCTGCCCGCATACCTGCCGGCGTGGGCCTCGCGCACCGAGAACGCCGCGCGCTACCGGCTGACCGGCGACGGCCTCGTGCTGGAGGTGCCGCCGGACCAGGGTCTGTGGTGCCGTGACACCCACCAGCCGCCGCTGCGTACCTCGACGATCGCCTCCGCCGACTGGCCCGGGCCGCTCGGCAGCGAGCGAGGCCCGCAGCCCTTCCGACCCGGCCTGCGGGTGCGCGAGGAGCAGCCGCGCTTCGTCGGCTGGCTGGTCGACGGCGGGTACGTCGAGATCCGCTGCCGCATGTCGCTCACACACCGCTCGATGGCGGCGCTGTGGCTGGCCGGCTGGGACGAGGACCCGCACGACTCGGGCGAGCTGTGCGTCGTCGAGGTGTTCGGCTCGGCCGTCGAGCCCGGCCGTTCCGCCGAGGTCGGGATGGGCATCAAGGCGCTGCGCGACCCGCGGCTGCGGGACGACGTCGCCGCACCCCGGCTGCCGATCGACGTCGCCGACTGGCACACCTACCGGGTGGACTGGGACGACGCCGAGGCGCGCTTCGCCGTCGACGGCGTCACGCTGCGCACGTGCCCGCGGCCGCCGCGCTACCCGCTGGTGCTGATGATCGGCGTGTTCGACTTCCCCGACGGCACCGAGACCACCCACACCCCGGCCCTGGAGATCAGCCGGGTCGCCGGGACCGCGACGCGCGAGGGTCAGGGACGCACGGCGTAGGGCAGCACGTTCGGCCACCACATCGAGACGAGCTCGACCTTCTTGCCCGGCGACGGCGCGTGCAGGCGCATCCCGTTCCCGGCGTAGATCGCGACGTGGTAGATCCCGCTGGGCGAGCCGTTGCTCGAGTAGAAGAACAGGTCGCCCGGCTGCATCTGCCCGACCGGCACCCGGTCGCCCGCGTAGTACTGGGCGCCGCTGGTGCGGGGGATGCTGATGCCCGCGTTGCGGTAGGCCATCATCGTCAGCCCCGAGCAGTCGTAGCCGTTCGGGCCGGCGGCGCCGTACACGTAGGGCTTGCCGATCTGCGTCTTCGCCCAGGCGAGAGCGGCCGCGTTCGCGCTGCTCGGCGGCGGCGGGGGCGGCGGGGTCGTCACCGGCGGCTTGGTCGTCGGCGGCGTCGTGGGAGCGGGCGTCGTCGGCGCCGGGGTCGGCCGCACGGTCGGGGACTGCGTGGGCGTCGGCGTGGGCCGCTGCGTCGGCGCCTGGGTCGGTGCCTGCGTGGGGGCCTGGGTCGGCGCCTGCGTGGGCGCCTGCGACGGGCGGCTCGTGCTGGGCTCGCCGCCGGGCTCGGCGGCGGGCGCCTCGGGCGCGGTCGCCGCGGGAGCCTCCTCGACGCCGAGCCGTTCCGCGGCCGCGGCGTTCTGCTGGGCGAGCCGTGCGGCCTCGGCGGCGGCCTGCCGCTCCTGCTCCATCTCGACGCTGGTCTGACGCAGCGCGGCGAGCTGGACGACCAGCTCGGTCCGCCGGGCCTCGGTGTCGGCGAGGATGCGCGCGGCGTCGGCGGCGGAGGCCTCCGCCTCCTCCTTGGCGACGGCGAGCTCCTCCGCGGCGGCGGCGCGCGCCTCGACGGCCGCGGCGGCACGCTCGTCGGCCGTCCGCGCGGCGAGGTCGGCGTCGGCCCAGCGCTGCTCGGCCTGCGCGCTGCTGGTGCCGAGCACCTGGAACGTCGCGGCCTGGGCGAGCGCGTCCTCGAGGCCGTCGGCCGACAGCAGCGCCGAGAGCTGGGCCAGGTCACCACCGGAGCGGTAGCTGGCCATCGCCAGCTCGCCGAGCGCCGTCGTCGCGGCCTCGAGCTCGACCTGCGCGGCGGCGGCCTCCGCCTCGGCCTCGGCCTTCTCGGCCTCGGCCTCCTCGAGCGCGATCACCGCCTGGTTGTACTCCTCGGCGGCGACCGCGGCGGCCACGCCCGCGGCGTCGGAGGCGGCGCGGCTGCTCGCGAGCTCGGCCTCGAGGGCGGCGATCGCGGCAGCGGTCTCGCCGGCGGCTGCGTCGACCGCGGCGATGTCGTCGTCGGACGGGATCGTGGGCGAGGCGACCGCCGCGCCGGCGAACAGCCCGAAGCCCGCGAGGAGCGCCACCGTCACGCCCAGCGGGCTCACAACTCTGCGTCGCACGCCATCCCCCGTCGCTCTTTCGTGGTCAAGCACAGGCATGCGTCGGCGTGTCGCGTTGACACACGCCGCGCATGCGTCCCACACGGTAGTGCACAAATCGCTCTCGCGACACACCAGTCACAAGATTCACATGTGTCCCATCCTGTGCTAGCGCGAATGACATCGGTGTGGTTCCGACGGCATCCGGTCGCCGGGCAGGGCGCCCTCCTCGTCCGAGGGGGCGACGGGCCGCGGATGCAACGCGGAGCAGGTGGCCGCACGGCCGCGCGCCGAGGAGAGAGCGCGCGTGGACGACTGTCCGGAGACGGCCACGTCTCGCCATGCAAGACGTTTCGCCCGCGGGCTGGTCACGGTGCGGCGTCTGGCCCTAACGTCACCCACATGTTCCGTCGAATGTGCCGCTGACGCGCACGTTCGGCATGCCCTGACGAGGTCACCGCGCTCTGCGGAGTCGTCACAGCGCACGTGCGCACCGAACCCCCACCACCTGGGATCGGCTGTCGGCGCACGTCTGCCCTGCCGGTCCTACCGAACGCAGGAGACAGACAACCGATGAGCACTCCCTGGAACTTCGAGACCCGTCAGATCCACGCCGGGCAGGAGCCCGACGCCGAGACCGGCGCCCGGGCGCTGCCGATCTATCAGACGACGTCGTTCGTCTTCAAGAACACCGACGAGGCCGCCGCGCGCTTCGCGCTCGCCGAGCTCGGGCCGATCTACACGCGCATCACCAACCCGACGCAGGCCGCCGTCGAGGACCGCATCGCCTCCCTCGAGGGCGGCGTCGGCGCGCTCCTCGTCTCCTCCGGCCAGGCCGCCGAGACGCTCGCGATCCTCAACATCGCCGAGGCCGGCGACCACGTCGTCGCCTCGCCGTCCCTGTACGGCGGCACGTACAACCTGCTCCACCACACGCTGCCCAAGCTGGGCATCACGACGACGTTCGTCGACGACCCGCAGGACCCGGAGTCGTGGCGCGCGGCCGTCCAGCCGAACACCAAGCTGTTCTTCGGCGAGGTCATCCCCAACCCCAAGGGCGACATCCTCGACATCGAGGCGATCGCGGGCGTCGCGCACGAGGTCGGCGTGCCGCTCGTCGTCGACAACACGGTCGGCACCCCCTACCTGGTGCGGCCGCTGGAGTGGGGCGCCGACGTCGTCATCCACTCGGCCACCAAGTACCTCGGCGGGCACGGCACCTCGATCGCCGGCGTGATCGTCGACGGCGGCTCGTTCGACTTCGGCGCGCACCCGGAGCGGTTCCCGAACTACAACACCCCGGACCCGAGCTACAACGGCCTGGTCTACGCCCGCGACCTGGGCGAGGGCGGCGCGTTCGGCGTCAACCTGTCGTTCATCCTCAAGGCGCGCGTGCAGCTGCTGCGCGACCTCGGCACCGCCGTCGCACCGTTCAACGCGTTCCTGCTCGCGCAGGGGCTGGAGACGCTGTCGCTGCGCGTCGAGCGGCACGTCGAGAACACCCGCAAGGTCGCCGAGTACCTCGAGCAGCACCCGCAGGTGCGCTCGGTCGCGTGGGCCAGCCTCCCGTCGAGCCCGTACTACGAGCTCGCCCAGAAGTACACTCCCAAGGGCTCGGGCGCCGTGCTCGCGTTCGAGATCGAGGGCGGGCTGGACGCCGGCAAGGCGTTCGTGGACGGCCTCGAGCTGCACTCGCTGGTCGCCAACATCGGCGACGTCCGCTCGCTGGTGATCCACCCGGCGTCGACCACGCACAGCCAGCTGACGCCCGAGGAGCAGGCCGCGAGCGGGGTCACCCCCGGCCTGGTGCGCCTCGCCGTCGGCATCGAGCACATCGACGACATCCTCGCCGACCTCGACAAGGGCTTCCAGGCCGCGGCCGACCGGCTCCGTGCGCCGGCCGCCGCCGAGGCCCAGACGACGCAGGCGTGACCAGGTGCGGCCCGAGGTGACGATCGTGAGCTCCCCGAACCCGTGGGGCCGGACCGACCCCGCACGCACCCCCGTGCGGCCGGTCCGGCACCCTGCGCGCCCCCGGCAGCCGCTCGGTCCGGTGCCCGCCACCGGTGCCTGGCGTGCCGAGGAGGGCGTCGGGAACCGGAGGTTCGTGCACCTCGGGCCGCTGCACCTGGAGGCCGGCGGCAAGCTGCCGGACGTCACGATGGCGTACGAGACCTGGGGTCGGCTGAACGAGCGCGGCGACAACGCCGTGCTGGTGCTGCACGCGCTCACCGGTGACAGCCACGTCACCGGCGACGCGGGCCCCGGGCACCGCACCGCCGGCTGGTGGTCGGAGATGGTCGGGCCGGGGCGCCCGATCGACACCGACCGGTACTACGTCGTCGCCCCCAACGTGCTGGGCGGCTGCCAGGGGTCCACCGGCCCGTCGTCACCGGCACCGGACGGCACGCCCTGGGGCTCGCGCTTCCCGTATGTGACGGTGCGCGACCAGGTGCGGGCCGAGGCCGAGCTCGCCGACCGGCTCGGGATCGGCTCGTGGGCGCTGGTGATCGGCGCGTCCATGGGCGGGCACCGGGCGCTGGAGTGGGCGGCCGGCTACCCCGAGCGGGTGCGCCGCCTCGCCGCGATCGCGACCACGGCGCAGACGTCGGGCGACCAGATCGCGTGGGCCCACAGCCAGCTCGCGGCCATCCGGGCCGACCCGCGGTTCCGGGGCGGCGACTACTACGGCGCGGCCGACGACGACGGCCCCCACGTCGGGCTCGGGATCGCGCGCCAGATCGCGCACACCACCTATCGCAGCGCCGCCGAGCTCGACGAGCGCTTCGGGCGGCTGCCGCAGGGCGGCGAGGAGCCCCTGGGCGGCGGTGGCCGGTTCGCCGTGCAGTCCTACCTCGACCACCACGCGGGCAAGCTCGCCCGCCGCTTCGACGCCAACAGCTACGTCGTGCTCACCGAGTCGATGCTCACCCACGACCTGGGCCGCGACCGCGGCGGCGTCGCGTCCGCGCTGGCGGGCATCACCGCGAGGACGCTGGCGGTCGCCGTCGACAGCGACCGGCTGTTCCTGCCCGAGCAGTCCGCCCGCATCGCCGCCGGCGTGCCCGACGGCGAGCTCCGCGTCATCCGCTCCGCCTACGGCCACGACGGCTTCCTCATCGAGTTCGACCAGCTCGGCCCGATCGTCGCGGACTTCCTCGCCACCGACGACGACGCCCTGCCCGACCCGGAGTACGTCATCTAGCCACCGCGCACCCGCCACTTTCACCGCACTTTGCAACAGCCCGCGGTTTCACCGCACTTTGCAACAGCCCGCGGTTTCACCGCACTTTGCAACAGCCCGCGGTTTCACCGCACGTTGCAACAGTCCGCGGTGTCGCCGCCCTACGTGCCGCGGCCCGGTTCCGCAGCTCTCGCCGCGGCCTCGCCTGATCTCCTCCACGGGCCGCCCGCAGATGTCGACGGCGGATCTCCCTGCGCGCGCACGGCGGACGTTCCGTACGCCTGGGCGACGGCACCCTCCCCGCTCGTTCACAGCGTGCGCCGACGGGCGCCGCGGCACGAAGTGCGGTGAAACTAGCCGATGTTGCAAACAGCGGTGAAAGTGCTCGATGTTGCAAACAGCGGTGAAAGTGCTCGATGTTGCAAAGTGCGGTGAAAGTGGGCCGGGGGTCAGCGGGGGTGGTCGTGGAGGGCGACGCCGACCTGGTCGGCGGCCTGCTGGAGCACGGCCTGGACGGCGAGGGTGTCGGCGAGAGGCATCGTCGGCGACTCGAGCAGGCCCTCGGCGAGGCAACGGTTCACCTCGTCGATCTCGAGCGAGTAGCCGGTCCCGGGCGGGGGCGCCACGATCTCCTCGGGGTCGTGGCCGCGGCGGTGCAGCACGATGCGGTCCGGGTGGTGGAAGCGGGGCGGCACGTCGACCCAGCCCTCGGTGCCGAGCACGCGCGCGGCTCCCGGCGTCTGGTAGAACGCCGTGCGCAGGGTGGCCGACCGGCCGTCGCCGTAGCCGAGCAGGTAGCCGACCTCGCCGTCGACCCCGGTCGGCAGCAGCGACCCGGTCGCGTGCACCTCGGTCGGGTCGCCCAGCACCATCTGCGCCAGGCTGACGACGTAGACCCCCAGGTCGAGGATCGTGCCGCCGCCGAGGTCGAGGGAGAACAGCCGGTCCTCCGGGTCGAGGTCGCGCGCCGCACCGAGGTCGGCGACGACGCCGCGCACCTCCCCGATCGCGCCGTCGGCCAGGAGCTCGCGCAGCCGGACGATCGCCGGCTGGAAGCGCGTCCACATCGCCTCCATCGCGAAGACGCCGCGCTCGCGCGCCGTCGCCACGACGGTCTCGGCACCCGCGAGCGTCGCGGTGAACGACTTCTCCATGAGCAGCGCCTTGCCGGCCTCGAGCACCGCGCAGCCGTGCGCGACGTGCCACGAGTGCGGGGTGGCGACGTAGACGGCGTCCACCTCGTCGTCGGCGAGCAGCGCCTCGTAGCTGCCGTGCGCCCGCGGGATGCCGTGGCGCTGCGCGAACGCCTGCGCCCGCTCCGCGGACCGGGAGCCGACGGCGACCAGCTCGCCGTCGCGCACGTGGCCGAAGTCGGCGACGACCGACTCGGCGATCCGACCAGGTCCGAGCACCGCCCAGCGCACCATGAGCGCGAACCTATCGCGCATGATGGGCACATGCCGACCCTGGCCGCGACCGCGACGGACCTCCGCGAGCAGTGGGAGCGGCTGCGCGCGTGGCTGGAGGAGCTGCCCGACCCCGCGAGCGACGAGCCCTCGACGCTGCCGGGCTGGTCGCTCGGCGTGCTGGTCGCGCACCTGGGGCGGGTGTGGGACTCGATCCGGGCGCTGCGCCCGCCCGAGCCCGGCGACGACGCCGAGCCGCTGACCCTCGCGGAGTACCTGGCGACCTACCGCGCGGACGACCCGGAGCGGCTGGACCGGCTCGCGCACGAGGTCGTCGCGTCGGTGCGGCAGGACCCGTTGGCGGCGATCGACGCGCTCGCCGAGGACGCCCTCGCACGTGTCGACGACCTCGTCGCCGAGGGCGACGTCGTGGTCCTCGCCCGTCGCGGCCCGATCCGGCTGGGCGACTTCCTCGTGAGCCGGTTGATCGAGCTGGTCGTGCACGCCTACGACCTCGCGCCGACACTGCCGCTGCCGCCCCCTGTCGACCCCACCGCCCGCACCCTCGTCGCGCAGGCCCTGCTGGACGTCGCGACGCAGCGCACCGGCACCGCGATCGAGGTCGCCGACGAGACCGCCTGGGTGCTCGCGGCGAGCGGACGGCTCGACTGGCGCAGCGCCGTCGCCCGCGGCGCCGTGCGCCCGAGCACCGTCTCCGACGGCACACCGGACCTGACCGACGCGCTGCCGCTGCTGTGAGCACCACGGGCAACCGCGGTCGTCGGCCGCCACGGACCAGACCGGCGCGCCCGCGCTCCGACCCGCCGCCGCGCCCCGTCGACGAGCGGCACGCCGAGCCGGTCGCTCCCCCGCCGCCGCCCGTCGGCCGGTGGGGTCGGGACATCCTCGGCGACGACTTCCAGGCGCGCACCTTCCCGCAGCCGGACGACGACGAGGGTGCCGTCGTCACGACGCTGGTCCGGTACCGGCCGGGCGGGCGCCCGCTGCCTCGCCGCCCACGGCTGGCGGTCGTGTACGTGCACGGGTTCGCCGACTACTTCATCCAGACCGAGCTGGCCCGGTTCTGGGCCGATCGCGGCGCGGTGTTCTACGCCGTCGACCTGCGCAAGTCGGGCCGCAGCATCCGCCCGCACCAGACGCCCTGCTTCGTCGAGTCGCTGGAGGAGTACGACGAGGACCTGCAGCTCGCCGTCGACGTCGTGCGGCGCATCCACGGCGCGTCCGTGCCGCTCGTCGCGGTCGCGCACTCGCAGGGCGGGCTGACGACGGCGCTGTGGGCCGCGCGGCACCCGGACACCTTCCGCGGTCTCGTCCTCAACGCGCCGTTCCTCGAGGTGCACGGCTCCACCCTCGCGCGTGCGCTCGGGCACCCGCTGATCAGCCAGGTCGCGCGCAAGCAGGCCCGGTGGCCGGTGCCGATCTCGGCACCGGGGTTCTACGACCGCACGATCAACGCCCGCATGGAGGGCGAGTGGCAGATCGAGCCGGCCTGGCGCCCGGTGCCGACCCACCCGGTGCGGCCCGGCTGGCTGGCGGCGGTGCTCGCCGGGCACGCCAAGGTCGCGGCGGGGCTCGACCTCGAGATCCCGATCCTCGTGCTGACGTCCCACCGCACGGTGATCGGCCCGCGCTGGCGCGAGGAGATGCGCTCCGCGGACACGGTCATCGACGTCAAGCAGGTGTGGCGCCGCGCGCCCTCGCTGGGGCGCACCGTCACGCTGGCGAAGGTCACCGGAGGGCTGCACGACGTGCTGCTCTCCCCGCAGCCGGTCCGTGAGCAGGCCTACCGGGAGATCGACCGCTGGTTCCGCGGCTACGTCGAGCCGGAGCTCTGACGGCCGGGGCGGCTCACCGCGGCGTCCTCGCCGCGCTCGCGCGCGCCGCCGCGTGCCCGGCGGGCACGGTCACGTCACGCGCTCCCGCGCCCCGCGCGTGAGCAGCTCGGCGAGCGTCACCCCCGTGACGCCGGCGAGCTGGTCGGCCTGCGTGCGGCAGGAGAACCCGTCGGCGAGCAGCACCGCGCCCTCGGGCGCCTCGCGCAACGCCGGCAGGATGCCGTTCTCCGCGACCGCGACGCTGACGTCGTAGTGGCCCTTCTCCATGCCGAAGTTCCCGGCGAGGCCGCAGCAGCCGGCGATCGTGCGCACCGTCGCACCTGCGCGCTCGAGCAGCGCGAGGTCGGGCCCGTAGCCCATCACCGCGTGCTGGTGGCAGTGGGGCTGTGCGACGACCTCGAGGCCGGCCAGGTCCGGCGGCTGCCAGTCCTCCCCCGGCCCGAGCGGCGCGGGTGCGGTCAGCAGCTCGGCGAGCGTGTGCACGCCGCGCGCGAGCCGCTGCGAGCGCGGGTCGTCGCCGAGCAGTTCCAGCAGGTCGCTGCGCAGCACCGCGGTGCAGCTGGGCTCGATCCCGACGATCGGCACGCCACGCTCGACCCACGGCGAGAGCACGTCGAGGGTCTGGCGCAGCCGGGCGCGGGCGCCGTCGAGCTGGCCGGTGGAGATCCAGGTGAGGCCGCAGCACGCCTGCTGGTCGGGGAGCCGCACGGTGTACCCGGCGTCGGTGAGCAGCCGCACCATCGCCTGCGCGCCCGCGGTCGAGAGGGTCTCGCTGAAGGAGTCGACCCACAGCAGCACCTCCCGCTCGCCGCCCGACGGCGTCCCGCGCCGCGCGCGGTCGCGGAACCACCGCGTGAACCGGGTCGTCGCGAACCGCGGCACGCCGCGCCGGGTGTCCATGCCGCCGCCGGCGAGCACGGCCTTGCGGACGGGCGCGACACCGAGCGCCGCGTTGGCGAGCGCGGCCAGCCCGGGCACCGAGGTCACCAGCCGGGACCAGCGCGGCAGCCAGCCGAGCGCGTAGTGGCTCACGGGGCGCAGCCGGCCGCGGTAGCGGCGGTGGGTGACCTCGGCCTTGTACGTGGCCATGTCGACGCCGGCCGGGCAGTCGGAGCCGCACGCCTTGCAGGACAGGCACAGGTCGAGCGACTCCTCGACCTCGGGGGCGTCCCAGCCGCGCACGAGCGAGCCGTTGGCGAGCTCCTGCAGCACGCGGGCGCGGCCGCGGGTGGAGTCCTTCTCGTCCCGGGTCGCGAGGTAGGACGGGCACATGAAGCCGCCGGCGGCGGAGGTGTCGGCGCGGCACTTGCCGACGCCGACGCACCGGTGCACCGCGGTGGTGAGGTCGCCGCCGTCGTGCGCGAACGAGAACCCGCCGGGCACCACCGGGAGCGGGCCGGCGTGCGGGCGGCGCAGGTCCTGCGCGACACCGCGGGGGCGCACGACCACACCCGGGTTGAGCCGGTCCTCGGGGTCGAGGAGGCCCTTGACCTGCTCCATCAGACCGATCGCCTCGGGCGAGTAGATGTAGGGCAGCAGCTCGCCGCGTGCGCGGCCGTCGCCGTGCTCGCCCGAGAGCGAGCCGCCGTGGCTGGCGACCAGCGCGGCGGCGTCGTGCATGAAGTCCCGGAACACCCTGCTGCCGCCCGGCCGGTCGAGCGGCAGGTCGATCCGCACGTGGATGCAGCCGTCGCCGAAGTGGCCGTAGGGCAGGCCGTCGACGCCGTAGCGGTCGAGCAGCGCGTTGAAGTCGCGCAGGTAGGCACCGAGCCGCTCGGGCGGCACGGCGGCGTCCTCCCAGCCGGGCCACGCCTGCGCCCCGGACGGCGTGCGCCCGGCCAGGCCGGCGCCGTCGGCCCGGATCTGCCAGATCCGGCTGGCCTCGGGACCGGCGGGCAGGATGCGGACCGCGCGGGTGCCGGCGTCGGCCGCGAGCGCCTGGGCGTTGGCGAACGCCTCCTCCTGGGTGGCGCCGCCGACCTCGACCAGCAGCCACCCGGCGCCCTCGGGCAGGTCGGGGATCGGGGCGGTCGAGTGCCGACGGACGACGTCGAGCAGCCGGTCGTCGAGGCCCTCGACGGCGAGCGGGCGGTGGGCGAGCATCGCGGGGACGGCGTCCGCGGCGCTCGGCATGTCCGGGTAGCCGAGCGCGACGATCGTGGGCGAGCCGGGGATCGGCACGAGGTCGACCGTCGCCTCCAGCACCGTGACGAGGGTGCCCTCGGTGCCGACGAGGAACTTCGCGAGGTCGCGCCCGTTCTCCGGCAGCAGGTGCTCGAGCGAGTA
>Ga0182741_1003575_pt1 | contig 16367 bp, 15 predicted proteins | sample eDN5th37CBELigOP_FD_128874 | JGI IMG/M metagenome (GOLD analysis project Ga0182741, IMG submission 128874) | Enriched Organic Plus compost microbial communities from Emeryville, California, USA - eDNA 5th pass 37_C BE-Lig OP (version 2) (version 2) ...
ACCTCGACCGCGGTCCCTGACCGAACCTCGACCCCATGTCACGACGTCCCCGACCGAACCTTCGAGGGAGAAACCGTATGACCGACGTAGCCAACAGCATGCTCACCGCGCAGACGAACACCGGATCACTGGATCTTCGACCGTCTCCCAGGGCGCTCGAACTCGAACAGGCGCTCGTGGAGTTCATGCACAGCCACGTGTTCCCCGCCGAACACGAATACGAGGCCTACCGGCGCAACGTCGGTCCCGACGACCACACCGTCCCACCCGTCATCGAGACCCTCAAGCAGGAGGCCCGCAAGCGCGGTCTGTGGAATCTGTTCCTCCCCTCCGAATCCGGTATCGGGCAGCTCGACTACGCCGGGCTCGCCGAGATCACCGGCTGGAGCCTGCATCTCGCCCCGGAAGCCACCAATGGGCAGGCTCCCGATACCGGCAACATGGAACTGCTCCACCTGTTCGGCACCGATGATCAGAAGAAGCAGTGGCTCGACCCACTGTTGAACGGCGAGATCCGGTCCGCTTTCTCCATGACCGAGATCGCCGTGGCCAGCTCCGATGCCACCAACATCGAGACCAGAATCGAGCGCGACGGCGACAGCTACATCATCAACGGTCGCAAGTGGTGGACCAGCGGCGCCGCGGATCCCCGCTGCAAGGTGCTGATCGTCATGGGCAAGACCGATCCGAGCGCCGACACCCATCGTCAGCAGTCCATGATCCTGGTACCGATCGACACTCCCGGTGTCACGATCGTCCGCGACCTGCCGGTGTTCGGACGACACGACCAGCACGGTCACTGTGAAGTCGTCTACGACAACGTCCGCGTTCCCGCCGAGAACCTCCTCGGGGAGGAGGGCGGCGGCTTCGCCATGGCGCAGGCACGTCTCGGACCCGGCCGCATCCACCACTGCATGCGCGCACTCGGTGCTGCCGAACGGGCCCTGGCCTTGATGACCACGCGCGCGCAGGGACGTGTCGCCTTCGGCAAGACACTGGCCGAGCAGGGGGTGGTGCAGCATCAGATCGCCGAATCGCGCGTCGCGATCGAACAGGCCCGGCTGCTGTGTCGTCTCGCGGCCAAGACCATCGACGAACACGGCAACAAGGCCGCCGCTCCCTACGTGTCCGCCGCGAAGGTCGCGGTACCGCGCATGACCCTCGAGGTCATCGACCGGGCGATCCAGGTACACGGCGGAGCGGGCATGAGCGACGACGTGCCCCTCGCCGCGATGTACGGCTGGCACCGCGCCATGCGCATCTACGACGGGCCCGACGAAGTGCACCTGCGCACGATCGCCAAGAACGAACTGCGCAAGTACCCGAGGTGACCGCGCTCCTCGTACGGGTGGGGACGCGGCCGATCGTAGGGCCGGCACCGTAGGCCGATCACGACCGTGCGTCGGACTCTCGTTCCACTCGACATACTGTTTGCCTATGGCCGCCGGTTTCGATTTCTCCTGGGCTCAATTCTTGTGGATCGTGCTCATCTTCGTGGGTGTGCCGACCCTGATCGGCGTGAGCATGGTGTGGGTTGCCTGGCAGCGGGAGCGTGCCGGTGTCCGGAGTCCGTCGAGCGACCACGAGCAGACCGGTGATCGACCCGTGGGTCTCGGCCTGCGCGGCCTGTGGGCGACCGGTGCAACCGCATTCGCACTCGGATTCTTGTCCTGCGCGGGATGGTTGAGTTGGTCGGCCGAGCACGACGGCGAGTTCCGAGGTCCCGGCCTGCCCGCACCGAACGAGTTCCCCACCTGGCAGGTGATCGCCTGTGGAGTGACCGTCGTGCTGGCATGCTTCCTTTGCGCTCGTCGATCCCGCTGGGTGGTGAGCGGTGGACTGGCCGCCGCAATCGGCACGGCGGCAGGGTTCACCACCGCATTCAGCGTGGTTGCCAGTACCGACGACACCGGTCAGGCGGGAGTGGGTGTGATGCTCTCGGAGATCGGATGGGGTATCGGGCTGTGCCTGCTGATGCTTGTCAGGGCTGCTCGGATCAGAGGGGCGCGTCGCAGAGCGGTGGGCGCGTCGTAGCTCATCGATGCGGTGGTGGGGAACGATCCGGTGTCCCCGCCGAGCCCGCGGAATGTCGAGATCCGAGCACCGGCTCCGTCCCAGCAGCAAACGGACGAGACAACATCGAAGGATGGATCCCATGGCACACGTACGACGTTTCGACCATGTCGGCCTCACCGTCTCCGACCTCGACGTCGCGACGGCGTTCTTCGTCGGCCTCGGCTTCGAGGTCGAAGGCACCGGCTCTGTGCAGGGCGACTTTCCCGCGACCGTCTGCGGACTCCCCGGCACGCACTGCGAGATCGTGATGCTCCGACCTCCGGACGGAGGGACCCGGCTCGAGCTTTCGCGCTTCATCGCGCCCGATCACCTCCCCGGTTCGCCGACCGCGATGCCGAACGAGCTCGGGATCCGCAATGTGTCGTTCGAGGTCGGCGACCTCCAAGTTGCCGTCGACGCTGTAGCCGAGCAGGGTTACGGGCTCGTCGGGGGTATCGGTGAGTACGAGAACAGCGTGCGAATGGCGTACGTGCGGGGACCTGACGGCATCATCGTGTCGTTGTTCGAACAGCTCGGATGACGCTCGCCCCCGCCGGCGGAGATCGGCACCGAACCTCTCGATGATCGGGCGACCGGCTCAGCTCGTCCCGGCGGCCCTCGCTGCATCCAGTTCGGCGTGGAGAGAGGCCGATTCGGTTCTCAGCGTCAGATTTTCCGACTGAAGCGTCTTTGTCTCGTCGCGCAAGGCGATGATCTCCTCGCGCAGTGCCGACAGTTCGGCCCGGAGTTCGTCGCCGCGTGCTCGCGCCGCGGTCTCCGCTGCCTGGGCCGTCGCGGCGGTGATGCGGGATTCCTCGAGTCGGCTCCGTAGCTCGGAGGTGCGGTCGCGCTCGGTGGTGAGCTCGGTGTCGAGGCGCTCGCGGGTTGCGACCTCCCGGTCGAGTGCGGCCTGCAGGCGCGCGATCTCGGCTCGCAGGTCGGTGATCTCGACGGTCGCGCGCTCACGCTGGGTTGCTGCGTCGTCGAGTTCGCGTCGCTGTGCGGTGAGGGACTCGTCCTGCTGGACGATCGTCGCACGCAGGTCGCCGACTACCCGTGTGTGCTCGGCGGTCGCGGCCTCGAACTCGTCCTTCCACCGCTGCAGTGTTGCGGCGTGCTCGTCCTTCAGGCGCGTCAACTCGGCGTGATGCGCCTCGTCGAGTCGGCGCACCTGTTCGGTGTGTGCGGTGCGAGCGTCGGCGAGTTCGGCGTCGACGGCGGCCACTGCCGCGTCGGCGTTGTCGCGGTCCTCGAGTGCCTGGGCGAGCTGTTCGCGTAGCCGGACGATCTTCGCGTCGGCGTCGGCTTTGACCTTCGCGAGTTCGGCGGCGGACCGCGTCATCTGCGCCTCGAGAGCCTCGGCGTCGGTGAGCTTGTCGACCGCGGTGGTGATCCGTTCGGCGATCGCCGAGTACTGCTCGACGCTGTTGGTGGCGAGGGCACGTAGGGCAGTGGTGGCGGCCGTGAGCGCGGAGACCGCATCGTCCGGGCTCTCGACGACCGCCGGGGCCGTGCCGGCGGCTTCTTTCTTGGCGCGTTCGCGTTCGCGATAGGCGCGCACACGGTCGGCTGCCGTGGCGTACTTCCGAGGGCGTCCCACCCGGGGTTTGCTCGCGTCGTCCTCGTCGGTGGTCGCTTCGGGGGTGGGGGAGTGTGCGTCGGTCATGGAGGTCCTCGTCGTGGCGCGTCGAAATCCCGGGTCGCAGGTATCGTACCGCATTCAGTTACGTAATTAAGCAACAGTAATGTAATGAAACGAAACGATATGAAACGCTGTGAACTGGGTAAAAACCGCACGATGGGGCGTTTCGTAACGAAGGTCGCAGCAGAAGCAACTCGATCTCATCCGTGATCGAGTGTGCGTATTGATCGTCATAATCCCCACTTATGACGATCAAGTGCCGACACGGGTCGAAAACTGTGCATCCCTCCGATCCGGGGATCGGGGAGCCGGCAGAAAAGTGGGACCCTCGGCTCCGGCGCCGGTCGTCAGGTGCGCGGAACGCGAGTCGTCAACTGTGTGCCCGGGCCGGCGGAGGCGATGAAAGGCATTGCAGCGCTGGAATTCTGCGCTCGGTCGAGCGTGCATGTCGATGAAGGAGGGATAGTCGAACGGGCTCTGCATACGAAGGGTGATCTCAGGTGCAGGACAAAGGGGGTACAGGGATGAGACATGTCGGAATCCTGGGCCACAGCTGGGAAGGTGCCTCGCTGTGCTGGCGCGAGGTGTGTCAGCACAGCACCCGTGTCGGGCATCCGGCACATCCGGACGTCACCATGGACTGCATCTCCTTCGAGCGCTGCATGCCCGCGTGGGAGCGCGGGGACCACGAGGCGGTGCGCGCCGTACTTGCGACCAGCGTCGATCGTCTGGCCAGGGTCGGATGCGACTTCTTCGTGTGTCCGGACAACACCGCCCATCTTGCGCTCGAAACGCCCGGCGATCCCCTCGCGATTCCCGGGCTGCACCTGATCGACGTTGTCGCCGACGCGGCGCAGTGCGCCGGGCACCGACGCGTCGGCATCCTGGGAACGCGGTTCACCATGCAGGGCCCTCTGTACCCCCGCGAACTGGCGGCACGAGGAATCGAGGCCGTCATCCCGACGGACGACGATCAGGCCCTGGTGCACGCGGCGATCTTCGACGAATTGGTGCACGGCGTCTTCCGGGACGAGACCCGGGCGTCCTTCATGGACCTCATCGGCAGACTCGCGGACTCCGGGTGCGACGCGGTCGCGCTGGTGTGCACCGAGATCCCGCTGCTGGTCTCCCCGGACGACTCGCCGTTACCGGTACTGGATTCGACACGGCTGTCCGGACGAGCGGCCCTCGAGGTGGCACTGGGAACGCGCGACCTGCCGACCTGGCGCGGCGGACAGTTCCGGTGATAACAGGCAGGTAGCCACAGCGGGTCGTAGCATCGAGCACATGGTCCTCTTCTACGAGATCGCCCTCGTGATCGCGTCGGTGCTCATCGCGTGGTTCGCGGTATACGTGCTGTATCGCCTCGTCACCGACGAGTCCGCCGACCGGCGCTGACAGGTCGCCGCCCGACCGGCCACATGCGGACATGTCGGCCACACTGCCCCGGCTCAGCGAGCCCGGGGTACGTCGGCTGTCGGCGTCCCGGCTTGTCGAGCACGGGCCGCGGGCCTTCGGGGTTGCGTGGCCGGGGTGGGGGCGGACGATGACCGACAGTTCGTTCCGCCCCGAGCGCACCTACCGACCGAGCCGGTGGCGGCACCTCGAGAACGCCGTGATGAGCGCTCTCACCCGCGCGGGGTTGGTGCCGCACTCCAATCTGTTGACCACGCGCGGCAGGCGCACCGGGAAGATCCGCCGCAACCCCGTGCTGATCGTCGATCTGCACGGAAAACGTTGGCTCGTGGCCCCGTACGGATCGGTGGGGTGGGTGCACAACGCGCGTGCTGCCGGTGAGGTCGAGCTCAGCAGGCGGCGGGACACGCACCGCTACTCGATCCGTGAGGTGTCGGCGGAGGAGGCCGGGCCGGTCCTGCAGCGGTACGTCGAGTTGGCGTCCGCCACCCGACGGTATTTCGAGGCGAGCAGGAACGACCCGGTGGAGCGGTTCGTCGCGGAGGCCGATCGTCATCCGGTCTTCGAACTGCTGCCACCGACGTAGTCGACGGACATCTCTCGTACGAGATTCGGGTAGCGCACTACGCGTGTGCATGGTGCCGACGGTGAGCACCATGATCCTCGTCGATTCGATTCGAATCGACGACCCTCCACACCACCGAGGCACGGTCATGGTTACGAAATACGAAGTCGTCGCAGGCGACACCCTCTCGAAGCTGGCACAGTGGTTCTACGGTGACGCGACGTTGTACCCCGTGATCGCTGTTCCGAACGGCATCGTCGACCCGGACGACATCACCGTCGGACAGGAACTGCTCATCCCGTACATCACCGACCGGCACACCGTTGCGCCCGGCGAGACACTGTCGGGATTGGCGCAACACTTCTACGGCGACGGGACCCTGTTCCCGGTGCTCGCGGCGGCCAATCACATCACCGACCCGAACGTCGTCCGGGTCGGCCGGTCACTGCTGGTTCCCGAACTCGGGGACGTGGGGCACCACACCGTGGTCACCGGTGAGACCCTCTCGGGGCTCGCACGTCGCTGGTACGGCGAGGCGCAACTGTATCCGGTGATCTCGTTTCCGAACCACATCACCGACCCCGACCACGTCGAGGTCGGACGGGTGCTGATCCGTCCCGGGCTCAACTACCGGCACACCGTCGTCGCAGGCGATACCCTGCGGGCTCTGGCGGAGGACCACTACGGGAACGCGGAGATGTTCGCCATGATCGCGGCTGCCAACCACATCGCCGATCCGGACAGGATCACCGTCGGGCAGGTGTTGTTCTTCCCGAACCTCACCGACTTCTGAGGAGGGATGCCGTGGGGCCGGTGCGGGTCAGGGGCCGACGGGGTAGTGGCTCCGGACGGCGATGCGGTTCCACGCGTTCATGACGATCGCAAGCCACGTGACGGCGGAAACCTGCTCGTCGCTGAGCGAACCGTTGTCCCACTCGTGCCGACCGGGTTCCATGGGGTGCGTGACCTCTTCCGCCAGGGCGAGCGCGGCCCGCTCCTGGTCGGAGAAGTACTGCGACTCCCGCCAGGCCGCGAGGACCGCGAGACGATCGGTGGTCTCGCCCTTCTCCAGGGCGTCCCGCGTGTGCATGCGCAGGCAGAACGCGCACCCGTTGAGCTGCGACGTGCGGATCTTCACCAGTTCGGCGAGCTTCGCATCGAGACCGGCCTGCGCGACGGCCTCCTCGACCTCCTTGTTCAATGCCAGCACGCTCTTGTAGGCGGCCGGGTGCTGCTTACCGAGATTGACGTGCGCCATCGTGGATGTCCTTCCGGCGAGCGACACCGGCCGGAACGACCGGCCGCTCCATTCTGTCAGCCGCATCCGGGCCGGTGGGGGCGGTTCGCGCTGCCGGATCAGTGGCCGCGGTCGTACTCGTTCTGCGCGGCGGCGATCTCGGGCATCGACTCCTCCACGACGTCGATGAGCGTCAGCAGTGGCGCGGTGATGCGGCGTCCGAGGTCGGTGAGCGAGTACTCGACGTGCGGAGGGATCGTCCCCAGGACGGCTCGGTGGATCAGGCCGTCGCGTTCGAGGGTCTGCAAGGTCTGCGACAGCATGCGTTCGCTCACGCCGTCGACCCGGCGACGCAGTTCCGAGAACCGACGCGTGTCGTCGACGAGGGCCGCCAGCACCAGCACACCCCAACGCCCGGTGATGCTCTGCAGCACCGGACGCGACGGGCACTCGCGCGCGAAGACATCGGCTTCGGGGAGGCGATCGGTGCTCATGAATGCCGAGTATACGGCGGCTATGCGAGCGATGGGTACTGACTCGAACGGTTGCACTTACTAAAAGTAAGTGATGAGATGGTGGGGTTCCCGAGCCCGCTCGACCACTTCGAGGAGTCCCATGACCATCGCTGTCACCGGCGCCGCCGGCCACCTCGGCCGCCTGACCATCACCGCCCTCCGCGCCCGCGGAATCGCCGCAGGCGACATCGTCGCCATCGTGCGCGACGCGGCGAAGGCCGCAGACCTGGCCGCCGACGGGGTGCAGGTCCGTGTCGCGGACTACGCCGATGCGGCGGCCCTGCGCGAGGCGCTGGCCGGTGTCGACAAGCTGCTCCTCATCTCCGGCAGCGAAGTGGGACAGCGACTGCCCCAGCACACCAACATCATCGACGCCGCCAAGGCCGGCGGCGTCGCGTTCATCGCCTACACCTCGATCCTGCGCGCGGCCACGAGCCCGCTGATCCTCGCCGGCGAACACAAGGCCACCGAGGAACTGCTCGCCGCCTCCGGCATCGAGCACACCCTCCTGCGCAACGGCTGGTACTGGGAGAACTACGACAACTCGGGCACCGCAGCCGCTGCCACCGGGGCGCTGTTCGGTTCGGCCGGCACAGGCCGCGTCGCCGGAGCGGCCCGCAAGGACTTCGCCGAAGCCGCCGCCGCGGTCCTCACGACCGAGGGACACGCCGGTGCCGTCTACGAACTCGGCGGTCAGCGACTGACCTACGCCGACCTGGCGGAGGTCCTCTCCGGCATCGTCGGCGTACCCGTGACCTACAAGGATCTGCCGAAGGAGGAGTACGCGACGATCCTCGAGAACGCCGGCGTGCCCGCACAGTTCGCGGCAGTGCTCGCCGACTCCGACGCGGGCATCGCCGTCGGCGCGCTCGACACCGACAGTGGAGATCTCGAACGCCTCATCGGACGCCCCGCCACGCCGGCAGCCGAAGCGATCGGTGCCTGACACCCGCTAATCCCGTCGAGTCCGGGCGCGTGATGGCAGGATCGGGACTCGTGAGCTCCGCGAATCTGACCCGTGCCGAAACCGCCGCGCGCGCCCGCGCACTCGACGTGCACTCCTACCGCGTCGAACTAGACCTTCGGGGTGCCGTCGACGCCCGACGCACCGGATTCCCCACGGTCACGACGCTCGAATTCACCGCCTCCACCGACGAGGCCTGGCTCGATTTCATCGGCGACTCCGTCGAGTCGGTGACGATCAACGGCGAGCTCGTGCCCGTCGTCTACGACGGCGCGCGGATCACCATCGGTGGTCTGAAGGAGATCAACGTCGTCACCGTCGTCGCGACCGGCCGGTACAGCCGGTCGGGGGAGGGGCTGCATCGCTTCGTCGACCCCGTCGACGGCGAAACCTACCTCTACACCCAGTACGAACCGGCCGATGCCCGACGCGTGTTCGCGTGCTTCGAACAGCCGGATCTCAAGGCGCCGTTCACCTTCGTGGTCACCGCCCCGCGGCGCTGGCAGGTGCTCTCGAACGAGGCCGCCGAGCGCACGGTGCAGCGCGACGACACCCAGACCGTGACGTTCGCGCCGACCCAGCCGATCTCCACCTACATCACCGCGATCGTCGCCGGTCCGTACCACCGGGTCGACGCGTCGTGGAGCCGCGACGAGTTGACGGTGCCGCTGGGGGTGCTGTGCCGCGCCTCGCTCGCCGAGCATCTCGACGCCGACGAGATCGTCGAGGTGACCCGGCAGGGCATGGACTTCTACGCCGAACACTTCGACTATCCGTATCCGTTCGGCAAGTACGACCAGGTGTTCGTGCCCGAATACAACCTCGGCGCCATGGAGAACCCCGGCTGCGTCACCTTCACCGAGGCGTACGTCTTCCGCGGTGCCGCGACCGCCGCCCAGCATCAGGGTCGCGCAAACACGATCCTCCACGAGATGGCCCACATGTGGTTCGGCGATCTGGTGACCATGAAGTGGTGGGACGACCTGTGGCTGAAGGAGTCGTTCGCCGACTTCATGGGTGCCTTCACCAGCGCCGAGGCCACCAAGTTCACCGACGCGTGGGTGGCCTTCGCGAACCGCCGCAAGGCCTGGGCGTATCTGCAGGACCAGCTGCCGACGACGCATCCGATCGTCGCCGATATCGTCGACCTCGAGGCCGCGAAGCTGAACTTCGACGGCATCACCTACGCCAAGGGCGCGAGCGTGCTCAAGCAGCTCGGCGCCTATGTCGGCCGCGACGCCTTCTTCGAAGGTGCCCGCCGGTACTTCCGCAAGCACGCCTTCGGCAACACCACCCTCGACGATCTGCTCGTCGAACTGTCGAGCACCTCCGGCCGCGACCTGTCGTCCTGGGCGCAGGCCTGGCTGCAGACCACCGGCGTGTCCACCCTGCATCTCGACGAGAGCGAGGACGGGTACGAAATCGTCCAGAGCGATCCGCGCCCGCACCGCCTCGCTGTCGGCTGTTACGACCCCGACGACTCCGGCGACCTCGTCCGTGCTCACCGCGTCGAGGTCGACCTCGCCGACGAACGCACCCCCGTCGACCTGCCCGAGGCGGCGCTGGTGCTGCTCAACGACGACGACCTCACCTACGCGAAGATCCGCCTCGACGCGCGGTCGCTCGCCACGGTCGAGTCGTCGCTGGACCGGGTCCGCGAACCGCTCGCGCGCGGCCTGCTGTGGTCGGCGCTGTGGAACGCGACCCGCGACGGGGAACTCGCCGTCGACCGCTATCTGTCGATGGCCGCCCGATTCGCCCCGCACGAGGCGGACATCGCGCTGCTCACCGCGGTGCTCGCCAACGCCGCCCAGGCCGTCGAACACTATGTGCCCGACTCGGCGCGCACCGATGCGCGGCGTCGCTGGCTCGACGCGGTCTGGGACGGGATGCACGGTGCCGCACCCGGCAGCGACGCCCAGTTGGCGTTCGCCCGCGCCGTCGGTGTCGCGGCGGGCGTCGACGACCGGCACGCCGCCGACCTCCGGTCGATCCTGTGCGGCACCGTCGCACCGCCGGAGGGCCTGCGTCTCGACCCAGACCTGCGGTGGAGCTGGTGGGCGGCGTTGACGACCACCGGCGACGCCGACGAGGCCGACCTCGACGAGGAACTGCGCAACGACGACACCGCCTCGGGACGCACCGCTCATCTGCGCGCGCTCGCCTCTCGTCCTCGCGCGGAGGTCAAGGCGCATGCGTGGGCGACGATCCTCGCCGACCACACCCTCACCAACGACCATCTCGACGCGACCATCGCCGGGTTCCGCGCCGGGGCGCGCCGCGACCTGATCTCCGCCTACGACGCCGACTACTTCGCGGTACTCCACGAGACCTGGACGAGCCGCAGCATCGAGATCGCCCGCCGCATCGTCGTCGGGTTGTTCCCCGCGGCCGACAGCCTCGAACCCGTCGACACCTGGCTCGAGGCCCACGCCGACGCCCCGGCCGCGCTGCGACGGCTGGTGATCGAACAACGCGACCATCTCGCCCGCGACCTGCGTGTCCAGAGGATCAACACGCCGTGACCAGCCCGGATCTGCCCCGTCCCGAGGTGCCCGCGGTACCGGACACGGTCGCCACCGCGATGCGGCGGCTGCGGGAGAAGGCGACCTCGGAGAACACCCGCGCCGCCCAGATCGGCGACTGGACGATCTTCACCCGCTGGTGCGAACGCACCGGGCACAGTCCGATGCCGGCCACCGCCGAGCAACTGAGCTGGTTCCTCACCGAGAAGGCCGCCGAAGTGCGCCCCGACGGACGCTGGGCGTACGCGCCGTCGACGCTGTCGCGGTGGGTGTCGACCATCAACAAGATGCACGCCCTGGCGGGCCTACCGAAACCCGGTGGGCACGAATCGGTCCGGGACCTGCTGCGGGGCATCCGACGCGATCGGGCCACCCCGCCGGCGCGCCGGACCCCGCTGCTCACCGACGACATCCGCACCATCCTCACCGCGATGCGCGCCGAGGCGGCCGACGGCGGGTGGGCCGAACGCGTCGCCGAACGTCGCGACGCGGCGCTGCTGCTCATGGGATTGGCCGGGGCGCTGCGCCGCTCGGAGCTCACCGGTCTCGTCGTCTCCGACGTCGTCCCGCACCGCGCCGACGGGCTCTACGTGACGGTCCGCCGGTCCAAGACCGACCGCAGTGCGCGCGGCCGCACGGTCACCCTGCCGTACGGATCCGATCCGCACACCTGCCCGGTGTGCGCCTATCGACGCTGGCGGGAGGTGCTCGACGCCTGGGACGAATCCGGACGCGAGGCCGTCGTCGACCTGCTCGGTACCAGCACCGCCGACCCGGCCGAGCACTGCTGCCGTGGTCTGGCGGCCGGGCGCACACAGGACGGCGACCGGCCCCTGTTCCGGCCGGTGCACCACAGCGGCACGGTGGGGACGACCGCGCTGTCGGGGCAGTCCGTGCACTCGATGATCCAGCGCCGCGCCCGCCGCGCCGGATTCAGCGACGACCTCGTCGCCACCCTGGGCGGGCACAGCCTGCGGGCCGGGTTCGTCACCCAGGCGGTGCGCGGCGGCGCGACCACGCAGACGATCATGACGCAGACCGGGCACGCGGACGAACGGATGGTCGCGCTGTACAGCCGCCACCATGCCGGTCTCGTCGGCAACGCGGTCACCCGACTCGGCCTGTGAACGGCCCAGGCCGTCGCCCGACGCTCGTAGGCTGAGGCGCGACCGACACACGGACAGGAGATCGCGGTGGCACAGACGAAAACGGACGCTCCGACCGTCGACGAGTTGCTCACCGAACTCGCCGCACTCGACGACCCGAAGATCCGCGCGGTGAACGAGAAACACGGCGACGACCACGGCGTGAACCTCAGCGCCCTGCGCGCCGTCGCCAAGCGGGTGAAGACGCAGCACGAACTCGCGCTGCAACTGTGGGCCATCGGCGACACCGCCGCCCGGCTGCTCGCGCTGCTGATCTGCCGCCCCAAGGCGTTCACCGCCGACGAACTCGACACGATGGTCCGGGAGACCGGCACCCCGAAGGTGCACGACTGGTTCGTGAACTACGTCGTGAAGAAGAACCCGCACGCGGAGGAGCTGCGCGGGCGATGGATGACCGATCCCGATCCGATCGTCGCGAGCGCGGGATGGGCGCTCACCGCCGAGCGCGTCATCAAGAACGCCGACGGACTCGACCTGTCCGGACTGCTCGACACCATCGACGCGCAGATGCGCGATGCCCCCGAGCGTCTGCAGTGGGCGATGAACACCTGCCTGGCGCAGATCGGCATCGAACACCCCGACCACCGCGCCCGGACGCTCGACATCGGCGAACGCCTCGAAGTGCTGAAGGACTATCCGACGTCCCCGGGCTGCACGTCACCGTACGCACCGGCATGGATCGGCGAGATGGTGCGACGGAAGAACGAGGCGACGGCCACCCGCTCGTAGCTCACGCCACGTCGAGTGTGCGGATCTCCTGCCAGATCTCGTTCCACCCGGTGGTCCGTCCCGTCAGCAGCCACACGCGGGCGTCGATGTCGTCGCCCACAGGTCCGCGCACCTCACGGACGTCGGTGAAATACGGTTCGAGGTCGGACGGATCGGTACCGGTGAACAGCACATCGGTGCTCGACTCGTCGGGAAGTGGGAAATAGCCGTACGCGCGGTTGGGGCTGTGCGCGGGCGGAAGATCGAAGCGCTCGGAGTAGCCGTCGAGATAGGCCGCGAGAATGTACGACTTGCCGAACAGCACCGTGCGGCGCTGCTCGCCCGCCGACAGATCCCCGTACGCGCCCGCGGTGCTCGCGGCGATGCGTTCCCCGACGTCGCTGTTGGATATCGGCACCGAGACGGACAGCACGAGCGCGGTGAGCACCACACCCAGCGCGAGGCCGGGCCACACCGCGGCACCCCACCGCCCGACGCCGCCTTCGCGCCGGAGCTGGAATCCCACGGTGCCGGCCGCGACGAGCGCACCGTGGAAACCCGCCAGATAGTAGGGCCGGCTCCCGGTGAGCACGAACACCATCAGCACGACCAGGAACGCAACCGCCACGAACCGATACGGCCGAAGCTCCTCGGCGCGCAGCAGACACCACAGTCCGTATGCCATCAGCAGCGTGCCCAGCACCCCCGCCCACAGGAGCATCTGCAGCGACGCCCCGAGACGACCGCCGTAGAGCACCTCCATCTCCGCGACCACCACCTCCGACATCGCCCACTGGGGCCAGCCGTGCGCCGCCTGCCAGATCAGCGTCGGCACCGCGAGCAACGCGGCGACCACCGCACCCACCCACAACAGGGGACGACCGAAGATCTGCCGCGGACCGCACATCACGAGACCTATCACCACCCCGGCGCACAGCAGCGCCACCTGGAACTTCGTCTCGGCCGCAATCCCCACGACCAGGCCGGCGAGCAGCAACCGGTCGTCGCGCACCCGCACCCACCGCACCAGCAACCACAGCAGCACGAGCCACTGCACGGGCTCGAGCGCGTACGGCGTGAGCCAGTGCCCGAACAGCGCCGCCGACACCGAGGTGGCCTGCGCAGCCGCGGCGATCCACTGGGCGCGCCCATCACCGCCCAGCTCGCGGGCGATCAGCGCGACCACCACGACCGCAGCCACCGTCGCCACGATCGCCGGTAGCCGCAGCGCGACGATCGATCCGGGCGCGACCGCGTCGGCCGTCCACGCGATCAGCGGCGCGACCGGCGGCTGGTCGGCCGATCCCCAATCGAGGTGATTGCGGCCGACGGCCAGCATGTACATCTCGTCGAACCAGTAGCCGCGGCCACCGGCCACGGCCGCGACCAGGTGCGCGACCGCCACGAGCGCCGCGATCACCCCCACCGCGCGGCCCGCGAACGGATGGATCACCCGCCGCTGCGGTGCTTCGTGAGCGACTGTGCGTTCCTGTGCGGTCCTGGCCCAGGCCATACGCATTCGACTTCCGATGTCGGATCGTTCCGGTCGGTACCGGGAGTGGGTACCTCCCCGAATGGGTACCGTTCCGAGCGAGGGTACGCGGCAGGCCGGGCCCCGCATGCGCTTTCGCGGGAAAGCCCTGGCCGGCGCCGGATATCAGCGACGACGAGGAGAACGATGCAGCTCCCCACCACCGACACCGACTTCGACACCCTCGACGCGTGGTGGCGGGCCGCGAACTATTTGTCCGTCGGCCAGATCTACCTCATGGACAATCCGCTGCTGCGCGAACCGCTGCGGCCCGAACACATCAAACCGCGGCTGCTCGGACACTGGGGCACCACACCGGGATTGAACTTCGTCTACGCGCACCTCAACCGCGCCATCACCACCCGCGACCTGGACATGATGTACGTCATGGGTCCCGGTCACGGCGGACCCGGACCGGTGGCCGCGGCGTGGCTCGAAGGCACCTACAGCGAGGTCTACCCGGACATCTCCCGCGATGAGGACGGCATGCGGCGCCTGTTCCGCCAGTTCTCGTTCCCCGGCGGCATTCCCAGCCACGTCGCCCCCGAGACCCCGGGATCGATCCACGAGGGTGGTGAACTCGGCTACTCCCTCTCGCACGCCTACGGCGCCGCCTTCGACAATCCCGATCTGATCGTCGCCGCGGTCGTCGGCGACGGCGAAGCCGAGACGGGGCCGTTGGCCGCGAGCTGGCATTCGACGAAATTCGTCGACCCGCGCCGCGACGGTGCGGTACTGCCGATCCTGCACCTCAACGGCTTCAAGATCGCGAACCCGACGGTGCTCGCCCGCATCGACGAGGACGAACTGATCTCGCTGCTGCGCGGCTACGGGCACGAACCGATCGTCGTCGCCGGTGAGGATCCCGCCGACATGCACCGGCGCTTCGCCGCCGCCCTCGACGCGGCGCTCGACCGCATCTCCGAGATCCAGCAGACCGCCCGCAGCACCGGAAACGCGACCCGCCCGGCCTGGCCGACGATCGTGCTGCGCTCCCCGAAGGGCTGGACCGGCCCGGTCGAGGTCGACGATATCCCGGTCGAGGGCACCTGGCGCGCCCACCAGGTGCCGATCGGCGATCCGCGCGGCGACGACGAGCACCGCCGACTCCTCGAGGAGTGGCTGCGCAGCTACCGGCCCGAGGAACTGTTCGACGACGACGGCGTTCCCGTCGCCGCCCTGCGCGATCTCGCGCCCCGCGGCACCCGGCGGATGAGCGCCAACCCGCACGCCAACGGGGGAGCAGTACTGCGCGACCTGATCCTGCCGGATTTCCGCGACTACGCCGTCGACGTACCCGAACCGGCCACCACCACCGGCGAGGCCACCCGCATCCTCGGCACCTTCCTACGCGACGTCATGCGGAACAACGCCACGAACTTCCGGGTGTTCGCGCCCGACGAGAACAACTCCAACCGTCTCGACGCGATCCTCGACGCCACCGACCGCACCTGGAACGCGCGCATCGACCCGGGCGACGACCGGGTCGCCCCCGACGGGCGGGTCATGGAGATCCTGTCCGAACACACCTGCCAGGGCTGGCTCGAGGGGTATCTGCTCACCGGCCGGCACGGATTGTTCTCCAGCTACGAGGCTTTCGCGCACCTGGTCGACTCGATGGTGAACCAGCACGCCAAATGGCTGCTCACCACGAACCGGATCCGCTGGCGCCGCCCCATCCCGTCGCTGAACTACCTGCTCACCTCCCACGTGTGGCGGCAGGACCACAACGGCTTCTCGCACCAGGATCCCGGATTCATCGACCACGTCGTCAACAAGAAACCCGAAGTCGTGCGCGTCTACCTGCCGCCGGACGCCAACACCCTGCTTTCGGTGGCCGATCATTGCTTGCGCACCCGCCAGTACATCAACGTGATCGTCGCCGGGAAGCAACCGGCCGTACAGTTCCTCGACATCGACGACGCGATGACCCACTGCCGCAAGGGCATCGGGATCTGGCAGTGGGCCTCGACCGACCGCGACGTCGAACCGGATGTGGTGCTCGCCTGCGCCGGCGACATCCCCACGATGGAAACCCTCGCG
>Ga0182741_1003577_pt1 | contig 16363 bp, 19 predicted proteins | sample eDN5th37CBELigOP_FD_128874 | JGI IMG/M metagenome (GOLD analysis project Ga0182741, IMG submission 128874) | Enriched Organic Plus compost microbial communities from Emeryville, California, USA - eDNA 5th pass 37_C BE-Lig OP (version 2) (version 2) ...
CACGCCGGCGCCACTGCGCTGCCGAAGCAGGTGATCGTCCACACTCCGCGCGGAACGAACTCGATTCTCGAGCTGCCTGGTGGCTGCTCGATCCTCGACTACCGTGCGCCGGATTTCCCCGTCACGGATCGTGTCGAGGTGGTCGGCGGCCTTCGGGTGCTCCCTGTCGCCACCGCGCTGGTGCGGGTCCCGGCCGCGTTCTTCTAGTCGTCCGCCGCCGACGCTCAGATTCTCCTCACTCGGCTTCCGGACGCGTCGGACTTGAATCGCGAGCTTCTCGCTGGTGGACACAGTGTCGTGGCCGGGCGGCTCGCGGGCGCGCTGCGAGCTGTCGGTCGCTCGGGGCTGGCCGACGACATCCTCGGAACGATGCGAAGCGCCGGGTACGCGGTGCACGAGAGCGATCCCTTCGTGAAGGAACCTCCCGTCCTTGGGAGCGAGCGCACGCGCTCTCCGTATGTCCTGCGTCTGCAACTGATGTGGCACACGATGCGGGAAGAGATCATCGAGCAATTCCCCGACGCGCCCGGACTACCGACGGATGCGACGGCGTACATGGAGGCGGTCCAGGAGGGCTACCTGTCGGACGCCTACCACTCTCTCTCCATCGAGGGGTATCGCGTCACGGATGAGCTGATCCAGCGCGTTGCCACCAGCGACTGGAACCCCGAGCAGCATGCGAGCGATGCCGACGCGCGGAACGCGATGGCCGCGCACGGCTACTGGCGCGCGTTCGAGCTCGTGAAGGAATCGCTGCGGCGGATTCTTTCGGGCGGCGACGCCGGCGAGATCGCGCGCGCCGACCACGGAGCCTGGTACCGCGCGCTCTTCGCACCGAGCGTCGAAGCGGGCATCCTCGCTCCCACCGATCTCGCGGGCTACCGGAACGGGCCGGTGTACATCGAGAACGCCGCGCACGTCCCACCTCCTCGAGAAGCGGTTCGCGACATGATGCCCGCGCTCTTCGACCTGCTGGCTGCCGAGCCGAGTGCGGCGGTGCGGGCGGTGCTGGGCCACTTCTGCTTCGTGTTCATCCACCCGTACATGGACGGCAACGGCCGCATCGGCCGCTTCCTGATGAACGCGATGCTCGCGTCCGGGGGCTTTCCCTGGACGGTCATCCGGGTGGAATGGCGCGCTGAGTACCTGGCGGCGCTGGATGCGGCCAGCGCGCGGGAGGAGATCGCGCCGCTGGCGAGTTTGCTCGCGAGAGCGGTATCCGCTGGTGTACCGGAGTAGAGAGCGGGAGAGAGTGGGCGGTCGCACGAACAACTCGGCGACACGAACGACTCAGCTACTTACCTCGTAACTACTCCGTCCGCAACACCTCTTCCAGATCGATGCGCGCAGCACGACGGGCGACGCCTCAAAAGAGAAAGCGGCTCGCGGCCGATCTTGCTCCGGCCACGAGCCGCTTCACTCTCCACGGAAGCTGCGTCAGTTGATCTTGTGCAGCTCGACGCGGCGGTTCTGCGCCCGCCCTTCCTTGGTGTCGTTCGATGCCACCGGCTTCGCGGGGCCATACCCCTTCGCCTCGAGCTGGCCCGCGGAAACGCCTCGCTCGATCAGATACGCGCGGACGGCGCCGGCACGATCATTCGAAAGCTTGACGTTCACCGCATTCGATCCGGTGTTGTCGGTGTACCCGGCGACCTCGACCCGAACATCGGGGTTCGCGACGAGACTCGCCGCTACCTGATCGAGCACCGTGCGCGCTTCGGGAAGGAGAGTGGCCTTGCCAAGATCGAAATTCACTCCCTCCAGCACCACGGCGGTCTTCGACTCTTCGAAGATCACGGGGCAGCCGCTCCCGTCCACGCGCGTGCCCGCCGGGGTGTTGGCGCAGCGATCCCTGTCATCCGTGACGCCGTCGTTGTCGCTGTCCTTCTGGCTGGCTGCACAGCCATTTCCGTCCACTGAGGAGCCGGAGGGGGTATTGGGGCAGCGATCGGCGATGTTGTTCACGCCGTCGCCATCCGCATCCAGCTGGCTCGACGAGCAGCCATAGGCATCGACCGCAACTCCTGGAACGGTACCCGAACACCTGTCGGCCGAATCCGCCACTCCATCTCCATCCGAATCGACCGGCTTGGGCGCGGGGGGCGCGACAACCGGCGCTTCCTGATGCTTCCGATTGAAGAGGAGAATGCCGAGGCCGGCCTGGATCCCCGTATTCCAGTTCTCGACGGACTTGTTGATCGGCCTCGCTACGTAATCGGAAGTGACGTCGACGCGGAAATTCAGCCAGTCGTTGAGCAGCACGCGTGCGCCGATCAACCCACCAGCTCCCTCGTCGTAGCCATGGACGCTCTCGCGATACTCGTTGCGGACGTAGCCCGCACCGATGAGCAGCGCCCAGGCGTCACCGAGCGGCTGGTTGTAGATCAGCCGCGCATGAATCGGAACGTGTCGCACATCACCGTGGGATCCATACTTCGTGGTGGTGACGATTCGGGATACGTCGCCTTCGAGCTCGAAGCGCCGAGTGGCGAAGATCCCCAGCCTCCCACCGAAGCCGAGCTTCGAATCCAGGTCGAGGGTGTTGTCGAAAATCTCGTACCGTCCAAAAGCGCCGACTTCTACCGACCCGGCTTTCTGGGCAGCGGCCGGACTCGACGCCACAACCACACCGAGTAAAGCAATCATCCTGCGATGCCACTTCATGCAATGCCTCCCATGCAATTATTGAAACGCTCCTACTTCAGGTCAGGACTAGAGCGTAAGCTCATGCTGACATGCGTTTACATGACGAATGAGTCTGGGAGACGGTACATTCTCGCGATTCCCTTCACGCCGGTGGAACAGCTCGCACATACCCGGGAGCGCGGGCAGCGGCTCGCCTGGAATGCGCACTTTCGCGGGCCATTCCACGATGAGGTACACCGCTTGCCGCGCTCACCGCGGACGAGCGGGCTGCGCTATCGTTGCGGCCCCAGCGCGAGCGATACGTGGCACGCTCGGTGTCGCCTCCTCACCCTCCCTCCGGAGCGTACCTCATGCCCGACTCCACCGCTGACCTGGGCCAGAACGACGCCCGCGTTGCCGACGTGCTCGGTAACGTCGCCGAACGCGTGGCGGACTCGATCTCGCACAAGGTTCACCCCGTCATCGAGCAGTTCGCGCAGCTCTTCAAGTCCGGCGTCCGTACGCCGGTCCTGCGGCGCCCCAGCGACATCGGGCTCGAGTACGAAGATGTCTTCTTCCCGTCGCTCGACGGTGTACCTCTCGAAGCGTGGTTCATCCCGGCCGACTCCGACCGGCTGAAACCCACCATATTCCACGACCGACCGCAGTAATCGTTCGAATCCCAACCGGCGGTAGTCGAGCGCGACGAGGCTGTCAGGGCGCTCGGCACTGTACATCTCGAGGCGCCGCCTCTTTGGCCGGTTCCGCGGGAGCAGCGGCTGTGTCCATCGCAGCGCTCGCCGAGCTCCGTCGTCGCCGATTTCCGTAACGCCGAAACGCGACACTTCGAGAACGGAAGCGAGCGAACGCGATTCCCGTCGCGCCCACCCCGCGCCGAGTACGAGCGCAGTGCCGCTCGGCCAGGCGCCCCCCTCCACCCAGCCTGGTATCCGCGAGGCAAATGCCAGCACGGCGAAAGCGCTGGCCGCACCAGCAGCGAGAATCCAGAACATGGTCGACGCGGCACGACGTACGCTATGCGGGAAGGGAAAACGCTCCATGGGCGATCGGTCCGAACATGTCGCGGAGCGATCTCTCCCGGAAGAGGTCGAGGCTACTACCCCACCGGCCCGCACAACCACCCGCGGCCGCCATAGCTTGACGCCAAAACAACATATCTGTACTATCCATGCGATGAAACACCGCACAGGCGCCGCCACCCCACGACCCGCGACCAGGAACCGCGACCAGCCCATCTCGCTGGCCCTGCTCCTGGAAACGGCGCAGAGCGTCCAGCGCCGCCTGGAGACGATGCTCGAAGACGTCGAGCTGACTTCGGCCAAGTTCCTGGCCATCGATGCGCTCGCGCGAGCCGGCGGGCCGCTCACGCTCGGCGAATTCGCGAGCCGGCTCCAGTGCGTCAGGTCCAATATCACGCAACTGGTCGACCGGCTCGAAGCTGACGGACTGGTAAAGCGGGTAAATGATCCCGCCGATCGCCGTGCGGTCCTGGCCGTCCTGACGCCGCTCGGCCTGAAGCGCCGGGCTGCCGGCGCCCGCGTCGTGACCCGGCTCGAGGCCGAGCTTTCCACGCGCGTCGAACCGGCGGAACGCGCACTTTTACACCGGCTGCTCGGTGCGCTGCGATGACGGGGCTTCATTCACGCATACATTTCATATATGGACAGTCTAGTCACAGTATAGTAACGAATTCAACTTCTTTCCCTGCTTCCATTTCTCCGATCCGAACGGGCACACGCCAATGCCGAGCGCGCCAGCACCCCACTCCACCACTCCGGCGCGTTCGCCCGCGCCCCTCCTCTCGCCCATCCAGCTGGGCCCCATCGCACTCCCCAACCGCGTCCTCATGGCTCCGATGACGCGCAGCCGCGCCGATTCCGTGGGCAACCCCACCGGCATCATGGCCGAGTACTACGCGCAGCGCGCGAGCGCCGGCCTCATCATCTCCGAGGGCATCGTGATCTCGCCTCGAGGAAAGGGGTACCCGAACACACCCGGCATCTTCACCGGCGAGCAGGAGAGCAGGTGGGCGGGGATCGTCGACGCCGTGCACGGCGCCGGCGGCCGGATCTTCGCGCAACTCTGGCACGTGGGCCGTGTGTCGCATCCATCGCTTCAGCCCGAAGGCGCGCTGCCGGTCGCGCCATCCGCGATCGCCGCCACGGGGCAGCTCTACACTCCCGAAGGGATGATGCCCTTCCCGACGCCGCGCGCGCTCGAGACCGAGGAGATTGCCGGGATCGTGGAGGACTTCCGCCAGGCGGCCGTGCGGGCGAAGAGCGCCGGCTTCGATGGCGTGGAGCTGCACGGCGCCAATGGCTATCTGATCGATCAGTTTCTGCGCGATGGCTCCAACGAGCGAACCGATCGCTACGGTGGTTCGCTGGAGAATCGGACGCGCTTTCTCCTCGAGGTGGTGAACGCGGTGAGCTCCGTGTTCGGCGCCGAGCGCGTAGGCGTGCGACTCTCGCCGCTCGGCTCGAACCAGGGGATGCACGACAGCGCGCCCCAGACGACGTTCACGTACGCGGCGTCGGAACTGCGAGCACTCGATATCGCTTATCTGCACGTGGTGGAGAAGCGAAGCGAGACGTCCGACGCGTTCGACTGGCGCGTGCTACGCTCCGCGTTCGACTGGCGCGTGCTACGCTCCGCGTTCGGCGGAGCGTACGTGGCCAATGGCGGCTACGACTATTCCAGCGCGACGGCAGCGATCGTGGCCGGCGATGCGGACTTGGTGTCGTTCGGCGCGCCGTTCATCGCGAACCCGGACCTCGTCGAGCGCTTCCGTTCCGGAGCGCAGCTCGCCACCGGCGATCGCGCCACCTACTACACCGGCGGCATGCGGGGCTACACGGACTACCCGACATTCGAACCGTAGCGGGTCGCCATCTCGCGCGCCGCTCGTGAACGGCTCCCGACCGATCTTCGATGCCGGACGTCGCGATCGAGCAAGCCATTCCGAAGTGAACGAGACGAGCGAACTACGCGAGCGAACTACGTAGCGGCAGTGTTCCACACTGCGGTGAGTATTCCCGCCGCTATCAGAGCGATCGCCCAGATCAGGCCCATGTTCACCCACGCCCGGCGGAGCACCCCGAGGCCCACGGTCTGGTAGACCAGCGACGCCACGACGCCCATCACCAGCAGCATCGTCACGGTGTGAACTCCCACGAGCGCGAGTCCTCGCCCTCCCTGCTCCAGTAGTACGGGCGCTAGCATGAGTCCCGCACCATGAGCGGTCGCCATGAGAAACGACCAGAGCGCCAGCGCGGCGATCACGGATGCCAGCCGGCGCCGCTGCAGGCCGAGCGCCACGGCGAAGAGCCAACCCATGGCCGGGTCGAGCCCGTGAAACGCGCCGAGGAGCACGACGGTAGCCCACGACCCCGAGTGACTCAGGAGTCGCCGAGTCGCTACCTTGCCGCGTCGCACAGTGCAGCCGCCGATCCAGCCACTCTCACTCGATGAACCGACCCTCCTCTCCCCGCAGCGCGCTCTGGGCGCTGACGACGATGGTACTGATCTGGGCTTACAGCTGGATCGTGATGAAGCAGGTGCTGCGCTACGCCGGCCCCTTCGACTTCGCGGCGATGCGCTACCTCGGCGGCGCGGCGGTGCTCTTCACGCTCATCCTCGTGCGCGGCGAGCCGCTGAAGCCGCCGCCGCTCGAGTTGACCATCCCCGTGGCGCTCTGCCAGACGACTGGCTTCCAGGCGCTCACGCAGTGGGCACTGGTAGACGGCGGAGCTGGACGCGTCTCTCTGCTCGCCTACACGATGCCCTTCTGGGTGGTGCTCCTCGCGTGGCTCTTCCTCTCCGAGCGGCCATCGTCGCGACAGTGGCTCGGGCTCGCGCTCGCCGCGGCCGGCCTCGTGTGCGTGATCGAGCCCTGGCGCGGCCTGGGCAACATGCACAGCGCTCTCCTGGCCGTTGGGGGCGGTGCGGCGTGGGGGATGGGAACGGTGCTCAGCAAGCGCATGTTCCAGCGCCACGCGCCTTCGCCGCTCGCGTTCACCGCGTGGCAGATGCTGCTCGGCGCACTGGGACTCGGCGTCATCGCGCTGCTCGTACCGTCGCGACCGATAGACTGGGCGCCGGCCTTCATCGCGGGGCTCGCGTACAGCGTGCTGCTCGCGTCGAGCGTGGCGTGGCTCCTCTGGCTGCTGGTGATACGGCGCCTGCCGGCCACGGTGGCCGGGCTCTCCAGCCTCGCGGTGCCGGTGGTCGCGGTACTGATGGCCTGGGCGATCCTGCACGAGCGGCCCGACGCCATGGAAGGCGTGGGGATAGCGCTCATCATATGTGGCCTGCTGGCGGTGAGCGGGATCGGCGCGGCCGCCAGGAGCTGAACGAGTGGACTGCCGCCGGCGCCGTCCGTACATTTTCCGCATGCTCGCTCGCCCGTCTCGCGGTTGGAAACGGATTCTCGCCGGATGGCTGGCCATATGCGTCGCCGCGCTGAGCACCGACGTGCTGCCAGCGCACGCCTGTCCCAGGCACGGCGTAGCGATGGCGGCTGCCATGGGCACACAGGCATCCGGTGCCGGCGATGCGGCGACGCACACCAATGCCAGCGCGGCCACCGCCGACCAAGCCGTGGCAAGCGGAGCGCAGGCGCGGCATCACGGCTCGCCGCGGGATACGAACCGGCACCCCTGCACCTGCCCGGGTCAGTGTTGCGCGACGCCGACCTTCGCGCTGACTCCGGATCCGCTCACCTGGCAGGGCGCCAGACTGGTCGAGCCATTGCGCTCCATCTCCGCCCAGCGCGCGCGCATCACCGCCGGAGATCCCCGACTCGGCCTGCCGTTCGCGACGGCGCCTCCGCGCGCCTAGCCGGCCCATAGCGCAGCGCGGCCGCACCGTGCCGCGCGTGGTTACACCGATCGCACGACCGCCGACTGGCCATCTCCGATGGCCTTGTGGCCACGTGCTCGGTTCCACCACTCCGATCAGATCGCTGAACGGCGGCCGCCGGGCGTAAGCGCACCGGCCGCCATGCACCAGCCCACCACGTGGGCAACCACCCAACGGAAACTGGACAGACCGATGCTGCACACCGTCACTGCACGCCGACTGCTCACCGCGTTCGCGCTCGCCAGCGCACCGGCGCTCCTCACCGCCTTCTCCGCCACGACCCCGAACCCCACCGAGGCCGCGCGCTTCCACCTCACTTTGAAGCGCGCCGAGCCCGCCGCCAACGACACCGTGGCCGCGAGTCCGGCGACCATCAAGCTCTGGTTCACCGAGTCCGTCACCTCGACGACCGTGTCGGTGCGCCTCACCGACGCCAGGAACGAGACTGTGAAGCTCGGCGATGTGTCGGTGGAGTCGGAACCACTCTCGCCGGCCGTCGTTGCGGTGCCCGGAACGTTGGCCTCCGGCACCTACACCGTAGCGTGGCGGGCCATGGCTGACGACGGCCATCCCTCGAACGGGAAGTTCACCTTCACGGTGAAATAGCATGCGGGCACACGGCGGTGAGCGCGCCGCACCCGAGCTTCGGCGGTGCGCTCAGCGCGGTGGCGCGAGCGCATGAACGAATCCATCTTCGCGCCGGCTCCCCTGGTCGGCTTCGCGGCGCGATGGCTCACCTTCGCCGGCGTGCTTCTCGCGCTCGGATGCGTGGTGTTCCGCATCGCCGTGGTGGGCCGCGCGGCACTGGCACGCGACCACGCGCTGCGACTCGGCCGGCACGCGGCCGCGTGCGGCGCAATCGGCGCGCTGGCCGTCGCCATCGGCGCGCTCGCGCGACTCTACTTTCAGACGGCCGAGATGCGCTTCCCCGACGACCCGTGGCTGCCGATAGCCGCGAAGCTCGTCGGGCAGACGTCGTGGGGTTGGCTCTGGCTGGCGCAGATGGGGCTGGCCCTGATCGTGGCGATCGTACTGCGTCGGGCAGCGCGCGAAAGAGGATCGGCAGCGCTCTGGCGCGCGGCGGCGCTTCTCGCGGTGGGGCTCACAGTCACGCCATCGCTCACCAGCCACGCGATGTCCGGACATGTAGTCAGTCATTTCATCACGCTGCCCGCCGACATGCTGCACCTTCTCGGCGCCGGTACCTGGCTGGGCACGCTCGCGGTGATGATCGTGGCCGTGTGGGGAGGGCGGGCGGCGTCCGATGCGACTGATCGGATCGACGCATCGAGGGGGGCCGGCGCATCCGACAGAACACCGGTCGTCGGCGCCCTGCTCGTCCACTTCTCCCCACTCGCACTGCTGGGAGCCGCGGCGGTGGTGGCGAGCGGCATCGTGTCGTCGTACGCGCATCTCGGCGGCGTGGGGAACCTGGTGCGAACCACGTACGGCCGGCTTCTGCTGCTGAAGGTGGTGGTCGTGCTCAGCGTGGTCGCCTTCGGCTGGCGCAACTGGAAGCGGATGACGCCGCGCCTGAAGGAGCTGGGAGACCGCGCCATGCTCCGCTCCGCGGCCGGCGAGGTGGTGCTCGCGATGCTCGTGCTCGCGGTGACCGCGGCGCTCGTCATCACGCCGCCTCCCACGGGTCATCCGTGAGCCGGGCGCCGTCGATCACCATCGCGGTCGCGCCGCCGGAGCTCAGGAGCTGCGGATTGAAGAAGAAGATGCGTCGCACTGTCGCGAAGCTGGAGTGGATGGCGGCGGCCTGCGCGCTCGCCACGCTTGCCGCCTGCGCGGCGCCGCAGCCGCGCGCGGACACGATCGAGGTCTCGTCGGTGTACGTGGTTGGAGGGGTGGCAGGCGCGCCGGCCGCGTTGTACGCCACGATCGCCAACCCGACGAACTCCCCCGATACGCTCGTGGCCCTCACCACGCCGATCGCCGACCGGGCCGATCTGCACACTCAGATGCAACATGGCGAAGGACTTGGAGCGATGGTCATGATGGCTCCGGTCGCGGCGATCCCCATCCCGAGCGGCGACACCGTACGCCTGTCGCCTGGTGGTCGGCACGGGATGCTCAGCGGCCTCCATCGCCCCATCGTGCCGGGTGACACGGTGGACGTGGAGCTCGTGTTCAGAACTGCGGGAGCGGTCGCCGCACGCGCGGCCGTGGTGCGGTACGGCGACCTCGAGCGACTGCTCGACACGGCGCGCTGACGCCGGCGAACGACCCTACCGCTTCGCCGTCAATCCTTCTTTCCCATTTCCGCCAGGAATCCCTTTTGCTGCCCGAGCACCCCGCGCTCGATGCGGCTCCATACGCGCTCCGGAAAGCCCGGACTCATCAGGCCCTCCACTCTTCGTAACGCGGGTTCCACTCTCTCCACCATCGCGACCATCTGCTCGAACGCGCCGGCAACGCCGCTCCGCACCGCCAGCCCGCGCCAGTCGCGCACGGCGATCCTGTCCAGCCGCCTGTGCGGCCGGCTCCCGCGCAGCGCCATGGCGGGCGTCACTCTCTGCGACGGCCACTGATTCGCGCCCCGCCCCACTATGGGCCACGCCGAGATCACGTCGTACAGCGGTGCCATGCGATGACCGTCGCGCAGGAGGAAGATGGCGAAGTTCTTCGCGTGTCCGTCGGGCGCGGCCAGGAGCCAGAAGGCGAGTTGCGCCATCACGAACGTCAGCGCATCGCGCTCGGCGCGCTCGCCAGCGGCCAGCAGCTCCAGGCATCTGGCGATCCCCGGCCCGCCCTCGCTCTCGTATTTGCGCCACGCCGGAGTGCCCGTCGCCTGACAGAGGTCTTCCTGTGGTAGCCGGACTATCCACGCTGGCGTGTCGGCGGTCGCATCCACGAGCTCGCGGTCGAAGCGCTCCACCACCAGCGCCTTCTCCTCACCGACCTCGTCGCGGAAGCTCGCGACCTCGCTATTCGCCGCTGCTCGACTCACCGTGGTTGTGGCTTCCGCTGGCCATCGCGGGCTGCCAGCTGGAGGGCGCGCCCATGGCGAACGGCGACATGGAGCTCCAGGCAACGGAGTTCCGGGCAGTCGACGCTTACGTGACCGGCAAGATGCGCTCGACGCGCATCCCGGGACTCGCCGTCGCGATCGTGCGCGGCGACAGCGTCGTCTTCATGAAGAGGTACGGCCGGGCGGATCCATCCGGGCGTCCCGTAACACTGGAGACACCCTTCATGATCGGCTCCATCACGAAGCCATTCACCGCGCTCGCGGTGATGCAGCTCGTGGAGGGAGGCAGGATCGAGCTGGATGCGCCGGTTCGGCGATACATCCCCTGGTTTCGCGTGGCCGGCGCCGAGGCATCGGAGCGGATCACGGTGCGGCAGCTCCTCACCATGACCAGCGGTCTCCCGCAGTCGTACGAGACCCAGCTCTGGACCGCGGACGACTCGGACGCGATAGAGCGCACCGTGCGCCACATGGCGACGGCGGAACTGAGCCAAAACCGCGATGGCGGCACGGCCAACTTCCAGTCGGCGATCTTCTTCGATCCGGATGCACGGGTGGGCGTGTACATCGCCGCCAACGTGGTCAACGCGCTCGACACCTTCTCCTCACCCCACGGCGCATCGCCGCTGGATGGAACGACAGTCCGCGCGATGGCGCACGTGGTGTTGAACATGGTGACGAACCAGCCGCTCCCCGACGAGGGGCGGGGACACGAGCGGCTGACGCTCGCATTCAACCTGGTGATCCTCATCCTGACGGCGGCGCTCATCGCTCTGCTCTGGAGAACGCCGCGGCGGTACGTGCAGTTGCAGCGCTACGGAGCCGCGAGCCCTTCGAGCCTCGCGCGGCGCGGCGGGCTCGCGGCCGCCGCGTACCTCGCTCTGCCGGCGGTGGTCGCATACCTGGCCTGCTGTGTAGCACCCTGGCAGGTCATCGCGATGTTCCAAAGCCGGTCGTAGAAGACCAGCCACAAAAATCCGGCCACTGGAGCCTGGCCACTGGAGTCCGTCAGCGGAGACCGGTCAGCGAACGCCGATCACCTTGTGCGTCTGGATGCTGACCCGGCATCCCAACCGCAGCGCCGCGGCCACGCAGAGCTCCGTAGCCTTGCTGCTCGCGCTCATGGGCTGGAGCGAGACCCGGTTCATGTCGGTGACACCGTGCTCGCGGATGAACGCCTCGAACCTCTCCACGTCGCGAGCCTTGCCGATCACCATTTTGATCTCGTCAGCGCTCCGCACCACCTCGGAGAGGATCGGCCTGCCGCCGGGATTGTCGATCTTGGGCGAGCAGCACACGAAGTCGCACGAATCGCCAGACGATTCCCTGTCGGCTTCGTCGCGTGCCGTGGACCGCACGTCGCCAGCCATCCCAGAGCTCCATCCGGGACGACCTTCCAGATGTCCGCCTGCGGTGCCCGAGGTCTCCAGCGCCACCCTGAAGCCGCTCGCGTGCAGCGCACGCACGAGTGGCCGGACGGGCTGCTCCGCCGGCTCGCCACCCGTGAGCAGCACCCACTCGACCCCCGGTGCGGCCCGCTCGCGCTCGAGCTGCACGGCCCGCACGAGCGCCTCGGTATCCAGCTCCGCCCACAGCTCGTTGCTCCCACGCGCCTCCTCGAGGTTCGCCCGCCGCCGCGGCAGTGCGGCATCTCCCGTCGCCCACGTCTCCTTCGTGTCGCAGAACGTGCATCCCACCGAGCACCCATGGAGCCGCAGGAGGATCATCGGAGTTCCGACCATCCTCCCCTCGCCCTGGATACTCGAATAGAGGTCGTTCACCCGATATGTGAGACCCGACGCTCCGGCCATCACTCCCCCTCACGCCGAACGAGGCGCACGCTCACGGCCTGTACTCGGCCCACGTATCGGGCGACTCGCTCACGGCCACGGACGCCAGCAGCGGCAGCTCTGGCTTGAAGCGATCGTACAGCGCCCGTGAGATCGCCTCCGCGGAGGTGTACGTGCCCATGCCGAGTACCTCGTTCAGGTTGCGATGATCGAGCTCCGAGTCGATGTAGCGCTCCACCGGCTCGAGGAGCCCGTAGTCCAGCACGAACCCATCGGCGTCGAGCTCATCGCTCTCCAGTACCACGCGCACCCTGTAGCTGTGGCCGTGCAGGCGAGCGCACTTGTGCTCGGGCGAGTGGGCCGCCAGGTGCGTCAGCTGATGCGCGGCGCTGAAGTGGAAGATCTTCTCGATACGGTACATGGTCGGCTCGGCGAGCAGGGCCCTGTGGTGTGGTGCCGGCGCTATACGGTTCGCATACGACCTGGTGCCGGCGCCGGAGTCGGCGCGCCCCAGGCGCTGCCTGTCACTGAAAGCTAGTCGGGCAATGACTCCCCATCCGCCGCATCGCCGCGGCGGCCGCGCACATCGCGCACGGCGTCATCGCGCACGGCGTCATCGCGCACGGCGTCATCCACACGTCGCATCGCCCACGGCGTCGCCGGGCACCTCGTCATCGCGCCCGCCGCGCCGCACGCGCGATGATGAGGCGCGTGCGGCGCAGTGTAAACCTCCGCCTACCACGAGTGGCTTCCCGGGTTATCGTTCGGCATGGCAGACACATCGACCCCTCGAAGAGCCGCAGCCCGCGGAGCGTCATCACGTTGATGGACGCAACCGCGCTCTACGTGCTCGCGGTGATTCTGATCGCGACGCTCATCCGCTCCACCTTCGGCTTCGGCGAGGCACTCGTTGCCGTGCCGCTCCTGGCGCTCCGCATCCCGATCGCGGTCGCAGCCCCACTCGCGGTGCTGGTCTCCGTCGCGGTGGCCGGTCTGATCGTGGCCCAGGACTGGCGCCACATCGAGCTGCGCAGCGCGGGCTGGCTGATCGTCTCGGCGCTGCTCGGCATCCCGTTGGGCCTCTTCCTCCTGACGCACGCCAGCGACCAGGTGGTTCGACTGCTGCTCGGATTCGTCATCGTCGGCTTCGCGCTCTACTCCATCATCGCGCGCACGAAGCTGCGCCTCGAGACCGACCATCTCGCCGGACTCCTCGGCGCCGGCTTCTGCTCCGGAATACTCGGCGGTGCGTACGGGATGAATGGCCCCCCTCTCGCCATCTACGGCGCACTCCGCCGCTGGTCGCCACAACGCTTCCGAGCAACGCTGCAGGGCTATTTCCTGGCGGCAAGCCTCGCCGGCCTGGTGGGCTACGCGGCCGTCGGCCTCTGGCGCGCCCCCGTCACGCGCTACTTCGTGCTCTCGCTCCCGTGCGTCATCCTCGGGGTCGTCGCCGGCCGCTGGCTCAACGGCCGCCTGCGCGGCGACAGGTTCCTCACCATCGTATATGCGGGGCTCATCGCGACCGGCACCATTCTCATCGTGCAGGCTCTCGCGGCGTAGCGAAAGCAGCCCTCAGGTTGTGTCATCCCCGCGCAAGTGGGAATTCACGTCATCCCCGCGCAAGCGGGAATCCATGTTCGATGGAGTAACATGGATTCCCGCTTGCGCGGGGATGACTCCTGGAGTGGACCCTGCTTCCGCGGAGATGATCCTCACTCCAGCGCCGGCGCTACTTCGCCGCAGCTCTCGCCCTTACCGGCAGCTTCCAGCCGGGCCGGATGAAATGGCACGTGTAGCCGTCGGGAATCCTTTCCAGGTAGTCCTGGTGCTCCGGCTCCGCCTCCCAGAAGTCGCCGGCGGGAACCACCTCGGTCACCACCTTTCCCGGCCAGAGACCGGAGGCGTCGACGTCGGCGATGGTGTCTTCCGCCACCCGCCGCTGCTCGTCGCTCGTGTAGAAGATCGCCGAGCGATAGCTGGTCCCGATGTCGTTCCCCTGGCGATTGCGCGTCGTGGGATCGTGGATCTGGAAGAAGAACTCGAGGAGCTGCCGGTAGCCGAGCTTCTCCGGATCGAAGATGATCTCGATCGACTCGGCGTGCGTGCCATGGTTGCGGTAGGTGGCGTTCGGCACGTCACCACCGCTGTAGCCGACGCGCGTCGAGATGACGCCCGGCTGTTTGCGAATGAGATCCTGCATCCCCCAGAAGCAGCCGCCCGCGAGCAGTGCGCGTTCCTCCTTCATCGTACCTCCTCCACCTGGTCCAGGTAGTCGCCGTAACCCTCGGCCTCCATGTCGTCGCGGTGGATGAACCGCAGCGATGCCGAGTTGATGCAGTAGCGCAGCCCGCCCCGATCGGGCGGTCCATCGGGAAAGACGTGACCAAGGTGGCTGTCGCCGTGCGCCGAGCGAACCTCCGTACGTATCATGCCGTAGGACATGTCGCGCAGCTCGTTCACGTTGGCCGGCTCGATGGGCTTCGTGAAGCTCGGCCAGCCGCAGCCCGACTCGAACTTGTCGGACGACGCGAAGAGCGGCTCGCCCGACACGATGTCGACGTAGATCCCCGGCTCGTGGTTGTGCAGATACTCTCCGGTCCCGGGACGCTCGGTGGCGTTCTGCTGGGTCACGCGATACTGCTCGGGCGTGAGCTTCGCGATTGCCTCGGGACTCTTTCCGTACTCTGGCATTGGCTTCCCCCTCCTGCGGGCGCTATCCGTAGAAATATGATCGGTCACCCGCTCTCCTGTCGCCTCCCGACGTCACCCCGCCGCCTCGTTGCCTGGCGGCGGCGATGCGCTTACGGTTATGCGCATGGGCGACCTCCTCACGGCCGAGGAAGCGGCGGCCTTTCTACGGCTCAACGTGAAGCGAGTGCAGGCGCTGGCGCGCAGCGGCAAGCTCCCGGCGCTGCGCTCTGGACGCCGCTGGCTCTTCGAGCGTGCCGCACTCCAGAGCCATCTCTCCTCCGGCTCCCCCGGCCCCGCCCACGCGGTGGTGCCGCTCTCCTCGAGCGTCGGCGGCGCGGGTGAGATCAGCGCCCGCAACCAGCTCCGCGGCCGGATCGTGCAGCTCTCCATCGAAGGCCTGATGGCCGAGGTGCAGATCGCGATCGACAGCCAGATCCTGACATCCATCATCACCCGCGCCTCCGCCGAGCGGCTCGGACTGCATGTCGGAAAGACCGTTCTGGCGGTCATAAAGTCCACAGAAGTGATGGTGGCGCTCCCCGCCGGCGAATAGGGATCGGCAATCCGGCTCCGTCCGGCTCGGCGGGCCGTGTCTCCAACTGGTACGCCAACAGGGGGCACAGCATCGCCAGCCACAGCAGCTTCCAGACCCCTATAATCCCCTAGACAACCTCACCGGGTTACAATACGGCGCATCGGGCCGTATTATCCCCTCCAGCTACCACGGGGAGGCATCTGGTGAGATCGCTGGTCATCATCGCCCTGCTCGGCGCCGCGTCGGCGGCCCGGGCGCAGTTTCCTGATACGGCGCGCACGACGGCCGCGGCGCGCGACAGCAGCCGCGCGGCGGCAGACTCCGCCGCCCGCGCCCGGGTCTTCCGATTGGGCACGGTGGAAGTGCTCGCGAGCGACAGCGCCACCCGCATCCACGCGTTCAATCCGCGGGTGAACGCGGCCGAGCTGCGGCGTCACGACCGCACCGACGCCGCTGCCGCGCTCGACCTCCTCCCCGGTGTCACGATCTCCGCGGTCGGACCGCGCAACGAGGCAGGCGTCTTCGTGCGCGGACTCGATCTGCGTCAGGTGCCGTTGTTCGTCGATGGCATCCCGGTCTACGTCCCCTACGACGGCTACGTGGACCTGCGCCGCTTCACCACCTTCGACGCGGCCACTATCGAGGTACAGAAGGGCTTCAGCTCGGTGCTGCTCGGCCCCAACGCGCTGGGCGGTGCGATCAACATGGTCTCGCGCGCGCCGGCGGCACCGTGGGAGCTGGACGCGGGTACCGGCGCCTTCAGCGGCGATGGCTTCCAGGGGTACGTCAACGCGGGAACCCGGCAACGGCTCTGGTACGCGCAGCTCGGCGCCTCGAAGATCCGCCAGCACGACTTCCCCC
>Ga0182741_1003579_pt1 | contig 16361 bp, 13 predicted proteins | sample eDN5th37CBELigOP_FD_128874 | JGI IMG/M metagenome (GOLD analysis project Ga0182741, IMG submission 128874) | Enriched Organic Plus compost microbial communities from Emeryville, California, USA - eDNA 5th pass 37_C BE-Lig OP (version 2) (version 2) ...
CGCCTCCTCCACCGCGATCTCGTCGAACGGGTTCATCGACATCTTCACATTCGCCAGATCGACACCCGTGCCATCCGCGCGAACCCGCGCCTTCACGTTGTAGTCGATCACCCGCTTCACGGGGACAAGTATTTTCATGATCCTCTTTCCGATTCAAAGAATTAGAGCAGGCCGGTTTCCAGCTCGGCGGTCTGCCGCAAACCGGATTCGGTGAAGCGTTGCATGGAGAAAGGCTGCGCATAGTCTGGCAAGGCCGCCCCAGTGAGCCAGGAGGCGAGCAGTTCTCCGGTGGCGCAGGCCGCCATCGTGCCGTGACCCGAAAGACCGCAGGCCATGAAAGCGCCTTCCGGTCCCATCGGGCCGATCAGCGGCCAGTTGTCCCGGGTGCGGGTATACCAGCCGCCATAATGCGACATCTGGCGCGGCAGCTTACCGTAATAGGCCTTGAGGCCGGGGTTCAGGCGCGCAGCACCGCGCAGCACGATTTCAGGGAAGCGCGGGTCCAGCGGGATCGTCCAATCCGCGGGTTGCGCCGTCTCGTTATAGGCCCAGCCCAGCTTGAGCCAGTTGCTGTTCATGCCGCCTTCGGGACGGCAATGGATCGCGCCGGGCATCTCCAGGGCAAGATGCGCGGTCGAGGGATCCTCGGCCAGAATTGCGCGGTCTTCCGGATCCCAGTCGATCGACTGCCGATCCATGTCGATGGTGAAGGGCAGGTCGCGGGGAATTGCCCCTTCTGTATCGGGAAAAGCGATCTTCTGCTGCATCACGTTGTAGAGTGGCAGCGAGACGCCCAGCATCTCGGCGATTTCGCCCGCAAAGGGGCCAGCCGCGTTGACGATGCGCTCGGCGCGAATGGACGTGGCTTCGCCTTCCGCGTTCAACTGGATCACGAAGCCTTTGTCCTGGCCGATTCCGGCGACCATGCCGGCGACCCGTCGGACACCGGCCCGCTGCAACTGCTCCAGCATGACCTGGCCGAGTTGCTGGCCCGAGATATCGCCGCCGCGCCTGACGTGCAGGATCGTCTTCACATCGCTGTCCAGCGACGGAAAGCAGCCCCGGATCAGGGCCGGATCGCTGAGCAAGTCGAAGCCGTCCGGCGCTTCCCGCCAGTCTGCACTGACGGGCGGAAAATAGCTTCTGCTGTTGCGGTCGTGATACCGGATCTGCGAATCGGACTTGTCGCCTAGGCAGGCGGTGAGTTGATCCAGGATGGGTTGCATGCCCGGCTGCCTTGTCGCCAGGATGTAACCCCGCCTGGTCATGGCGAAGCGGTTGTCGGTCTCATCCGCAAGCTGCTCCATCAGGTCGATGGAGCGATCGGTGAAGTTCATCATCAGGGTCGAGGGCCACCAGTTGCGATAGTTGTCGCCCGACTGAGCCGAGGTGAAACCCAACGGCTGCCCCTGATCGATCAGGACGATGTCCTGAATGCCGTGATTTTTCCACAGGTAATAGGCTGAGGCGATTCCGATGATGCCTGTTCCGACGATTGCGACAGATGATTCGGTTGCAGTCATGTGGTCTCCGGAATATTATTCGTCTTGACTTTATCGTATACGATCAGGATTACTATGCAAGACGAAATCACAGGAGCGGATGTAATTATGCAAACCGAGATTCGCTCTGCTGCGGAACCGATCTATCAGGCCCTGAAGACCGGGATCCTTTCCGGCGAACTGGCGCCGGGCCAGCCTTTGCGGCAGGACGAGATCGCGCGACTGCATGGCGTGTCGAAGATCCCGGTCCGGGAGGCGCTGTTGCGGCTGGAGATCGATGGTTATGTGCTGCTGAGAAAGAATCGCGGCGCGACGGTGCGGGGTCTGTCGGCCCCCGAAATCCTCAACATCATGGACATCCGCGTCGCCCTGGAGTGTCTGGCGCTGGGGCTGGCGATTCCGCAGATGGGGCCCTCGGATCTGGCCGAGGCGCGCCGCGTGCTCGACCAGTATGCGCAAGCTACGGATGTTGTGCGGCTGAGTGCTCTGAACCTGGCGTTTCATCAGGCGCTTTACGCGCCCTCGGACAATGCCGAGCTGCTGCGCATGATCTCGGACCTGCAGCACCGTATCGGGCCGTATATCCAGCACGAGATGACCCGTGCCACCGGCCATGTGCGGCCTCAGGACGAGCATCTCGAGATCCTTCTGGCCTGCGAGGCGCAGGACGCCGATCGCGCCGTATCCCTGCTGCGCCGGCATATCGAGACAACGAAACGGGAAATGGCCGCCTGGCTGCGCCGCCGCGGCTTCGGCGCCATCCCCCTGCAAGGAGATACAAAATGACTAACGCACCCACGCTTCTGTTCATCGGCTGTGGCAATATGGGGGCGTCGATCATCGGCGGCGCCGTCACCCATGTGCCGCAGGCCCGTCTGGTGGCGCTGGACCCGGATCTGGAGCGCGCTCGCAGCCTGCTGCCCGCAGGGGCGCCGGTCGCGTTGCACGCAACTGCCGATGAGATCGCGGAGCTGAAACCGGATCTGGTCATTCTTGGGGTAAAGCCTCAGGTCTTCGGCGCGCTCGATCCGGCGCTGATGCGGATCATGGCGCAAAGCGATGTGGTTTCGATCATGGCGGGCATCCCCCTGGAACGACTCGTCTCGGTAATCGGGCACGAGCGGATCGCGCGGACCATGCCCAACTTGCCCGCCATGCTTGCTGCCGGCGCCACCCTTGGCTGTGTCAGGCCGGAAAGCGTCAGTCCGGCGACACGCAAACTTGTCGAAGACCTGTTCGGCGCGCTTGGTCTGTTCGACTGGGTAGAGGACGAGGCAAGCTTCGAATTGGCCAATCCCGTATTCGCCTGCGGGCCGGGTTTCATCTTTGCCTTTGCAGAGCAAATGATCCTTGCTGCAGAGCGGTCCGGGGTCGATCCGCAGCTGGCCGACCGGCTGGTGCGCCAGACGTTCCTGGGCGCGGCCCGGATGTTGTCGGAGGATGATCGCGACGCCGCTGCGCTCAAGCGCGCCGTCATCAGCCCCAATGGCACTACACAGGCCGGTCTGACCGCGCTGGAGGATCCCTCCGCCTTGCCCGCGGTCGTTCCCGAAACCCTGCGCCGGGCGCATGCGCGCGCCCTGGAGCTGGCAGCGGAAGCATGACGGGGAGGGAGGTGGAATTATATTTCCGATGATAGTATACAATCTTGACAGAACAGATAATATTATGCGAGTCTTTTCAGAAGAATCTGTTGAAAGTGCACGCCGGGGCTAGCGAGGCTGCGGACCAAATGATGATGCCCAGGATCAGAGGGAAAAGTGGACACGGCTGATTACATCGTCGTTGGGGCAGGGGCCGCGGGCTGCGTTCTCGCTTCTCGGCTGACCGAGGACGCGGGCACCGAGGTGCTGCTTCTCGAGGCAGGCGGTTCGGATCGCGGTCTGCTGATCGCGATGCCTGCCGCCATTCCCTTCGTCTACCAGAACAAGGCGCTGAACTGGGGCGAGCAGGCCGGGCCCGAGCCCTGGCTGGACGGGCTGATGATCGACGAGAAGCGCGGCCGGGTGGTGGGTGGATCGACCTCGATCAATGCGATGATCTTCAACCGCGGCAACCCGCGCGACTTCGACGGCTGGCGCGACCAGGGCCTGCCGGGCTGGGGCTGGGGCGATGTCCTGCCTTATTTCCGCAAGATGGAAACCTTCGCCGAGGGCGCTAATGAGACGCGCGGCGGCGACGGGCCGCTGCAGATCAGCCGGGCACCGGCCCGGCATCCGCTGTTCGACGTCTACATGCGCTCGGGCGAACAGGCGGGCTATCCGCGCCCGGCCGATCACAATTCGGGCGAGCAGGAAGGCATGCATATCGCGCAGGTGCTGATCGGCAAGGGTCGCCGCTGCAGCGCCAGCGATGCCTATCTGAAGCCCGCGCAGAACCGGCGCAACCTGCACCTGCGCACCGGCGCCCATGTCGCGCGCATCCTGTTTCACGGCGACCGCGCCGTCGGTGTCGAGCTGACGAATGGCGAGACGCTGATGGCCGGCAAGGAGGTCATCGTTGCGGCCAGCACCGTGGGCGCGGCCAAGCTGCTGCTGCTGTCGGGCGTGGGTCCGGCGGACGAGCTGCGCCAGCTTGGACTGCCGGTGGTGCTGGATCAGCCCAATGTCGGGCGCAATCTGGAAAACCATCCCGGCGTGAACCTGCAATATGCGGCCCGGCGCGAGGACACGCTGGTCGCCGAACTGGGGCTGATCGGCCAGGCGCGGCTGGGGCTGGAATGGCTGCTGTTCCGGCGCGGGCTGGGGGCCTCGAACTTCTTCGAGGCGGGCGCCTTCCTCAAGACCCATGACGGGGCAGATTACGCCAATCTCCAGCTGGAATTCCTGCCATTGGCGCGGCGCGTGGTGAACGGCAAGGTCAAGGTCTTTCCCGGCTTCCAGTTGTGGATGGACCTGTCCCGTCCGACCTCGCGCGGCTATGTCCGGCTGCGCTCGGCCGATCCGCACGCCGCGCCCGAGATCGTCTTCAACCACATGCAGACCGAGGCGGACCGCAAGGATCTGATCCGCTCGGTCAGGCTGGCGCGCGATCTGTTCTCGCAACCCGCCTGGGAGGGAATCCGCGGCGAGGAGGTCAGTCCCGGCGCCTCGGCCCAAACCGATGCCGAGATCCTCGATTGGGCGAAGCGCGCCATCGGCACCAGCTATCATCCCTCGGGCACATGCCGCATGAGCGCATCGCCTGCGGACGGCGTGGTCGATGCCTGCGGGCTGGTTCACGGACTGTCCGGCCTGCGCATCGTCTGCACCGCGATCATGCCGCGGGTGACGACGGGCAATCTCAGCGCCCCCACCTACATGATCGCCGAGAAGCTCGCCGATGCGATTCGCGGCCGGGCCCCGTTTCAATCCCAAGGCCGCCCGGCGGCAAAGGAGCAGTGATGACAGTCGAAACCATCCCCATGCTGATCGGTGGCGAATGGGTCGAGGGCGCCACCGGCGCGACCATTCCTGTGATCAATCCGGCGACGGAAGAGGTCATCGCGAACCTGGCCCATGCGGCGCCTGCCGATCTGGACCGGGCGCTGGATGCCGCCGACCGCGCCTGGCGCTCGTGGAAGGATACCACTGCCGCCCATCGCGCCGAAGTCCTGGCCCGCGCCGCGCAACTGATCCGGGAGCGGCAGGACGAGATCGCCCGCATCCTGACCGCCGAGAACGGCAAGAGCCTGGCGGAAGCGGCGGGAGAGGTCGGCTTCTGCGCCGATGCGGTGCTATGGTATGCCGAAGAGGCCAAGCGCGCCTATGGCCGCGTGGTTCCGGCGCGGGCGACCGATGTGCGCCAGCTGGTGCTGCGCGAGCCGGTGGGTGTCGCGCTCGGCTTTGCGGCCTGGAACTTCCCCGGCGGCAATGTGGCGCTGAAGATGGCGGCGGCGCTGGCGGCCGGCTGCAGCATCATCGTCAAGCCCTCGGACGAAACCCCGGCCACGGCCATCGCCATCGGCCGCTGCTTCGTCGATGCGGGTGTGCCGGCGGGGGCGCTGAATATCGTGCATGGCGTGCCGTCCGAGGTCTCTGAACACCTGATCGCCTCGCCCATCCCCCGCAAGGTCTCGCTGACCGGCTCGACCCCGGTGGGCAAGCTGCTGCAGCGCATGGCGGCGGATACGATGAAACGCTGCACGATGGAGCTTGGCGGCCATGCCCCGGTCCTGGTCTTTGCCGATGCCGATCTCGACAATGCGGTCGAGCGGCTGGTGGCGGCGAAATTCCGCAATGCCGGGCAGGTCTGCACCTCGCCCACCCGCTTCTTCGTGCATCGCGACATCTTCGACCGCTTTGTTGACGCGTTTGTCGAGCGCAGCAGGCAGGTCGTCGTCGGCAATGGCGCCGAGGGGGCGCAGATGGGGCCGATGATCACCGAAAAGCGCCGCGAGGCGATCGCCTCGCTGGTGGCCGATGCAGTCGAACGCGGCGCGGAACTGCGTCTGGGTGGCGAGGCCCTCGAGGGGCCGGGGTATTTCTATGCGCCGACGGTGCTGGCCAATGTGCCCGATGACGCGCGGCTGATGCATGAGGAGCCGTTCGGCCCGGTGGCGGCCTTCGTGCCCTTCGACGATTTCGACGCCGTCATCGCGCGCGCGAATGCGCTGCCTTATGGGTTGGCCGCCTATGTGTTCTCGCAATCGCCCGGCACCATCGCGCGCGCCTCGGCGGCACTGGAGGCCGGGGCCGTGGGGATCAACCACACCTCGGTCCACGAGGCGGAAACGCCCTTCGGCGGCATCAAGGAATCCGGCTACGGCGCCGAAAGCGGCATGGAAGGCCTCGACGCCTATCTGCGCACCAAGATGGTTTCGGAAAAATTTCTCTAAGGACCGACAAGATGAAAACGGATGTGGCAATCATTGGTGGCGGCGCCATGGGCTCGGCAGTCGCCTATTACATCAGGACGATGGACCCGAGCGTTCGCGTCACGGTGATCGAACGCGACCCGACCTACGAGATCGCCTCGACGCCGCGTGCCTCGGGCGGGGTTCGGCGGCTGTTCTCTCTTCATGAAAATATAGAGTTGTCAAACTATTCCATTCCCTTCTTCGAGAATTTCTCGCAGACCATGGCGATCGATGGGCAACCCGCCGAGATCGGTTTCAAGAAGGGCGGCTATATCTTCATCGTCCCCCCGTCGGCGACCGATATGCTGAAGGAGAATTACGATACCGAGCAGAGCCTCGGCTGCAACGTGATCTGGCTGGAGCCGGACGAGATCAAGCACCGTTTCCCGTCCATGTATGTCGGCGACCTTGGCGCCGCCGTACTTTCGCCCGATGACGGATGGCTGGACCCGCATTCCGTGCTGATGGGCTTTCGCAAGAAGGCCCAATCGCTCGGCGCCGAGTTTCTGGCCGAGGAAGTGACGGGGCTGGAACGGCAGGGGGCGCAGGTCACCGCGATCACCTGCGCATCCGGCCTGCGGATCGAGGCCGGGCATGTCGTGAACGCCGCCGGTGCCTGGGCCAAGGAACCTTGTGCCATGCTGGGCTTCAGCGTGCCGATCGAGCCGCTGCGCCGCTTCGAGCATTATTTCGAATCCGAAGACCCCATCGAGCCGCTGCCTTATCTCAAGGATCCCGAACGGCTGGCCTTCCGCCCAGAGGGCAAGGGCTATTCCGGCGGCGTGCCGACCCTGCTGGAGCCGCGCGGCTACAATATGGAGCCCGATCACGACTATTTCGAGAACGTGGTCTGGCCGGCGCTCGCCCACCGTTTCCCGCAATTCGAGAAGACGAAATGCAAGGCGACGTTGCCGGGCCTGTATGACCAGAACGATTTCGACGGCAATGTCATCATCGGTCCCGGTGCCGACGGATTGGGCAACTTTCACATGCTGGCCGGGTTCTCCGGTCACGGGCTGATGCACGCTCCGGGCTGTGGCCGGGCGATGGCCGAACTGATCCTGAAGGGGCGATACGAGACCATCGACCTGTCCCGTCTGGGCTGGCAGCGACTGCTCGACAACAAGCCTCTGCCGGAACGCGGCATCATCTGATCGCACACTTGCGCGAATGCACATCCCGGATCGCCTTGGACCCATCCGGGATGTTGTTTATTTCGGCAGAACGCATCATATTTGGAGAAATATTATACGTTCATAGGTAGGAGCGATTGGATGTCAGGCAACAAGGCGACGCAGGTGACGGCAGAGCCCATTTACGACGCGCTCAAATCCGCGATCATGGCAGGGGATCTGCTGCCGGGAGAACCTTTGCGCCAGGATGAGATTGCCCGCAACCACGGAGTCAGCAAGATCCCGGTGCGCGAGGCGCTGCTGCGCCTGGAGGTCGATGGTTTCGTGACCTTTCGCAAGAACAAGGGGGCGACGGTGCGGGAATTGACGCCGCACGAAATCCTCAACCTGCTGGACATCCGTGTGGCGCTGGAATGCAAGGCGCTGGAACTCGCCATCCCGCACATGGTCCATTCGGATTTCGACAAGGCGGACAGGATCCTTGCCGAATATGGGGAAAGCACGGATATCTCGACCTGGAGCGATCTGAATGTCCGCTTTCATCAGGCGCTTTACGACCCCTGCGACAACCCGCTGCTGCTTCAGATGATCGACGATCTGCGCGCCCGTATCGGCCCCGTGACCCGCCTGCTGGTTACCGAGACCTCTGGTCTAGAAAGGCCGCATCAGGAACATCACCGGATTCTGGATGCCTGCAAGGCCGGCGAGGTCGAGAAAGCCGTCGATCTGATGCGCCAGCATATCGAGACGACGAAGAAGGAAACCGCCGCGCGATTGCGCCGCAGGTGAACTTCTGCCCGCTTTTCCGGCGCTATTCCGCGCCGTAATCCTCTCCGAAGAACTGGCGCATGAAGGCGGGGCCGTCTGTTGTGACGAAGTCGCGGAACTCGCGCGCGGCCGGGCCGAGCGTCTTGCGGCGCGGATAGACCACGAACCAGTCGCGCAGCTGCGGCATGCCGTCGACGCTCAAGACGCTCAGCTTGCCGGCCTGCCGCTCCAGCGCGATGGTGTGGGCGGAGAGGAAGGCCAGCCCCATGTTCGCCATCACCGCCTGCTTGATGTTGGCGTTGCTGTCCATCTCCTGCGCCGGCGGCAGCGGCAGGCCGGCCTCGCGGAAGAAATGCTCATGCACCATGCGGGTGCCCGAGCCGCTTTCGCGCACCAGGAAGCGGTGCATGACCAGATCGGCGCGGCGGATGCGGCGAAAGCGGGTCAGCGGATGCTCGGGATTGCTGATCAGCACGTAAGGGTGCTTGGCGAATTGGTGGGCCGTGACCTCGATCCGCCGCGGCGGGCGGCCCATCAGCGCCAGGTCGGCCCGGTCCTCCTGCAACTGGGCGATCACGCCGTCGCGGTTGGCGATGCTGATCTCGACCTGCGCCGCGGGGCGCTGGCGCAGGAATTGCTGCACCAGCTGCGGGCCGAAGTTCCGCGCCGTCGAGACCATCGCCACCCGCACCTGGTTGTCCAGCCGGCCCTGCATCTGCTCGACGACATGCACCGCCTCGCGCAGGGTCTCGGCCAGCCGCTCGGCATAGGGAACCAGGGCGGTGGCGGTCTGGGTCGGCTGCACCGAGCGGCCGTCCTTGACGAACAGCGTGGCGCCAAGCGCCTCGGCCAGCCGGCTCATCTGCATCGAGACCGCGGGAGGCGACAGCGACAGCTTTTCGGCCGCGCGGTTGAAGCTGCGGCTTTCGACGGCGGCCAGGAAGATCTGCATCTGCCGCAAGGTGATCTTTTCGCCGGCCTCGTCCAATCCGCATCCCCGTATTGCCCCGGTTGAACTGGTGGCGCGTCAGCCGGGCGCGGTCAAGTCCGGCTTGCGGGTAAAGAAGTCGTTGCCCTTGTCGTCGGTGACGACGAAGGCGGGGAAATCCTCGACCCGGATGCGCCAGACCGCCTCCATGCCGAACTCGGCAAAATCGAGCACCTCCACGCTTTTGATCACGTCGCGGCCCAGCACCGCCGCGGCGCCGCCGACCGATCCCAGGTAGAAGCCGCCATGCCGCTTGCAGCTGGCCACCACCTCGGGGGCGCGGTTGCCCTTGGCGATCATCACCCTTGACGCGCCCTGCGCCTGAAGCTCGGGCACATAGGGGTCCATGCGCGCCGCCGTGGTCGGCCCGAAGGAACCCGAGGCATGGCCCTGCGGCGTCCGGGCCGGGCCGGCGTAATAGACCGGATGGTCGCGCAGATAGCCGGGCAATGGCTTGCCCTCGCGCATCAATCGCGCCAGTTCGGCATGGACCAGGTCGCGGGCCACGATCATCGTGCCCGACATCAGCACCGGCGTGCCGACCGTGAGCTGCGACAGCGCCGCGCAGATCGCATCCATCGGCTGGTCAAGGTCGATGCGCGCGGGCGCCGCCCCGCCCGTGCCGCCCTCGGGCAGGAAGCGGGCCGGGTCGCGCTCCAGCGCCTCCAGCCAGAGCCCGTCGCGGTCGATGCGGCCGCGGATCTGCCGGTCGGCCGAGCAGCTGACCCCCATGCCGACCGGCAGGCTGCCGCCATGGCGGGGCAGGCGGATCACCCGCACGTCATGGCAGAAATACTTGCCGCCGAATTGTGCGCCCAGCCCCATGGCGCGGGTCAGGCCGAGGATCTGGCCCTCCAGTTCCAGGTCGCGGAAGGCGCGGCCGTCCGGGCTGCCGGTCGTCGGCAGGCCGTCGAGTTCGCGCGCCGAGGCCAGCTTGACGGTCTTGAGGCATTGCTCGGCCGACAGCCCGCCGATGACGATGGCCAGGTGATAGGGCGGGCAGGCCGTGGTCCCCAGTGTGCGGATCCTTTCGTCGAAAAAGGCCAGCAGCCGCTCGGGCTCCAGCAGGCGGCGGGTCTGCTGGAACAGGAAGGTCTTGTTGGCCGAGCCGCCGCCCTTGGCCATGAACAGCAGTTCCAGCGCGTCCCCGCCCACGGCCTCGATGTCGATCTGCGCGGGCAGGTTGGTGCCGGTGTTCTTCTCCTCATACATGGTCAGCGGCGCCATCTGCGAAAACCGCAGGTTGCGGCTGGCCCAGGTGTCGCGGATGCCGTCGCTGAGCGCCTGGCGCAAGTCGCCCCGGACCAGCAGGTTCTGACCCTTCTTGCCGGTGACGATGGCGGTGCCGGTGTCCTGGCAGCTGGGAAATTCCCGCCCGGCCGCGATCACCGCGTTCTTGATCAGCTCCAGCGCCACGTAGCGGTCGTTCTGCGACGCCTCGGGATCGTCGAGGATGGCGCGCAACTGCGCCAGGTGGCCGGGGCGCAGCAGGTGCGAGACGTCGCCGAAGGCGGCGACGGTCAGCCGGCGGATCGCCTCGGCCGAGACGCGCAGGAAGCACTCGTCGCCGACCCGCATCTCCGTCAGCCCGTCGGTGCCGAGGTGGCGGAAGGGTGTCTCGGCAAGCTGGACCATCCGGGTCATGCCGTCTCTCCGATCCGGGCGAATTCGGCGCGGATGGCGGCGCTGTGCTCGCCCAAGCCCGGGACGCGGCCCAGATGCGGGGTCTCGGGCTCGAAGCTGTGGCGGACGGGCGGGGCGACCAGATGCGCCTCGGCCCCGTCCTCCAGCGTGACCGGGGCGCGGCGCAGTTGCGGATGCTGGGCGAAGCGCTCCACCGAATTGACCGCGCCATAGGCGATGGCGGCTTCGCGCAGCAGGGATTCCAGCTCGGCCCGGCTGCGGGCGGCGAAGAATCCGGCGACGATGGCGTCCAGCGCGGCGCGGTTCGCGACCCGCCGCGCGGCGTCGCAGAAACGCGGGTCGCGGGCCAGCTCGGGCCGGCCGAAGACGCCCTCGCAGAGGCTGGCCCATTCCCGCTCGTTCTGGACCGAGATCGCCAGCACCTCGCCATCGGCGGTGCGAAAGCCGCCATAGGGCGCGATCGAGGGATGGTGCAGCCCGGCCGGCTGCGGCGCCTTGCCGGCATAGACCGCATGCATCAGCGGCACGGTCATCCAGTCGGCGGCGGTGTCGAAGAGCGACAGCTTCACCGCGCTGCCCTCGCCGGTGATGCTGCGGGCGTAAAGCGCCTTCTGGATGCCGATGACCGCGTTCATGCCGGCGCCGATGTCGCAGACCGAAACGCCGATGCGGCCGGGATGGCCCGGCGCGCCGTTGACCGCCACCAGCCCGCTTTCGCATTGCACCAGGAAGTCATAGGCCTTCATGTCGCGGTATGCGCCGTCCTCGCCATAGCCGCTGATGTCGCAGGTGATCAGCCGCGGATTGCGCCGGCGCAGCGCCTCGGTGCCGAAGCCGGCGCGGGCGACGGCGCCGGGGGCGAGGTTCTGGATGAACACGTCGGCGCGATCGAGGATGTCGTGCAGCAGCGCCGCGTCCCGCGTGTCCTTGATGTCCAGGCACAGGCTTTCCTTGCCGTGGTTGGCCCAGGCGAAATAAGAGGCCGTGCCCTTGACCGCGCTGTCGTATTGGCGGGCGAAATCGCCGGTCTCGCGCTCGATCTTGATGACCCGCGCGCCGCCCCGGGCGAAATGGCACGAGGCCAGCGGTGCCGCCACCGCCTGTTCCAGCGAGACGACCAGCAGGCCGGCATAGGGTTGCAGAGGTGTGGCCGTCATCAGCTTGCGCGCCTCGTTTCCAGCACCGCGAGGACGCGGTTCATCTCGTTGGCGACGATGGTCATGCCTTCGTCGAAGCCCATGCCGGGCTTGACCAGCACCCGGTCGGGCCGGGTGGCGAGCGCGGCATGCAGGCAGGCGCGGGCCGAGATGTCGGTCTCGTTGCAGGTGCCGCCCTGATAGGCTTCGACGCCGCGGGCCTTGCAATAAAGCACCGCATCGATGGTGTTGTGGATGCCGCCCAGGTCGGGGGTCTTGATCTGCACCATGTCGCAGCAGCCGGAATCGACGAAATCGACCACGTCCTGATAGGTGTTGCACCATTCGTCGGCGACGATCCTGACATTGCTTCGCCGCGCCGCCAGCGCCTTGCGGATCGCGGCCAGCAGCGCGATCTGCCCCGGCTTCGAGCCCGCATCCGCCGGCCCCTCGATGTAAAGCCGGAAGGGTGCGGCGCGCTTTTCCAGCGAGGCCAGATAGTCCGCGATGCGTTCGGCGTCGTTCTGGAAGATCAGCCCGACGGTGCCATAGACATCGATATGCAGCACCGGGTTGTAGGAGGCGTCAGAGCGCAGGCTGCGGATGCGCTGCGACAGCCAGCCGACATATTCGGCAAGCTTGGCGCCGGTCTCGCCCAGTTTCTTCGGCACGTTGTTGATCAGCCCGTGCGGCAGCGCATCGACCCGCTTCAGGATCATCTTGTCCACCGCCGCATAGCGGTCGTCGCCGCTTTGCCCGAACAGCGACAGCGGCGCCGCCACCACCGGCAGATCCCATTCGTCGCAGATGACCTGGAACTTCATCCGTCCCGTGGCCCTGGCGGTCGCGTCCAGCAGCGCCTGCGACAGGCCGTAGCGGATCGCGGTATGCAGCGGCCGGCCCTCGACCTCGAGCGCATCGAAGAAGGCGGCATTGTCGCGAAAGCTGCCGACCGCGCGCCCTTCCAGCAGCGGCGCCAGATGCCGGCGCAGCAGCGGGATGAAGCGGGCGGCGGTGAACAGCGGATCGCGTCCGCCGGCGCCGGAATATTGCACGGCGGCGCAATCGCCCTCGGCGATCTGGCCGTTCTCCAGCTCCAGCAGGATCGAGATGCTTTCGCCGCGCTGGCGGATGCCGTCGAAGCCGCCGGTCAGCGGCGCGCCGCTATAGACGAACCCGTCCATAGGCGCGCCGGCCTTGATGGCCGCCTGGTCGTCGAAATAGAACGAGGCGAAGCCCGGCGCGAAATGGACTTTCCTGATGTGCATGTGATGTCTCTCGGCTTGTCTGGAGTGTCAGGCGGCGGGGCGGCCGACCAGCTTGCTGGCAGAGATGGCGCGGACATCGTCCACCACCATGTTGAACGAGGCCTCGCGGCCCTCGGCGCGGGCGCGTTCGGCGATCTTGTCGCGGTGCCAGGCCAGCACGTCGCGGGGCAGGGGCACGTTGCCCGCGTCATAGATGCGGATGGCGCCATGATTGTCGCGCACCGGCGTCAGCTTGCCCAGATTGGCGGCGGCGGGCGCGAAGGGGATGTCCATGACGCCCACGCGGAAGGCCTCGACCGCGCCGCGGGCGATGTCGCCGCGGCCCAGCTTCAGGATCTGGCGCATGACGGCATGGACCTCGGCCTCGATGATCTCGACCTCGGCATTGATCTCGGGGCCGTCGACGCGGTTCTGGTCGGCGATCATGTTGACCATCTGCCGCGTCGCCTTCAGCCCGGCCTGGTTGGCCTCCATGGTCGGCACGCCGCTGGCTTCGTGCGGGGTCTTGACGATGATCTTGGTGGCGCGGGCCTGCTTGGCGACCAGCGCCCCCAGGCAGATCACCGCCGTCGCCTGCGCCTCGTCCTCGGGGAAACCGCCCATCCATTGGTGGAAGACGGTGGTCAGCTGGTAATCGCCATAGCCCGCGTTCAGGAAATAGTGATGCGCCAGCTTGCGCAGGGAGCGCAGCGCGGCGACGTCCTGCACCAGGTTGCCGGCCTGGCCGTATCCCAGCGTCAGGCACCTGACCCCCTGTTCCAGCGCCAGCAGCCCTTCGAGGATCGCCACCACATGCGAGACGAAGGGCGGCACCAAGGTGCCGGTCAGCGGGCCGAAGGGCTCGCGGTTGATGCGGATGCCGGCCTCTTCGTAGCGGCCGACCAGCCGGTCGCAATATTGCCAATGCCGGATCGAGCGTTCCAGCGGCACGCGCTTGGCATAGGGGATGTTGTAGGAGATCCCGCCGCCCTCATAGCTGGAAAACCCGGCGCAAAGCGTGATCTCGGCCAGCAGCCGGGCATCGGGCGTGCCGTGCCGGACCTGCACCGGTTTCTCCACCGCCTCGACCAGCCGCCGGCAGCCGTCGACGCCATGGTTGACCGCCGGAAAGCCGTTCAGCAGCGAGGTGCCCGCCGCGCGCGAGCGGTCGATGCCCTCCTGCGCCTCGGCATAGCGGTTGTGGCGGGTATAGGCGTCGATGGTCGTCGGCAGCACGTCGCAATAGGGGGCAAGCCCGTTCAGCAGCGCGATATGCTCGCGCAGCAGGGCCACCCCGGCGCGGGGTTGCAGCAGGGTGCGGTTCTCGGCATCGGCGCGGCTGAGCGCCAGCGGGAAACGCTTGGCTTCGGGCAGGGCCTCCTGCAGGCGCAGGCCGGCGTCGAAATCGACATCGGGGCCGGTGGACCAGGTCTGCAGCACCTCGCGGCGCTCGGCGTCGAATGTGGCGTCGTCCAGGCGGGTATTGGTGATCTCGGTCATGGGTTCGGAAATGCTGGATCAGGCCGACAGGCGTTCGGTGATGCCGAAGGCGGCGGAGTTGTGGCCATAGGCCAGCGGGCGGCGGCTCTGGATGTCGGTCTTGAGCAGCTCGACCACATCCTCGAGCCGCACGGTCGGCGGAAACACCCGGTCGAAGCCCATCTCGAGGAAACGCTGCTCGACCTCGGCGAAGGCGCGCTTGCCGATCACCAGGTTGCCGCCGACATAAAGCAGGATCTCGCCCAGCCCGCGCTCCTCGCAGCGATCGCGCAAGCCCTGGCAGTCGATCTCGCCATGGCCATAGATCGACGAGACGAGGATGGCATCGGCCCTTTCCTCGATGGCAGCCTGGATGAACTCGTCCTGGCTGACCATGACGCCCAGGTTCACCACCTCGATACCGTTCCGGCTCAGCACGGCGGTGATGATCTTGTTGCCGACCGCATGGCAATCGGCGCCGATGACCCCCAGGATGACCCGGTATTCCGAGACCGCCTCCAGCATGGTTCCTCCCCTTCGCAATGAACCTGCGCCGAGGGGTAGGGGAATCACCCCCGTTGGGTCAAGTTTTGTGAATGAACATTATTGACAGGTAATAAATATTTATCTTTTTCGTGCCGGCCGCTTATGCAGGCCTGCATCGCAGGCATGGGACCGATCCGTGAAATGCTGGCCATTTCCATCCACCGACATGATGTTGCCGGTGATCGCCGGGCTGGCAGGCGGCCTCGGGCAGCTGTTCGAGCTTTTCGGCCAGCATGCTCGACATCGGCGCCGGCATCGATCAACAGCCTGACGGTGCGCGCAGCACGAAGCCCTATCACTGCACTCTGTCACAGAACCCTGTCGGCTATCCAGATGACTTGCCTTATGATGGCAAGGACCGCTACCATCCTTGCCAGCCACAGATCTGTTGTTGCTCGCTTCTTGCCCATGATGTGCTCCTGCTTCGCTGCAGGGCCATCATGGGATGCGATTCGGCGTTGATATATGTTGGCCTTCCACAGGCCCAGAACGAAGAAGCCCCGCCGGAGCGGGGCGGTGTCGTTACCGCATGTTCAACTGCGTTCCTAGAAGGCCCCCAGAATCGTTGCAATCCATAGTGCCAATCACTATGTTGATGGCAAGGATTGGGCTTTTCCCGGTCGACTAGGGGGCTCCGGCATGTCTGGGGCCTCCTCGTTCATGGGAATGTCTTCCGATTCCTGATTTTCGGGGCGATGATATCGAAAGCCCTGTTGGCTTGCTGAGGGCGCAGCACATTTATCGCTATAGGTCTGGCCGTCAGGTCTGCGAGTTGCAAGCCAACTGAGTTCTCTGATTTCTTTGAGAAAATTGGTTGAAAATCAACATCTCCAAAGTTTCGATTGACCCAACCCCAGTCTCGTTCTCCGGCGACAACCCTGCGGAACTCCGTAAGCGCCGTCTCCGTCCCATTGGGATTTGGGGTGCGCTTGGGAGCGCGAGTTGGGTGCGTTGGGGGGCGTGACCTGCCCCGGGATTTTTCCTCCAGATGCGATTAGAGTCCGGCCCAACTTGAGGACGGACAATGAAGCGAACGAGATTCACGGACGAACAGATCATCGGCATCCTGGCAGAGCATGAG
>Ga0182741_1003582_pt1 | contig 16354 bp, 17 predicted proteins | sample eDN5th37CBELigOP_FD_128874 | JGI IMG/M metagenome (GOLD analysis project Ga0182741, IMG submission 128874) | Enriched Organic Plus compost microbial communities from Emeryville, California, USA - eDNA 5th pass 37_C BE-Lig OP (version 2) (version 2) ...
AGTCGCGCACATCGACGTTGTTCTGCCAGCGCCCGGGTGCGAAGCCTGCCCATTCGCCGACCGAGGCCATGGCCTCGGGCGAGGGGGAGGCTGCCTCGGCCCGATGGTCTTTCATCTCCTGCTTTCCAGGCTCGCGCCTGGGCTCATGCGCAGACTTTCGGGCAGCGATGGCTTCATCGGGCATGATGGCTTCCTCCCGCGGCGAGCGTGATCATCACGCGCCGCATCTTCGCTCGCATTGGCGCGGTCACTCGGCGCCTCAGCAGAGCACCAGGTTCTGGGCGAGGCCCGCCTCGCTCGTTTCCTTGTATTTCGGGTTCATGTCCTTCGCCGTGTCGGCGAGGGTCTTGATCGTGGTGTCGAGATCCACCCGATGCCGGCTTGCGATCTCGTTGGTGGCGATCATGGCCGCCACCCAGGCCTTCACCGCCCCGAAGGCGCAGCGCTCGATGCAGGGGACCTGCACATAGCCCGCAACGGGATCGCAGGTCATGCCCAGGTGATGCTCCAGGGCCGACTCGGCCGCGTTCTCGATCACGCGCGGCGGGCTGTCCAGAACCTGCGTGATCAGGGCCGCCGCCATCGCGGAGGCAACGCCGATCTCGGCTTGGCAACCGCCCTCCGCGGCCGCGAGGGTCGCGTTGTGCTTGCACAGGTAGCCGACCGCCGCGCCGGCGAGCAGGCCTTCGCGGATCTTCTCCATCGACACCGCGCGATTGCTCTGAGTCAGGGCGTAAACGACGGCCGGCATGACGCCCGCCGAGCCGCCGGTCGGCGCGGTGATGACCAGGTGACCCCGGGCATTCTCCTCCGAAGCCGCCAGGGCGAAGGCGGAGACGAGCCCGATGGCGCGGTCGCTCATGTAGGTATCGTCGTTGGCGCGCTCAAAGACGGTGGCCGCCTTGGAATGGAGCTTGATCGGCCCAGGCAGCACGTCGTCCCTGTAGGACAGGCCGGTCTTCACCGTGGCGATCATGGCGTTGGCGATCTTGTCCAGGAAGGCGTTGATCTGCTCCTCGTTCCTTCCGGACACGGCGATCTCGTTCGCCATCACGACGTCGGCGATCGAAAGATCGTTGGCCTCCGCGTGCTGGCGCAGCTCCTTCATCGTCGCATAGGGATATTTCGGCGCTCCTTTCTTTGGAGGCTCGTAGCCCTTCCATTCGATGAATCCGCCACCGACGGAATAGTACTCCTGCTCGTAAAGCACCTTGTCGCCGGCCATGAGCCGGGCCGTCATCGTGTTCGGATGCGGAAAGTCGCCCTTCGGCGCGTCGTAGACGATGTCCGCGAGGGACAGGTTGAACGTCTTGCCGCCGAGCTGAACCGGATAGGTCTGATCGGGCTTGGCGATCATCTCGTCGAGGAAGCGCGGGTCCACGGTCGCCGGCTCCTTGCCGACGAGGCCGGCGAGGGCGGCGCGTTCCGTGCCATGGCCTTTGCCCGTCGCGCTGAGGCTGCCGAAGAGGTGGACCTTCAGGCCGGTGGCCTGCGCCAGCTGGTCCGCGGGCAGCTTCGCACAGCGCTGGTAGAAATCGTAGGTGATGCGCATCGGCCCGATCGTGTGCGAGCTCGAGGGACCGGGGCCGACCTTGTAGAACTCGTCCGCCACCGTCATGACCGGCCCTTTGGATGCCTTGACGACATCGAGGTCGGGGGAGAGGGTGCCGCTCATTCTGAGGCCGGATGCATCCTTCGCGGCCTCCTTCGCCTGCTGGGCCGCCGCCTCCGTTTCTGCCTGTTGCGCGCGGGCCTCGGGAGTCCATGTGGCTCCGGTCATCACGGCTGCGGCGCCGATGGCGGCGTTGCGCATGAGGAAGGCCCGGCGGTTGACGCCCGACGGAAGGCTCATCGGTTCGGGCAAAGCCGGAAACAGCTCGTCGTCCTTGCCAGGGCGGGTCATGTGCGCGTCCTCCTGCTCAGGATCCGGAAAGCGCGTCATGACTGCAGTCATTGCGCCCTTGTTCATGTTCTTGCCGGCAGAATTTCGTCATCTTAGGTCGACCGGAAGGACGCGCTTGATCGAAAGAGACAATCCCTTGACAGTTTTGGCCGCAAAGGCGCGCCGCCCAGATCAATCCGCGTTGACCGGGTGAGGCATCCCGAAAAGGCCGAAAAGGCGTGCAAAGGCCCAAACTGTCAGGAGATTGTCCCCACCGGTCAAGCACGAGGCTCCGGGCTGCCTATCGTGATCTGCGAGGCTGTCGAGCGCGCGCAGGTGTGGGAGGTTCGTCGCCGATGTGGAGACGCCAAGGCGATGGCGCCCGGCACGTGCTAATATGCCATTCCCGGTTGCCAGCAGGTCGTGAGCGCCTATGGTCAGATTGTCTGCCGCTGTCCGCAACCAACCCTGATCGGAGTGGGCCGTGAACGCGAGACCTCCCCAGGCTTCGATTGCCGCGATATGGGGGCTGCTGGTCCTGGTTCAGGCCGCCGTGGGGCCGGCCAGGGCGCAGTCCGATGCGGTTCAGCCCGCTCCGCCGCAGGTTCAGGAACTCATGAAGCTTCTGGACGATCCCGCCACCCGGACATGGATCGATCAGCAGCGGCGGCCGGCCTCGTCACCCGAAGAGGCGGCGCCCGTGGTACCGCCCGCCATGAATGCCGAGGTGCTGGCAACGCGGGTCGAGGCGCTGCGGGCGCACCTTGCCGCCCTGGCGGCGGCTCTGCCCCGTCTGCCCGGCGAGTTCAGGCGGGGCGCCGATCTGCTGTCACAGGAGCTGCGGAGCCGGTCCGCCCTGGGCATTGTCCTGCTCGTGTTTGGATTCCTCTGCCTCGGCGCAGGAGCCGAATGGATCTTCAGAAAGGCCACGGCGGTGGCGCGGAAGCGGAGCACCTCGCTGCCAGCGGAAACCGTGGGAGAGCGGCTGTGGGCCACCGGCCGACGCCTCGCGTTCGGGCTGGCCCATGTGGCAATCTTCGGCATCGGGAGCATCGGCGCATTCCTCGTCCTGGAATGGCCGCCCCTGCTGCGGCGGATCGTGCTCGCCTATCTGATGGCCGCGCTCCTGCTGCGGCTTGCCTTTCTGGCCAGCCGCATCCTGCTCTCCCCCCGATCCGCGCCGCTCCGCGTCGTTCCTCTGCCCAACGCATCCGCCGTCTTCTGGCATCGCCGCATCGTGCTGTTCGTCGGCTGGTTCGCATTCGGCTGGGCGACCGTCGAGCTCGCGCGCACCCTCGCGGTCTCGCCCGATGGCCGCAAGGTCGTCGCCTACGCCCTGGGAAGCGGCCTGCTGGCCCTGGCGGTCGAGGCCGTCTGGCGATGGCCGGCCCGTCCTGCGGCTGGCCCGGAAGCGTCGGGCGTTCCGGCCCGGCGCCATGCCCTGGGGACGTGGCTGCTGTCGCTCTACCTCGTCCTGCTGTGGGGGCTGTGGGTCGCGGGCCTGATGGGCCTCTTCTGGCTTCTGGTCGTGGCCGTCCTCCTGCCGCAGGCGGTGGTGCTCACCGAGCAATCCGCCCATCACCTGCTGCGGCCTCACCGGGATGATCAGGCCGCGACAGGCCACGAACTCACCGCCGTCTATCTGGATCGGGGCATCCGGGCGCTCCTGATCGTCGGTGCCGCCCTGTTCCTCGCCTGGGTCTGGGGGATCGACCTTGGTGAGATGACGAGCCGCGACACGGTCCTCACGCGGCTCGTCCGGGGTGTGCTCAGCAGCGTCGTCATCCTGCTGGTGGCGGATCTCCTCTGGCAGGTGGTGAAGACCCAGATCGACCGGCGTCTGACGACCCTGCAGGCAGAGGCCGGCCCGGGGAGCGAGGAGGCCCTGCGTCACGCGCGGATCCGGACCCTCCTGCCGATGCTGCGGACCGCCGCGTTCATCGTCCTGGCCGCCGTGGCGGTGCTCATGGCGCTTTCGTCGCTCGGGGTGGAGATTGGTCCGCTCATCGCAGGTGCAGGCATCTTCGGCGTCGCCATCGGCTTCGGCTCGCAGACGCTGGTCAAGGATGTGATCAGCGGGATCTTCTACCTGCTCGACGACGCGTTTCGCGTTGGCGAGTACATCCAGAGCGGCAGCTATAAAGGCACCGTGGAATCGCTTGGCTTCCGCTCCGTCAAGCTGCGGCACCATCGCGGTCCGATCTTCACCGTGCCGTACGGGCAGCTCGGAGCGGTGGAGAACATGAGCCGCGATTGGGTCATCGACAAGATGACCATCAACGTCACCTACGACACTGACCTCGACCGGGCCAAGCGAGTCATCAAGCAGGTCGGCAAGGAGCTGGCAGCGGATCCGGAATTTGCTCCCAACATCATCGAGCCGCTCAAAATGCAGGGCGTGGAGCAGTTCGGGGAATTCGCCATCCAGCTGCGCATGAAGATGATGACCCGCCCTGGCGAGCAGTTCGTGATTCGGCGCCGGGCCTACGCCATGCTCAAGACAGCCTTCGACGAGAGCGGGATCAGGTTCGCGTTTCCCACCGTGCAGGTGGCCGGCCGCGACGAAGCCGAGCCCGCGGCCGCCCGGCAGGCTCTCAAACTCGTCAGGGGAGCCCCGCCCGAGGAGGGCGGCTAGCCGCCTATCACGCTTGGTTTCCCGAACTGTCAGGAGAAAGTCCCAAGCGGTCAAGCAGGCGGCTGCGGGAGCGGCCATGATGGGGGTGCTTCGGCAGCGGCAACGCTGTCTGAAAGGCTGTCGGAAAGTGGGGAAGGAACCATGGAAACGCCATCCACCCGCCGGGCTGAGGAGCCGCCGTCGAGCCATGGCGGCCAGCCACTCATCGCTGATCTGCGCCGGGTGCTTCGAACCGAACTGCTCAGGGATACCTGCTCTGCCGCTACCGTCGCCCGCCTCTTCGCGATGCACCGCCGCACGATGAGCCGGCACCTGCGCACCGAAGGCCTTCCATTCCGGCAGGTGGCGAACGAGGTTCGCTTCGAGATCGCATGCGAGCTTCTGGAAAACACCGACATGGCCCTGGGCCAGATCGCGGCGGTCCTGCGGTACTCCGAGCCGAGCGCTTTCACCCGTGCCTTCCGGCGCTGGTCCGGGCAGTCCCCGTCGGCCTGGCGCGCCAGCCATCCCCATGCCCGGAAGGCGCGGCTGCTGCGCAGGCCGCACCGCTCCCTCAGGCCGGCCTGAGGCGAGCCTCTGCCGATGCGGAGGACGATGGCCCAGGATGCGGAGCCATTGGGGGCCGTTGCGCGCGTTGCTCAGGAACAGATGTCCGCGCTCCCCGGTTCGGAGCAGGACGGTCACGGGCCGGACGCTTTGCGGCACAGCAGTCCCAAACTGTTAAAACGATGGCTCATCCGATCAAGCAGCAGGGTTCGGGAGGGACATACTTGCTGTCGGAAGCGACGAGACGGGCAGTCGCGGACAGAGGCTCGATCCCGCGCGCCGTCAGGCAATCTGGCGATCCATCTCTGAAGTCCATCGGGAGCACAGCGGGAGGCCATCATGACGGCTGCGGTTCCGGCGCAAGATGCGTCACGGCACGGCCAACAGCGACACGACAAATACGACCGGCTGATCGGCACGGCCCAGTCGCTTCCCCGATTGAAGGTCGCCGTGGCTCATCCATGCGATGCGGCCTCCCTTGGGGCTGTGTTCGAGGCTGCTGAACTCGGCCTGATCGAGCCGGTCCTCGTGGGGCCTCCCGACAAGATCCGCGCGGCTGCCGCCACCCTCGACATGGACCTGTCCAAATTCCGTATCGCCGAAGCGCCGCACAGCCATGCGGCGGCCGACAAGGCGGTCGAACTCGTCAGAACCGGCGAGGCCGAGGCGATCATGAAAGGCAGCCTGCACACGGATGAGCTCATGGGCGCGGTGGTCCGCCGTGAGGGCGGCCTGCGCACGGCACGCAGGATCAGCCACTGCTTCGTCATGGACGTGCCCGGTCACGAGACGCCGCTCATCATCACCGACGCGGCGGTGAACATCGCACCGACCCTGGAGGACAAGCTTCACATCGTCCAGAACGCCATCGATCTCGCCCGGGCGATGCGGGTCGATCAGGTCCGGGTTGCGATCCTCTCGGCGATGGAGACCGTCAACCCGAAGGTGCCCTCGACCATCGAAGCCGCGGCCTTGTGCAAGATGGCCGACCGCGGCCAGATCACGGGCGGCATCGTGGATGGGCCGTTGGCTCTCGATAACGCCATCGATCTCGGCGCGGCGAAGATCAAGAAGATCGAGTCTCCCGTTGCCGGACAGGCGAATGTGCTCGTCGTCCCGGATCTGGAAGCCGGCAACATGCTGGCCAAGAGCCTGACCTTCCTGGCCGATGCGGACGCCGCCGGCATCGTGCTGGGCGCTCGGGTGCCGGTCATCCTGACGAGCCGGGCCGACTCGACGATCACCCGGCTGGCCTCCTGCGCCGTGGCCTCGCTCGTGGCCGACGCACAGCGCAGGCGGCTCGCCGTCCCCGAGGTCTGAGCCATGATCCCCGTCCTCATCATCGTCAACGCCGGCTCGTCGAGCCTCAAGTTCCAGGTCTACGACCTGCTCGACGGCGCAGAGCCGCGGCTCGTCTGGAAGGGGCTCTACGAAGGCCTGGGGGCAGCCGCGCATTTCGTCGTCAAGGACGCCCTCGGAGTGGTGCTCGATGACAGGACATGGGGGGCGGATGACCAGACCGGGCACGAGGAGGCACTGATGCACCTCGTCGCGTGGTTGAGCCAGTTCCGGGAGGAACGCAAGCCCGTGGCCATCGGACATCGGGTCGTCCATGGGGGCGAGGCCTTCCCCGGTCCTGTGCTGGTCGATGAAACCGTCCTGCAGGCGCTGGAAACCCTGGTGCCGCTCGCGCCGCTGCATCAGCCCCACAATCTCGAACCGATCCGGATCGTGCGCCGCCGTCTTCCGGGGATGCCGCAGATCGCCTGCTTCGATACCGCCTTCCACCAGACCCAGCCAGATATCGCGACCCTCTTCGCCCTGCCGCGCAACATGCGAGAGCGTGGCGTACGCCGCTACGGTTTCCACGGATTGTCGTATGATTACATCGCGTCCGTGCTCAGCGATTACGACCCGGGCCTGGCATCCGGACGGGTCATCGTCGCGCATCTCGGCAACGGTGCGAGCCTGTGTGCCCTCGACCATGGCACGAGTATCGCCACGACAATGGGCTTTTCGGCCCTTGACGGTCTTCCGATGGGAACGCGCTGCGGCGCCGTCGATGCCGGGGTCATCTTCTACATGATCCGGGAGATGAGGCTCACCCCGGACGAAGCCGAGAGCGTGCTCTACAGGAAGTCGGGGTTGCTCGGGGTCTCCGGCACCTCGAACGACATGCGGGAGCTGCGGGCGAAGGCTGCGACGGATGTGGACGCCAGGCGCGCCATCGACTTGTTCGTGTATCGCATCATCCGCGAAATCGGCTCGCTCGTCGCCGCGCTGGGCGGGCTCGACGGGCTCGTCTTCACGGCCGGTATCGGCGAGAACGACGTGGCGACGCGCGCGGAGGTGATCGCCGGTCTCGCCTGGGCCGGGCTCACCCTCGATGACGCCGCCAACCGCGCCGGCCGGCAGCGCATCTCGTCCGGGGCCGGGCCCTCTGCCTGGGTCATCCCCACCAACGAGGAAATCGTGATCGCTCGGCAGACGCGCACCGTGCTCGGCGCCATGCCGGCCAAGCTCGCATCTTGAACAGGGAGGTTGTCGTCATGGAATCGCTCAAGACCAAGCCGACCGAGAAGGTCCAGCAGAACCTCGCGGTCGAGACGTTCATGTCGGCTGCCGACCTGCGCAACTACATGACCGAGATGCAGATGGCGAAAGCCATGAAGTCGGTCGACGGCATGGATCGCGCCGAGAAGGCTCGCCAGGACCTGATCAAGCGCATGGCCGAGCCCATCGACCTGACGCCCGAGCGTTTGCAGGAGATCCTGCAGCCGCTGAAGTCGAAGCTGAAGGCCGCGGCGGAGCGCGGCGAGACCGAACTGATGGTGATGCGGTTTCCCAATGCGCTGTGCTCCGACCATGGCCGCGCGATCAACAATTCGGACCCGACCTGGCCCGACACCCTCACCGGACGTCCCCGCCAGGCCTACGAGCTGTGGCGCGACCAGCTCAGGACCGCAGGCTTCCGGCTGAGCGCCTTGATCATCGAGTGGCCGGGCGGATTGCCGGGGGATGTCGGCTTCTTCCTCAAGTGGGGCGAGGCCAAGCAATGAACTTCTTCGGAAGCCGGCTTTCCAGAGGACAAGAGCGATGCGAGACGCCGAATCCAGAGCAGAAGAACAGGACGACGGCGGGCAGGCGCGGCTGACGGAGCTCGCCCGTTCGCAGGCGAAGGTCATGCAGGTCTATCACGAACGCTGCACAAGAGCGTTCGAACGCTACTTCGACGCCGTGAAGGCCGCAGGCGAGGCGTTGAGGGAGGCGCCGCTCCGTTCGACGTCACCCCTCGATTTCTGGCGCGACGCCAGCGCCTATTGGCTCGACTTCACGCAGCGCTCGGTGCTGTTCTGGGACACGCTGCGCCAGCGCGGCAACAACTGGATCGAGCACGAGAAGGCAGGCAAGCCGCCGCTGCTGGACTTCGACTGGGAGATGATCGCGGACGCCCGCACGTTCGAACGGCCCGTGAATTATGCTCTCGTGCGCATCGTTCCGCCGGACGGAGTCAAGACGGATCGCGAACTCCGGCCCTTCGTCATCATCGACCCGCGGGCCGGGCATGGCCCGGGCATCGGAGGATTCAAGCAGGACTCGCAGGTCGGCGTCGCTCTCAAGGCGGGGCATCCGGTCTATTGCGTGATCTTCTTCCCGGAGCCGATGCCGGGACAGACACTGGCTGACGTCTCGCGCGCCGAGGCCGAATTCCTGCGCATGGTCGGCGAGCGTCACCCCAAGACCCGCAAGCCCGTCCTGTTCGGCAATTGCCAGGGGGGCTGGGCTTCGATGTTGATCGGCGCCGTCGAACCGGACCTTGTCGGCCCCATCGTCATCAATGGGGCGCCGATGTCGTATTGGGCCGGCAATGACGGCGAGAACCCGATGCGTTACGCAGGTGGGATGCTCGGCGGCACGTGGCCGGCGCTCCTGGCCAGCGATCTCGGGGCCGGCACGTTCGATGGCGCATATCTGGTCGAGAACTTCGAGTATCTCAATCCGGCCAACACCTATTTCGACAAGTACTACACGCTGTTCTCGAAGATCGACACGGAGCCGGAGCGTTTCCTGGAATTCGAGCGCTGGTGGGGCGGCTTCTTCCTGATGAACCGGCAGGAGATCAAGTGGATCGTCGAGAACCTGTTCGTCGGAAACAATCTTTCCGGCGGTGACGCTGAGTGGTCCGAAGGCCGCGCCTTCGACCTGCGGGCGATCAAGTCGCCCATCATCCTGTTCGCGTCGCTCGGCGACAACATCACGCCGCCGCAGCAGGCCTTCAACTGGATCGCCGATCTCTACCCCACCACCGAGGCCCTCAAGGCCAACGGGCAGGTGATCGTCGGGCTGATGCACGAGAGCGTCGGCCATCTCGGCATTTTCGTTTCGGGCGCAGTCGCCAAGCGCGAGTACACCCAGATCGTCGACCTGGTCGACTATATCGAGCATCTGCCTCCGGGCCTGTACGGCATGCAGGTCGAGGAGCACAAGGCGAACGGCAGCGTGCGCTACGACGTGGTGCTGACGGAGCGCCGGGTCGAGGACCTGCAGGTCCTGCAGAAATACAGCCGCAAGGACGAAATGCCGTTCGAGGCGGTCGAGAAGACATCCGAGGCGCTCGCCTCAGCCTACGAGACCTTCGTGCATCCGTTCGTGGCGCCGCTGGTCACCCCGGCCGCGGCGGGGCTCGCCCGGGCCTTCAATCCCCAGCGCACGCAGCGGTGGGCGGTGTCGGACCTCAATCCCTTCCTGTGGCCCCTCAAGGGCATGGCCGAGATGGCGAAGGCCAACCGGGCGACGCGCGACGACGACAGCCCGGCGGCAAGGATGGAGCGTTGGACCGCCGCCATGACCTCGGCCTCGTGGGATCTCTATCGCGACCTGCGTGACGCGGCGGTGGAAAACAGCTTCTTCCGCACCTACGGCCCGGCCGGCATCGGCTTGACCGCAGCGCAGAGCGAAAGCGTCGTCGAGGAACCGGCCGACCTGCGCGACACTCCTCCGGTCAAGGAGGCGCTGGCGCGCATCGGGGAGGGTGGACGGACCGAGGCCATGGTCCGTGCCGTGCTGCTCTTGATGAAGGCTGGAACGGGACGGCGGAGGCTCTCCACCATGAAGCGGGCCCGCGAGCTCATCAGCCAGGACCTCGGCCTGCTCGACATGACGACGGATGCCGCCCGCGGGCTCATCCGCGAGCAGTCCTTCATCGTCGACTTCGAGCCGGTGAGGGCGCTCGTGGCTCTCCCCAGGCTCCTGAGGAACCCCGTCGACCGGCGCAGCCTGCTCGACATGCTCGACAGCCTGAAGGCTCGGATCGAGGCCAATGACAAGCAGGTCTCTCTGATGGGCGAGATCCGGCGCCTCCTGTCGGAGGAGGATGCGGGAGACAGGACAGGCGGCACGGCGAAGGCCGATCCGATCACGGTGACGGTGTTGGAACGGAAGGAAAAGGGGCAAGCGGAAGGGGCTTCCGCAGATGTGCCAAAGCAGGGTTCCGCCCGTCCCGCACGTGACAGCCGACGCACGAGGGCAGGCTCATGAACGATCAACCCACGGAACTGGCCAAGGTCGCCATCCAGTCGAAGATCCTCCACGGCAAGCGGGCCCTCGTGATCGGCATCGCCAACGAGCATTCGATTGCCTATGGCTGTGCCCGGGTCTTTCGCGAACTCGGGGCAGACCTCGCGGTCACGTATCTCAACGAGAAGGCCAAGCCCTATGTCGAGCCCCTCGCCGAGGAACTCGGGGCCTCGATCGTCGCCCCCTGTGACGTGGCCCAAGCTGGCCAGCTCGAGGGGGTCTTCGAGCAGATCCGCGGGACCTGGGGCAGCCTCGACATCGCGCTTCATTCGATCGCGTTCGCGCCGAGGGAGGACCTGCAGGGGCGGCTCGTCGACAGCTCGGACGAAGGCTTCAAGGTGGCGATGGACATTTCATGCCACTCCTTCATTCGGATGGCCCGGCTCGCCGAGCCCCTGATGCCCGAGGGTGGCACGCTGCTGGCGATGAGCTACCATGGCGCCAACAAGGTGGTGCCGAACTACAACCTCATGGGCCCCGTGAAGGCGGCGCTCGAGAGCGCCGTCCGCTACCTGGCCTATGAGCTTGGCGACAAGCACATCCGGGTTCATGCGGTTTCGCCCGGTCCCCTGAAAACACGGGCCGCCTCCGGGCTGAAGGATTTCGACGTGCTTCTCACCGAGGCGATCGAGCGGTCACCCATGGGCGAGTTGGTCGACATCGACGATGTCGGCCTCACGGCGGCCTACCTGACGACGCCGTTCGCCCGGCGGCTCACCGGGACGACCACTTATGTCGATGGCGGGCTGAGCATCATGGCGTGAGGCCGGTCACAGGCGCGCAAGCGCGAACAGGAGGAGGTCCCCATGGCTTCCATTCTCCTAGCGTTGCACAGGCTCGGCGTTCTCGGGGTGCCGGCGCTTCTCGTGGCCGGAGCGGCCCTGGCCCAGGCGTCAAGCCAGCCCAAGACCCGCCAGCCCACGCTGCAATCCGTTCGGCAGCAGGAGGATGTACGGACGAACGCCAACATGAGCCAGTCCGCGGAGAACCGAAAGTTACGCGAGATGGATCGCAGGCTGAACCGGACTCTGCGCAGCGTCTGCGTCGGTTGCTGAGGCTGCAGTCCGGGAGGAAGAGGTGCATTCAGTGGATCCACGCGATGCGGTGAACAGCCGGGAATGGGCCGCCTCTCCCGAAGCCTCATACGTGGAGAAGGCGCTCGGGCTCGTGCTGCTTCTGGGGCTGACCGTCGGCTGCATCTACATCCTGACGCCGTTTCTCAAAGCCATCCTTCTCGCCGTCACATTATGCGTATCCACCTGGTCCCTGTTCCGGAAGGCGGAGAAAAGGCTGGGCCGGCACCCCACTGCTGCGGCCTTGCTCATGACCCTGGCGACCGCCGGTTTGCTCCTGCTCCCGCTTCTGGCGTTGGGGGCGAACCTGGCGGACGACGTCGCCCGGCTCACCGGCGCCGTCCGCACCGCCATCGACCAGGGACTGCCGCCCCCTGGCTGGCTCGGACGCGTGCCCGTGATCGGCCACGAGGCGGAGCGGGTCTGGCTCCAGGCGTCCGAAGGGGGCCAAGGTTTCGGGCCGTTGCTCGCGCCGTATGTGGGACCGCTGCGGGAATGGGCGCTGCGCCAGGGGGGCATGCTCCTCTCCGGGACGCTCCAGGTCGTCTTCGCCATCGTGCTGGCCTTCTTCCTCTACCGTGACGGCGCCTATGTGGAGCGCCGGCTCGAATGGGCCATGGCGCGGCTGGGCGGCTGGCGGGCCCGGCGCGTGCTCAAGGCCGCGGGAGCCACTATCAAGAGCGTGGTCAACGGGGTTCTCGGCACCGCGCTCATCCAGGGTATCCTGCTCGGCTTCAGCTTCTGGCTCGCGGGCGTTCCCGGCGCCATCGTGCTCGGTGCCGTTGGCGTGGTCCTCTCGCTGGTGCCCATGGGCCTGCTGCTGCTCTGGCTGCCGGCGGGCTTCTGGCTGATGTCCGACGGCCACACCGGATGGGCGATCTTCGTGATGGCGTTGAACGGGCTGCTGGTCGGCAACCTCGACAACGTCCTGCGCCCTTACCTGATCAGCCGCGATATCCGCATGCCGATGGTGCTGATCTGTCTCGGCGTGCTGGGCGGGCTGCTGACCTTCGGGATCATCGGCGTGTTCCTTGGTCCCGTCCTGCTCGCGGTCGCCCACAGCCTGTTCCAGGACTGGGGCCGCATCGGCGATGCCGGGCCCGGACCAGCCTGACCAATCGAAAGGGAGGCAGCTCATGAATCTTTCCGCATCCATCGACGAGGAGGTCGCCGGCGCGGCCGAGGCCGAGCTCGCGATTGCACCTGAACTGTCCCGGCCGACAGATCCGCAGGCTGCGTCCAAGCCCATCGCCACGCCGTCCATGGGAGATGCCATATGACCGCATCGCTCAACCCTGCCGCGCCCCACCATCTGCCGATCTTCATCACCGCACCCGGCGATACCGATGTCCTCTCGGTCATCACGGCGGTGTTTCTGATTCTCGTCGTTCTCGCCGTCGGGCTGCTGTTTCTGCGGCTGCACACGCTACCCGAGCGCATCGCGCACAAGTCCAAGAAGATCCAGTTCGAGGTCGTGGCCGTGCTGGGCCTCCTCGCCCTGTTCACTCACCTGCACATCTTCTGGGTCGCCGGTCTGCTGCTCGCCCTGATCGACATCCCCGACTTCGGAGGCATCCTCAGCAGGATGGCAGGATCGCTCGAGACGATCGCCGGGATCCCGCCAGGGCAGGGCGCTGTCACAGGTGAAGGGAACGCGGAGGCTGCCGAGGAAGCCGGGGCCACTTCAGGCGAAGGCGCAGTCGAGGTGCCGCCGACCATCACTCCATCCCGCATACCCAAGGAGCGGATCCATGCTTGAGCTTCTTCTCTGCTCCATGCTGACGATCTTGCCGGACTACCTCTACCGTCGCTATGCGCAGGGCAAGCGCATTGGCAAGGAAATCACCCTCTATTCGGTCTGGTTCGAGCTGCGCTGGGGCATCGTGACATGCCTGATGCTCACCGTCGGGCTTATCACCGTGGTGTTCTACAACCACCCGGCCACCACGAATGCCACGGCATATTTCCGCACCATTCCGATTTTGCCCGAGACCAATGGGCGTGTCGCCGAGGTCTATATTGACGACGTGAGCGGCCCGGTCAAACAGGGAGCGCCGATCTTCCGGCTCGACAGCTCGAAGCAGGAAGCGGCGGCGGAGACCGCGCGCCGCAAGATCGCGGAGACCGACGCCGCCATGGTGGTCGCGCAGGCGGACATACAGGCCGCTGAGGGCAGGATCGTGGAGGCCCGGAGCGCCTACCAGCAGGCGCTGGACGAGCTGGAGACCAAGCAGGAGATCTACCGCCGCAATCCCGGTGCCGTGGCCACGCGGGACATCGAGAAGCTGCAGGTCGCCGTGCAGGGACGCCAGGGCACCATCGATGCCGCCACGGCTGCCAAACAGCAGGCGGAGGCGCAACTCTCCACGCTGCTCCCCGCCCAAAGGGCCAGCGCCGAGGCCGAGTTGGCTCAAGCCGAGGTGGACCTGTCGAAAACCGTCGTCCGGGCCGGCGTGGACGGGCGCGTCGAGCAGTTCACGCTCCGGGTGGGCGACATCGTCAACCCGCTCATGCGCCCGGCCGGGGTCCTGATTCCAGAGGGAGCCGGGCGGGGCCGTTTGCAGGCCGGTTTCGGGCAGGTCGAGTCCCAGGCGCTGACGGTCGGGATGGTGGCCGAGGCCACCTGCGCGTCGAAACCCTGGACGGTCATTCCGATGGTGGTGACCGGAGTGCAGGACTACATCGCCGCCGGTCAGATCCGCAGCGGCGAGCAGTTGCTCGACGCTCAGCAGGTGACACGGCCCGGAACCGTGCTCGCCTTTCTGGAGCCGCTCTATGAGGGCGGGTTCGATGGCGTCACTCCTGGAAGCAGCTGCATCGTCAATGCCTATTCCAGCCACCACGAGGAGATCATCTCGCCGGAAACCGGCGCGATGCGGGGATTCGTTCTCCATGCGGTGGATGCCGTCGGGATCGTGCATGCCCTGATCCTGCGGATCCAGACGCTGCTGTACCCGATCCAGACCCTCGTGCTCGGCGGACACTGACGTCGACCTCAGGAGCGCGGACTTTGCCACCGGCCGCCTGGAGCCGATGAAGGCAACCCTTTCACTTTGACGAAACAGTTCGTCCAGGGAGGATGACCATGACCACCATGCCGAAGACATCAGGAGTATCGGACACGCTGCGCAGCGGCTCCGGGCTCGCTTTGGCCGACGGTAGCGGCCGAGCCTTGGCGAATGCCTCAGAGGCGTGGTTCGCGGCAAGCACCCAATGCCAGCGTGAGATGATGAGCTTCGTCTCCATGCGGCTCGAGAAGGACGCCGAGGCCACCCGCGAAATCATGACCTGCAAGAACCTCGCGGACGTGGCAGCGATCCAGTCCCGCTGGATGGAGGAAACCCTGCGCGACTACAATGCCGAGGTGAGCAAGATGATGACCATCTGCACCAGGTCGATCAACGGCGGAGCCGTTCCCAAGGAATAAGGGCTCTCTGCGTTCGTCAGCCTGCCAAGGGATGGTGTCCGCCTAACGGGGGATCGCGGGCCGCCATGGACGGATCGGGACGGCTCTCAGTCCCACCAGTCTCTCGGTCCCTGCTCGCACCTGTACCCGACGAAGCATTGCGGTGTATCGAGGCTCGGCACGAAGGCCTCTCGCGCATATTCCCCGGTGGCGCAGAAGGTCTGGTCGCGAACGAAGCGATCGTAGGTGTAGCCGCCCGTTCCAAGGACGATGGCTCCTCGTGCAAGCACCAATTGTTGGCTGGCGCCACAGGGCAGGTTGGTGGTCGAAGGACGCGTCTGGGCCTGCGCGCCGGTCATGAGCGCAGACACGGTCAATATGATCACTGCTCGACCCATGGCGGCCTCCTGCCTGTTTGCGGATGGGCGGCGCATCGAACCCGGGTCCTTACCGCCCGTTGTCGATATCGGTCGAGCGGCATAGGCCACCGACCAGGCACTGGGCTGTGTCCGCCGTTCTCACCCACGCCGGCTGGGTCGTCTCCTGACGCTCGCAGAAGCTCGAATCCCGTACGTAGCGGTCGTAGGTCATCGGGCCGGTGCGCAGCACGGCTGCGCCCTGCGCGGCCACGATCCTTCGAGCGGCGGCGCAGGTCATGGTGAGGGTCGTGGCTCCCGACTGGGCCATCGCACCTGAGGCGAAGCCGATCACGGCGATAGACACGAGGACAGGTTTCATCGCCTTCCGATCCATTGTCCGCCAGCATAGCGCATTCGGAGCAGGACGCTTGATGAAAAGGGACACGCTCTTGACAATTTGGGCCACATTGCCGGCGCATGAGCCTGGTCTCCACTGCGTGTCGTGCCGGGGGGGCCTCGCGGAGCCGCCGCGTCGAGCTTGCCTTCGCGCGTGGACGAGCCTGTGGAGCTTGTGCTGATCCCGCCGAGCCTTTTGGCCCATTCGCACAGGGCGGAGCGGTCGAGGAGGGCGAGGAAGCGTGTCGGATTGTCGGCGCCGCCCTTTAGCCTCACGAGTTCGTTAAGAGCCTGTCTCAGCGCCGCACGTTCCGCAGCCATGTCCCACCTCATTCCCGAGGGACCAAGCTGTGCCCGAGGGCCCATGCGGTCAAAGGATCAAAAGGTTAGGTCAGTGAGGATCTTTGCACGGGCCCTCGGCGCAAAATGCCAAGCGCCTGTCTCAAACAATCAAGCAGGTTTCCGGTCTGTGATTATGAT
>Ga0182741_1003583_pt1 | contig 16349 bp, 15 predicted proteins | sample eDN5th37CBELigOP_FD_128874 | JGI IMG/M metagenome (GOLD analysis project Ga0182741, IMG submission 128874) | Enriched Organic Plus compost microbial communities from Emeryville, California, USA - eDNA 5th pass 37_C BE-Lig OP (version 2) (version 2) ...
AGGATCAGCACTTCGGAATCGCCGCGGACAATACGCCAGAAGGACGGCCCCCTGGAATCCGCCGTCACCGAGATGGTGTCCACCGTCAGTTCTTCGCCGGGCGCGGCGTCTTCGGCGGGCGCCTGGGCGCCCAGAAGGATCGCGGCGGCGGCAATGGCGGGCAGGCTGAACGGATGCGTTCTCATGGCAAGCCTCGTTCAACGTCGGGGCGGATGCTGCCATGGGGCGGCCCGCCGCGCGAGAAGGTCGTTCCGCCCCATGACAATTTCATGGCCGAAGCCGCCCCGCCCGGCTAGCTTCCCGCGGCCTTCCTGCTGACGGAATCACCCGCGTGTCCGCCTTCCGCCTCGATGCCCTGCCCGACGGTCCCTTTGCCCGGCTGGCCGCCCTTCTGGGGAAGGAGACGCCCGGCAGGGACCCCGTCAGCCTGGCGCTGGGCGACCCGTCGGGGGCGGTGCCGGACTTTGTGCGCGCGGCGCTGGCGCGCGAGGCGGCGCGCTTCGGCAACTATCCGCAGATCGCGGGCACCGAAGAATGGCGGGCCGCCGCCGCCGGATGGGTGACGCGGCGCTTCGCCCTGCCCGAGGGCCGGGTGGACCTCGAACGGCATGTGCTGCCCCTGAACGGCACCCGCGAGGGGCTGTTCTCGGTGCTGTTTCCACTGGTGCCGGAGACGAAGGCGGGAAGCCGCCCCATCGTCGCCATGCCCAATCCCTTCTACCAGGTCTATGCCGCGGGCGCCCTGGCCTCTGGCGCCGAGCCGCTCTATGTGCCCGCGCTGGCGGCGAACGGCTTCCTGCCCGACTATGCCGCGCTGCCGCCGCGGGTGCTGGACCGCATCGCCGCCGTCTATGTCTGCTCGCCTTCCAATCCCGAAGGCGCGGTGGCGGACGAAGCCTATTGGCGGCAGCTCTTCGCGCTGGCGGAGCGGCACGATTTCATCGTGCTGGCCGACGAATGCTATGCCGATATCTGGTTCGACGCCCCGCCCGCCTGCGCGCTGACGGTGCGCTTTGCGCAGTCAGGGGGCTTTTCGCGGCTGCTGACGTTCCACTCGCTGTCCAAGCGGTCCGGCCTGCCGGGCCTCAGGAGCGGCATGGTGGCGGGCTGCGCCGACCTCATCGCCCGCTTCCGCGCCTTCCGCAATGTGGCGGGGCCGCAGGTGCCCACGCCCATCCAGGCGGCCAGCGCCGCCTGCTGGGCGGACGAGGCGCATGTGGCGGCGAACCGCGCCCGCTATCAGGAGAAGATGGCGGCGGCGCAATCCATCCTGGGCGCGCGCATGACGCGGCCGGGCGGCGGTTTCTTCCTCTGGCTGGCGGTGGGCAATGGCGAGGAAGCCGCCTTGCGCCTCTGGCGCGAGGAAGGGGTGAAGGTGCTGCCCGGCGCCTATATGGGGCGGGATTCCGAGCCGGGAAAAGCCCAGTCAAACCCTGGTTTTTCCTATATCCGCGTTGCCCTCGTTAGCGATTTGTCAACCATTCTTACCGCACTCGAAAGGGTGAGGAATTTTCTCGATCGGGGCTGACCCGGTCCGGGCACAGGCTTCCTTCCCCCGCGAGCGGAGCGACGCGCGGGGGAAGGTGTCGCAGCGAGCTCTCCGCGATGGCGGCACCCGCCGCCGTGCGGAGGCGAGCTGCGACAGATGGGGGCAAACAAAAACCCCGAGGGGCAAACGATGGCTAGATCGACTGGTGTGTATCACCCTCGGGCTCGCGGCAGCGCCATGCAGGACGCCCTGGCCGAAGCGCGCCAGGCCCTGACGCGGCTGCTGCGCCTTCTGGCCTATCGCGGCGCTGGACTGCTGCTGATGGCGGCGGCGCTGGCGGCGATCATCGCCCTGATCGGCTACAATTCCGCCGATCCCAGCATCAACAACGCCAATGGCCGCGAGGCCGCCAACTGGATGGGCCCCTTCGGCGCCGTGGCCGCCGACCTTCTGCTGCAGAGCTTCGGCTTCGCCGCCATCTGCGCCCTGACGCCGCTTCTGGTCTGGGGGGCGCGCGCCTTCATGGGCCGCTCGCTGAAATACGCCCTGTGGCGGGCGGTGGCCTGGCCCCTTTCCACCGTGATGGTGGCGGGCGGGCTGGGGCTTCTGCCCGCCCCCGCCACCCTGCCCGCGGGCGCGGGCGGGCTGATCGGCATTGCCGCCTATGGCCTGTCGGTGCATGCGGGGCAGGTGTGGAGCGCGCCCTGGGTGGCTTTCGTGCTGCCGCTCCTGCTGCTGGTCATGGGCCTGCCGCTGGCCTTCCTGGCCACGGGATTGCGCCTGAAACCCATCCTGCGCGGGCTTTCCGACCTTCCCGCCAGCCTGGTCTGGCTGGGCGGGATGCTGCGCATCGCCCATTTCCGCCGCCCGCGCGCCGAAGAGGAAGATGACGACCGCCACGAGCCCTATGCCGAGGACGAGGACGACGACGGCTATCATGTCGGCGGCGACGAAGACGATGACGGCGATGCCGCGCGGCCTGAGCCCATCGCCGCCCGCCGCCTGGCCGAGCGCCGCGAGAGCCGGGTCAAGCGCGACGCCGCCCGCAAGGTGGTCGCCAGCGAGAAGCGCAAGCAGACGGCGCTGAACCTGGGCAGCGGCGAGTACCAGCTTCCGGCGCTGGACCTGCTGGCCGAGCCGGTGGCGGTGAAGGACACGGCGCATCTCTCCGACGAGGCGCTGGAAGAGAATGCCCGCATGCTGGAGGCGGTGCTGTCCGATTTCGGCGTCAAGGGCCGCATCACCGCCGTGCGCCCCGGCCCGGTGGTGACGCTGTACGAATTCGAGCCCGCGGCGGGCGTCAAGTCCAGCCGCGTCATCAGCCTGGCCGACGACATCGCCCGCTCCATGAGCGCGGTGGCGGCGCGCGTCGCCGTGGTGTCGGGCCGCAATGTCATCGGCATCGAGCTGCCCAATGGCGTGCGCGAGACCATCTATCTGCGCGAGCTTCTGGCCAGCGGCGATTACGAGAAGGCGCGCGCGCCGCTCACCCTGGCGCTCGGCAAAACCATCGGCGGCGAGCCGGTGATGGCGGACCTGGCCAAGATGCCCCATCTTCTGGTGGCGGGCACCACCGGCTCGGGCAAGTCGGTGGGCCTCAACACCATGATCCTGTCGCTGCTCTACCGCATGGCGCCGGAGCAGTGCCGCCTGATCATGATCGACCCCAAGATGCTGGAACTGTCGGTCTATGACGGCATCCCGCATCTGCTCTCGCCCGTCGTCACCGATCCCAGAAAGGCGGTGGTGGCGCTCAAATGGGCGGTGCGCGAGATGGAGGAACGCTACCGCAAAATGTCCAAGATGGGCGTGCGCGGCGTCGAGGCCTTCAACGAGCGCGTCCGCCGCGCCAAGGAGAAGGGCGAGGTGCTGAAGCGCACCGTCCAGACGGGCTTCGACCGCGAGACCGGCAAGCCCGTCTATGAGGACGAGATGCTGGAATTCGAGGTGATGCCCTATATCGTGGTGGTGGTGGACGAGGTCGCCGACCTGATGATGATCTCCGGCAAGGAGATCGAGGGCGCGGTGCAGCGCCTGGCGCAGATGGCGCGCGCGGCGGGCATCCACCTGATCGCCGCGACGCAAAGGCCGTCGGTGGACGTGATCACCGGCACCATCAAGGCCAACTTCCCCACCCGCATCTCCTTCCAGGTGACGAGCAAGATCGACAGCCGCACCATCCTGGGCGAACAGGGCGCCGAGCAGCTTCTGGGCCAGGGCGACATGCTCTACATGGCCGCGGGCGGGCGCATCCGCCGCGTGCACGGCCCCTTCGTCTCGGATCACGAGGTGGAGGAGGTGGTGCGCTTCCTCAAGAGCCAGGGCGTGCCGGAATATCTCGACGCCATCACCGAGGAGCCGGACGAGGATGGCGAGGGCGATCCCTATGCCATGTTCGGCCAGGGCAATGGCGAGTCGGGCGACGACCTCTACGACAAGGCGCTGGCGGTGGTGGCGCGCGACCGCAAGGCCTCGACCAGCTATATCCAGCGCCGCCTGCAGATCGGCTACAACCGCGCCGCCAGCCTGATCGAGCGGATGGAGAATGAGGGCGTGGTGTCGGCCCCCAATCATAAGGGCGTGCGGGAAGTCCTGCTGCCGGACCACAACGAACGATAGGGCACGCCCTTCTTGTCCGATGGCGCGCCTCGCGGCGCGCGGGGGCGTGCGGGAAGTCCTGCCGCCGGGCCATGACGAGCGCCAAGTGTCACAAACGCATGGCATGTCCTCTCCGAACGGAGATCCCATGCTGCGCCGCGTCCTTCTGGCTGTTTTCCTGATCCTGCTGGCCACGGCGGCCAGGGCGGCCGATCCGCTGATCGTGATCTCGATCGACGGCTTCCGCGCCGATTATCTGGATCGCGGCGTCACCCCGGCGCTTGCCACGCTGGCGCGCGAAGGTGTCCGCGCCGCGATGCGGCCCAGCTTTCCCGCCCTGACCTATCCCAACCATTACACGCTGGTGACGGGCCTTCGCCCCGACCAACACGGGGTGGTGGACAATGAGATGTGGGACGAGACGATCGGCCAGCGTTTCACCATGTCTGCCAGGACCGCCGAGGATCCGCGCTGGTGGGAAGGGGCCAAGCCGCTCTGGACGTCGGCGGAAGAGCAGAAGACCGGCACGGCCGTCGCGGGCTGGCCGGGCAGCGAGAAATACCTGTTCGGCAGGCGGCCGCGCTATCTCGATCCCTGGCGCGAGGGCCGCACCGCCGGGGAAACCGTGGCGGTGATTCTCAACTGGCTCGATCTGCCCGCCGCCTTCCGGCCTTCGCTCCTGCTGGGCTATGCCGCCGAGATCGACCATGACGGCCATCTTTTCGGGCCGGATTCGCCGGAGATGACCGCCGCCCTCGGCAAGCTGGACGCGGCGATCGCCGCTCTGGCGGCGGGCCTGAAGGCGCGCGGCCTTTATGACCGCGTCAATCTGGTGCTGGTGTCCGATCATGGCATGACCGCCACGCCGCCGGGGCAGTACACGGTCATAGACCGGCTGGTGCCGCCCAGCCTGGGCATGGTGCGTTCCAGCGGCAGCGGCGCCGGTATCGAGCCGCTGCCGGGCCGCGAAGCGGAGGTCGCCGCCCTTCTGCTGAAGCAGCATCCGCACTTCACCTGCTGGCGCAAGGGCGAGATGCCGCCCCGTCTGCGGTATGGCAGCCATGCCCGCGTGCCGCCTTTCTATTGCCAGAACCAGCCGGGCTGGCGTTTCCGCACCGCGCGGCAGGTGGCCGACGGAGCGCGGGAAAATCCCGGCAATCACGGCTTCGATTCTGGCCATCCCCACATGCAGGCGCTGTTCCTGGCACGCGGCCCCGCCTTCCGCCGGAATGTGCGGCTTGCCCCCTTCGACAATGTCGATGTCTATCCGCTGCTGGCGCATCTTGCGGGCGTGCGGCCGGAGCCGAATGAGGGCCGGCTTTCCACGTTCCGGCCCTCTCTGAAATAAGCCCAGACCATGGCCGCCGGACGCCGGTCTGCGCCCGCGCGAGAAAAAAGCCCGGCGCCGGGCGCCGGGCTTTCGCAGTCCTCAGGCCGAAAGACTCAGTTCGCGGCGAAGCAGTAGAACTTCCCCGCGCCGCCGGTCTGCACCAGATTGGCCTGGCTGCAGCCGGTCGAGCCGTGCGCCGCGTTCCAGGAGACGAAGTTGCGGTTGTTGTTGGGGCCCTGGCGGTCGTGATGGCCCAGGATCGCCGAGCCTTCCGCATTGCTGGTCCAGTTGCGGCAGGTGGTGTCGGCGTTGCCGCCCACCTGGATATAGCGGCCCGCCGAATCCGAGCCGGTGAGGATGTCGTGCTCATTGGGCGTGTCGCCGCGGCCGTTGACGACATTGCCCTTCTCGTCGAGCAGCTTGGCCTTGGTGAGATTCTCGTTCTTCAGGTCGTGCAGATGATCGACATTGTTGGCGATCAGCTCGCCCTTGGAATTGTACCAGGGACCGCTGCCGATGCGCTCGCGCGCGTCCACGCCGGGGGTCTGGCCCTGGTTGGTGGTGGACAGATAGGCCCGCCAGGTGGTCTTGGCCGAACCCGCCGCCTTGGCCAGGGCGGCGCAATGGGCGTCCGCCCCTTCCAGGCCGCCCAGATTGGCGCCGTCGCCCTTGCCCACGCTGGTGATGAAGAAGGACATGTTGGGATGGGCCTGCGGACTGGCCGATTGATTCTGGGCCTGCACCGCGACGATGCCGCCGCAAAGGCCCGCCACCAGGCCCAGCGTCAAAAGAGAACCGGTACTGCGCTTCATTGGAAATCTCCCCAAGATGAAAAAGCCGTCATCCGCAATTTGCGGGCGGATCAAGGCAATTTCCGGGCGGGCGATCCTATAGGATCGCCACCGGCTGAAGGGCCGGTCGGGCCGCCCGGCCCAGGGCCGCCCGCCTTCAAGCGGGGGCGGAAGTGCCCTAAGGTCCCGGCAAAGGGAAGGCCGGGCATGTCTTATATCGACAAGTCGCTGGGCGAGGGCGAGACCGTGATCGTGCGGGCGCGCTTCCACTGGCTGTACGACTTCGCGGTGTGGAGCAGCGTGATCGTGCCGGGCATCCTTCTGCTGTTCTTCCTGCTGCGGGCGCGGCATGCACCCGCGCCCTTCGCCCTGGAGGACTGGAATAGCTGGGCGCTGTTCCTGGCGGCGGCGATCTTCCTGGTCTGCCTGGTCAACGCGGCGGTGATGCTGCTGCACAAATGGGCGACCGAGGTGGGCGTCACCAGCCACCGCTTCGTCGAGAAGTACGGGATCTTCACCCTGCGCAGCAACGAGATCGCCGTGCCCAATATCGAGGGCGTGCGGGTGAACCAGAGCCTCTTCGGCCGCCTCTTCAATTACGGCCAGGTGCGGATCGAGGGCACCGGCGACGATTCGGTGCTGACGCCCACCATCGCCGACCCCGTCGGTTTCGTGCGCGCCATCCAGACCGCCAAGGAACATATGGCGGCGCGCCTGCCGCCCGTCCCGCAGGACCCGGGCCTGGTTCCGTAAAGGCCCGGAAACACGGGGCTTTCCCCGTTCGGGAAAAGAGTGGACACGGCCATGGGCTTGGCCTATACCCGCCCGCCTTGGGCACCGACCCAAAGCCAATGACGCGGAGCCTGGTGTTCCGAGTGGAGTTGGTTTTTATGACGCGGGATGGAGCACACCGCGAGGCTAGGCGAGCGCAGCGAGCCTTAGCCGCAGCGGCGCCCGACGAAGCCCCGAAGGGGCGAGGCGGGGCCCGGTGTTCCGAGCGGAGTTGGTTTTTATGACGCGGGATGGAGCAGCCCGGTAGCTCGTCAGGCTCATAACCTGAAGGTCACAGGTTCAAATCCTGTTCCCGCAACCAAATGAAATGGCCGGTTCTGATGAACCGGCCATTTTCATTTGCCCCCGCGAAAGCGGGGGCCCAGTTTACCCTCACAGGTTCAAATCCGCCCCTCGCAAGGCTCGGGGCGTTCGTCGCTCTCGCCGGTCCACCGGACCGGCTCGCCCGCTTCGGGGGCCGCTCCTCACTCCCGCAACCACCATGAGCACACGGCTTAGGCCCAAAAGGATCTAAGCCGTTTGTGCGAATGGTGTCCCCCGGGCTTGTCCGGGGGACCCAGTTGGTCCGCTTCAAAAGCCTCCACAAACTCCCTTATAAATAACGCCATGACCGACACGCCGATGGTCCCCGTCTCCTGGGGCGAGCTTCTGGACAAGATCACCATCCTTCAGATCAAGGCCGAGCGCCTGGCCGATGCGGACAAGCGCGCCAATGTCGCCGCCGAGCTGACGCTTCTTTCGCAGATCGCGGGCGCAGCGCGGCAGCAGGCCGCCGCCCTCACCGCCGAGCTGAAGGCGGTCAATGAAAGCCTGTGGGAGATCGAGGACCGCATCCGCGACAAGGAGGCCGCCCAGGCTTTCGACGACGAGTTCATCCGGCTGGCCCGCTCGGTCTATGTCACCAACGACCGGCGGGCCGCGATCAAGCGGCAGATCAACCGCCTTCTGGGCTCGAAGCTGGTCGAGGAAAAGAGCTACCGGCCCTATACCGCGGGCGCGAAATAGCGCCGCCGGCGGGAATTTCGGCGGGAACCGCCTCTTTTCCGGGCAGGCCCGCCGGGCCTTGCGGTTAGCGATTGCGGCCTTGCGGGCGGGGTGATTATAACCCCGGCGCGCGCCCGGCTAAGCTTGGCCGTACCGCTCGCGATTCGCGTTCTGTCGAAGGGAATTGCATGGCCGTCCAGATCTCGCCCGACTACCGCCCCTCGGACTCCGAGCCGTTCATGAACGAGAAGCAGCGGGAATATTTCCGCCGCAAGCTCAACGCGATGAAGGAGGAAATCCTCAAGGAATCGCGCGAGACCATCCAGAATCTACAGGCCGAGACCGTGCCGCATGCCGACCTGGCCGACCGCGCCTCGACCGAGGCGGAGCGGCAACTGGAGCTGCGCACCCGCGACCGCCAGCGCAAGCTGATCGCCAAGATCGACGCGGCGCTGCGCCGGATCGAGGACGGCACCTATGGCTTCTGCGAGGAGACCGGCGAGCCCATCAGCCTCAAGCGCCTGGACGCGCGGCCCATCGCCACCCTGTCCATCGAGGCGCAGGAGCGGCATGAGCGGCGGGAGAAGGTCTACCGGGACGATTGATCTTTGAACCCCCATCCGTCGCAACTCGGGTTTGCCTGCGGCAAACACCTCGGTGCGACACCTTCCCCCTTTCAGGCGCGCTGACGCGCGCAAAGGGGGAAGGAAGCTGGTGGATGCTGCGGGTCGCCCGGCGGCTGCGCTGCCGGGCTCGAGCCCAAGAAAATAAAGCCCCGTCTTGCGACCGGGCTTTTCGTCTCACGAGCGTCCCCGCATTTTGCCGGGCATCAAGAAACATTCCCTGGCGCGAGCGCCGCAGCGTCAGCCGCGGCGCGACCCTCCGCTGGGTCACTGACCCGCCTCCCCCTTCAGGGCGAAGCCCGGCAAGGGGGAGGTGGCCGCGACGGGCGCCTGAGCGAAGCGAAGGCGTGATAGTCGCGGCCGGAGGGGGATCACTTACCAAGGCATGATGATATCGAAGAGCTGCGAGCCATATCGGGGCTGCTGCACGTCGCTGACGATGCCGGCGCCGCCATAGGAGATGCGGGCCTCGGCGATCTGCGACAGGTTGACGGTGTTGTTCTGGGTGATGTCCTCGGCGCGGACGATGCCCGTCACCTTGAGGTCGCGCAGCTCGTTGTTGACGCGCACCTGCTGATGGCCGTCGATCACGAAATTGCCGTTGGGCAGCACCTGCGCCACCAGCGCCGCCAGGGTCAGGTTGATGCTTTCCGACCGGCTGATCGAGCCGTTGCCCGCATTCGACATGTCCGAGCCCATCGCCACCAGGCTGGTGGGGTCCATGCTGGTGGGAAGCTGCGTCTCCAGGCCGAAGAAGCTGGAGAGGTTGGCGTTGTCGGCATTGGCGCGGCTGCGGGCGGTGGAGTTGGAGAGGCGCGCCGTGTCGGCCACGGTGATGTTCACCGTGATGACGTCGCCCACCTGCGAGGCGCGCGGATCGCGGAAGAAGCTCTTGGCGCCGGGCTGCCACAGCGAATTGTTGGCGTGGCTGATGGGAGCGACGCGCGGGATGCGGGCGACGATCTCGCGCTCGGCCGGGCTGCCCACCGGCGCCAGCTTGGGCGCCTGGCCGATATTCTCGATGCGCTCCACCGCGTTGCAGCCGGTGAGGGCCGCGCCCATCAGGGCGAAGGCGGCGATGCGGAACAGGGTCTTGGACATGGCTTACTTCCTGCGGGCGGTGGTGAGGGGCATGGCGGCTTCGGCGCGCACCGTGCCGGGGCCGGTGACGGTGGCGGTGACCATGCGGAAGGAGACGGGATTCTGGACCGTGACGGTGTCGCCGACGCCGCCTTCGCTCATGGCCCGGCCCATGGCCGACAATTCGACGCCGGGCGCGGTGAAGGTCATGGTGACGCTCTGGCCCTTGGTGACGACCACCGGGCGGCGCACGTCGTCTGGGCGCAGCGGTTCGCCGGCGCGCAGGGCGCGGCGGGTCTGCATGCCGGTCAGGGTCTCGAACCTGGTGACGGTGGCGGGCGCCAGCGCCGTGCCGGCGACATCGGCGTAAGTGAGGTCGGTTTCGCCCAGCACCTCGCCGCGCAATATGTCGCGCGCCGGAACCACGATGCGGTAACTCTGCGTATTGGCGAAGGCGGTGCCCGCCCACACCAGCATCAGTGTGGGAACGGCCAGCAGCACCAGCCAGAGGGTGAGGCGGCGCGGCAGCGCCAGACGGCGGTCCTGCATCAGGGCGTTGAGCATCGTGGTCATCTTAGGCTCCACCCAGGCGGGCCGTGTTCTGCAGCATCTGATCGGCGGCAGAGACGACCTTGGAATTCATTTCATAGGCGCGCTGCGCCGTGATCAGGGCGGTGATCTCGTCCACCGAATTGACGTTGGAGGTCTCCAGGAAGCCCTGCTGGATGGTGCCGTAGCCCGGCGAGCCCGGCACGCCCGACTGGGGCGCGCCCGAGGCGGGCGTCTCCAGATAGAGATTGTCCCCCACCGCGTTCAGGCCCGCCTCGTTGGGGAAGCGAGTAAGCTCGAGCTGGCCCACCGTCTGGGGCACGGCATTGCCCGCCACGGTGGCGTTGACCTGGCCCTGGGCGTTGATCTGCACCGATATGGTGTTCTGCGGGATGGCGATGCCCGGCTGCACCACCAGGCCCTGCTGGGTGACGAGCTGGCCTTCCGGCGAGAGGCCGAAATTGCCCGCCCGCGTATAGCCGTCGGTGCCGTCGGCGAGCTGGATGCGGAAATAGCCCTGGCCCTGCACCGCGATGTCGTAAGGGTTGGAGGTGCTCTTGAGGTCGCCCTGGGTGGTGACGCGGTAGATGGCGGCGGTCTTGACGCCCGCGCCGATCTGGATGCCGTTGGGGGCGACCGCGCCGGTGTCGGAGGTCTGCGAGCCCGGCGTCTGGACATTCTGGTAGAGCAGGTCCTGGAACTCGGCCCGCTGCAGCTTGAAGCCGGTGGTGTTCATGTTCGCCAGATTGTTGGCGATGACTTCGACATTGACCTGCTGGGCCAGCATGCCGGTGGAAGCGATGGAGAGCGCGCGCATGGGTTCTGCTCCTTATCTCGGCATGGCGCCGAGTTTGGCGATGGCCTGACGGGAAAGGTCCTGCTGGGACTTGGAAAGGGTGGCGGTCGCCTCATAGGCACGCATCACCTCGATCATCTTGGAGATTTCGACCACCGGCTGGACGTTGGAGCCTTCCAGCGCCCCCTGCTGGATGGTGCCGGCGGCGGCGGTGGCGGCCTGGGTGGTGGAATAGAGATTGGCGCCTTCCTTCACCAGCAGCGCCTCGTCGGCGAAGCCGGCCAGGCGCAGCTTGCCCAACTGGTTGAGCGCCCCGTTGACGACGCTGGAGATGGTGCCGTCGCGGGCGATGTGGATTTCGCCATCGGCGGGATTGACGGTGATGGCGCCGCCATCACCCATCACGGCATGGCCGTCGGAGGTGACGAGCCGCCCTTCCGCGTCCAGGCTGAAATGGCCGTCGCGGGTGTAGCGCTCGCCCTCGGGCGTGTTAACGACGAAGAAGCCCTTGCCGTTGATCGCGACATCGAGCGGCGCATCGGTGCGCTGGATGCTGCCCTGGGAAAGGTCGCGGCTGATGCCCGCATCCTTGACGAAGCTGAGCGCCTGCGGGCCGCGCTGGCCTTCGGCCGGGCGCACCATGGCGATCAGCTCTTCGAAGCGGGCGCTTTCGCGCTTGAAGCCGGGCGTGGAGACGTTCGCGAGATTGTTCGCGATCACGTCCATCGAGCGATAGGCCGCAAGCTGCTGCGAAAGACTAATGAGAAGTGAATTGTCCATGGACGCCTTTGGATCCCTTCTGGATCGACGGATCATGCTTTGCAGCGGCCATGCCAGCCAGGAAAGGCCCGTTTTCATTGGCTTTCCTGCGCAAGACGGAAAGGGCGGCGGAAAAATCTGCCGGGGCGAAGGCGCCCGGCCCGGCAATTTCAACCCCTCCTTAACCACGTTTGCCTACCGTGACGGCCGAGACGAAGGGAAAGCATCCGACCCATGGCGAAGAAAGACGCCGCGCCCGAGACCGGCGCCGAGAAGCCGGAAGGCGAGGCGGGGGAAAATCCGCCCGCGCCCAAGGGGCTGAAGAAATTTCTCAGCCGGAAGATGCTTATGATCGCCGTGCCGGCGCTGCTGCTGGTCCTGGGCGGCGGCGGAGCGGGCGCCTACTTCTTTCTGATGAAAGGTACGCCGGAGGGCGAGCACGCGATGGCCGAAGAGGCGCCGCTGACCCCGCCCAATGTCGCCTTCAGCGACATCGAGAAGCTGACCGTCAACATCCAGGGCGCCGATGCCGTGCCCGCCTATCTGCAGCTCTCGGTCTCGCTGGAGCTGGAGAATGAGGAGCAGAAGGCGGCGATGGAAGCCCTGCTGCCGCGCGTCAAGGACCAGTTCCAGGCCTATTTGCGCGAGCTGCGCCTGGAAGACCTGAAAGGCTCGGCGGGCGTGCTGCGCATCAAGGAAGAGCTGCTGCGCCGGGTGAATGTGGCCGCCGCGCCCTACAAGGTGCGCGACGTGCTGTTGAAGGAAATGCTGGTCCAGTAATCCCCGGAGCGTCCGCGAGAGCGGGAGCGACCATTAGACGAGACAAACGAGTATCCCATGGCCGACGAGACCGACACCCAAGCCGCCGACGACGTCGCCTCGCCCTTTCCGGCCGAAGGCGGCCCCTCCCCGTCCGCCGCCGAGCGGGTGCTGAACCAGGAGGAGATCGATTCCCTTCTGGGCTTCGACGTCAATGCCGACCAGATGCAGGACAAGTCGGGGGTCCGCGCCATCATCAATTCGGCGCTGGTCTCCTATGAGCGCCTGCCGATGCTGGAGATCGTCTTCGACCGCCTGGTGCGGCTGATGACCACCTCCTTGCGCAACTTCACAAGCGACAATGTCGAGGTCAGCCTGGATTCGATCACCTCGATCCGCTTCGGCGACTATCTCAACTCAATTCCCCTGCCCGCCATCCTGGCGGTGTTCCGCGCCGAAGAACTCGACAATTACGGCCTCTTCACCGTCGATTCCAACCTGATCTATTCTATCGTGGACGTGCTTCTGGGCGGGCGGCGCGGCTCTTCGGCCATGCGCATCGAGGGCCGCCCCTACACCACCATCGAGCGCACCCTGGTCCAGCGCATGATCGAGGTGATCCTGTCGGACATGCGCGCCGCCTTCGAACCGCTGGCGCCGGTGGATTTCAGCCTGGACCGGCTGGAGACCAATCCGCGCTTCGCCGCCATCGCCCGTCCCGCCAACGCCGCCATCCTGGTCAAGCTGCGCATCGACATGGAGGATCGCGGCGGGCGCACCGAGCTGCTTTTGCCTTACGCGACTCTGGAGCCGATCCGCAAGCTTCTGCTCCAGCAATTCATGGGCGAGAAGTTCGGCCGCGATTCCATCTGGGAAAGCCATCTGGCGACCGAGCTCTGGTCCACCAAGGTGGACATCGAGGCCATCCTGGACGAGCAGACCATGCCCTTGAACCAGGTGATGAACCTGGAGGTGGGCCAGACCCTGATGCTGGGCGCCAACCCCGACTCCAAGATCCAGCTCCGCTGCCGCGGCGTGCCGCTGCTCACCGGCCGCATGGGCCGCGTCGGCTCGGCGGTCGCCGTCAAGGTGGACGAGGCCATCCAGCGCACCGACGCTTCGCGCTCGCTCTAATCGCAAGAGATATTGATTGGGAATTTTGGCATGACCCTGAACCTCATCGCCCAGATCGTCCTGGAAGTCCTTTTGGCCGCCACGCTCTGCTACTGCATTCTCTTGGAGCGGCGCCTGGCCGCCGTGCGCAAGGGCCAGGAGGGCCTCAAGACCCATATCGGCGAGCTCAACATGGCCATCGCGGGGGCGGGCGCCAGCCTTCGCGCCCTCAAGGCGGCCGCCGGGGAAGCCGCGGGCACGCTGGACGAGCGCCTCAAGCGCGCCCGGCTGCATATCGACGAGCTTTCGGTGCTGACGGCGTCGGGCGAGCGCATCGCCCAGCGCATGGAAGCCGCCGCCGAGTCCCCGCGCATCGCCCGCGAGATTCCCGACATGCCGCTGCCCTCCAGCAGCATCATGAGCCGCCTCAACACCGCCCGCATGAGCCCGTGATGAAATTCCCGCCCTTCAAGCTTCCGCGTTTCGTCCGCCTGCTGCCCGGGCTGATGGCCGCCACCGCCCTGATGCTGGTGCTGAACGGCACCGACCTTCTGCAAAGCGCCGCCGCCATCGCGCAGGAAACGGCGAACGCCGCAGAGGCCCGGCCGCAGCCCGCGAACCGCGACTTCGCCGAGACCGATGAGCAGATCGCCTCCGCCGCCCAGGCCGATGTGCTGACCGGCCTTGCGCGCCGCCGGGCCGAGCTGGACGCCCGCGAGGCCCAGATCAAGCTCCAGGCCGACATCCTGGCTGCCGCCGAGAAGCGGGTGGACGCCAAGATCGCCCAACTCAAGACCCTGGAGACCCGCATCGCGGGCCTCTTGAAGAGCCGCGACGAGGCCGAGGCCGCCCAGATCGCCGCCCTGGTGAAGACCTATGGGGCGATGAAGCCCGCCGATGCCGCCCGCATCTTCGACGCCCTGCCCGACAGCGTGCTGGTGCCGGTGGCCCAGGCGATGAAGCCGGACATGCTCTCGCTGGTGCTGGCCAAGATGGGCGCCGAGCGGGCCAAGGACCTGACGGTGAAGCTGGCGAACCGCCTGGCGCTGCCGGAGACCGCCGACGCGGCCAATCCGTCTTCGGCCCCCGTACAGACCGCGGCGGCGGCGCCCCCGGCCCCCGCCCCGGCGGCCCCGCGGACCCCGTAAAAACAGCCTTTACCAAAGGTTAACGCCGCCCCGGCGACAATGGACAGGAAGGGGAGACTCCGGTGTTGAGACGCGGCTTTGGCCTGGGACTGCTGCTGGCGCTTTGCGCCACGCCGGCCGTTTTCGGCCCGACGGCCGCCTGGGCCTTCGACCGCGTCACCGGCAATGCGCAGGGCGGCTATCGCCGCCTGGACTTCACGCTGGACGGCCCGGCCAGGGTCAGCGCCAGCAGCACCGGCGGCGTCCTCACCATCAGCTTCGACCGCAAGCCGACGCTCGATCCCGCCGCGATCGCCGCCGCCGCGCCGGGCCTGATCACCTCGGCCCGCGCCGATGAGGGCGGGCTGACCATGCGCTTCGCCCTCTCCCAGCCGGTGAAGCTGCATGTCAGCCAGCAGGGCCTGCGCGCGGTGGTGGATCTGGCGCCGATGAGCTTCACCGGCGTGATGCCGGATTTGCCGCCGCCGCCCAAACCGGCGCCGCCCAGGCCGGTCGATCCGGCGGCGCTGGCCGAAATCCGCCTGCGCGCGGGCAGCTACAGCAACTTCACCCGCCTGGTGTTCGACTGGACCAGGGAGACGTCCTATTCGGTCTTTCCCGGCGCGGGGAAGATCACCATCCGCTTCGGCGCACCGACGCGCTTCGACCTGTCGGTGCTGTCCAAGCTGCCGCCCGCCTGGATCAGGAACGCCGCCTGGCGGCTGGACGGGAGCAGCACCCTGGTGGAGCTGACCACCGACCCTGACGCGGGCTATCACCATTTCCGCGACGGGACCAAGATCGTGCTGGACGTGCTGGCGCCCAAGACCGACGCCGCCGCCTATGCCCCGCCCGGCGCCAACAAGCCCGCGGGCGTGACAAGGCTGCCTGCGGGTGCGAGCGCCGCCCAGGCCGCCGCCATCGCCCAGGCTGCCGCGGCGCTGGCGCCGAAAAAGCCCGCCGAAAAGCCCGAGGAGAAAAAGGCCGAGGCCAAGCCCGCCAATCCCAAGCCGGAAGAGGCTAAACTCACCGAAACCAAAAAGGCGGAGGCCCCTGCCGCCCCGCCCCAGGCCAGCGGCCAGCGCACCGCCACCGGCGCCAGCCTCACCTTCCGCGACGCCGCCAGCGCCGCGGTCTTCATCCGCGGCATGACCGCCTGGGTGGTGCTGCCCGGGGCGCCCGCGCTCGACGCCGCCGCCCTGCAGAAGGCGCTGGGCGATTACGCGCTGGGGGTCGAAGGTTCATCCAGCGCGGGCCTGTCGGTGCTGCGCATCACCCTGAAGGCCCAGGCCAAGATCGCCGCGCGGGCCGACGGTCCCAACCTGCGCGTGACGCTGGGCCCCGATGTGGCGAGCGAGGCCGTCGCCATCGGCTTTGCCCGCAACCAGTCCGACCCCAGGCGCACCTCCCTCACCGCCAGCCTGCCGCGCGCGCGCATCGCCGTGCCGCTGACCGATCCGGCCAGCGGCGACACGCTGACGGTGGTGCCGTCCGCCCCCGGCTATGCCGTGCCCGCGGTCCGAAACTTCGCCGACTTCGCCGCCCTTCCCAGCGCGCAG
>Ga0182741_1003588_pt1 | contig 16330 bp, 9 predicted proteins | sample eDN5th37CBELigOP_FD_128874 | JGI IMG/M metagenome (GOLD analysis project Ga0182741, IMG submission 128874) | Enriched Organic Plus compost microbial communities from Emeryville, California, USA - eDNA 5th pass 37_C BE-Lig OP (version 2) (version 2) ...
CCATGCTGCTTCGGTCGGCAATCTTTGTCCTTCCGCGTCCTTTCGCGTTGGACTGGGCCATCTCTCGCAGATCTCGTCAAGCATGCCCTTGGAAACGAACATGCTCGTTCTTTCCATGATGGACTCACGGGAGCAATCCTGCTTTTTTTCCTGAAAGACCAAGCAGGAACGGTGCCGCCGAGCTTCATTCGCCGTTCTTCGCGAATGCATAGGTTTGACCCGTCACGGCCGGTATGAAAGACACCCTTTGTAGCGCATGCGCCGAGGGCCTGCCGGTAAAGGGAACTGCCGGGCCATTACACGTCCCAGGGCGAGTCACTACTTCGTCCGCCAATGCTCCGACCTCCGGCCATACCAAACGGATTTCGCACCCTCTGGTGGACAGGCGTGCAGATTTCCTGGCTTGACAACAAAAAGGGCCCGGCTTTCGCCGGGCCCCTCGCATCGGGAGAGACGATGCGATGCAAAGGTTTTACTTGAACTTGTAGATGATTTCCGCCGCCACTTCGCGGCCGACCGGATCGTCGATGCAGTAGGCGAAGTCGCCGCACCACTTGTCGCCGTAGATCTTGTCGAAGATGTTGCTGACGTACAGGTTGACCTTGAAGTTCTCGGTGAACCAGTAGCCCACGCTGCCGTTGAAGTAGCGGCGCGGTTCGCGGCGGTTGAAGATGCGCTGGGTGGACTCGCCGTAGGTCGGGCTGGCCGGATCCTGATCCTGGCAGTTCGCCGCGCCGCTGGGCACGTACCCGTCTTCGAACGGCATGCAGCCGCCCCAGCGGTTATCGCGACCACCGGACTTCTGGTACATCATCAGGGTCGCGTTCCAGTTGTCGTGGACCCAGTTGGCGCTCAGGGTGATCTTGGTACGCGGGTTCTGGGTCTTGCGGGTGTCCTCCAGCTTGTCGGTGGGGAAGCCGCGCGACTTGTAGGTGAGCATGTTGGTGTAGTTGAGATCGAAGCTCCAGCTGCCCCAGTTGGTGTCCGGCAGCGCATAGCGCGAACTCACGTCCACGCCGGTGACTTCGGTTTCGGCGCGGTTGATCGGATTGACCAGGATCGTGACCGATCCGGCGGTGCTGCTGGGAACCCCGGCCGTGCGGTGGATGCGGCTGACCACTTCGTTGCACCAGGCCGCGCTCGGCGCGACCGCGCGGATCTTGCCTTCCGGATCGAAACCACCGCGCGTGCAGTATGCCTCGTCGAGCAGCAACTGTTCCGCGCTGATGTCGTCGATCAGGTTGTCGATCTTGATCGACCAGTAATCGGCCGACAGCGAGAACCCCTTGAACGCATCCCACACGAAGCCCGCGCTCCAGGACTCGCCTTCCTCGTACTTCAGGTCCGGCGTACCGGTACGCTCCACCGCGGCGTCCTCGATCTTGAAGTCGTCGCGCGGGCATTGGCGGTTCGGCCAGCCGGCGTCGGCGCAGCCGACGTAGTCGGTGAAATCGGAGATGCCGGAGCTCGGCTTGGCATAGATGTAGTGCATGTCCGGCGCGCGGAACGCGGTGCCATAACTGCCGCGCACCAGCAGGGTGTCGATCGGCCGCCATTCCAGGCCCAACTGGTAGGTCACCGCGGCGTCGCTGGCGACCGCGTCGTACTTGTCGTAACGGGTGGCGATGTTGGCGTTCAGCGTGCTCAACACCGGCACGCGGAATTCCACACCGGCCGCGTAGCGGTTGCGATCACCGCCGCCCTGCTCGACGTTGCCGAACGGCGTGTACCAGCCATCCTCGTCCTGGACGAGCGTCTTGGGTTCCGGGGTCAGCCGATAGCCCTGCTTGCCGGCCTCCAGCACCGCGGCGAAGCCGATCGGGCCGGCCCAGCCTTCGAACAGGTCGCCGCTGAGCACGAACTGCGCCTGGTTGAGGTAGGAGCGGGCCTTCTTGTGGCCGCGGTCGGAGAAGGAACGGTAGTCGGCGACCGGAATCGGATTCCACAGCTTGTTGTATTCGGGTGCATAGATTGGCAGGCCGTTGGCCGAGGTGCCCTGCTGCGCGCCCATGTAGTAATCGAACATGTCGCCCTGGTTGAGCACGGGGAACGACTCGCGCACCTCGTAGGTGGCGCGGCCGATCATCGCTTCCCAGTCGAACCGATCCGCCAGCCGGCCCCGCAGGCCGACGCTGAAGTCCAGCGCTTCTTCGTTGGACTTGGTCAGCGTCGCGCCTTCGCCGCCCATTTCCTGCGGCGAGTGGAATTTCAGGAAGCGGCGGCTGCCGCCGGCGCCGTTGTTGGCGTTCGGATCCCAGTAGACCGAGCTGTCGAATGCATCCAGGAAGGTGTTGAAGTCGCCGGTCGAACGCCAGATGCCCAGCGAGGCCCAGCCCTGCAGTTCGTCGTTGAAGTCCCAGGTGCCGTGCAGATAGGCCGAGTCGTCCTTGCTGCCGGTGCGCAGGGCCCAGTTGGCGAACACGCGCTGGGCGCAGTATTCGCCGGCATCGTTGGCGGTGCCGGTATTGCGGTCATAACCCAGCAGGTTGGCGCGGTAGTACAGGTTGCCGTACTGCTCGCAGGCGCCGGAGGGCGGGGCGATGCGCTGGTAGGCGGTGCCCAGGCCCAGCGGAACCAGGTTATCGCGATCCTGCAGGTACAGGCCCGGATACGGGGTCAGGTGGGCGACGCCGAAATGGCGCTCGCCGGGACCCCACACGCGGTAATCCTTGTCGGCTTCTTCGTCCATGAACGGACGATCCTTGGCCAACAGCACGCCGCGGTTGAAGTGCTGCAGGTTGTAGATGAAGGAACCGCGCTCGCCGGTGAAGCCGCCGGACAGCGAGAAGTCCATGTTGTTGCGGCCGCCGCGGGTGGCTTCGCCGTAGCGGACGCGCACCACGTGGTCTTCCATGTTTTCCTTGAGCACGACGTTGATCACGCCGCCCATCGCGTCGGAGCCATAGATCGCGGAGGCGGAGCCGGCCAGGATTTCAATGCGCTCGACGATGCCGGTCGGAATGTTGTTGAAGTTGGCGAAGTTGCTCTTGCCCTGGTAGGGCATCGGATAGTCGGCCACGCGGTGGCCGTTGATGAGCAGCAGGCTGCGGCCCGGGCCGAGGTTGCGCAGGTTGATGGGATACGCGTTGACGCTGGACTGGCCCCAGTCGTAATCGTTCTGCACCGGGCCCAGCGCGGCAGTGATCGTCTGCAACGCGTCGTAGACGGTCGCGAAGCCTTCCTTGCGCATCTGGTCGGCGGAGATCACGGTCACCGGCGCCGGTCCTTCGATCTCCGAGCGCTTGATGCGCGATCCGGTGACGGTGACCGTATCCAGGTTCTTGGCCTTGCCATCCGACGCATCCTCGTCGGCCTCGGCCTGCGTCTGGGTCTGCTGCTGCGATTGTTCGTCCTGGGCGATCGCCGCCAGGGGACAACTCAATGCCAGCGCCATCGCGGCCGCCAGCGCGGTACGCCGGTTTGAATACAAGCGGTTCATCACTCCCTCCCAGGAATCAAATGGTTTAAAGGTCCAGCCTATAGGCGCGCACGAGTCCCCTGCCTCGTGCGCTCCCGGCAAACATAACTTTAAGAAATCCACAAAAATGTGACGCAGTTCGCTTTTTGTACCGATTCAATTTTCTGTAACCGGTTCCATCAAAAACTGTCATCCTGCTTACGCTCTGCGGTGAACGCGGCACCCCGGAACCGATGCCACCCCAGCTGTCTCCGCGCGTCATCCACCCGCAGCGCGGTCGGGGCGGCGCAGGACCGCGGTTTGCTCGGCATGCCAGCTTTGGAGTCGCTGAATAGCAGGCTTGCGCGTGAGATTGATGTGATTACGATTGGTCCAGCCTTTGAACCAAACGGACCCCGCGCATGCGCGTTCGCCCTACCCGCTTTTCCCTCGTGCTCACGCTGCTCGGCCTGTTTGTCGGCGGCGGCGCCCAGGCAACTTCCGCTCCCGTCGCCGATCCCGAGCCGACGACACGCCACGGCGAAACCGACGGGCAGCACGCCCGGCGCATGCAGTGGTTCGCCGATGCCAAGCTCGGCATCTTCATCCACTGGGGCATCTATGCGGTGGACGGGATCGATGAATCCTGGTCGTTCTTCAACGGCAAGGTGTCCCACGAGGACTATCTGAAGCAGTTGCGCGGTTTTACCGCCAGCGCCTACGACCCGCAGGAATGGGCGCGCCTGATCCGGCAGAGCGGTGCGCGTTACGCGGTACTCACCACGCGACACCACGACGGCGTCGCGCTGTGGGATTCGCGACAGGGCCTCAACGTGGTGCGCGACACCCCGGCAGGGCGTGATCTGGTGGGCCCCTTCGTGGACGCATTGCGCGCCAACGATCTGAAGGTGGGCCTGTATTACTCGTTGCCCGACTGGTCCTATCCGGACTACGACGTGTTCACCCGCAAGCAGAAGCGCTACGCGCTCGGCGCCCAACCGCAGCGCTGGCAACGCTACCTGGACTATTACCAAGGCCAGATCGCGGATCTGCAGCAACGCTACCAGCCGGACCTGATCTGGTTCGACGGCGACTGGGAACACAACGCCGGCGAGTGGCAGTCGGCCAAGCTGCGCAGCGACATGCGCGCGCGCAATCCGGACCTGATCATCAATTCGCGCCTTAACGAATACGGCGACTACGCCACGCCGGAACTGGGCGTGCCCGTGGTCAAGCCCGGGCAGCCCTACTGGGAGTTGTGCCTGACGATGAATCGTTCGTGGGGCTACCAGCCGCGCGATACCGAGTACAAGAGTCCGCACCAGATCCTCCAGATCCTCAGCCAGACCCTGTCGATGGGCGGCAACCTGCTGCTGGACATCGGGCCGAAGGCCGACGGCAGCATCGATCCGCGCCAGGTGGAGATCCTGGAAAAGCTGGGCCGCTGGACCCGAAAGCACGCCGAGGCGATCTACGGCACCACCGCCGGCATCGGGCTGGACCATTTCGCCGGCCCCAGCACGGTGTCGAAGGATGGCCGCACCGTGTATCTGTTCCTGGACGGCGCGCCCAACGGCGACCTGCTGGTCAAGGGTTTCGACAGCAAGGTGCTGCGCGCGCGCGTGGTCGGCGGCGACCAGCCGGTGCAGGCGCGTGTGCTGGGCAAATACGACTGGTCCAGGCATCCGGGCCTGCTGTTCCTGAGCGTGCCGCGCGCGGCGCTGGATCCGGACATCACCGTGGTCGCGCTGGAACTGGACGCGCCGGTGAAGCTGTACCGCGAAGAATCCAAACCCATCGAGAGCAACGGATGAAACTGCATCGCCTGTTGTCGCTGGCGCTGCTGGGCGCGCTCGCCCTGCACGCCCCGCCCGCCGCGCACGCCGACAGTCGTGGCGACTACGTGCCCGAAACCGATCCCCTGGTCGTGCACAAGCTGGAGCAATGGCAGGACTGGAAGTTCGGTTTCATGATGCATTGGGGGCCCTACAGCCAGTGGGGCGTGGTCGAATCCTGGTCGATCTGTTCGGAAGACGTGGACTGGTGCAAGCGGCCTGACGGCGTGGCCTACGTCGATTACGTGAAGCAGTACGAAGCCCTGCCGGACACCTTCAATCCGGTCCGCTTCGATCCGGCGGCATGGGCCGAGGTCGCGCGCGAGGCGGGGACGAAATACGTGGTGTTCACGACCAAGCACCATGACGGCTTCTCGATGTTCGACACGCGCCAGACCGATTACCGGATCACCGCGCCGAACGTGCCCTTCCACGACAACCCGCGCGCGGACGTCACCCGCGCCGTGTTCGATGCCTTCCGCGCGCGTGGCTTCGGCATCGGCGCGTATTTCTCCAAGCCCGACTGGCACAACGACGACTACTGGTGGCCGCGCTTCGCCACGCCCAACCGCCACGTCAACTACGACACCCGCAAATACCCCGAGCGCTGGCAGCGCTTCGTCGATTTCACCCATGCGCAGATCGGCGAACTGACCACGAACTACGGCCGCATCGACATCCTGTGGCTGGATGGCGGCTGGGTGCGGCCGGGAGACACGCTCGGCGACGCCGCGCAGGGCCTGGCCGGCGTGCCGTGGCCGCAGGACATCGACATGCCGCGGCTGGCGGCGACGGCGCGGCGTCACCAGCCGGGCCTGATCGTGGTCGATCGCGCCGTCGGCGGCCGCTACGAGAACTACCGCACACCCGAGCAGAAGATTCCCGACGAACCGCTGCCGTATCCCTGGGAAACCTGCATGACCCTGGGCGATTCGTGGAGCTACGTGCCCAACGACAACTACAAGCCCGCGCGCACCGTCGTGCAGATGCTGGTCGACGTGGTCGCCAAGGGCGGCAACTACCTGCTCAACGTGGGCCCGCAACCGGACGGACAGTTGCCGGCCGAGGCGGTGGACCGGCTGCGCGAAATCGGCGCGTGGCTGAAGACCAATGGCGACGCCATCTACGGCAGCCGCGCGGTGGCGCCGTACCGCGACGGCAAGTTCCGCTATACCCGGCTGAAGAATGGCGACGTCTACGCCATCTATCTGCCCGACGCCGGCGAGGCGCGGCTGCCGGCGCGGCTGGAGATTCCCGGGCCCGCGCCACGCGCGGGCAGCCGGCTTGCGATGCTGGGCAGCCCGGCGGAGCTGGCCTGGCGGCGCGAGGGCGGCCGGACCATCGCGGTGATCCCCGACGCGGTGCGCGAGGCCACCGCCGATGCGCCGGCCTGGGCAATCCGGTTGCCGGGCGCCGCGCCGCGCGCCGACTGATCGCGCGCGGGAAGGGCGCTTCCTCGTCCCCTCATTTGCAGGTGACCGCTCCGGTCACTCAATCGCCGTGATAATCCGGCCGCTCCCAGGCGGCGTCCGCGCTGCGATGCAGGCCGATGCGGGCGATGCGCGGAGCCGCGTAGGCGTGCTCGATCACCAGCCGCAGCCGCGCGGTGCGCGTGGGCGGCACGCGGTCCAGCTTGCAGTGACCGATCGTGGTGCCCCAGGTCAGCGGCTGCCAGGCACCGTCCTGCCAGGCATCGATGCGGTAGTTGGAGACATGCTGGCCGTGCGCGATGGCCTCCTGCAGGCGGATGACGTCGAACTCGGCACCGTCCGCCAGCGTCAGTTCCAGCCAACCGTCGCGCGCGTCGCCGCCCGGCGTCCAGAACGTATCGAGGTCGCCGTCCACCACCCGCGCCGCGTGATCGCCCGCGCTCGCCCGCACCCGCGCATCCCGTGCCAGATCCGTCGCCAGCAGGCGTTCGCGCAGGCGCGCGAAGCCATGCAGGGCGCGTACGTCGTGATCATGGAACAGCCCATCCGGCGTCGGCGGCACGTTCAGCAGCAGCTTGCTGTTGCGGCCGACCGAGGTGAAGTAGAGGTTCATCAAATTCTGCGGCGTGCGTACCTTCGCGTCCTGATCCGCATGCCAGAACCAGCCGGGCCGGATCGACACATCGGTCTCGCCGGGACGCCAGACCGCGCCGTAGGGATCGCCCTGCTGCAAGGCTTCGCCGGTCCAGGGATCGTCGGCGCCGGGACGCGGCACCCGCGCCGGGTCCACCGTGGCCCAGCAAGTGCTGCCGGCGCTGCCCGTCTCGTTGCCGATCCAGCGCACGTCGGGACCGGCGTCGGAGAACATCACCGCCTGTGGTTGCAGTTCCCGCACGGTGCGGTGGATGCGCGCCCAGTCGTATTGCTGGCGCTTGCCGCTGGGCCCCTCGCCGTTGGCGCCGTCGAACCATACTTCCACCACCGGGCCATAACCGGTCAGCAGTTCGGTCAACTGGGCGATGTAGAAATCATCGTAGGCCCTGCCCTCGCCGTAGACGCGCGCATTGCGATCCCACGGCGACAGGTAGAAGCCGACGCCCAGTCCTTCCGCGCGGCAGGCGTCGGTGAATTCGCGCACCAGATCGCCCTTGCCGCCGCGCCACGGACTGCTGGCGACCGAATGCGCGGTGGTCTTCGTCGGCCACAGGCAGAAGCCGTCATGGTGCTTGGCGGTGAGGATCATGCTGCGGAAGCCGCACGCTTTCGCGGTGTGCGCCCACTGCCGCGCGTCCAGCGCCTTCGGGTCGAAGATGGCCGGGCTTTCGCTGCCATCGCCCCACTCGCGCCCGGTGAAGGTGTTCACCGTGAAATGCACGAACATCGACAGTTCCTCGCGTTGCCAGGCCAGTTGCGCCGCACTGGGGCGCGGGCGCGCGGATGCGGGCGCCGCCGCCGTTCGCGCTCCCGCCGCGATGGCCGGCGGCGCCAGCGCACCGGCGATGCCCGCCATGCCGGCGGCACTGGTGCCGAGGAAGTCGCGCCGCGTCCAGCGCGGCCTTTGCGTGCTCATGCGATGTCTCCCGCGCGCGCATCCCGGCGATGCACCGCGCTCATGGTTGTACCTCGAAGCCGCCCTGCAGGCGGATGTCTTCCGAACCCGAACCGACCATCACCCGGAACGCGCCCGGCTCGACGACCCGCTGCATGCGGCGGTTCCACAACGCGAGATCGTCCGGCCCGAGCCGGAACCGCACGGTGCGGGCCTGGCCGGGCGCCAGGTGGATGCGCTCGAAGCCGCGCAGGTTCTTCTCGTAGGTGGTCACCGAACCGACGACATCGCGGGTGTAGAGCTGCACCACTTCGTCGCCGGCGCGCGGACCGCGGTTGCGCACGTCCACGCTCACCTCGACGCTGCCGTCCAGCGGAATCCGCTGCGGGGTGATGCGCAGGTTGGCGTACTCGAACGTGGTGTAGCTCAGGCCGTGGCCGAACGCATACAGCGCGCCGTTGACGCGGGACTTCTCGCCTTCCCACTGCGCGTTCGGCTTGGTCGGGAAATTGAAGGGAATCTGCCCCGCGCTTTTCGGGAAGGTCACGGTGAGCTTGCCGCCCGGGTTGTAGTCGCCGAACAGGGCATCGGCAATCGCGGTGCCGCCGTGATCGCCCGGGAACCACGCTTCCAGGATCGCCGGTACGTGCGCGTCGGCCCAGTTGATGCTCATCGGCCGGCCGTTGATCAGCACCAGCACCACCGGCGTGCCGGTGGCATGCACGGCGCGCAGCAGCTCGCGCTGGCGGCCCGGCAGATCCAGGCTGGTCCGGCTGAGACTTTCGCCGACCGTGCGATCGCCATCGCCCAACACCACAATCGCCACATCGGCGCCGGTGGCCGCACGCACCGCTTCGTCGATGCCGGCCTGCTCGGCGGCGCTCGGCGGCTCGGGCAGGATCTCGATGGCCGGCCAGTTGTCGCCGGCGACATCCACGCCCTTGGCGTAACGCACTTCGGTACGCGCGCCGAGCTTGCGGCGCACGCCTTCCAGCACGGTCACCACATGGCCGCCGGAGGGTCCGTAGTGGCGACGGGAATAGCGGCCGTCGTCGGCATTGGGACCAATCACCGCGATCGTCTCCAGGTCCTTGCGCAGGGGCAGCGCACCGCCGGTGTTCTTCAGCAGGACCAGGCTCTCGCGCGCGGCCTGCAATGCGATCCGGCGGTGCGCTTCCGAATTCACGGTGCGCGCGCTGGCATCGGCGTCGGCCACGTAAGGGCGGTCGAACAGGCCGAGCATGAACTTCACCCGCAGCACGTCGCGCACCCGCTCGTCCACGATCGCCAGCGGCAGCGAACCGTCGGCCAGCGCGGCGCGCATCGGCAGCACGTAATCCTCCGGCGGGGTGAAGTTGGTGCGGATGTTCAGCCCCGCCTCGGCCGCCTGCCGCACCGCGTCTTTCGCATCGGCGGCCACGCCGTGCTTGGTGTGCAGGAATTCCACCGCTTCGCTGTCGGACACCACGTAACCGCGGAAACCGAACTCGCCGCGCAGGCGCTCGGTCAGCCAGTAACGGCTGCCGGTGACCGGCACGCCGTCGTAGTCGTTGTAGGAACTCATCACGCCCAGCAGCCCGCCTTCGCGGATCGCCGCGGCGAACGGCGGCAGGAAGATCTCCTCGACCTCGCGCGGCGCGACCTGCGGATCGGTACGGGCCATGCCTTCGCGCGCGCCCTTGTTGGCGCTGTAGACCGCGAAATGCTTGGCGGTGGCGGCCACGGTGAAGTCCTGTTGCAGGCCTTTCACCATTTCCACGCCCAGGCGCGAGACCAGGTAGGGATCCTCGCCGTAGACCTCCTCCATCCGGCCCCAGCGTTGATCGCGGGCGACGTCCAGGATCGGCGCGTAGACGTTGGTGTAACCCAGCGCGCGCGCCTCCAGGCCGGTGATGCGGCCGACCTGGCGCACCAGCGCGCGGTTCCAGGTGTGGCCGATGCCCAATTGGCTGGGGAAGCTGGTTGCGCCGTACGCCTCGACGCCGCGGATGCCTTCGTTGGTGAAGTCGACCGGAATGCCGAGCCGGGTCTGTTCGATGAAGAAGCGCTGCACCTCGTTCATCGCGCGGACGTGTTGGCGCGGGTCGGTGGCGTACACGCTTTTCCGGCCATCGCCCCAGCCGTTGTGCATCTCGTCGATGTTGCCGATGCCGTCCTTCCACAGCGCCGTCTTCCATTGCGGGGTCGGCAGCGGATCCTTCAGCACCCGGCCGTAGCCGTACAGCGTCGCCAGTTGCGCGGTCTTCTCCTCCACGTTCATCCGCGCCAGCAGATCCTCCACCCGCGCGTCGACCGGCGCGCGGGCGTCCTCGTACACGTCCTTGCGGCCGTTCTTGTCCAGATCGATCCAGCCGTCGTGGTAGATCGCCGGGGTCGGCGCGAAGGCCGGCGCCGGTTCGTCCTGCGCCCGCAGGCCGGCACCTGTTCCGCCGGCCAGCAGGGCGATCACCAGTGCGCCGCCGGGTGCGCGGCGCATCAGCGCGCCTCGGCCGCGGGCCGCAGTTCGACCTTGTCGATCGCCCACAGCACGCGACGGTGATCCCCGCTGAACTTCAGGCACAGGTCCCGCGCGCCGGTCATCGGCGGCAGGGCGACCTCCACGCGCTTCACCGGTGTGTCGGCGGATTCGACCCGCGCGCTGGCCACCGGCGCGCCGTCGCAACCGCCGACACGCACCTGCAGATCGACCGGACCGGCCGGCGGCAGCACCGCGCCGACCGAATCGCCGCCGAACTGGAAGTTGTAGGGTAGATCCAGCACCTCCGCGCTCAACACCGCGATGCCGTCCAGCGGCGCCTGCTTCCATTGCCAGCACGGCGTCCCGATATCGACCGGCACCACCGCGCGTTCGCCCTCGCGCGGTTCGTCGTCTTCCAGCCGCAGTACGTAGCTGTCCTTGCGGCAGGCGTCCAGGTACTCGGCCTCGCGCATACGCAGCGCGCGCGCATCGATGCGCCGCTCGCGGGTCGCCGCCAGCGGCTGGCCCCGGAAGAAGGCGTTGGCCTTGATCGTGGCCGGCAGCGTCACCTGCAACGGCGACCGGTAGCGCGGCGATTGCGCGGTCGGATCGCTGCCGTCGATGGTGTAGCGCAGTTCGCCGAAGCCGGTCTGGTTGAGCAGCGTCACCTGCGCGCCATCCCCCGCGGCCTGCGCGCGGATGCGTGCAGCGAACGCACTGTCGGCCGCGCGTATTCCGGCGCGCTGGAAACGCCGCATCTGCGGCGCCAGGCGTTGCAGGAAACCGTCCCAGCCGCGCGTGGCCTTGGGCGACCACGCTACCTCGGCCAGCGCCGACAGGCGCGGGAAGGCCATGTGTTCCACCCGCGCTTCGGTGCGCACGTGCTCGGTCCACAGATTGGCCTGCGTACCCAGCACGTGTTTCGCCTGCCCGGCGTCCAGTTCCGGCGGCACCGGCTCGAAGCCATACACCTTCTCCAGCGTCGTGGTGAAGTCGTGGCCCGGCGGCTCGTCGGACTCTTCGGACTGCATGCGGTTGATGTAGGTGACGTTGCTGGGACTCAGCACCACGTCGTGTCCCTGCCGCGCGGCTTCCACCGCGCCTTCCATGCCGCGCCAGGACATCACCGTCGCTTCCGGCGGTAGGCCGCCTTCGAGGATTTCGTCCCAGCCGATCAGGCGGCGGTCGTGCTTCACCAGGAAGGTTTCGATGCGCTTGATGAACCAACTCTGCAACTGCATGTCGTCGGTCAGGCCGAGCGCCTTGCGGCGCGCCTGGATCGCCGGCGAATTGCGCCATTGGTACTTGTCGGCTTCGTCGCCGCCGATGTGGATGTACGGGCCGGGGAAAATGTCCATCACCTCGGTGAGTACGTTCTCCAGGAAGGTGAAGGTCGGATCCTCCACGCCGTACAGCCAGGTGTTCACGCCCCAGTCCGGGGACACCGGCGGCGCCTTGCCGGTGGCGCCGAATTCCGGATAAGCGGCGATGGCGGCCTGCGCATGGCCGGGCATTTCGATCTCCGGCACCACGGTGATGTGGCGCGCGCGCGCGTACGCAACGATCTCGCGGGCCTCGTCCTGGGTATAGAAGCCGCCGTAGCGGACCGGCTTGCCGTCGGCGTCCTGTCCGGCCTTGCCGGCCGGGACGCGCCACGCGCCGACTTCGGTGAGTTTCGGATAGCGCTTGATCTCCAGGCGCCAGCCCTGGTCGTCGGTCAGATGCCAGTGGAAGACGTTCAACTTGTGGCGCGCCATCTGATCCAGCAGGCGCTTGATCTCGTCCACGCTCTGGATGTGCCGGGCCGAATCGAGCATGAAGCCGCGCCAGCCGAAACGCGGCGCATCGGCGATGCGCATCGCGGGCAGGCGCGCCGGCAGCGCGTCGGCGGCGGTCAGCAGTTGCCACAGGCTCACGCCGCCATAGAACAGGCCGGCGCCGTCGCGGGCCCGGATGCGGACGCCTTCCGTCCCGATCGCCAGCGCATAGCCTTCCGCCCGGGTGTCCAGCTTCGCATCGGTGGCGAACACGATGGCGGGCGTGCTCGCGGATTCGACCCGGCGCAGCGCAACGCCGGTACTCTCGCGCAGCATGGCGACGAACTGGTCCGCGGCCGCGCGGGCAGCGGAATCGGCCGCCGCCGCGACCACCGGCGTGCCGGCATCGACCACCACGTGGCCCTGGCCGGGCGTGATCTGCGCGGGCGCGGGAATCAGCGGCGGCGCGGTGCCCGCGGAGAAGGCCTCCGCCGGCGCGCGGGCGGCCTGTCCGGATTCGCCCGCCGGCCCGCCGCAGGCCGCCAGCAACAGCAGCCATGCGGCCAGTCCGGCCGCCTTCCCCACCGTGACGGCGCCGGCCGTCCCCGCTTTCGCCTTCCTCTGTTCCATCTTCGGGCCCCTCCGCCGAATACCGGGTTGCAAGTTTCAGATCTCACGATAGCATTGGTCCAACCACTAGGCCATTAGCTCGGAGCCCCCCCTATGCGCCTGCAAGGCAAACTCGCCCTGGTCACCGCGGCCGGCCAGGGCATCGGCCGCGCCACCGCGCTGGCTTTCATCCGCGAAGGCGCGCGGGTGATCGCCGCCGACATCGACCAGGAAGCCCTGCAGCAGCTGCGGGTCGAGGCCGGCGACGCGCTGGTCCCGCTGCGCCTGGACGTGACCGACACCGCTGCGATCGCCGCCCTGGCCCCGCGCCACGCCGGGGCCGGCGACGCCGTGGACGTGCTGTTCAACTGCGCCGGCTTCGTCCACAGCGGCAACATCCTGGAGGCCGACGACGCCGACTGGGAGGCCGCTTGGCGCCTCAACGTCGGTTCGATGTACCACCTGATCCGCCGGTTGCTGCCCGGCATGCTGGCACGCGGCGGCGGTTCGATCATCAATGTCGCCTCCGTCGCCTCCAGCATCAAGGGCGTCCCCAACCGCTTCATCTACGGCACCACCAAGGCCGCGGTGATCGGCCTGACCAAGGCGGTGGCGGCGGATTTCGTCGGCCGCGGCATCCGCTGCAACGCCATCTGCCCGGGCACGGTCAGTTCGCCCTCGCTGGAAGCGCGCATCGCCGAACAGGCACGCCGGCAGGGCGAACGCGTGGAAGCCGTGCAGGCCGCGTTCGTCGGCCGCCAGCCGATGGGCCGGCTGGGCCGGCCGGACGAAATCGCCGCGCTGGCCGTGTACCTGGCCAGCGACGAATCCGCGTTCACCACCGGCACGACGCACGTGATCGACGGCGGCTGGATCAACTGAAGGAATCCTGCATGAAACTGTTGCGCTATGGCGCGCCGGGCGCGGAAAAGCCCGGATTGCTGGACGGCGACGGCCACATCCGCGATCTGTCGGCGGTGATCGCCGACGTGGCCGGCGAGGCGATCACGCCGGAAGGACTGCAACGCCTGCGTGCGCTGGACGTGTCCGCGCTGCCGCGCGTGGACGGCGCGCCGCGCCTGGGCCCGTGCGTGGGCCAGGTCGGCAAGTTCGTCTGCATCGGCCTGAACTACTCCGACCACGCCGCCGAGACCGGCGCGCAGGTCCCCGCCGAACCGGTGATCTTCAACAAGTGGACCAGCGCGATCTGCGGGCCGGACGACGACGTGCGGATTCCGCGCGGATCGCGCAAGACCGACTGGGAAGTGGAACTGGGCGTGGTGATCGGCCGCGGCGGCCGCTACATCGACGAGGCCGACGCGCACGATCACATCGCCGGGTACTGCGTGATCAACGACGTGTCCGAGCGCGAATTCCAGCTCGAAGGCACCGGCACCTGGGACAAGGGCAAGGGTTGCGACACCTTCGGCCCGATCGGCCCGTGGCTGGTGACCGCCGACGAAATTCCCGATCCGCACGCGCTCGGCCTGTGGCTGGAAGTGGACGGCCACCGTTACCAGGACGGCAACACCCGCACGATGGTGTTCCGGGTGCCGTACCTCATCAGTTACCTCAGCCGCTTCATGAGCCTGCAGCCGGGCGACGTGATCTCCACCGGCACCCCGCCCGGCGTGGGCCTGGGCCAGAAGCCACCGGTCTACCTGCGGCCCGGCCAGGTCATGCGGCTGGGCATCGACGGCCTCGGCGAACAGCGGCAGAAGGTGGTGCAGGCATGAATGCCCTCCTCCAGCCGGCGCTGGCCGGCGTGCGCATCACCGGCATGCGGGTCGAGGATCTGCGCTTCCCCACCTCGCAGCATCTGGACGGATCGGATGCGATGAATCCGGATCCGGATTATTCGGCCGCCTACGTGGTGCTGGAAACCTCGCGCGCGGATCTGCAAGGCCACGGCCTGACCTTCACCATCGGCCGCGGCAACGAAGTCTGCTGCGCGGCGATCGAGGCGCTGGGCCACCTGGTGATCGGGCTGGAACTGGACTGGATCGCGCAGGACATGGGCCGCTTCTGGCGGCACGTCACCTCCGACAGCCAATTGCGCTGGATCGGCCCGGACAAGGGCGCCATGCACCTGGCGACCGCCGCGGTGGTCAACGCGGTCTGGGATCTGTGGGCCAAGGCGGAAGGCAAGCCGGTGTGGCGGCTGGTCGCCGACATGACGCCCGAACAACTGGTGCGCTGCATCGACTTCCGTTACCTGAGCGATGCGATCACGCCGGATGAAGCGCTGGCCCTGCTGCGCGAGCGCGAGGCCGGCAAGGCCGGACGCATCGCCACCCTCGAGCGCGAGGGTTATCCCTGCTACACCACCTCGGCCGGTTGGCTGGGCTATCCGGACGAGAAGCTGCGCCGGCTGTGCCAGCAGGCGGTCGATGCCGGCTTTCGCCACGTCAAGCTGAAGGTCGGCCGCGATCTGCAGGACGACATCCGCCGCGTGCGCATCGCCCGCGAGGTGCTGGGCCCGGATCGCCGGTTGATGATCGACGCCAACCAGATCTGGGAAGTCGGCCAGGCGATCGACTGGGTGAAGCAGTTGTCCTTCGCCGCGCCGTGGTTCATCGAGGAACCCACCAGCCCCGACGACGTGGCCGGCCACCGGACCATCCGCGAAGCCATCGCGCCGGTGCAGGTCGCCACCGGCGAGATGTGCCAGAACCGGATCCTGTTCAAGCAGTTCATCGCCGGCGGCGCCATCGACGTGGTCCAGATCGACGCCTGCCGCGTCGGCGGCGTGAACGAGGTGCTGGCGATCCTGCTGATGGCCGCCAAGTACGGCCTGCCGGTGTGCCCGCACGCCGGGGGTGTGGGGCTGTGCGAATACGTGCAACATCTGGCGATGATCGATTACGTCTGCATCGCGGGCACCCGCGAGGGCCGCGTGGTGGAATACGTCGACCACCTGCACGAACACTTCCAGGACCCCTGCGTGATCCGCGACGCCGCCTACCAGCCCCCGACCGCGCCCGGCTTCTCCATCACCATGAAGGACGCCAGCCGCCGCCAGTACCGCCACCGGCCCGTGCCGGCCGCCGGGAACGCCGCCTGATGCCCGCCTTTCGCCAGCGCGGGCAGTTGCCGGCCGCGCTGCTGTCCGCGGCACTGCTGGCGACCGGCTGCGGGCAGCGACCGGCAGCGTCCACGGCCTCCACGCCGGAAGCGCCCGCGGCGGCGAGCGTGTCCGCGCCGGATCCGGCCGGCCGCATCGGCCGCTGGCGGCAACAGGGTTACGGCATGTTCGTGCACTGGGGCCTGTATTCGGAACTGGGCGGCGAGTGGA
>Ga0182741_1003589_pt1 | contig 16322 bp, 5 predicted proteins | sample eDN5th37CBELigOP_FD_128874 | JGI IMG/M metagenome (GOLD analysis project Ga0182741, IMG submission 128874) | Enriched Organic Plus compost microbial communities from Emeryville, California, USA - eDNA 5th pass 37_C BE-Lig OP (version 2) (version 2) ...
CACGCTCCAGGACTGGGCGATGGAATCGATGCGGCATTCGCGGTTGGCGGCCGAGCCCAGGGGCGTGCCGTCGTCGAAATAGGCGCGGCGATACCAGGCCCCGTCCCAGCCATGGGTCTCCAGCGCCTCGCGCAGCGAATCCAGATGCACCATCCAGCGCGCCACGCGCGCGGCGTCGCGCCGCTGCTCGGCGATGGGCAGGAAGCGCTGCAAGGCGGTGTGCAGGAACCAGCCCAGCCAGACGCTTTCGCCCCTTCCCTGCTCGCCCACCCGGTTCATGCCGTCATTCCAGTCGCCGGTGCCCATCAGGGGCAGGCCGTGTGGCCCCGTCGCCAGTGACGCGTCGAGGGCGCGGGCGCAATGCTCGTAAAGACTGGCGGTCTCGGCCGTCATGCCGGGCTGGTAGAAGATGTCATGCTTGTCCGGCGGCACCGGCGCGCCGGTAAGGAAGGGCAGCTCCTCGTCCAGCACCGCGGTATCGCCCGTGGTCTCGACATAGTGGGCGGCGACATAGGCGAGCCAGGCCCGGTCGTCGGAGATGCGGGTGCGCACGCCCTTGCCGCTTTCGGGCAGCCACCAATGCTGCGTGTCGCCTTCGACGAATTGCCGCCCCGCCGCGCGCACCAGTTGCGCCCGCGCCAGGTCGGGCCGCGCCAGGCACACCGCCATGGAATCCTGCAACTGGTCGCGGAAGCCATAGGCGCCCGAGACCTGATAGAAGCCCGCGCGCGCCCACATGCGGCAGGACAGGGTCTGATAGAGCAGCCAGCGGTTCACGATCAGGTCCATGGCGCGGTCGGGCGTCTTGATCTCGACCACACCCAGCATCCGGTCCCAGGCGGCCTTGACCTGTTCCAGCAGCGCCACGGGATCGGCGGCGCGATAGCGGGCGAGAAGCGCGCGCGCCTCTTCCGCGTCGGCCCCCTGCCCCAGGAGCAGTACGACGCGCCGCGTCTCGCCTGGGGCAAGCGCGACTTCCGCCTGCACCGCGCCGCAGGCGCCGGGAATGAGGCCGGTGCGGCCCGAGAGCGGCGCGGGCGATCGCAGCGCCTGCGGCTGCGCCAGGCTGCCATTGCGGCCCAGGAACTCGACACGGTCGGCGGTGAGGCCGGTCGCCATCCCGCCCAGGTCGAGAAAGGCGGTGCGCGCGGAGAAATCGCCATGAAAGGGATTGCGCGCCAGGAGCGCGCCCTTGTCCTCGCGCTCGGTCCAGAGCGGCGCCGCCATCACGCGCGCCGCCCCCAGCCGCCATTCGGCATAAGCCGTGACGGAGAGATGGCGCGGCGTATCCCCGTCATTGCGCAATTCCAGAATGCCGATCTTCACCGCATCCTCCGGCGCCATGAACTGGGTCAGGCTGGCGGTGACGGGGCCGCAGGCGCTGTCGAAGCGCGAATAGCCCTGGCCGTGGCGCGCCAGATAGTCGCCGCCCGGCGCGGCGGCGGGGAACGGCGTGGGCGACCAGACCGCGCCGGTGTCCAGGTCCTTCAGATAGAGCGCCTCGCCGCCCGGATTCTCCACCGGGTCGTTGGACCAGGGCGTGATCTGGTTCTGCTGGCTGTTGAGCGACCAGGAAAAGCCCGCCCCTTCCGCCGAGACCTGGAAGCCCATCTGCGCATTGGCGATCACATTGATCCAGGGCGCGGGCGTGGTTTGGCCCGGCTTGTGCAGCACCACATATTCGCGCCCGCCCTCGGCAAAGCCGCCGAAGCCGTTGAACATCTCCAACGCCGGGCGCGGCAGCGGCCTGGCCGGCGGCATGGCGGGACGCGGCGGTGGCACAGGCCGCGCCGCCGCCTGCGCATCCTGGGTGGCGATGGCGGCAAGCTGCGGCGCCAGCTCGCCGCGCTGGGCATTGAGCTCCACCCGCGCCGCCGCGCGCAGCATCAGCGCAGCCTCCGGCCCGATCAGGTCGGCGCGGACGCAGGTGATGCGGCCCGATTGCGCCTCCTGGGGACGGTCGGCGGCGCTGACCAGCGCATCCAGCGCCTGCTGCAGATGCTGGGCATAGGAGGCGGGCCGCTCATTGAGGATGACGAGGTCGCAAGGCAGATGCTTGCCGCGGATATAATCATGCGCCCGCACCAACTGGCGCGCCACGGCGATGTCTTCCTCTTCGGAAACGCGCAGCAGAAGGATCGGCAGGTCGCCGGAAATGCCGTGCGGCCACAGCGCGACGGCGGGGGGCGCGGCGGCGGCCTGCACCTCGCGCGGCGGGCGCAGGGCCTCGCCCGCATAGATCAGATGATTGGCCAGAAGCTGGAAGAGATGCGGCTCGCCCGGCTGGAGCCCCAGATACTGAAGCTGGGTCAGGCTGGTGCTGGTGGCCAGGCGGCTGGCGCGCTCGAAGGCGCGGGCGTCGTGATGGCGGTCCACCAGTTCCAGCACCGCCTCGCGCGAGGCCGCCGCCATGGTCCAGAAGGCGATGGTGACGGTGCGGCCGCGCGGCACCTGGATGCGGCGGCGCAGGGCGAAGACCGGATCCAGCACCGCCCCCACCGTGTTGGAGAGCGGCCAGTTCTCGAACACCGCCTGGGCGGTGGCGGGGTTGCGGCCCCGCCCCAGGAAGCGGGCGCGATCGGTCTCGTACTGGACATTGTCGGGCGCGGCCCCTTCCACCACGCAGAGATGGGCGGCCCAGACCGGCGTCTCGGTCTCCGCGCGCGCACGGCGGCCCGCCAGCAGCGCTCCCGGCTGGCGCACATATTCGGTCTCGACGAACAGCTTGGAGAAGGCCGGATGCGCCGCGTCGTCGGCCGGCCTGGCCAAGGCCAGCTCGACATAGGACGTCACCTCGATCTCACGCAGGCGCGAGCCATTGTTGGTGATGGAGATGCGGCGCACCTCCGCATCGTCCTCCGGCGAGACGCAGATTTCGGTCACGATCTGCAGGGAATCGTGGCTGCGCCGGAAGATGACGCGGTCCTCGGCGAAGGAAGCCTCATAGAGCCTGGGCTTCTCGCCGATGGGCGCATGGGTGGCCGACCAGACCGCGCCATTGGCCACATCGCGCAGATAGATGAAGCTGCCGAAGGGATCGCGCGCCGCATCCTCGCGCCAGCGGCTGATGGCGATGCCCTTCCAGCGGCTGTAGCCGCCGCCCGCGGCGGTCAGCATCACGCTGTACTGGGCGTTGGCCAGAAGCTGGGTGCGCGGAATGGCGGTGTCGGGATCGTGGAACAGGCGCGGGCCCTGCGGCGCCTCCTCGTGATAGGTGACGGCGCCGGTGCGCAGCGTGGGCGGCGGCTCGGCCAGGGCGGCGTCGCGCGGCATGCGTTCCTGCAGCAGGAGCTCGGCCGCCTTCACCATCGGCTCGGCATGCAGGCGCGCCCGCATCCGCCCGCCATGCAGCACATCGGCCAGGCCCAGGATCGACATGCCCTGATGGTGCGCCATATAGGCCTTGATCACCGCATGGGTGAGGCCCGCGGGCAGGCGCTGGCGCGTATAGTCGATGGCCTCGTACCAGCCATAGGCGCCCAGCGCGCCAATGGCGGTCAGCCGGTCCAGGTTGACGCGCGCCTCATGCGGGGCGATCATCGCCGCCAGCGCCGTGGCATAGGGCGCGATCACCAGATTCTCGGCCAGGCCGCGCTTGAGGCCCAGGCCCGGCACGCCAAAGCCGGAATATTGGTAGTTATATTGCCGGTCGCGCGCATTGTATTGCGACTCCGAGATGCCCCAGGGCACGCCGCGCTGATGGCCGTAGCGGATCTGGCGGCGCACCGCCGCGTGGTTGGACAGGGCCAGCAGGCTGCCCGGCGGCTCGTGCATCAGAAGCGCGGGCATCAGATATTCGAACATCGAGCCGGACCAGGATTGCAGCGCCACGCTGCGGCCCAAGGGCATCAGCGTGCGGCCCAGGCGGAACCAGTGCCGCGTCGGCACATCGCCCTTGGCGATGGCGAGGAAGCTGGCGAGCCGCGCCTCCGACGCCAGAAGGTCATAGGCGTTGGCGTCCAGCGTCTGGTCGTCCACGCGATAGCCGATGGCCAGGAGCTGGCGCTGCTCCTGGAAGAGGAAGCGGAAATCCATCTCCTGCACCAGCCGCGCGCAGGTGGCGGCGATGGCGTGGGCGCGCGCATCCCGGGTTTCGGGCGCAAGCGCCGCGTCGCGGGCATGGCTTTCCAGGCAGTTCTTGAGCGCCAGCGCGGGCGGGAACAGCGCCGCCAGCGCGGCGGCCTCCGCCGTCAGCGCGGACATCTCCGCCGCCGCCGCGTGCTCGAGACGGGCCAGGAGCGCATCGGCTTTTTCGCGCACTCCTTCCGGAAGCACGGCGGCCCTGGCCAGCGCATCGCGCAGCAGAAGGCCCGCGTCATGCACGCCGTCGCGCCAGCCGCCCTGGTCCGCGCCCGCCATGATCTCGGCCATGGCGTTTTTGACCGCCAGCAGGTTGCCCGCCAGATTGCCGCTGTCCACGGTCGAGACATAGACCGGATCGAGCGGCGCCAGCGTCTCGGTATCATACCAGTTGAGGAAATGGCCGCGATAGCGGCTGAGCCGCTCCATGACCCCCAGCGTGTTCTCCAGCCGCTCCAGCGTCTCGGCGGTGCCGATCCAGCCGAAGTCGCGCGCCGCCAGCACGGCGCAGAGATAGACGCCGATATTGGTGGGCGAGGTGCGCCGCGCCACCACCGGCTGCGGGTCCTCCTGGAAATTGTCGGGCGGCAGCCAATTGTCCTCGGCCGTGACGAAGGCCTCGAAATAGAGCCAGGTGCGGCGCGCCGCCAGGCGCAGCGCCTCGCGGTCGTCCGGCTGCATCTCGCGGTGCGGGCGGCTGCGCGGCGTATGGCTGGCCCAGCGCGCGATCAGCGGCGAGAAGCCCCAGAGCGCCAGGAAGGGCGCGGCGATGCCCAGATTGTCCGGCGCGCGCGTCAGGATGCCGGCCGTCACCGCCGCCACCAGCGCGAAGGCGCCGCCAAGCTGGAAGGCGAGCGGCCGCCAGCCCGCGTTGCGGGCATAGGCGGTCTGGGCGAAGGTCACCCATTCCAGCATGCGCTTGCGGCTGATGAAGAGCCGGAAGAGCGTGCGCAGCACCGCGTCCAGCGACAGCCAGGCCAGCCGCGCCAGGAAGGCGAAGCTGAACAGCAGTTGCAGACCCGCCAGCAGGGCTTCCTGGCCCAGCGCGCGCCAATGGCCCCGGCCATAGAGGCGCCATCTCTGCAGCGAGAACAGGTCGGTCACCACCGGCAGGAAGGGCGGCACCGCGATCACCGCCAGCAGGAACAGCGTCCAGGCCCGTGCATCGGGCATGGGCAGGATCCAGCCCATCAGGAAGGCGAGCAGCAGCGCGGGCGCGCCCAGCGAGCGGCGCAGATTGTCCAGGAGCTTCCAGCGGCCGAGCGGCGAGACGCCGTCGCGCAGGCCCAGTATCCAGGGCAGAAGCTGCCAGTCGCCGCGCATCCAGCGATGCTGGCGCGCCGCCTCGACATCGTAGCGGGAGGGGAATTCCTCCACCAGCTCGATGTCGGAGACCAGCGCCGCGCGGGCATAGATGCCTTCCAGCAGGTCGTGGCTCAGCACCGTGTTCTCCGGGATGCGGTCGTCGATCGCGCGCTCGAAGATGTCGAGATCGTAGATGCCCTTGCCGACGAAGGAGCCTTCGTCGAACAGGTCCTGATAGACGTCTGAGACGGCGAAGGCGTAAGGATCGAGGCCGTTGGGGCCGGAGAAGGCATACTGGAAGAGCGAGCTTTCGCCGCCCACCGGCAGCGAGGGCGTCACGCGCGGCTGCAGGATGCCATGACCCAGCACCACCCGGCCGCTGCCTTCGTCGAACACCGGCTGGTTGAGCGGATGGGCCATCTTGCCGATCAGCCGCTTGGCGGCGCCGCGCGGCATGCGGGTGTCGGCGTCCAGGGTGATGATGTAGCGCACGCCTTCGGGGACATAGGCGGGTTCGAGGAAGCTGGTGTCCTTGCTCCCGCGCAGCAACAGGTTCAGCTCATGCAGCTTGCCGCGCTTGCGCTCCCAGCCCATCCAGCAGGCCTCTCCCGGATTGTAGCGGCGGGCGCGGTGCAGCAGGAGGAAGATGGGCGGGCCGCCCCTGGCATGGCGGGCGTTGAGCGCGGCGATCCCCTCTTCCGCCGCCTGCAGCAGCGCCGCATCATCCTCGCGATGCTCGGTGGGGCAGTCGGTCCAGTCCGACAAGAGCGCGAAGGTCATGCCCGCATCGGCATTGGCGAGATAGTGCACCTCCAGCCGCTCGATCTGCTCGGCGATGTCCTCGGTGCGCACCAGAAGCGTCGGCACCACCAGCATGGTGCGCAGCTCCTTGGGCACGCCGTCCTTCAGCGAGAGCGCGGGCAGCGCCTGGGGCTGGCGCCGGCGGGTGACGGCGCGGTTGACCAGCGCCACGGCGAGGTCCGAGGCGGGCAGAAGCGCCAGGAACGCCGCCACGCCCAGGAGCCAGGCGGGCACATCCGCCCCGCCTTGCGCCAGCACCGCCAGCAGTGTCGCCAGCAGCGTCACCAGCACGATGGCGCTGACATAGCCCGCCAGGCCCGTGGCCATCGCCCAGGCCGCGATCCGGCGCGGCAGGGACGGGCGGCAGCCCACGGCGCGGGCGAAGGCATGGCGGCCTTCGGCGATCAGGTAATAGCCGGGGTCGCGGCTGCGCGCATCGGCGCCCGCCAGGGCGCGGGCGGCGACCTCCTCGGCCAGCGCGATCTCATCGCCCTGGCAGGCGCGCGCCAAAGTCTCGATGGCGCGGCGGTAGCGGTCGCGCGTGGCGAAGTCGTTCTGCTTATAGCCCGGCGCGCGGGACAATGCGCGCTCGACCAGGCTCACCTCCTCGAACAGCTCGGTCCAGTCGGTGTTGGAAACCAGCCGCATGGTGGTGATGACGTTGCGCACCGAAACGTCGTCGGCGGCCTGGGCCTGGTATTCCTCCTGGATCAGGGCATGGACGTTGCGGCCCTGCGCCTCCAGGCGGCGGGCGATGTCGCGCACCAGCGCGTCGGCGCCCTCGCCCTGGTTGCGCAGCCGCTGCTCCAGCCGCGCCAGAAAGGCGGGCGAAAGCGTGTTCTTGAGCACGTCCAGCGCCTGGGGGTCCGGCGCCGCCAGCAGGGCGCGGGCGGCGCTGTCGCCCAGGTCCGCCTCGGTGACGCGCGCCAGCACGATCTGGGTGAGGCGGCGCAGATTCTCCACCAGCGCGATGCGCAGGGTGATCGGCACCGCCCAGAGCTCGCCGATGGTCAGCGGCGTCACCTGCTGATAGGCATGAAGGAAGCGCAGCAGCTTTTCCTGGTCGAAGGCGCTGTCGGTATGCGCCACAAGCGCCCAGGCGATGCCATAGACGCGCGGATACCCCGCCAGCGGCCCGTCCATCAGCCGCGGCAATTCCCGGTAGAAGCTGGGCGGCAGGTCGCGCTGCGCCTGGCGCGTCTGTTCCTCGACGATGTGGAAATTGTCGAGGAACCATTCGCCCGCCGAGGTGACGGGCTTGCCCGTCTTGGCCGCTTCCGCCAGCAGGCGGAAATGGGCGCAGAGCGCGGCATAATTCTCCTTGAGGCGGCGCGGCAGGGGCTCGGCGCGGCGTGCGTTGCGGCCCACCGCCTGCGCGCGGGCCAGGCTGCGGGCATGCTGCTCCAGCCGTTCAAGCCCGAACAATTCCGAGCGTATGGGGCTGGGGTCGCCCCCAGGCCTTGGGCGAGTAAAAATCACGAGAAAAACATAATATACGCCATCAGCTTAAGCGCGGCAGGCGCGCTTTGGTTCCCGCATGGAACCCAAGGCGGGGCGTCAGGCGGCCCTGCGGCCTGCGCTCGCGGCCAGCCTGCGGATCTGCTTCATGTCGGCCACGAAATCCTTCCAGCCGCGCGCCTTGTCCGCGTCGCGCATGCGCAACAGGAAAGACGGGTGGATGGTGATGTAGCCCGGCCGCCCGGCCAGCACGTGCGGGCCGCGGTTGGCGGTGATGGAAAGCGGCTTGCCCGCCAGCGCCAGCACCGCGGTCGCGCCCAGCGCCACCACCAGGCGCGGCTGCACCAGGTCCAGTTCGCGTTCCAGCCACCAGCGGTAGCGCTTCACCTCGCCCGCATTGGGCTTGCTGTGCAGGCGGCGCTTGCCACGCGGCTCGAACTTGAAATGCTTCACGGCGTTGGTGACGTAAGTCTGGCTGCGGTCGATGCCCGCCTCTTCCATCGCCCGGTCCAGCAGCCGCCCCGCCGGGCCGACAAAGGGGCGGCCCTGCAGGTCTTCCTGGTCGCCCGGCTGCTCGCCCACAAAGGCGATCTGGGGATGCAGCGGCCCTTCGCCCAGGATGGCGCGCGTGCCGCCCGTCACCATCGGCGCCGCCGCCGCGATGATGCGGTTGAGCGCCTCCAGGGAGACGGGCGCCTCCTGCGCCAGGGTAGTGGCGGCCTTGGGGCTGGGCTTGCGGGACATGGCCGGTCCTTGCGGGGTTCCTTTGCTGAACGCGCAAGGGCCAGGGATCGCACCAGCGCCGGGAAGAACGGGATGCGGACGGCTTCTTAATAATAAGTCGCGCCCAACCGCGCGGCTTTCCGGGCGGGAGCGTCTTCCATATGTTCCTGTTATGTTCTATATCCGGTCCCCGGACGAGAACACCCGCATGACCCCAGGAAAACCGCCCGCCGGACTGCCGCCCTGCCGCCTTGGGTCCAAGGCGGCGGCGCCCCGCCTGCCCCTGGGCGTGGCGGCGCTGGATTCGGCGCTGGGCGGGGGGCTGGCCGCGCGGCGGCTGCATGAGATCGTGCCGGACGGGGTCTTCCATCTGGGCGCGGCGGCGGGTTTCGCCCTGGCGCTGGCGGGGCGTGTGACGCGGCGGGGCGCCATCGTCTGGATCCAGCAGGGCCTCGCCGCGCTGGAAGGCGGCGCGCCTTACGGCCCCGGGCTGGAGCCGTTCGGCGTCGCGCCCTCGCGGCTTCTGATCCTCTCCGCCGCCCGGGCAAAAGACGCGCTCTGGGCGATGGAGGAAAGCCTGCGCTGCCGCGGCGTCGCCGCCGTGATCGGCGAGCTGGCGGAGGCGGGCGAGGCTGCGGGCCTTACCGAGACGCGGCGGCTGAACCTGGCGGCGGAAGAGGATGGCGCGTTGCCGCTCCTGCTGCGGCAAAAGCCGCTGGCCGGCGCCAGCGCCTGCGCCACGCGCTGGATCGTGCGCGGCGCGCCGGGCACGGGCGACGGCTTTGGCGGCATCGGCCGCATCGCCTGGGCGCTGGCGCTGGAGAAGAACCGCGACGGCCCCTGTGGCGCCTGGCGGATGGAATGGGATCATGACACGCGAAATTTCCGCGCGCCGCTTCCTGTCGCTGTGGCTGCGCCGCCTGTCCACCGACCGTATCGCGCGGCGTGAGACGCGGCCGCCCGCACCGCTGGTGGCGGCGGGGGCGGTGGGCAACGCGCTCTGCCTGACGGCGGTGAATGACGAAGCGGCAAAGCTGGGGCTTGCGCCCGGCATGCCGCTGGCCGACGCCCGCGCCATGTATCCCGGATTGCAGGCGGTGGCGGCCGACGCGGCGGCGGATGCGGCGCTGCTGGAAAGCCTGGCGGGCTGGTGCCTGCACTACACGCCGCTGGTGGGGCTGGCCCCGCCCGACGGGCTGGTGCTGGACATCAGCGGCTGCGCCCATCTCTTCGGCGGCGAGGCGGCGCTGCGCCAGGACCTGCTGCGGCGGCTGAAGGGCTTCGGCTTTCGCGCCCGCGCCGCCATCGCCGGGACGGTGGGCGCGGCCCATGCGCTGGCGCGCCATGGCGGCGCGGCCGTGGCGGCGGACGGGGATGTGCGCGATGCCCTGCGCCCGCTGCCGCTGGCGGGCCTCAGGCTCGATCCCGAAACCGTGCAGGGCCTGAACGAAAGCGGCTTCGCCGCGATCGGCGCGCTTTACAATCTGCCCCGCGCGCCCCTGGCGGCACGCTTCGGCGTGGCGCTGTGGCGGCAGCTCGACCGCGCGCTGGGCCTTGAGGGCGAAGCGATCACGCCGCGCACGCCCCCGCCCCGCTTTTCGGTGGAGCGCGCCTTCGCCGAACCGCTGGTGCGGATGGAGGACGTGCTGACGGTGGCCGAAGAGCTGGCAGGGCGCCTGACATTGCTGATGGCGCAGCAGGGCGCGGGCGCGCGCGGACTGGAACTGCTGCTGTTCCGGCTGGACGGACAGGTGCAGCGTCTGACGGCGGGCACCAGCCGTCCCTTGCGCGATCCCGCCTTCATGCGCCGCCTCTTCGCCGACCGGCTGACGGTGTGCGAGGACGAATATGATCCCGGCTTCGGCTATGACCTGGTGCGGCTTTGCGCCCATGCGGCCGAGAAGCTGGACGCGGCGCAGGACGGGCTTTGCGAGGGCGCGGACGAGACGGCGCTGGCGCGCCTCACCGACCGGCTGACGGCGCGGCTGGGCGAGGCGCAGGTGCTGCGTCTGACGGGACAGGACACGCATATCCCCGAAGCCGCCTCGATCCTGCTGCCTGCGCGCACCGCCTCCCTCTTCACGCCCACGCCCCCGCCCGCGCAGGACACGCTGCTGGCGGCGCGGCCCTTGCGTCTCTTCGCGCGGCCGCAGCCGCTGGACGGCACGCCCCTGGCCACCGCGCCCGACGGCGTGCCGCTGCGCTTCCGCTGGCGGCGGGTGCTGCATGAGGTTGTGGCGAGCGAGGGGCCGGAGCGCATCGCCATGGAATGGTGGCGCGGCGCGGAGGGCCGGACGCTGACGCGCGACTATTTCCGCGTCGCCTGCAAAGAGGGCGGGCGCTTCTGGCTCTACCGCGAGGGGCTTTACCACCAAAGCGCGCCGCGCTGGTTCGTGCATGGGCTGTTCGCATGAGCGGATATGCCGAGATGGCGCTGACCAGCAACTTCTCCTTCCTGCGCGGCGCCTCGCATCCCGAGGAATATGCCGTGCAGGCGGCCGCCCTGGGGCTGGCGGGAATCGGCCTGGCCGACCGCAATTCGGTGGCGGGCGTGGTGCGCGCTCATTGCATCGCCAAGGAGAAACAGGTGCGGCTGGCGGTGGGCGCGCGCCTGGTCTTCCGCGACGGCACGCCCGACATCCTGGCCTATCCGTCCGACGCCAAGGCCTGGGCGCGGCTGATGCGCCTGCTGTCCCTCGGCAAGCAGCGGGCCGAGAAAGGTGATTGCCATCTCGATCTTTCAGATCTCCTGGCCTGGTGCGAGGGACTCAACCTGATCCTCTGCCCACCCGCGGCGGCGGACCTGCCCGCATCCCTGCTGCCCGTCTTGCGCGAGGCGGCGGGGGACCGGCTCTGGCTGGCGGCCAGCCATCTTTACCGCGGCGACGATGCGCGGCGGCTGGCGAAGCTGGCGGCGGCGGCGCGCGCGGCGCGCGTGCCGCTGATCGCCACCAACGATGTGCTCTATCACCATCCCGGCCGGCGCGCCCTGGCCGATGTCGTCACCTGCGTCCGCGAGCACACCACCCTGGATGCGGCGGGACGGCTGCTGGCGGCCAATGCCGAGCGGCACCTCAAGTCCGCGGCCGACATGGCGCATCTCTTCCGCGACCATCCCCAGGCGCTGGCGGAGACGCTGCATGTCCTTTCCCGCTGCAACTTCTCGCTCGACGAACTGCGCCCTTCCTATCCCCTGGAGCGGCGCGAGGGCTTTTCCACGCCGATGGCGGCTTTGGTCGCCTTCACCGAGGAGGGCGCCAGGCGGCGCTATCCCGGCGGCATCCCGGAGAAGATCCGCAGCAACCTGGATTACGAATATGACCTGGTGGCGCGGCTGAACTATGCGCCCTATTTCCTCACCGTCCATGACATTGTCCGCTTCGCCCGCTCCAGGGGCATCCTCTGCCAGGGGCGCGGCTCGGCCGCCAATTCCACCATCTGCTATTGCCTGGGCGTGACCGAGGTGAACCCGATGGTGAGCGGGCTTCTGTTCGAGCGCTTCATCTCGGCCCAGCGCGGCGAGCCGCCCGACATCGACGTGGATTTCGAGCATGAGAAACGCGAGGAGGTGATCCAGTATATCTACGACACCTATGGCCGCGAGCGGGCGGCGATGACCGGTGTCACCATCTGCTATCGCGGCCGCAGCGCCATCCGCGAGGTGAGCAAGGTGTTCGGCCTCTCCGCCGATGTGGCGGCGCGGCTGGCCAAGACCCTGTGGGGCTGGTCGGATACGGGCGTCAGCGACGAGACGGCGGCGAAGAACGGCCTCGATCCCGCCGATCCGCGCCTGAAGCAGGCGCTGGCGCTGGCGCGGGAGCTGATCGATTTCCCCCGCCATCTTTCCCAGCATGTCGGCGGCTTCGTCATCACCGAAGGGCGGCTGGACGAGATCGTGCCCATCGAGAATGCGGCGATGGAAAAGCGCACCGTCATCGAATGGAACAAGGACGATCTGGAGGCACTGCGCATCCTGAAGGTGGATGTGCTGGGGCTGGGGATGCTTTCCTGCCTGCGCCGGGCCTTCGAGTCGCAGCAGCGCCATTACGCCCTGCCCTATCAGGCCACCTCGCAACTGCCGCCGGACGAGGCGGAGATCTATGAGATGCTGTCGCGCGCCGACACGATCGGCGTCTTCCAGGTGGAAAGCCGCGCCCAGATGTCCATGCTGCCGCGCCTGAAGCCAAAGGAATTCTACGACCTGGTGATCGAGGTCGCCATCGTCCGCCCCGGCCCGATCCAGGGCAACATGGTGCATCCCTATCTGAAGCGGCGCGAGAAGCCGGAATTGGTTTCCTATCCCTCGCCCCATCCCGGCCATGGCGATGCGGACGAGCTGAAGGCGATCCTGCAGAAGACGCTGGGGGTGCCACTGTTCCAGGAACAGGCGATGAAGATCGCCATCGTGGCCGCCCAGTTCGCCCCCGACGAGGCCGACCGGCTGCGCCGCGCCATGGCCACCTTCCGGCGCGTGGGCACCATCGAGACCTTCCGCGAGAAATTCGTGCGCCGGATGACCGAGCGCGGCTATCCGCAGGATTTCGCCGCCAACTGCTTCAGCCAGATCGAGGGCTTCGGCGAATATGGCTTCCCTGAAAGCCATGCCGCCAGCTTCGCGCTCCTGGTCTATGCCTCGGCCTGGATCAAGTGCCATTACCCGGACGTCTTCGCCGCCGCGCTGCTCAACAGCCAGCCCATGGGCTTTTACGCTCCCGCCCAGATCGTGCGCGATGCCGCCGAGCATGGGGTGGAGGCGCGCCCGCCCGACATCAACCATTCCGACTGGGACTGCACGTTGGAGCCGCAGGACATGCCCGCCCGGGACCGGCTGCATCCGCGCCATGCGAAGATGCGCGAAGCCGTGCGCGCCACCCATGCGCTGCGGCTGGGGCTGCGGCAGGTGGGCGGGCTTTCCGCAAAGGATGCGGAGAAGATCGTGACGGCGCGTGGCGGCCGGCCCTTCGCCTCGGTGCGCGACCTGTGGCTGCGCACGGGCCTTGATCCCGCCGTGCTGCGGCGGCTGGCGCAGGCGGATGCCTTCCGCTCGCTGGGGCTGGACCGGCGCGCGGCGCTCTGGGCGGTGCGGGCGCTGCGCCGGGTCGCCGACAAGGACGACCTGCCGCTTCTGGCGCGGGCGCTGCTGCCGCAGAACGAGGCCCCGGTGGCGCTTTCGCCCATGACGCTGGGCCAGCAGGTGGTGGAGGATTACCGCCATCTCTCCCTGTCGCTGAAGGCCCATCCGGCGGCGCTGCTGCGCCCCGAACTGGACCGGCGGCGCATCCACACCAACGCCGAATTCCTGCGCCGGAAGGACGGCGCGCGGGCGCGCATCGCCGGGCTGGTGCTGGTGCGCCAGCATCCGGGCAGCGCCAAGAGCATCTTCATGACGCTGGAGGACGAAACCGCCGCCGCCAATGTGATGGTCTGGCCCAAAATCTTCGAAACCTATCGCCCGGTGGTGATGGGCGCGCGCTTCGTCGCTATCGCGGGCCGGGTGCAGAGCGAATCCGGCGTCGTGCATCTGATCGCCGAGGAGATGGAAGACCTCACGCCTCTCTTGCGGCGGCTGGACGCGCACCAGCCGGAGGCGGCGATGCCGGGCGGCCGCAACTTCCACTAGCCGGACGGCATCACGACCGGCAGGCCGCGCCTCTGCAGCAGCCGCGTCAGCGCCGCGGCATCGGCGGGCGCGCGCACCTTGGCGTCATTGTCGAAATAGACATAGACCTTGCAGACCTTCCGGCGCGACGGCGGTCCCGCATGCGGGCCCTTGGCGGGCGCGCCCGCGAGCCAGGCCTCGATCCGCCGCGCCCATTGTCCCAGCGCCTGGGATTCATAGCCGCTGACATAAAGCTCCTGCGAGCCATGCAGGCGGCAATAGACGAAATCCGCCGTCACATCCATCAAGAGCGGCCATGCCACTGCATCGGCCGCCACCAGGGCGATATCGTGCCGGCGCAGGAGCGCGATGAAGTCCGGGTTCCTGAAACTGTCATGGCGCACTTCCAGCGCATGGCGGATGGGACGGTCGCCGCCCGCCTTGAGATGGGTGCGCCCTTCCATCTTCGCCTCATGGCGGCGCGCCAGCCGGGCCGCGGCTCTGGTATCGCGCGGCAGGCGCGCAAAGAACGCCGCAAGCCGCGCCGGATCGAAGGCCATGCTGGGCGGCAACTGCCAGAGGATGGGCCCCAGCTTCTCCTTGAGCGCCAGAAGCCCCGAGGCGAAGAAATTCGCCAGCGCCGCATCCACATCCTTCAGCCGCTTCATATGGGTGATATAGCGGGCGCCCTTGACGGCGAAGACGAAATCTTCAGGCGTGGCGTCATGCCAAGCCGCGAAGGATTGCGGCCGCTGCAGGGAATAGAAGGTGCCGTTGATCTCGATGGTGGAGAATTTGCGCGCCGCGAAGTTCAGCTCGTCCGCCTGGCGCAGGTCTTCGGGATAGAATTTTCCCCGCCAGGGCGCATAGCGCCATCCCGAGATGCCGACCCGGACTTCGGGCCTCATCATATGCTGCCTCCATCGGAACCTGGAACTTCGGGAAGAGCGGTTGCGCTCTTGCAGAGAAGCAAGGACCGGACCGCTTGTTCCCGCCGCCGGAAATAAATCTGCGCACCCATGTTATCGCCGCTTACCGCCGCATTCTAGCAAGCGGCGGCTCTCGGCAAGCTGACCTCCACGGGAACCAGGCGGTTCCCGTAGCGCGGTCCTCGTCTGCGGCAAAAGGGGATAGATCAAGGACAGCGCCGGACGATGTTTCACGCGTCCGGCCGCGACGGCCATGGAAGGCCCGATCCTTCAGCTCCCGCGCTATTCCGCCGCCACGGCCAGGGTGGACGGCGGCTGCACCGCGGCGCGGCCGATGCTGACATAGCGGAAGCCATAGGACTGCATCTGGGCCGGCGCATAGATGTTGCGCAAATCCACGATCAGCTTCTGCCTGAGGAGCTGGCCGACGCGGACCAGGTTGAGGGCGCGGAACTGGTTCCACTCCGTCAGCAGCACCAGGCCGTCGGCGCCCTGCATCGTCTCATAGGCGTCCTCGCAGGTTTCGATGTCCATCAGCTTGCGCGCCTGCGCCATGCCTTCGGGATCGAAGGCGCGCACCGTCGCCCCCAGCGCCTGCAGCGCCGGCACGATCGTCAGGCTGGGCGCGTCGCGCATGTCGTCGGTGTTGGGCTTGAAGGTCAGGCCGAGCAGCGCCACCGTCTTGCCGTTGAGATCGCCGCCGAAGGCCGCGGCGATCTTCCGGGCCATGGCGCGCTTGCGCGCATCGTTGACGGAAACCACCGCGTCCACGATGCGGCTGGGCGCGCCATGATCCTGCGAGGTCTTGAGCAGCGCCAGCGTGTCCTTGGGGAAGCAGGAGCCGCCGAAGCCGGGGCCCGCATGCAGAAACTTGCCGCCGATGCGCTTGTCCAGGCCCATGCCGCGCGCCACGTCCTTGATGTCCGCTCCGACCTGCTCGCACAGATCGGCCATTTCGTTGATGAAGGTGATCTTGGTGGCGAGGAAGGCGTTGGCGGCATATTTGATCAGCTCGGCGCTCTCGCGGCCGGTGAACAGCATCGGCGTCTCGTTGATGAAGAGCGGCCGGTAGATTTCGCGCATCACCTCGCGCGCGCGTTCGCTCTCGCACCCCACCACGACGCGGTCCGGGCGCCGGAAATCCTCGATCGCCGACCCTTCGCGCAGGAATTCCGGATTGGAAGCGATGTCGAAATCGGCATCGGGGCGCGCCTGGCGGATCACCGCCTGCACCGCGCGCGCCGTCCCCACCGGCACGGTGGATTTGGTCACCACCACCGTATAGCCGTTCAGCCCCTCGGCGATGTCCCTGGCCGCCTGATAGACATAGGTGAGATCGGCATGGCCGTCGCCATGGCGCGGCGGCGTGCCCACGGCGATGAAGACGGCTTCGGCTTCGCGCACCGCGCCGCTGAGGTCGGTGCTGA
>Ga0182741_1003593_pt1 | contig 16296 bp, 6 predicted proteins | sample eDN5th37CBELigOP_FD_128874 | JGI IMG/M metagenome (GOLD analysis project Ga0182741, IMG submission 128874) | Enriched Organic Plus compost microbial communities from Emeryville, California, USA - eDNA 5th pass 37_C BE-Lig OP (version 2) (version 2) ...
AGACATTCGCGGCGCAGCCGCTCCCACAGGGAAATGCACAGGAAAAGCTAAAGAAGTCACCACAGACCAACTACCCGCCCAAAGGGCACCGGCAGGCTTGCACCGAAACATAGAATCTCCCACAGTGAAAGTGAACAAGGTTCGTATTCCGTGGACGCGGCGCGGCAAGCGAATGCAATCCTCGGCTAGCTGTTGGCCGAGAGCGGTGAATGACCTCCGACGGGCTCGACCCTCGCCCAATGCTCGGCGTAACCGCCGTCCCCTCCTCCGCCGCGGTCGTGCCGTGAATGGACCAGATGCTGTCGCGCTCGCCCCCGCGTACCCGCTCGGCGGCAGCGCCAGCGGCTCGAGAACCGCGACCGTGATGATCACCGCTGATTCCTCCTTGTCGTGGCCTCACCGCATTACCGCTGGTAACGCACGCCGGCGAGAACTTGCGACCGAATCCGTAAGACCGTTGGCGGCTAGCCGCCCACGCGAGGTGGGCGGTGCCGACCAAGTCTGACGGCCGTTATCCCAACACGAAGCAAGATGCGCGCGGTATCCCCCGCATGGCGGGAACGCGCGCGCTGTGCGCCGCGGCGCGCAGCCGGGGCGACATCAGGCCCCGGCGCAGGCGGCCGGGATGTCGTCGCTGCGCCGCTTGTACCGGCCCAGCACCAGGCTCAGCACGCCCAGCCCCAGGAGCGAAAGCACCACCTGCACCGTGCTGAACAGGCAAAGCGCGCTCAGCGCGATCAGCAGGTCGACCGCGAAGGTGGTGCGGCCGGGGTGGATGGCGAAGCGCCGTTCGAGGTAGACGGCGAGGATGTTGACACCGCCCAGCGATGCACCGGATCGGATCAGGATCACCAGCCCATAGCCGACCAGCGCACCACCGAGGAGCGCGCCGACGACGGGATGATCGAACTCCAGCAGCAGGTGCGCGGCGAGCAGATCGGTGAGCAGCCCGAGCAAGGCCACCGCCGCCGCCGTCTTCACGGTGAAGCGCCAGCCCATGCCGCAGACGGCCAGCAGGTAGAACGGCAGGTTGGCGATGGTAAACAGCGTGCCGAAGCTCAGCGGCAGCGCCCGTTCCAGCACCATCGCCAGCCCGGCGACACCGCTGGTGAGCAGACCGGACGAACGAAGGATGACCAGCCCCAGCGCCACCAACAGGCAGCCCTCGAGCAGGGACAAGGCGAAGGAGATCGAAGCGGCGCGTTCGGCGGGTGCCGACGGCCAGGCACGGACGGACGAGATAGCGCGATACATGGGTACCACTCCACCGGTTCAATGGTTGATCGAAACCGGATACGGCGCGTCGGGGATCGCCCATTGCGCCGAGCCAGGCCTGGACCGGGTTGTGGTCCAGACAGAGTGGAACTAGCAATTAGCGTGCCCGCCGGGACAAGCCTATGCTTGGCCGGAACACGCCATGTATGAACCGAATCAGACCGCTTCGGCCCGCGGCGCGTCGCCGGCTACCGTCAGCCGTCCCCTGCCGGCGCGCTTGGACTGATACAAGGCTTGGTCGGCGAGTTCGGCGCAACGGCGCCAGTCGCCGTCGGTCAGTTCGGCATAGCCCATGCTCAGTCCCAGGCGGAGTTCCGGCGCGCCCTCAATGCGGAGCTCGCGCGCCCGCGCCTGCAACCGCGCGCCGAGTTCGCGCGCCTGCGCCGGATTGGCACCCGGCAGGTACACCAGGAACTCGTCGCCGCCCCAACGGCAGGGAATGTCGCCGCCGCGCAAGCCGCTGCGCAGCAGGTCGGCCACGGCGGCAATGGCGGCATCGCCGCAGAAGTGGCCGTAACGGTCGTTGACGCTCTTGAAGTTGTCGATGTCGATGAACAGCAGTCCGCCGCGCGACTCCCGCCCGCCGCGTTCGAGCAAATCCTGCACGTAGGAACGGCTGAACAGACCGGTGGCGCGATCGCGCGCCAGCGCGTCCGACATGTGCCGCAGCTTCACGCTCTGCTGCCGGTGCTCGCGCAGCAAGCGCGCGAAATACAGCGCCAGCATCCCGAACGCACCGACCTGAAAGGACACGACGCCGAGCCAGAGCACGGCGACCGGCAGCAGTACCACCCCCAACTCGCGCAGCGCGTCATGACTACCGGCAGCCAGCAACAACCCCATCCCGATCAGGTTCAGGCGCCAGCCGGTGCGATCGCTATGTCGAAGCGGCGAGCGCAGCAGACCGATCATCACCGACGCGCCCAGCAACAACAGGGCAACGAAATACCATGGCGCCGCCGCCCCGTATTCGGGGAAAGCCGATAGGCCGCGCAGCGTGATACGGTCGCTGGCGATCACCAGCGCCGGGTGCTCTACCCAAAGCAGGACCGCCACCACCAGCATCACCACGCACAACATCGCAATGCGCGGCCAAGGCGGCCGCGTGGGCGCCGCCAGCATCCAGTACAGGCACAAATAGACGGATGTGGCCGCCATGATCGCGACGAGCGCGATACGAACCAGCTGCAATGTGGCTTCGAACTCCGCCATCAGCGCGCCGACCCGCACCGCGGTATCGGCGAGCACGAACAGCGCGGCGAGCAGATTCCCGATGACGAAGCATAGATAGATGCGGCGCGCGCCAGTGCCCGCGTCGCGCAACGCCCAGGCACCGAGCAGCACCACCGCTACCAGTCCGAGACTGCCCCCCGTCGCCAGCAGCTTTACGCCGAGCAAGACCAAATCCAATGGTGTGGCCTGGTCGAGGCCCAGCAGGAGACTCGAGTGCATCGATAGCGATCTCGGAAAGGCAACCGGGAATTCGGGCGACGTCCAATTCGGACCCGATATATGAAGGCCGAAAATCTAGCGAATGGAAATATACCTAGATCGCAACGACTCCGCCCCCTTCCGTGCGCTATCGATTCGCCATGTGACATGGCGACACTGGGTCGAAGCTCGCCAGGACCTCCTCCAGCGGCCGCGGGTGGCCGATGGCGTAGCCTTGCGCGTAGTCGATCCCCAGATCGCGGACCACGGCGAACACCTCGTCGCTCTCGACGTACTCAGCGATGGTGCGAGCGCCGAACTCGCGCGCCAGCGCGTGAATGGAGCGCGCGATGGCGCGGTCGCTGGCGCTGTTGCCGAGTTCGCGGATGAAGCCGCCGTCGATCTTCACGTAATCGATCTTGAAGTGCTTGAGGTAGCCGAACGAAGACAAACCGCTGCCGAAGTCGTCCAGGGCGATGGCGCAGCCCAGCGCGCGCAGCCGCTCGATGACCTCTCCGGCCGCCGCCAGATGGGTCACCGCGGCGGTTTCGGTAATCTCGAAACAAATGCGCGAGGTCGGCAGCGGCGATTTCTGTACCAGGGTTTCGACCAAGGCCAGGAAATTCGGATCGTTCAGCGAGTGCGCCGACAAGTTGATGGCGATGGTCAACCCCGGCACCGCCGCCAGTTGCCGCGCCTGGTCCTCCAACGCCTTGCGCAACACCCAGCGGTCGACCTGCGCCATCAACCCGTAGCGCTCGGCGGCCGGGATGAACGTGCCCGGCGGAATCAGGCTGCCGTCGGCATCGTGCATGCGTAGCAACAATTCGAAGTGGCGACGGTCGTCGCGGCGCGGATCGGTGACGACGATCTCCTGCGCGTACAGCCGGAAACGACTGGCCGCGACCGCTTCGCGGATGGTGGCGGCGACGATGAGCTCGCGGTGATGCTGCTGCGCGTCGCTGCGCTCGGGCAGATAGACGCAAACCCGACCACGGCCGCCGGCCTTGGCGGCGTAACAAGCCACGTCGGCCTGCGCCATCACGTCGGCGGTGCCGACATCGCCAATCGGCAGGCGGGCGATGCCGATACTGGCGCTGATGTCGTAACTGCGCCCCTGCCATCGGAAACCGAGGTTCTCGATGCGGTCGATCAGCTTGCGCGCCACCGCCTCCGCCCGTTCCACCGAGCAGTCGACCAGCAGCAGCGCGAACTCGTCGCCGCCCAGACGGGCCAGCACGTCGCTGGTGCGCACCTCACGCGCCAGCGCCTGACCCAACTCGTACAACAACGCGTCGCCGACCGCGTGGCCGGCGGTGTCGTTGACGATCTTGAAGCGATCCAGGTCGATGAAGCACAGCGCGTGCTGCTTGCCGCGCGTGGCGCGTGCCCGCTGCACCTCCTGCAACCGCCGCTCGAACTCGAAGCGGTTGTACAGACCGGTGAGCACATCATGGGTGGCCTGGTGCGTAAGTTGCTGCTGCAGCTCGCGCGCTTCCGTGACGTCCCAGCAAGTGCCGATCAGCAAACGCGGCCCGTCCGGCGAGAAGCGGAACACTCTGCCCAGCACCCGCAGATGGTGAACGCTGCCGTCCGGCCACACCACGCGCCGCTCGCTATCGACCGCATTCAGCCGGCCCTCGCGCAGCTGCGCCACGATTGCGCGCATGCGGGCGCGATCCTCGGCATGCACTGCCTGCAGCATGCGCTCCAGGGTGACCTGCGAGCCGTCGGCCTGCAGGCCGAGCAGCTCGTACATGCGCGCGTCCCAGGTAACCACGCCGCTGTCGAGATCGGCTTCGAAGATGCCGACGCCGCCGGCCTGCACCGCTAGCGCCATTCGCTCGGCATCGCGCCGCCGCTCCTGCTCGGCCAGCTTCTGCTCGTGGATATCGGTGGTGACGCCGATGGCGCGCAACGGCTTGCCGTCCTCGCGCCGGGCGACGATCTTGCCGTGGTAGCGGATCCAGCGGTACTGGCCATTGGCGCAGCGAATGCGGCTTTCGCCCTGGTAGCTGTCGGCCAGGTCGCGGAATACGCTGCGGCCTTGCTCGTTGGTGCCTTCGCGGTCGTCGGGATGCACCCGCTCGTACCACTGCTCCGAGGTCTCCCAGCAGCTTTGCGGCGGGAAACCGTACAGCGCGCGCAGCTCCGGCGAGTGGTAGACGCGGCGGTTGGCGATGTCCCACTCCCATACGCCCTGGCGGCTGTTGGTCAGCGCCAGGCGCAACCGCTCCTCGCTCTCCTTGAGGCGGCGCTCGGCGATGACCTGGGCGGTGACTTCGCGGGTGATGCCGACCACGCCCTGCAACTCGCCGTCCACCACATAGGGTGACGCGGAGATGGACGCGTACTGCTCCCGCCCGCAGCGCGGCAGTAGGCGAATGTTGATATACACCGATTCGCCGCCGAGGCAGCGTTGGAAGGCCTCGTGGGCAACCTCGCGGTACTCGGGCGCCACCAGCGGCGCGAACGGCTGACCGATCAATTCCTCGCGCGAGTAGCCGGCTAGCCGCACCAGTGCGTCGTTGCAGGAGGTGAAACGGCCACTGACGTCGATGGTGTAAACGGCATCGGAGTTGGCCTCGAACAAGGCCCGATAGCGCTGCTCGCTGGCCCTGAGCTCGCGCTGGGTCTGCAGCAGCGATTTCGCCGCCAGCAACTCCTCGACCATCGCCGCCAGGTCCCGCAACGCCGCGCGCTGCGCGGCGGACAGGTCACGTGGCTGAGCATCGAAACCGCACAGCGCGCCGATGCAGGTACCGTCGGGCGCGTACAGCGGATGGCCGGCGAAGAAACCCGGCCCGGACGCGCTCAACGTGGCGGCGATGTAGCGCGGCTGCGCGGCGTCGATCAGTTCGCGGCAGTGAGTAGCGACGGCGGCCGGGTCGGCGCCGACCACGGACTTGAACCAGATACCGCCGTCGCTGACGAAACCGATGCCGGCGCTGGAGCAGCCCAATACCAAGGCCGTGGTGCGCGTGACACGGTCATAGCGTTCGTCCGCCGGCGTGTCGAGGATGCCGAGTTGGCGAACGGAAGCAAGGCGATTGGCGTACGACATCATTGTGCGCATCGAGGCAAGAGATCCCGGGCCCCGTACGCGCTGCCCCCCACTGAAAACCTATAAGCTCGTTATTGGAGCCATCGTAGCGGTCTGTCCGTGGCTCTTCGTTACGCCGGCACGTCCAGTGCCAATGCGACGATCCTTACATTTGTCTCGCTGTCCTGCAATGGCGCCGCCCATCGCGCGCAACCTGGGCCGTCATAGAGCCAACGGCATTCGCGGTGGAACGGCTCCCGCCATAAGAGAGCATAGACGCATCTCACCGTGGCTGCGGCACGGCAAGCAAACGCCTTCACTCCCCCCGCCTCAGACGCCGTTCCCCTCCAGCATCTGCCGCAGCCCGGCCACCGGCACGTCCAACCAAGCCGGGCGATTGTCCAGCTCGTAGCGGATCTCGTACAGCGCCTTCTCGATCAGGAACAGATCGAGCAGGCGACGACGGTCGGCGGCGTTGGCCGGGCACGACACGGCCGAGTCGATGCCGGCGGCGTAGCCTCGCATGAAGTGGGCAGTGGCCGCGGTCTCCCACGCCCGCAGGCGCGGGGCGACGTCGACCGGCTCGGCCGGACGCGCGGCGGTAGCCTGCTTGAGCGCGCTGTGGGCGGCGTAGTTGAAGCTGCGCAGCATGCCGGCGACATCGCGCAGCACCGGCCCCTTGGCGTTGCGCTCGCTCATGGGCCGGGCCGGCTCGCCTTCGAAGTCGACGATGACGAAGTCGTTCTCCATCAGCACCACCTGCCCCAAATGCAGATCGCCGTGATAGCGGGTCTTGGCGAACGCGGCGGGCACCGACGCGGCGGCGTCGATGCGCGCCAGCAGCCGGTCGCGCGCCCGCAGCAGCGCGTCGACCTGCGCGCGCAGCTCATCGCCCAGGCGCGCGCGGCTGGTCTCCAGCGCGCCGAGCGTGGCGGCGGCCTCGTCGCGCAACTTGACCACCCACTGCCGCAATTCATCGGCACTCACCGGCTCCGGGTCGAACTTCGGATCGCCACTTTGGTAGGCCAGCGCCAAATGCAGCTCGCCGACACGCCGGCCGAGCGTTTCCATCAGGAACAGGTAGGCACCGTGCGGCTGCACCCGCGCGTTGTCCGACTCGGCCGGCGCGGTCGCCCCCTCTTGTTCCACGCCGCTGAGGAAGCGCTCCAGGTAGTCCAGGGTGTACTGCCAGGCATCGCCCTGGTTCTCGACGAAGCCCTGCAGCAGTCCCAAGGTCATGGTGCAGCCGTCGTCGCGCTCGTACTGGATGGCGCCGGCCACCGGCGCCACCTGCGGCAACGGCCGCACCTCGGTGAGGAAGCGGCCCATCTCCAGCTCCGGGTTCACTCCCGTGTGCAGGCGCCGGTACATCTTCAGGAACAGCTTGTCGCCGAAGAACACGCTGGTATTGCTCTGCTCCAGCGTCGGCCGCCGCACCGGCAGTTCCTCGAAACCCTCGGCCAGCTTGGCGAAGGCGCTGGTGGCGCGGAAGCACAGGCGACCGTCGCCGAAGGCGATGGTCTCGTCGGCGGCCATGGCACGCAGCAGGGCCCGGCAGAACTGGTCGTCGCCGAGCGCGCCGTACAGCACGCCCACCTGGTCGCGCTGCCGTACCCGCGCCACCGCCCAGGGGCCGAGGCTGCGCAAGCGCTCCTCGCCGTCCCGCTCCCAGGCGATACCCATGGGCAGCGAATAGACGTGGGCCGGCTCGCCTTCCGGTTTCACTTCCATGAGGGTGAACAACCAGTTGCCGTGCGGCGTGGACCAGCCGGCTTCGGTGCGGATCTTGAACGCCTCGATCGGCCGCCCCTTGGCGGCGTACCAGCGCTTGCCCTCGATGTAGGGCGTGAGCGCCTTGCGGATGAACTGATCGCGGCTGCGCGCGGCCATGAGCCGGCGCACCTCGCTCGCCTCGGACGTGAGCTCGCCGAAGGTATGCCAGCCCTCCAGCAGCACCACCATGGGCAGCTCCGGCGGGCGCAGCATCTCCTCATGCCAACGCGGCACCTCGACGTCGGTGGCGAGGCGGAAGGCGTAGAAGCCGTACGGATGCAGGGTGAGCAGATAAGGCAGGTCGCCGATCGGCGGGAAGGCGGTGCGGCCCAGCAGCTCCACCGGCACCCGGCCGCGGTAGCTCGATAGGTCCAGCTCCACCGGCTGCGGCGTGTGGGAGAGATTGGCCACGCACAGGATGGCGTCGTCGCGGTAGGCGCGCACGTAGGCCAGGATCTTGCGGTTGCCCGGCTCCAGGAATTCCAGCGTGCCGCGGCCAAAGGCCTGGTGGGCCTTGCGCGCGGCGATGACGCGGCGGGTCCAGTGCAGCAGGCTCGATGGGCTGCGCAGCTGCGATTCGACGTTGACCGCCTCGTAGCCGTACACCGGGTCCATGATGGCCGGCAGATACAGCCGCTGCGGGTCGCACTTGGAGAAGCCGGCGTTGCGGTCGGGCGTCCATTGCATGGGGGTGCGCACGCCGTTGCGGTCGCCCAGGTAGATGTTGTCGCCCATGCCGATCTCGTCGCCGTAGTAGAGGATGGGCGAACCGGGCATGGTCATGAGCAGGCTGGTCATCAGCTCGATCTTGGCCCGGTTGTTGTCCATCAGCGGCGCGAGCCGGCGGCGGATGCCCACGTTCACCCGCATGCGCGGCTCGGCGGCGTACATGTTGTACATGTAGTCGCGCTCACGGTCGGTGACCATCTCCAGGGTCAGCTCGTCGTGGTTGCGCAGGAAGATGGCCCATTGGCAGTTGTCCGGAATGTCCGGGGTCTGGCGCATGATCTCGATGATCGGATGGCGGTCCTCCTGGGCGATGGCCATGTACATCCGCGGCATCAGCGGGAAGTGGTAGGCCATGTGGCACTCGTCGCCGTTGCCGAAGTACTCGCGCACGTCCTCCGGCCACTGGTTGGCCTCGGCCAGGAACAGCTTGCCGCGGTAGTGCGCGTCCACCACCGCGCGCATCTGCTTCAGCACCTGGTGGGTCTCCGGCAGGTTCTCGTTGTTGGTGCCCTCGCGCACGCAAAGATAGGGAATGGCGTCCAGCCGCAGGCCGTCCACGCCCATGTCCAGCCAGTAGCGCATGATGCGGATCACCGCCTTCACCACCTCCGGATTGTTGTGGTTGAGATCCGGCTGGTGCGAGAAGAAGCGGTGCCAGTAGTACTGCCCGGCCTCGTCGTCCCAGGCCCAGTTGGAGCGCTCGGTGTCGGTGAAGATGATCCGCGTCTCGGGGAATTTGAGCGCGGTGTCGCTCCAGATGTAGAAGTTGCGCTTGCGCGAGCCCTTGGGCGCGCGGCGCGCGGCCTGGAACCAGGGGTTCTGGTCGGAGGTGTGGTTGATCACCAACTCGGTGATCACGCGCAAGCCGCGCTTGTGCGCCTCGCGCACGAACTGCTTGAAGTCGCCGACCGTGCCGTATTCCTTGGCCACGTCGTGGTAGTCGGCGATGTCGTAGCCGTCGTCCTTCATCGGCGACGGGTAGAACGGCAACAGCCAGACGGTGTTCACCCCCAGGTCCTGGATGTAGTCGAGCTTGGAGGTGAGGCCCTTGAAGTCGCCGATACCGTCGCCGTTGGAGTCGTAGAACGCCTTGACGTGGGTCTGGTAGATGATCGCGTCCTTGTACCAGAGCGGATCGTCGGCCAAGGCCTGCCCGTTTCTCGCAACCATCCTGTCGCCCCTCTCCCCGTTAGGCATCGTAGTACTGGAAGTCCTGTTCCCGGTGCACGCGGCGCCGCAGCCGCAGGATGTGCGCCGACTGGCCGTGCGGACTCAGCGCCACGTAGTTGGTGGCGCCCTGCCAGATGTAGCGGGCGCCGGACAGCAGGTCCTCCACCTGGTACTGCTCGTCCGGCTTCAGTCCGAAGTAGTCCAGCGGCAAGGTGACCCAGCCGGCGTGGTCGTGGTGCACGTCGAGATTGACGATCACCAGCAGCGCGTCCTCGCCCTCCTCGGTGCACTTGCTGTAGGCCAGCAACTGGTCGTTGTCGACCGAATGGAAGCGCAGCCCCCAGTCACGCTGCAGCGCCGGGTACTGGCGGCGGATGGCGTTCACCCGGGCGATCAGCTCGCGCAGGCTGGCCGGGTGGTCCAGGTCCCACTGCCGCAGCTGGTATTTCTCCGAATCCAGGTATTCTTCGGAGCCGTGCTCGCGCGGGCGGTGCTCGAACAGCTCGAAGGCGGGGCCGTAAATGCCGTAGTTGGCGCTCAGCGTGGCGGCCAGGATCAGCCGCACCACGAACGCCGGCCGGCCGCCCACCTGCAGGTAGTCGTTGAGGATGTCCGGCGTGTTGGGCCAGACGTTGGGCCGGAAGTACTCGCGCCCCGGCTCCAGCGCCAGCTCGGTGAAGTATTCGGTGAGCTCCTGCTTGCTGTTGCGCCAGGTGAAGTAGGTGTAGCTCTGGGTGAAACCCAGCTTGGCCAGGCGGTGCATGATCTTGGGCCGGGTGAACGCCTCCGATAGGAAGATCAGCTCCGGATGCTCGCGCTTGAGTTCGCCGATGCACCACTCCCAGAAGGCAAAGGCCTTGGTGTGGGGGTTGTCGACCCGGAAGATGGTCACGCCCTGCTCTATCCAGAACTCGAACACGCTCTTCAGCTCCAGCCACAGCGCGGGCCAGGCCGGCGTTTCGAAATAGAACGGATAGATGTCCTGGTATTTCTTCGGCGGGTTCTCGGCGTACTGGATCGTGCCGTCCGGCCGCGCCAGGAACCACTCCGGATGTTGCTTGGCGTAGGGATGGTCGGGGCTGACCTGGAAGGCGATGTCCAGCGCGATCTCGATGCCGTGCTCCCTGGCCTTCGCCACCAGCGCGCGGAAGTCCCGCAGCGTGCCCAGCTCGGGCAGCACCGCCTTGTGCCCGCCCTCCTCCGCGCCGATCGCCCAGGGACTGCCGACGTCGCCGGGCTCGGCCCGCACCTGGTTGTTCTTGCCCTTGCGGAAGGTCCGGCCGATCGGATGGATGGGCGGGAAGTAGAGCACGTCGAAGCCCATGCCGGCGATGTAGGGCAGGAGCGCTTCCACGTCCTTGAACGTGCCGTGACGGTTCGGGTCGCCGGACGCCGAGCGCGGGAACATCTCGTACCAGCTGGAGAAACGGGCGCGCTCGCGGTCCACCACCACCGTCAGTTCGCGCTCGAAGCGCAACACCGTGTCCGGGTCCGGGTAGCGCCGCGCCAGTTCGGCCAGCTGCGGGTCCTGGGCGATGAGATAGGCTTCGTCGGCGTCCTTGCCGCCGCGCGCCAACGCTTCGGCCCAGTTGCCGAGCCGGGCCGCGTCCGCACCGGCAGCGCGTGCCGCGGCCTGGCGCAGCAGCCGCGCCCCTATTTGGAACTCCACCGCCAAATCCTGCCCCGCCTCGTAGCGCTTGGTCAGGTCCCGGCGCCAGGTCTCGAAGTGATCGACCCAGGCCTCCAGCGTGTAGCGGTAACGGCCCAGACCGTGCACCCGGAAACTGCCGCGCCAGCGGTCGTTGACCAACGCCTGCATGGGCACGCGCTCCCACTCGGCATCTTCCTCGCGCCGGAACAGCAGATCGGCGGTGACGCGGTCGTGGCCGTCGGCGAACACGTCGGCCTCGACCCGCACCTCCTCGCCCAGCACGCGCTTGACCGGAAAGCGGCCGCCGTCCACCTGCGGCGTGACGCTTTCGATCACCACCCGTAGGCGGCCGTTGATGCCGGCCAGCGACGGCGGCAAGTCGTCGCTCGCGGGCTGCGCCTTGCCGCGCCCGCGCCGTGGCGGCGGCTCCGGCGAGATCGGCTCGGCACTGACTTTCGCGGCGGCGCGGCCGCGGCGGGGGGCGGGCGCCGCCGGCTCGGCGGCGATCGGTTCGGCGCTGGCCTTGGCGACGCGCCCGGGCCGGGCGGCCGGGGAAACCTTGGCCGTGGTCTTGGGTTCGCTGGTGGTCGGCTTCCGAGCCATGCGTTTCCTATCCCTTGGGTTTCAGGTACAGCACACCCAGCGGCGGCAGGCGCAGGGTGAGCGAGTGATAGCGTCCGTGCGCCGGCAGCGGCACCGACTCCACCCCGCCGAGGTTGCCCTGACCGCTACCGCCGTAGCAGTGGGCGTCGCTGTTGAGGCACTCCTGCCAGTAGCCGCTCACCGGCACGCCGAGCCGGTAGTTCTCGCGCACCACCGGCGTGTTGTTGCACACCACCAGCAGCCACTCGCCGTCGCTGCCCTTGCGCAGGAAGCTGATGACGCTCTCCTCGCTGTCGTTGGCGTCCACCCACTCGAAACCGTCGTGGCTGAAGTCGCGGCTATAGAGCGCCGGGCTGTCGCGGTAGAAACGGTTGAGGTCGCGCACCCAGGCGCGCACGCCGGCGTGCAGCGGGTGGTCCAGCACGAACCACTCCAGCTGCTCCTCGTGCGCCCACTCCCGCCGCTGGCCGAATTCGCCGCCCATGAACAGCAGCTTCTTGCCGGGATGGGCCCACATGTAGCCGAACAGCAGCCGCAGGTTGGCGAACTGTTGCCACTCGTCGCCGGGCATGCGCGCGATCAGCGAGCCCTTACCGTGCACCACCTCGTCGTGCGACAGCGGCAGCATGAAGTTCTCGTTGAAGGCATAGATCAGGCTGAAGGTGAGCTCGCCGTGGTGGTACTTGCGGTGAACCGGGTCTTCCTTGAAATAGCGCAGCGAGTCGTGCATCCAGCCCATGTTCCACTTCATGCCGAAGCCTAGGCCGCCCAGGTACACCGGGCGCGACACCATCGGCCAGGCGGTGGATTCCTCGGCGATGGTCTGGGTATCGGGGTGCTCGTGATAAACCGCTTCGTTGAGCTGGCGCAGGAAGACGATCGCTTCCAGGTTCTCCTTGCCGCCGTGCTGGTTGGGGATCCACTCGCCTTCCTTGCGCGCGTAGTCGAGGTAGAGCATGGAGGCCACGGCATCCACCCGCAGCCCGTCGACGTGGTACTTCTCCAGCCAGAACAGCGCGCTGCTGAGCAGGAAGGCGCGCACCTCGTTGCGGCCGTAGTTGAAGATGTAGCTGCTCCACTCCGGGTGGAAGCCTTTCCTCGGGTCGGCGTGCTCGTACAGGTAGGTGCCGTCGAAGTAGTGCAGGCCGTGCCGGTCGCCGGGAAAGTGCGAGGGCACCCAATCCAGGATCACGCCGATGCCGCGCTGGTGCAGGTGGTCGACGAAGTACATGAAGTCCTGCGGCGTGCCGTAGCGCGCGGTCGGCGCGAAATAGCCGGTGACCTGATAGCCCCAGGAACCGTAGAACGGATGTTCCATGATGGGCAGCAGCTCGACGTGGGTGAACCCCATCTCCAGGCAGTAGTCGGCCAGCAGCGGCGCCGCCTCGCGATAGCCGAGATGGCGGTTGCCCTCCTCCACCACCCGCCGCCACGAGCCCAGGTGCACCTCGTACACCGACATCGGTGCGTCCAGCGCGTTGCGCCGGGCGCGGTCGCGCATCCACTCGCCGTCGCCCCAGTGATAACCGAGATCCCAGATCAGCGAGGCCGTGTCGGGCGGCAGCTCGGCGGCAAAGGCGTAAGGATCGGCCTTTTCCACCACATGACCATGGTGGCGCGAGGCGATGCGGAACTTATAGCGCTGGCCCTCGCGCGCCTCTGGCACGAACAGCTCCCAGATGCCCGAGCCGTGGTGCGGCTGGCCCATGGGATGAGCGCTGGGGCTCCAGTCGTTGAAGTCACCGATCACCGACACGCCTTCGGCGTTGGGCGCCCAGACCCCGAAGTGCACCCCCGCCCCGCCCTCCTTGCGCCGCGCCACATGCGCGCCGAGCTTGTCGTAGAGGCGGTAGTGGGAACCTTCGGCGAACAGATGCAGGTCGAGATCGGTGAGCCGGCTGCCGTTGCTTGCTTTGGTCATTGCCGCTCGTACCAGTAACGCGGATAGTTCCGGAACCGCCGCGCCGGGAAACCAATCGCGCGGCGGCAGCCTCTCGCTAGGCCGGGCGGGTCACACCACGTTCGGGCACGGCCGAACGCGCGGCTTACGCCGCGGCGCATGCGACCTACCGGGAAGCTCTAGCCATCAGGTATGAGCGGAGGGGCGGTTTTCAAACGTAGCAGTCTGCCTAGCTGCCCGCCTCCGGCGTGAGGACGGCGCGCACGGCGCCGCGGGCAGCGCCGCATATTCCACTTCTCTAACTAACTTACTGACCCGGCAATGGGATTCGCCCTTATTCACATAGCCTGTGGATAAACTTGTGAAGAACTTTGGGACATGCAGGCCAAATCCGCTTCGCGCAAGGCCCCGCGGTGACTGCTCAATTTTTCGCCATCCACTAAATTGCCCTACGCAACAATCAGTTACAAACCGGTAACGAGCCAAGCACGCTCGCGTCGCTACGGAAGCGACGTGCCATGCCTAGTTGCGCATAACTCATGGCAGGCGCTCGCTCGGCAGCGCGCGCAGGCGGGCCGGTGCCGGCTGTCGAGGGGGATCCACCTGCCGCGAGCCGAGGAATCGCGCTTAGATCGTAAGGCCTGATCGATGGCCCGTCCTGCACGCCACATCATGCCCCCGGTGGCGGCGGATCCTCATTAGCAACTCACAAATCTGTAACTAACTTACTGATCGGATTCCAGGAAAGATCCTTATGCACATAAGCTGTGGATAAACCTGTGTGAAACTTTTGGAAATGCCGGCGGAATCCTCTCCAGACAAGAGGACGCGAGAGCTGCTCATTTTTTCGCCAACCCTGGCCATTCCATTTTATTTCAAACACTTACAAGAGCACCCAAGGCTCGCCGCCGGCGAACCGGCAGCCACGCCATGACCGCCAACGGCATGTGCATATGTAAACAGGTCCGACGCTTCGGCGGCAGCGAAGCACGCGAGGCCGGCGTCCCGGCCGCTAGCTAGGGCCGAGCCGGCGAGAGCTCCCTGGTCGCTGCCGGCGAGGGTTCCGCCACACCGCGCTGAGAATTCCCTTAAGGAATCCGCCGAGGTGGCCGCCTACTATCCCCATTCCGCACTGCGTCATCACCAATCTGCCCCGTCTAATACTTGCGAGTCCGCTTGTCATGTTGTCATTGTCAGTCCGTGGCAAACTCTTGTTGCTTATCGCCCTTCCCGCCATCGGCTTGCTCGTCCTTGCCGGCATCAGCGCGCAGCAGTTCCGGCAGGACCAGCTCCGCGCGCGTCAGATTCAGCAGCTACTCGAGGTAGGCGCCGTCGCCGGTGCCCTGGTGCACGAGCTGCAATCGGAACGGGGCCTCAGCAGGTCCTTCATCAATAGTCGCGGCACCCAGTTCGCCGAGGCACTGAACAAGCAGCTCCGCTCGACCGACACCGAGCTTGACCGCTTCGCCGCCCTGACCAACGGGCTCCGCGTCGACAAGTTCCCGACCGAGCTGCGCACAGCGCTGACGGAGGCCAAGCGCGCCGTCGGCGAGGTTGCGTCGATTCGAGCGCAGACGCGCGCGCTGCAAGTGGATCCGCAGGAGCAGATGCAGATCTACACCTCGATCATCGCGCGCCTTCTCGCGGTGCCCCAGCTCGCCGCGGGAGTGGCCGCCGAGAACGAACTCGTTTCCCGCGCACTGGAATACGCCTTCCTTCTCCAGGCCAAGGAGTTCTCCGGCCAGGAACGCGCCACGCTCGCCGTTGCGTTCGGCAAGGATCGGTTCGCGCCCAACCACTTCCGCGAGTTCGTTCGAGTCAGCAGTGGCAGCGACACCTACAAGGATCTGTTCTTGAGCTTCAGTGACGCCGAAAGCCGCGCCCATTACGAACAAGCGATGCAGAGCGCGTCGGTGCGCGAGGCCGAGCGCCTGCGCGATCTCGCCATGGACCGCTCTCGCGACGACAGCCTCGGCCAGATCGATCCGCAGACCTGGTGGAATGCCGCCACCGCCAAGATCGACGCCATCAAGGAGGTCCAGCTTCGCCTCGAACAGCGCCTGCTGTCGCGCGCGGCGGACATCGAAGCCACGGCCACCACCGGCCTATTCGGTTATCTGCTGGTGGCTCTCGCGATCTTGGCGCTGTCCCTGACCGTCGCCTTCGCCGTGGCGCGAACCCTCAACCGCGCCCTGGCCAACGTGCGCAACGGGCTCAATCACGTGGCGGCGACCGGCGACCTGACGCGCTCGATCCGCTCCACCAGCCAAGACGAAATCGGCGAGATAGCCGAGGCCTTCAACAAGATGCTGTCGTCGCTGCGCGACGTGCTGGGCCGCGCTGTCAACGTCACGGCCGGGGTCAACGCGTCGGTCACGCAGCTCGCCGGCATGAGCGAGAGTACGCGCCGCGGCGTGGAGCGCCAGAAAATCGAAACCGAGCAAAGCGCCACCGCCATGAACGAGATGGCGGCGACCGTGCAGGAAGTCGCGCGCAACACCGGCTTGGCGGCAGAGGAAACGGACCGGGCCAATGACCAGGCGCACGGCGGCCGCCGCGTGGTCAACGAAGTCATGGAGTCGATCCACAGCCTGGCCGCCGAGATCAAGACGGCGGCCGTGGTCATCGACAGCCTGGAGACGCACTCGCAGGCGATCGGCGGCATCCTGGAAGTGATCCGGGCCATCGCCGAGCAAACCAACCTCCTGGCGCTGAACGCCG
>Ga0182741_1003597_pt1 | contig 16277 bp, 17 predicted proteins | sample eDN5th37CBELigOP_FD_128874 | JGI IMG/M metagenome (GOLD analysis project Ga0182741, IMG submission 128874) | Enriched Organic Plus compost microbial communities from Emeryville, California, USA - eDNA 5th pass 37_C BE-Lig OP (version 2) (version 2) ...
ACGGTACGGTACTGTTTCTTGCGAAGCGACGCAACCGTTCGGGAAGCCGGACGGCCTAGCGTCCGGAGGCACCATGGATCCTCGAATCACTCGGACCCAACAGGCGGTGGTGGCGGCGGCGACGGAACTGCTCGTCGAGGGCGGACCCGATGCCCTGACCGTCGACGGCATCGTTGCCCGATCCGGCGTGGCCAAGTCCACGATCTATCGCCACTGGAAGACGCGAGACGACCTCGTGGTCGAAGTGTTCAGCTCCTGCGCGCCGCACATCGACATGCCCCCCGAAGGCCTCCCGTTCGAGGATGCGCTGCGCGATCTCGCCCGGCGTCTCGTGGCCACACTGAGCGACGAACGCTGGCGTCGGCTCGTTCCGGCGTTGTTGCTCCTCAAGCTCCAGGATCCCGATCTCGCGCGCGTCAACGATCAGCTCGAGAGTGAGCAGAGCCGGGTGTTCACCCGGGTGATTCGCCAGGGAGTCGAGGAAGGCGTGCTCGCGCCCGAGGTGCTCGACGACATGGAACGCCACATGACGCTGCTCGTGGGGCCGATCGTGATGGCGGCGCTCATGGGCACGATCGACGCCGACACCCCGCTGGCCGACGAGGCGGTCGAGCAGTTCCTGGCGCGGCGCCGTCAGCGCTGAGCCCCACTTCGACTCGGGGACTGCTCGCCGAGGGGCAGCCGCGAGCACGGGCATGACCTGGGGAGATGCGCATCGTTGTCTAGGCAACCGATTAGGTTGCCTAGGCAACGACCTGCTGGGAGGGTGCATGACCGAGACCGCTTCGAAGCGACCCGCAGACCTACTCGATCATCTCGGGTACTGGGTCCGCCTGCTCGCCAATCAGGTCTCCCACGGTCTCGCCGCCCGGCTCGAACGATTCGACGTCACCGTGGCCGAATGGGTGATCCTGCGAAGCCTCTATCACCGGCCGCCGCAACTGCCGAGTGCGTTGGCGGACGAACTCGACGTGTCCCGTCCGACGATCTCGAAGCTTGCCGACCGGCTCGTGGCCAAAGGCTATGTCGAGCGCCGTGAGGACACCGATGACCGTCGACGCCTCCAGCTCACGCTGAGCGCGGAAGGCGAGTCGCTCGTTCCGGAACTCTGCGCGCGGGCCGACGCCAACGACGAGGCGTTCTTCGGCGATCTCTCCCCGGCAGAACGCGCCGAGTTCGAAGCCACTCTGACGCGGCTCGTGGTCAGAGCACGTCGCTCGCATCCCGTCGACTCGACGCGCTGACGGTCGCTCGTCGCCGACGGGGAACGCCCGACCAGCTCGGCGCGATCAGCCGCCGGCGGACATGTCGATGGCATTGATGCGGACGGGCTCGATGGTCACGACGACGCGCGATTCTCCCGGGCCATCCATGGCGCGGAGGTCGGTGCCTCCGTACTTGGCGCTGACACGATCGGCGAATGCGTAGTCGTCGTCGGGTTCGATGCGGGCGTCGCCGCGCACCTCGAGGTAGCGATAACCCGAGGGATCGAGGATGAACAGCGTGGCGGCAGGGTTGCGCTCGAGATTCTTCGTCTTCTGGCGCGTGGTGTTGAGCGAGATCCGGAACGCATCGTCGTCGTAGAGGAACCACACGGCCGAGACCTGCGGTCGGCCGTCGGGACCGATGGTGGACAGCGACGCGACCGGTGCCTCGACCAGATCACGGTGGGATTCGGGAACGATCGCCATTGAGGGTCACCCTTCGTCGATCAGTGTGGCCAACTTGGTGGTGGTGGACCAGCTGCGAATGGTCATGAGCTTGTATTCGGGGAACTGGGTGATGCGCGACATCTTGCTCTGGGTCCGTCGTGCGCTCACGCGGGCGAAATAGATCACGCCCCGCCCGGGCCACGCTTGGTCGACGCCGTCGCGAAGGGAAACGATCTTCATCGCCTTCGCCGAGGTGAGCGGCGACTTCAGGAAGACGACATCCGAGTGGTACGTGTGGGGCGACTGCCCGAACCCCTTCGGTGCATGCTCGATCACCGAATGCAGTTCGCGTCGAGACCGCACCACTACCACGATCGGAACGTCGAACGAACGCTCCAACTCCTTTTCGATGCGGTCCTCCAGCTCGGCGCGTGGCTCATCGGTGGTGAACAACACATTCCCGGAGTTGATGTAGGTGCGCACGTCGGCAAAGCCAAGCGTCTCGAAATGGGCGCGAAGGTCGTTCATCGAGATCTTGTTGTTGCCGCCGACGTTGATGCCGCGCAGGAGTGCGACGTATCGAGTCCGAGCCATGGGTGCAACGTACCCAGACCCGTAGGGTGCGCACACGCGTCGGTTCGCGTCAGCGGTTGCGGCGAGCGCGCACCACGATGTCGTCGGCGTGGATCGATCCAGCGGGCGGGTGCACGCGCGGACGCTGCTCGTGCACTTCCACCTGCCAGGCATCGTCGAGATCCGCCACGAAGTCGGCCGGTGCGACGTAGGCGTCGGGGTCGAAGCCGTGCTCGGCGGCGTGGGCGCGAGCGTCGTGATCGAGCGCGTGCCCCACGACGAGCAACGTGCCCCCCGGTGCAACGAGAGAGATGATGCGCTCGACGGCCGCCGCGTCGCGATCGAAAAGAAACGCGGGGTAGTGCACCGATACCAGTTCGAATGCTCGGTCATCGAGCATGTGCGTCAGTACGTCGCCCGCGATCCACTCGACGGTGATACCGAGGAGGTTGCTGGCCGCACGCGCTCGATCGATGGCGACGGTAGACACGTCGATCGCGGTCACCGTCCACCCGCGCTGGGCGAGCCACACGGCGTCGGCGCCTTCGCCGCAACCGACATCGAGGGCGCGCCCGGGCATGAGCTCCGCGACCTCCACGGTGAGACTGCCGTTGGGTTCGCCCGACCACATCTGATCGTGCTCGGAGTACCGCTCGTCCCATTCCTCGCGGCGGGCGTGGACGTGTTCGTGTTCATGCGGCATGCACCGACCCTACGGCGGCGATGTCGCGTCGCTCGCGATTCGTCCCGAATTGGAACATCGTCCACTTCTCTCGCGTCAGGTTGCTGAGCCCGCGTAGCCTGATCGGATGCCGCAACTCCGAAGCCGAACCACCACGCACGGGCGCAACATGGCCGGTGCCCGCGCCCTCTGGCGGGCCACCGGCATGACCGACGCCGATTTCGACAAGCCGATCGTCGCCATAGCGAACTCGTACACGCAGTTCGTCCCCGGCCACGTACACCTCAAGGACCTCGGCACGATCGTGGCCGACGCCATCGCAGAGGCGGGTGGCGTCGCACGCGAATTCCACACGATCGCGGTGGACGACGGCATCGCGATGGGGCATGGGGGCATGCTCTACAGCCTCCCGAGTCGCGAGATCATCGCCGACTCCGTGGAGTACATGGTCAATGCGCACTGCGCCGACGCGCTCGTGTGCATCTCCAACTGCGACAAGATCACTCCTGGCATGTTGAACGCCGCGCTGCGACTCAACATCCCGACGGTGTTCGTGTCGGGCGGCCCGATGGAGGCCGGGAAAGCCGTGGTCGCCAACGGTGTGGTGCGCGCGCCCACTGACCTCATCACGGCCATCGCGGCGAGTGCCAACAGTGAGGTCGATGACGCGGCGCTCGAAGAGGTCGAGCGCTCGGCCTGTCCTACCTGTGGTTCGTGCTCGGGCATGTTCACTGCCAACTCCATGAACTGCCTCACGGAAGCACTCGGTCTCTCATTGCCGGGAAACGGCTCCACGTTGGCGACGCATGCGGCGCGTCGCGGACTGTTCGAAGCAGCGGGTCGACTCATCGTGGATCTGACAAAGCGGTATTACGAGGACGACGACGCATCGGTGCTGCCGCGATCGATCGCATCGCCGGCCGCGTTCGCCAACGCAATGGCGCTCGACATGGCGATGGGGGGTTCCACCAACACGGTGTTGCACATCCTCGCGGCGGCCCAGGAAGCCGAAGTCGACTTCACGCTGGCCGACATCGAAGCCATCAGCCGCAAGGTGCCGTGTCTCTCCAAGGTGGCACCCAACAGCGAGTACCACATGGAGGACGTGCATCGTGCGGGAGGCATTCCCGCGTTGTTGGGCGAACTCGATCGGGCCGGACTGCTCGATAGGTCGGTGCACGCGGTGCACAGCCCCGATCTGGCCTCGTGGCTCGCGGCCTGGGACGTGCGCGCACCCGAACCCGACGCCGCCGCGGTCGAGTTGTTCCATGCGGCGCCCGGCGGTGTTCGCACGGTCGAGCCGTTCTCGACGGAGAACCGCTGGCACAGTCTCGATCTCGATGCCGAGAACGGCTGTATTCGTGACATCGAGCACGCCTATACGACCGACGGTGGGCTCGCCGTGTTGCGCGGCAACCTCGCGCCCAACGGTGCGGTCATCAAGACCGCGGGGATCGACGAGTCGTTGTGGTCCTTCACCGGACCAGCACGCGTCGTCGAGAGCCAAGAGGCCGCGATCGACGTCATCCTCGGGGGTGTGATCCAACCGGGTGAGGTGCTGGTGGTCCGTTACGAAGGACCGGCGGGTGGACCTGGCATGCAAGAAATGCTCTACCCGACCGCATTCCTGAAGGGCGCCGGTCTCGGAGCCAAGTGCGCGCTCGTGACCGACGGCCGATTCTCGGGCGGAAGTTCGGGGCTCTCGGTCGGCCACGTGGCTCCTGAAGCGGCCAGTGGTGGAGCGATCGGTCTGGTGGAGGACGGCGACATCATCGTGATCGATGTCGCGACCCGCACGTTGCGCGTGGATGTACCCGACGAGGTCCTCGAAGAGCGTCGCATCAAGATGGAGTCATCCGAGCGACCGTGGGAACCGGCGGATCGCGACCGGCCGGTGAGTCAGGCACTGCGCGCGTACGCCGCCCTCGCGTCGTCGGCTGACACCGGCGCGGTACGCGACCTCTCTCGTCTCCGAGCGCGCTGAGATCATCGGACGTTCGCGTTCGGCGGTGATCGCCGAGCGCGTACGCTCCGATGTTCGCCCAGAAGGAGCAGCGCCGTGCACGAGACTCCAGACGATCTCGCCATGTTGCAGGCCGTACTCGATGAGAGTTACGCGGCGGCCGGACCGCACCTCCTCGAGATTTCGGCGCCGGAACGACGACTCGATGCCGCCGGCGTTGCTCGCGCGCTCAACGGGATGAAGCTCCTCGTCCTGGCTACGTCCACGGCCGATGGCCGCCCGATCGCGGGTCCGGTCGATGGGATCTTCTATCGAGGGCGATTCCACTTCGGATCTTCGCCCGAGTCGGTTCGATTTCGGCACATCAAGGCGCGTCCGGCGGTGAGCGCCACCCACCTCCCGGGCGAACACCTCGCGATCACCGTGCACGGTGACGCCGAGATCATCGATGTGAGGGCGCCCGAGCACGCAGGCTTCTTGGAAACACTGCTCGGCTACTACGTACCCCGCTACGGCGAGGCCTGGGCTCAAATGCTTGATCAGGGGGCCTTGTACGCGCGGATCAATCCGCGCCGGATGTTCACCTTCTGGATGTCACAGGAAGAGTTGGCGCATTACCCGGAGCCGTGACCGTTGGGATGACGCGCGTCAGCGTTGCTGCTCGCGGTCGAGGAGCTCGCGCTTGCGGTCGACACCCCAGCGATAGCCGCCGAGCCCACCGTCGACCCGCACGATCCGGTGGCATGGCACGGCGACGGCGAGCGGATTCGCCCCGCAGGCATTGGCAACGGCCCGGGTGGCCGACGGCCGCCCGATACGAGCGGCGAGCTCGGCGTAGGAGATCGTGCTCCCCGCGGGCACCGCGCGGAGCGCTTCCCAAACCTGACGTTGGAAGGCGGTCCCGCGGATGTCGAGCGGCACGTCGAAGCGCTCGCCGCGATCGATCAGTCCCACGACCGCCGACACGTGATGCTCGAACGAGGCATCGGCGCCGACGATCTCCGCCCGAACGAATCGGCGCTGTAGGTCATCGACCAGTGGTGCGGGATCGTCACCGAGGAAGATCGCGCAGACTCCGATGTCGGTCGCCGCGACGAGCACCGCGCCGAGAGAACACTGCGCGACGGCGAAGCGAATGGTTTCGCGATCACCGCGTGCTCGGTAAGCGGTTGGGCGCATCCCGAGCACGCGATCGGTCTGCTCGTAGAACCGCCCACTCGATCCGTAACCCGCCGCATGCGCCGCATCCGTGACCGATGAGTGGCCGGCCGCGAGCGCCTCGCGGACGCGACGGGCCCGGCATTCGGCCGCATAGGCGGATGGCGAGATGCCCACGTGCGCGGTGAACAGTCGTTGGAAGTGGGAAGGGCTGTAGCCCGCCGCGGCTGCGAGCTCCCGCAAGGGGGGCGGTCGCTCCGAGCGTTCGATCGCTCGGCATGCCGCCTCCACGATCGTGCGCGTGGCCGTGGCCGTGGTCGTGGTCATGACCGGCACGGTACGACGTCCATCGTTCGCGTCGCACTCCGGATCGTGCGATCGTGCGGGTTCAGCGCAGGAGGCGACCCACCGCGTCCATCAACTCGTTGGCCTGTTCCTCGGGATCCGTGGGACCGCCGTGTCCACCGGTGATGCAGTGTCGGGTGTGGCCGTCGAGTAGGCCGAGGGCGACCTTGTCGAGCGCCGCCCGGATGGCCGAGATCTGGGTGAGGACGTCGATGCAGTAGCGGTCGTCCTCCACCATGCGAGCGACGCCGCGGACTTGCCCCTCGATCCGCGCGAGACGACCGAGCAGCTGGTCCTTGCTGGCGGTGTAGCCGCGTTCAACCACGGGAACCTTCCTTTGTACGATCTTGATCCACGATACCCCCTGGGGGTATCGTGGAGAAACGCCAGAACCAGGAGAACCGCATGACCACGACGACCATCACGGTGGACGGCATGACCTGTGGCCACTGCGCCGGTGCGGTCACCGAGGAACTGCAACGACTCGAAGGCGTGACCGCGGTGCAGGTGGAGCTCGAATCGGGCGAGGTCACGATCGAGCATTCCGAACCGCTCGAGCCCACCGCGATCGCGGCAGCGATCGACGAGGCGGGTTACGAGCTGCGGTCATGAACGTCGGAGTTCGGCTGGTCGCGTTCGGTGCCGGACTCGTTGTGACTTTTCTCCTCGCGTTCGCGCTCGGACGCGCCGTCGGACCGGTGGATGCGGAGACCGACCCGGCCTCGACGCCGCGACACGGCGGCCACGAAACGAGTGTCCCGTGACTTCACCCGAGTCGCCCGACGCGACGCGCACGATCGATCTCGCCATCTCGGGAATGACGTGTGCGTCGTGCGCAAACCGCATCGAGAAGAAGCTGAACCGCCTCGAGGGTGTCGAAGCGTCGGTGAACTACGCGACGGAACGAGCATCGGTCGACGTTGCCGCCGACGTGGATCCGGAAGTACTCGTCCAGACGGTCGAGTCCATCGGGTACCACGCGTCGCTTCCGGCCGAAGCACACGACCACCCAGACGGACACGACCACGACACTGGTGAAGACCTCAGTCGGGCGCGCCAGCGCGTGATCGTGAGTGCCGTGTTGTCGGTCCCCGTCGTCGCGCTGGCGATGATTCCCGCATTGCAGTTCGACAACTGGCAATGGCTCTCACTCACCCTCACCGCGCCGGTGGTGGTGTGGGGCGGCTACCCGTTCCACCGGGCGGCGTGGCTCAACCTGCGCCACGGCGCGGCCACGATGGACACCCTCGTATCGATTGGAACTCTGGCCGCGTTCGGATACTCGTTGTGGAGCCTCTTCTTCGGATCCGCGGGCGACCCCGGCATGCGCATGACGTTTCACTTCACGCTCGAGCGCGGCTCCGGCGAAGGCGAGATCTACCTCGAAGCCGCCGCGGCTGTCACCACGTTCATCCTTGCTGGGCGCTACTTCGAGGTGCGAGCGAAACGGCGAACGAGCGCGGCGTTGCGGGCACTGCTCGATCTCGGTGCGAAGGATGTCGCGCTGCTCCGCGACGGTCACGAAGTGCGTGTTCCCATCGAGCAACTCGTGGTCGGTGACGACTTCGTGGTGCGGCCCGGAGAGAAGGTGGCCACCGATGGCGTCGTCGTGGAAGGCACATCGGCCATCGATGCGTCACTGCTCACGGGAGAGGGCGTGCCCGTGGAGGTCGGCCCCGGCGACGGTGTGACGGGTGCGACCATCAACGCGGGAGGCCGCTTGGTGGTGCGCGCCACCCGCGTGGGGGCCGACACGCAACTGGCCCGCATCGGCCAGCTCGTCGAGCAAGCGCAGGCGGGTAAGGCCGACGTACAACGCCTGGCCGATCGCATCTCTGGTGTGTTCGTACCCGCGGTGATCGTGCTCGCGAGCGCCACCCTCGGATTCTGGCTCGGCGTCGATGCGGGGCGCGGCGCGGCGTTCACCGCGGCCGTCGCGGTGCTGATCATCGCCTGTCCGTGCGCATTGGGTCTCGCCACACCGATGGCGCTGATGGTGGGCACGGGGCGGGGTGCGCAACTCGGCATCCTGATTCGGGGTCCCGAGGTGCTCGAATCAACGCGCGCCGTCGACACCATCGTGCTCGACAAGACCGGCACGGTGACCACGGGTGAGATGACGCTGATCGACATCGTGACCACACCCGGTGTGGACCGGGCCGACGCGTTGCGCATCGTTGGTTCGCTCGAAGCCGCGTCTGAGCACCCGATCGCTCGTGCCATCGCGGACGCCGCGGTCGTCGAGGGCGCCCTCGCCGCGGTCGACGACTTCCAAAGCACACGCGGGTTGGGTGCGGAAGGATGCATCGACGGCGTACGCGTCGTCGTGGGGCGTGCCTCACACCTCGCGGCGCTCGGGTTCGAGATCGATGCCGCGAGCGACGACGCCCGTCGCGCCGCCGAAGCCGCGGGCCGCACGGCGGTGGTCGCCGGGTGGGACGCCAAGGTTCGCGCCGTCTTCGTCGTGGCTGACGCGATCAAGCCCAGCGCCGCGCCCGCGGTTTCGTCCTTGCGGGAGCTGGACCTCACACCGATCCTGCTCACGGGTGACAATGCCGCCGCGGCCAATGAGGTCGCACGGGCCGTGGGTATCGACACCGTCATCGCGGAGGTTCTGCCCGAGGAGAAGGTGGAGACGATCGCCCGGCTTCAACGCGAGGGCGGCACGGTTGCGATGGTCGGCGATGGCGTCAATGACGCGGCTGCGCTGGCCACTGCCGACCTCGGCCTCTCGATGGGAACGGGCTCGGACGCGGCAATCGAAGCGAGCGACCTCACTCTGGTGCGCGGTGATCTCCGCTCGGTACCCGATGCGATCCGTCTCGCTCGGCGTACTCTCGCAGTCATCAAGGGCAACTTGTTCTGGGCGTTCGCGTACAACGTGGCGGCGTTGCCATTGGCGATGGCGGGGTTCCTGAATCCGATGATCGCGGGGGCGGCAATGGCGTTCTCGTCGGTCTTCGTCGTGACCAACAGCCTTCGGCTCCGTCGTTTCACCCCCAGCCACTGATCGCGTAATTTTTCGCCGATGCGAAATACCTCGGAGTCGGAGGTGTTGACTCCAGGGTTGTTTCCGAACCCCCTCAGGAACTCGTATGACCCCACTCTCCCTTCTCGATCTCGCCTTCATCGGCCCCGGAGAGACCGCCGCCGACAGCCTGGCGGCATCAGTCGAACTCGCCCGCCGAGCGGAAGCCCTGCAGTTCCGGCGTATCTGGTACGCCGAGCATCACAACATGGATGCGATCGCGTCGTCGGCCACGAGTGTGCTCATCGCCCACGTGGCCGCGAGCACGGAAACGATCACCCTGGGGTCCGGGGGGATCATGCTCCCGAATCACTCGCCCCTGACCATCGCCGAGCAGTTCGGGACGCTTGCGACGTTGCACCCCGGTCGTATCGAACTGGGCGTAGGCCGAGCTCCCGGGAGCGACCAACCCACGATGCGAGCGCTGCGACGTGATCCCAGCGCGGCCGACACGTTTCCGAGCGATGTCCTCGAGTTGCAGGGCTATCTCACCGGGAACACGCGTATCCCAGGAGTAGATGCCACGCCCGGCCGTGGAACCAATGTGCCGATCTACATCCTCGGGTCGTCGCTCTTTGGTGCACAACTGGCGGCGCAGCTCGGTCTGCCGTATGCGTTTGCATCGCACTTCGCGCCGAGCGCATTGCACGACGCGGTGGCGTTGTACCGCTCGACGTTTCGGCCGTCGGAGCAATGTGCGGAACCGCACGTGATGGCAGGAGTCAACGCCATCGCGGCGGAAACCGCGCACGAGGCGCACGCGCAGCACCTCGTGACGAAGCGGCGGCGGGTTCAGCTGCTCTTCGGCCGTGGTCGTGACCTGACCGACGATCAGTGCGACGCCATCTTGGAATCGCCTCACGGTCGAGCGGTCGCGCAGATGGCGCATTACAGCGCGGTTGGAACGCCCGCGGAGGTCGTGGACTATCTCGATGAGTTCCAGCGGGACGCTGATGCCGACGAGCTCATCGTCGCGTTGCAATCACCTCGCCGCGAAGAGCGCCTCGCGTCGCTCGAACTCATCGCCGACGCGTACAACTCCCGCAACTCCCGTGTGACCGACACCTCGGCTGTGTGAGGCTGCCCACCTGTGCTCATTCGACTTCTGCGTACCTATCTCGTGCCGTTCCGGGCGACGCTTGCCGTTGTCGTCGTCCTCCAGGCAGTCCAAGCGATCTGCAACCTGCTCCTTCCGACACTCAACGCCGCGATCATCGACAACGGTGTCGTCAACGCCGACACGGGCTACATCTGGCGTACTGGTGGGCTCATGTTGACCGTCGCCGCGATCCAGGTGACGTTCGCGATCTGGGCCACGTACTACGGAGCGAAAGCGGCCATGGGCTTCGGTCGCGATGTTCGAGAGGCGCTCTTCACACGCGTGATGAGCTATTCCGCGCGTGAGGTGGCAACGTTCGGTGCACCGTCGCTGATCACCCGGATCACCAACGATGTACAGCAAGTCCAGGTACTCGTGGTCATGATGTGCACCCTGCTGGTGGCCGCGCCGATCACGATCGTTGCCGGTGTGTTCATGGCGATCCGCGAAGACGGGTCACTGTCACTGATCCTCTTGGTGAGTGTGCCGTTCCTCGTCATCGGTATCGGCAGCGTCATCGCTCGAATGGTGCCGGTGTTCCAACTCGTACAGGAGCGCATCGACCGGATCAACCAAGTGCTGCGCGAACAGATCACCGGAATCCGGGTCGTGCGCGCGTTCGTGCGTGAACGGCACGAGGCCGCGCGCTTCGAGGTGGGCAACGTCGCATTGACCGACGTGTCCCTGCGAGCGGGTCGGCTCATGGCGTACATGTTCCCGATCGTCATGATCACGTTGAACCTCTCCACCGTGGCGGTGGTCTGGTTCGGTGGGAACCTGGTCGACGACGGTCAACTGCAGGTGGGCGCCCTGATCGCATTCATCAGCTATCTGATTCAAATCCTCATGTCGGTGATGATGGGTTCGTTCGTCGCGGTCATGTGGCCGCGTGCGTCGGTGTGCGCCGAACGCATCCAGGAGGTGCTGACCACGGAGTCGTCGGTCGTGCCGCCGGCCAGTCCGGTGACCGACGCGCCCGCGACGGGTCGCCTCGAGCTACGGGACGTGACGTTCCGCTATCCGGGTGCGGAAGAGCCGGTGCTCTGCAACATCGATCTCGTGGCTGAGCCCGGGCAGACGGTCGCCATCATCGGAAGTACGGGTGCGGGCAAGACCACGTTGCTCGGACTCATCCCCCGCTTGTTCGACGCGACCGAAGGCACCGTCTTCGTCGATGGTGTCGATGTGCGAGAGCTCGATCCGGTGCTCCTGGCCCGACGGATCGGTCTCGTCCCACAGAAGCCATACCTGTTCTCGGGCACCGTGGCGAGCAACCTTCGCCACGGGGATCCGTCTGCCGACGACGACGCGCTCTGGGATGCGCTCGCGGTGGCGCAGGCGCGCGACTTCGTCGAAGCAATGCCCGACGGTCTGAACAGTCGAATCGAGCAAGGTGGAACCAACGTGTCGGGCGGCCAGCGCCAGCGACTCGCGATCGCACGAGCGCTGGTCCACAAGCCGTCGATCTACCTGTTCGACGATTCCTTTTCCGCGCTCGACGTCGCCACGGACGCGCGATTGCGAGCGGCGTTGGCGCCGGTGACGCGCGACGCCACCGTGGTGATCGTGGCGCAACGCGTGTCGACCATCATCGATGCGGACTGCATCCTCGTCCTGGACGACGGGCGGATCGTGGGGCGAGGAACGCATCAGGAACTGCTCGAAACGTGTCCGACCTACGCGGAGATCGTCGCCTCCCAGCATCACGAGGAGGAAGTCGCGTGACCGACCGCACGAGCACGAATGGCGCGCCGCCGCGTCCGGCGGGCGGAGGGCCGATGGTTCCGCGCTTCGGTGCGGCCGGAATGCCGACGCAGCGTTCGGAGAACCTCAAAGGAGCGGTCAGCCGTCTCCTCCGCGTGATGGGCCCAGAACGCATCGTGATGTTCGCGGTGATCGGCTTGGCGCTGGTGAGCGTGTCGCTGTCGGTCCTGGGGCCGCGCATCCTCGGCAATGCCACCAACATCATCGTGGACGGCGCTTTCGGTGGGACCGGCGTCGACTTCAATGCGCTGCACCGAACGCTCGCGATCGTCGTCGGGCTGTACGCCTCGTCGGCGGTGCTGATGTACCTCCAGAGCTATCTGCTCGCGGGCGTCGTCCACCGCACGATGAAGCGACTCCGCGACGCAGTGGAAGCCAAGATCAACCGCCTGCCGCTCGCCTACGTGGATCAACAGCCGCGCGGTGATCTTCTCAGTCGGGTCACCAACGACATCGACAACGTCGCACAGAGCTTGCAGCAGACGTTGAGTCAGATCCTCACGTCGATGCTCACCCTGGTCGGCATCCTCATCATGATGCTCACCATTTCGCCGTTGCTCGCATTGGTGGCGATCATCACGATCCCGGTGTCGATCTTCACTCTGCGCGGGATCACCGCGCGATCGAAGCGACGATTCGTCGCACAGTGGGGCATCACGGGATCGCTCAACGCCCAGGTCGAGGAAGCGTTCACCGGGCACGCATTGGTGAAGGTCTTCGGTCGTCAGCAGGAAGTCGAGACGCGATTCCGTCAGGAGAACGAAGCACTGTTTCGGGCGAGCTTCGGCGCCCAGTTCATGTCGGGTGTCATTCAGCCGGCGATGATGTTCCTCGGGAACCTGAACTTTCTTATCGTCGCGGTGGTTGGAGGTCTGCGGGTCACCTCGGGATCGATGACGATCGGAGAGGTCCAGGCATTCATCCAGTACTCCCGCCAGTTCACGCAGCCGCTCACGATGCTCGCCTCGATGGTCAACGTGCTGCAGTCGGGGATCGCATCCGCGGAACGGGTGTTCCAACTCCTCGATGCCCCAGAGGAGACCGCCGACGTCGAGGCCGACCCCACGACGTCCGCACCGCGCGGGCGGGTGGAGTTCGATCATGTTCGGTTCGCGTACGTGCCGGATCGACCGTTGATTCGCGACCTGTCGCTCGTGGCCGAACCCGGTGAGACCGTGGCCATCGTCGGCCCGACGGGTGCCGGGAAGACGACGCTCGTCAATCTGCTGATGCGGTTCTATGACGTGGACGGTGGCGCGATCCGTCTCGATGGCCGCGACATCCGATCGATGACACGGGATGAGTTGCGATCGTGCATGGGCATGGTGCTTCAAGACACCTGGCTGTTCTCCGGAACCATCCGCGAGAACATCGCGTACGGGCGTCTCGACGCCACGGAGGATGAGATCCTTGCCGCGGCGCGCGCCACCTACGTGGATCGCTTCGTTCACTCACTTCCGCACGGCTACGACACGGTGCTCGATGACGAAGGTACGTCGGTGAGCGCGGGTGAGAAGCAGCTGATCACGATCGCCCGAGCGTTCTTGGCCGACCCGACGATCTTGATTCTGGACGAGGCGACGAGTTCCGTCGACACCCGTACCGAGGTGTTGATCCAACACGCGATGGCCGCGTTGCGATCGAACCGTACGAGCTTCGTGATCGCGCACCGGTTGTCCACCATCCGGGACGCCGACACCATCTTGGTGATGGAACACGGCGACATCGTCGAACAAGGCAACCACCACGAGTTGCTGCTGGCCGACGGTCCATACCGAGCGCTCTACGAGAGCCAGTTCGCCGCACCGGCAATCGACGTTGATGAGTGAGTCGAGTCGAAGGAGAGACCACGTGGGTGCCACGAACTTCGATTCGCCCGCCGACGTCGAGCGGTTCGATCCTCGAACCAAAGACGTGGGCGGAATCCCCGTACGCCGGACTCTGCCTCGGCGTACGCATCGCACGGTCGGCGCCTGGTGCTTCGCCGATCACATGGGACCAATGGTGCTCACCGGCGATCACCAGTTCGACGTCGCTCCCCATCCTCACATCGGTCTCCAGACGGTCACGTGGTTGCGAGCCGGTGAGGTCTTGCACCGCGACAGCCTGGGCACCGAGCAGCCGGTGCGCGCGGGGGAGTGCAACCTCATGACCGCGGGTTGGGGCGTGTCCCACAGCGAGGAACAACCGGTGGGCGAGCGCGGCGACGTGCACGGCCTTCAACTGTGGGTGGCACAGCCCGACACCACGCGCAACGGTGAGCCCGCGTTCGAGCACCACGCCGCACTACCCAAGGTCGAGCTCGAACACGCCGATGCCACCGTGATCGTGGGAGCGTTCGCGGGCACCACGTCGCCCGCGCGCCGAGACACCGATCATTTCGGGGCGGAACTCACCGTGCGAACCGGACGAACGACATTGCCACTCGACGGCTCGCACGAGCATGCGCTGATCGTGTTGGAAGGAGCGATCGCACTCGACGGCGTCCCGCTCGCGGATTCGCAACTCGGGTACGTGCGACCCGGCCGGACCGCGATGACAATCGAGGCGCGCGATCCCGCGGTCGTGATGTTGTTGGGTGGGACGCCGTTCGAGGCGCGCATCGAGATGTTCTGGAACTACGTGGCACGTACCACCGACGAGATCGATGCCGCGATCGCGAGTTGGAATGCCGACGACGGTCGATTCGGCACCGTCGCGTCGCCCCTGCCCCGGCTCGTCTCACCCACGCGCATTGGTGCCGGCTGACGGGCCAATTCCCGACCAAAAAAGTCGGAAAAATTGTTGACCTAGAAGGTCGGGAATAGGTACGGTGCTGCTCGCAGGCCCCGGACCCCGCCGGAGCCCAAGCCCCGCCCTCTGGAGGTTGCCATGCGTGGTCCCCGCGCGCTCGTTCCCCTGCTCCTCGTCGCGATTGCCCTGATCTCGGCGGCGTGCGGAGGAGCGTCCGGCTCTTCGGCTGAGGGCGACGAGACGATCCACATCGTCGGATTCGCCGTGCCCGAGGCCGCCAACAAGGCCATTGCCGCGGCCTGGAACGAGACCCCCGACGGGAAGGGCGTGAAGTTCAAGACCTCGTACGGTGCCTCCGGCGACCAGAGCCGGGCGGTGGTCGATGGATTGCGCGCCGACTACGTGCACTTCTCGGTCACGAGCGACGTCACCCGCCTCGTCGACGCCGGACTCGTCGCCGACACCTGGGACGACGGCCCGACCAACGGCATCGTGTCCTCGTCGATCGTGGTGTTCGCCGTTCGCAAGGGCAACCCGGAGAAGATCAAGACCTGGGACGATCTGATCAAGCCCGGCATCGAGATCGTCACTCCCAACCCGGGTTCTTCGGGCGCAGCTCGATGGAACGCATTGGCGGCCTACGGCCAGGTGATCGCCGGCGGCGGCACCGAGACGGACGCGCAGGAATACCTCGAAGCCTTCTTCGCCAACGTGGTCTCGTTGCCCAACAGCGGGCGAGACGCGACGACGGCGTTCCTCAACGGAACCGGTGACGTGCTCATGGCCTACGAGAACGAAGCAATCCTTGCCCGACAGAACGGCGAGGAGTTCGAGTACATCATCCCGGACACCACGATGCTCATCGAGAACCCGGGCGCGGTCCTCATCGACGCTACGCCGAAGGCAACCGAGTGGCTCGATTTCGTGCTCGCGGATGGTGGCCAACGTGAATTCGCCAAGAAGGGCTTCCGTCCGGTGATCGAAGACGTCGAGTTCGGCGAGGTCGACGGTGCGAACGATCCATCGAATCCGTACCCCCCGGTGAAACGGTTGCTCACCGTCACGCAAGACTTCGGAAGTTGGAGCGAACTCTCCAAGAAGTTCTTCGATGAGCAGAACGGCATCGTCACCAAGGTGATCGCGGCCTCCGGTAAGGGCCAATGACCTCGACGGTCATCGCCCCTGAGCTCGACGGCGCGTCGCTCCCCACCCCCCGGGGGAGCGACGGCCGCCGCGCTGCACGGTCGACCCTGTCCAAAGGGGCTGCGCTCGGTCTCGGC
>Ga0182741_1003602_pt1 | contig 16266 bp, 5 predicted proteins | sample eDN5th37CBELigOP_FD_128874 | JGI IMG/M metagenome (GOLD analysis project Ga0182741, IMG submission 128874) | Enriched Organic Plus compost microbial communities from Emeryville, California, USA - eDNA 5th pass 37_C BE-Lig OP (version 2) (version 2) ...
ACATGCCGATTACTCCCTCGCGCATTCTGAGGTCATATGACTTTGGTTTCCCGATTTCCTCGAGAGCTCAATCAGCGCTGAATGAGCAGTCAAACACCGCGATGGTGGAATCATACGATCGCGTCGAGTCTCATCCTGGATTACTGCTGTCAAGTGCGTTATGGATTGAAGTCGTACTTAGTGGTGAAGATTTGGGTGTTGAAATCGCTACACGGTTTGAGCGCGTCAGAAGCATAATAAGGCGTCAAGTGCTCCTACGTCGCAAGGCGGAGGTACGTCTACTCCAATATGCCGAGATGCTTCGAGCTCCACAGACGGACCTCGAGGAAAGTCTTGCTTTTAGCGCGTTTAAGCAGTTGTATCCCCTCAAACTCCTCTCTCAGAGCGGAGGTACTCCTATACCTCTTCGAAGGCGGCCTCCTCACATGGTGTCACACGTGCGTCAGCAAGGGGATCTCATCAAACCCAACCCTGATGAAAATGGATCGAAACCTCCCTCCACTGCATACCCGCTTACGAAGCGGCGACCTGATTTGCTCAGTACGAGTATCCTGAAGCGTTTAGGTGGAACTGCCAGTTTCGTGGCCGCCCTGCGTCGAAATCGTACCAAAGGTGCAGATAACGACGGTGATTCAACGATGAATGGGCCACCATCGGAGCCTCTCGGTGCACTCCTCAAAGAGAGTATGGGACATGCGGATCAAAGGCAGCAGAGACAGAGCCCCGACGAACTCCAGAGTGGGGCTAAAGAAAACATAATGAGTCGGCTCTTGCGCAAGCGGCGGGTCAGGCGGAGGTTTAATGGAGGTCGCAATGACCAGGGGATGCGTCTGACCAACGAATCGGTCGAGAATTTGAGTGAGGTACTGTCCAAAGAGCTGGCAACAGAGCTCCCCGCCAAGTTTGTAAAGAATGCTAAATCGAGAACCGATGCAGAGAGTACTACCGCTTCGACAGAGAGAGAGCGGCGTTCACAGCGCAATGGCAATGGCGAGGCACCACTAGGCTTTTCCTTTGCCACGGTGGCTGTTTCTACAAAATCACAACCACCGGAGTTTCCACCGCCTTTGGTTTCTGAGATTTCGCGTCGCAGATTTTGCACCCGAGTCAGCACTTCAGGGTCACTCCGCAATGCCTCGCACTTAAAACTTGTGCGTTCATTCACGACCCTCCGTTCGCCGACGACTTCTAATCTTGAAAATAGCTATGTAACCTCCAAGCATACTCCCCCAGCATCGTTACTTCGTCGTGAGACTTTATCATTGTCTTCCTATTCCTCTTCCTCTTCTGCTTCTTCTTCCTCTTCACACTCTTCAATCATCACGACGAATCTGGCAACTGAGAGAGAGCTGCTGGAAAAGGCTATTGCATTGAAAGATATGACCATTCGAGCCGCCGCGCGAGCTGTTATCACGCATAGTATCGCATCACAACTTGCTGTTCGTCGTCGCCACTGCTCAGATGAACCACTCGAGGATGGAGATTCTTTTTGGAAGGACTTGTTTGCTCTCCATCAAAAGCCTGGCGTGTCGTCGCACGTCATGGACGCTCAGTTTACAGAAGCCCAGACCCACGAAGATGGTGCGTGCATGGCTGAGAGCAAGCGCACTCGTGAGAGTCTCATTGAACAGATGTCTCGTCTTGCTTCCAAACTCGCGTCAGATGCCCAGGAAGAAGCCCAGCCTCATATCATCCCCACAAGCTTCAATTTTTCCCCTACGCGCATTCTCTCCCGCTCGGTCAGTGCATTGGCAGTTCAGCGAGCCATTCTTGCTCGAATTACTCATGTTCGACTGGAGTCTCTGCGAGTTGCGAGTCGTCAGATGAAAGCTGCGCGAAAGGCCCCGTTTGTCCTTAGCTCCTTGTCTGTCATCGGTCGACGTACTGCCCTCGGCCATGCCAGACGAAAGGCGCTATTTGCACGTGAGAGCATTATTCGTTCTCGTCAGGTCATCTTGGACAGTCTGTTGCCCACGAAACAGCTCATTAAGTCGCAGCTAGACGAATTGGAGGGTGAGATCAAGATTCGCCCAGAGGATGTCATGCTGGAGGCGGAAAGATTGAGAGCTGAGGCGAAAAACCTTGATCCTGCGCTAGGCGAGACCATATCCGAACTCGTGAAGCCGTCAAAGGACCTTGGAGAGATGGTTCAACGCGTAAACGAAGAGCTGACGCACGAGTCTACCATTGCAGCGAGCATCATCGATGTATCGGTCACAAGTACAAAGCGGGAAGGGGGGTTATCCACCTCTCGTCGTATTTCGGCATCTCCCCCGACGCAAGAAGAATTTGCGGACATTCCTCAACTCTTAGACTCGGTTATTGAACACCCGCTTAGGAAGCCCAAGCTTAAGCGATCAAAGAAGCAGAAAAACGGAGCCACGAGCACCTTGATTGCGCCTTCTGAACATCGAACCGGCCTAACAGACGCATCGTCTAGTCCGCTTGGCCCAGAACACTTCAATCCACTCTTGGCTGCAACCATAACATATTTAGATGATGCTGTAACCCGTGCTCAAGCAGAGCTCAGTCTGTCTCGCTCGAAAGCCCTCAGAAGACGCGATACTGATGTGTCGGAAGCTGGTACGCAACTGGAAGCAAAGGAAGTACCCAAACTAGTGGAACCCTCTCCGCTCGCTTCCAGGCTATTTTCTGAAACAAAGTTGGTGAGCAACCCGAAATGGGAGGAACGCGCACTCGAGGTTTTGCGGTCACGTGAGGCGTTCTTGATGGAGACGATTCGTGCGCCCGTAGGGCAATCTACCCTCGATGCACTGGCGGAGGCGATTCAGAGCAGAAGAAGCCTCTCAGCGAATAAGGGCGATAGCGAAGTGGTGAAGAACTCGAGCATCGCAAGGTTTCGTAATAGATCCCAGACCATGTCAACAGCGCCGTCAAGGAAAATCTATGCAAACGCAGACGCTGATCATTTGTTCGGGGATGGGAGTCGAATCGAGAAATCATTTGCCTCCTCGAAGTCCCGCTCTAACTTGACGAAGCTTGCGAGTAGTCAAACCGCACCAGGCCGCGGCCACCCCAAGCCCTCATCCGCATCTCTATCTGCAAGTGATTCCACGAAGGGTAATGCCAATCCTGTGTGGACTCCGATGAGGCAAGCTCGTCGTAAGGTTTCTGAAAAGGTGGATCAAGGAGATTTGAGCATGATTCCTACGCTTGAAGTACTTGAAGTTGATCCGAGCCTTACCGAACCATCGCCTCTCCAGGAGTTTTCGGAAATTCAGATGGAGACGGACTCACACAACATGGATCAGCAAGCAGAACCAGGACATCTTACCATGGCTCCTGTGGCGCACTCCGGAACAACACCACAAGCCCAAGCTGTGTCAGTCAACCTCAAGTCACCGACTCCTGAGAACCACACATCATCGTCAGAAACACCCAGCATGAGCACTGAGATACCAAGGAGTGATTACATTCCGCGCGTTCGTCGTAAGTACGCTTTATGAGCAATGCAAACCAGATGCAGCTTACCGCTGATTCCGAGATGAAGTGTGAGAACGTTACAAACAGACAAACAATTCTATGTACATAGGCTACTACTATAAACTACAAATAAACTGCCGTGACTGTGGTTGTTATGACGCGATTCTAACAAGAACTCATCGTTGATTTCACATCAAACTTCGTGTGAAGAAACTGTGCCAATGCATTCACGGCGTCATAATCGACAACAACGCTATCCAACTCGACTAAGTTGTCTGGTTCACCGTCGCTCTCAGATGACTGCTTCAGCCGTCTCTGAAGCAGCTTCTTGGCGGTGAGCACATACTCCACGAGTCCAGAGGCTGGTAACCACGCTCGTCGAAGCCACTCTTCTAGTTGAATAAAGGTCTGGCCCTGCATGGTGAAGCAGAATGTCTCCGATTGAGCAGACTGGGGGGAGACTTCGATCGTCCCGCTGGCTTCAAGCAGCTGTCTCAAGAGCCGCAGGACGATGTAGCTATTTGCTTCAAGATAGCCATCTTGCAGTATCTCCACAAGCATATCAAGCAGCCCTGGACATGCTTGAACCACCTGCGTGGCCGAGTCAATCAAGCTCGAGTAGGAAGGACAAATTAGGTAGGCCTCATGGATAGCATGTAGATGCGCCAGCAGCTGATGCTGGGGGAGAGACTTGGCATTGAATAGCACTTTGGTCTTATGATCCTCCCGTGCGCTGGGGTCGAGGATATACGTAGAAAGCGCGATGTTCCACGGCCGGCCCGAATTGGTGAGCTCCAGGCAGGTTAGCACGGGAATCGTGGCGTCCCACTGGAGTGCCGACCTCTGAGACATAACAGCTAGCGATTTATCCTCTACGTGCACTGAAAGATGATATTTTTTCGGCTGTACATATACTGCTCCGCGGTTTTGAACTGTGCAGCAAATTGAACGGAATTCAAAGTTTTCGAGTGAAATCGCTGAGTTACACCCGTTTCCAAGGTGATCTCTGGTTTGTCCATAAGCGGATATTGTTTTAACTGCGTGGACAAGCTGTGCAGTAGCGTTACAATGCAGACTGTTGCGCATCTCAGCCAAACGAGGAGAGTGAGTACTCAGTCAGAGCGATGGGTTAGAAGAGACCCCAACTCGCAACATGCTGCGAGTGGAGAGGGCCCAGACTGCCGCGAAACCACAGTGGCTACAGTTGTGGAACAGGGCATCGCACCAGTGTGTGCGAGTGTTAAGTGTCACTGCTCGCATCTAGGTGGTGTTCTAAAAAGGAGAATTGTTCCCAAACCGACGTGCACCCACCGAAAGCGCTGGAAATCGACCGAAGCTGATTCCCTGGGAGAGGCTCTCGAGACCACAATAGAGGTACCCCGAGTGTCAGGGCTGGACAGTGCACAGCAGTGATAATATCGAAATAAGTGCCTCAGCGCTGACCTCACGGATACGCGGTTTCCCGTCATGGAAACTCCTCCGCGGATACGCTCCAGGGGCGGGCTCAATGCAATGGATACTCCGGCCCAGGCAGAAGGCACCTCACCCACGACACCAGTTGGCCTCGCAGGCGAGCGAACTGGTGCCAGTACCCCTGGGGCACCCACACCCGGTCTCGCTTCACATGAGGTGCCACAAAGGCAACAGTACGAGCCAAGCTTCAAGATCTCTCGCAAAGAGCAGGATGTCCTGAGGCGTATGTTTGGTCTCTCAGGAGTGGTATACGTGGACCACATGCATGCCGAGTCAGCAGAGTCGCGGGCACGGCTGAAAACGACATTGGCTTACCTGCGACAGCATAGCTCTAAGTCCAACATTGTACGCTTCCAGGTCGTTACAGATGAAATTGAGTTCTTTGCGCTAGCCGTTGAGGAGATTCGGAAGCGTGAGCGCCAGAGGATTGCATTTTCCAAGTTGATCAAGGAGCAGCGCGCTCGAGTCGCCGAGTCTAGGTTAGCGATCAACTCGCCTACCTCGGCGCCACGCCAGGTTGGTGGTGACCAGCAAACTGAGTCGAATGAGGTATCGAGCCGAGATGATGATTTGGAAATGAGTGAGGAGAGGACTGGGTTAGAAGACTCAGGCATGGAAGGAAACAGTAGTAGCGACGAGGATGCGGCTGTGGTAGCTGCCAACGAAGAGTCTACACTCCTGGAAGCGCAAGATGACTCCATCAATAGCGCAAGGTCTGGAAATGCATCCACGCCACCTCGCCGTGCTTCGCAATCAGCTACTCCAAATGTGGGCAGTTCGGTCGTGCAATCTGTTGTTCAAACCCTGCGTGCAACGCGAGAGAAGTACATTGCCAATCGAAAGTGCTTCCTGTATCTCTGTCCTGACTATGATTTCACAAGGATGCAACGCATCCGCAATACTCTTCACCTAGCGCTCGTCGATGCAGCTGAGAACAACCGAATCAGCAAATCGATTGTAGCTGCACTCCGCCCTGCCCATGCTGGTGCTGATACTATCGAGACGAAAACCGGTGCCGAAGAGAAACCTCAGTCACTTCCAAAGATGGGTAAGCTTATGAATACCGTCCCGTTTCTTCGCTTCATCGATCAAGCTCTGTTCGTGAGTGTACTGGGCAGGATATTCGCCAAAGCTCAACACTACATCACACGTCATAGTGCGGAACGAATGAGTTCCAGTCTGAGTGACGTGCCGGATCAAACTGAGGAACTCGTACACAGCGCAACTATGCGCCATTTAGTCTGGCTGGGCACCCTGAGTTTCTTGCATAACTTGACGACAGTGTTAAGAGGATATGTATTCACTACGGTAGGCGTCGAAGCAGTGGTAAGAGACTCGCTCATCGAGCTCGCTGTGCGGTCACTTGGAGGTGAACTGGAAGATGTGTTTGTCCTGCCTCGGGTAACTCATGTGTTAGCAAATCGAGCAGGCACACAAAAGTACAAAGCGGCAAGTGCGATGAACATCCCAATCTTGCGAGTCTCATATGCTCTTGCGTGTTTTCGTGCGGGCGAAGCAGTACCAATCAAGTCAGAGGCGGCCAACTACATTTTCAAGCAATTCTTTGCTGGATTTGTTGTATGCACCACCGGAATTGCCGACAAGGAACGAAGCAAGGTGCAAAAAATTGTCGAGGCCTGCGGTGGGACGTATGAAGGTCCCCTAACAAATGCCTGCAATGTCTTGGTTGCAGCAAAGCCTTCGGGTGACAAGTATAAAATGGCCCAGCAACTAGGAATTAGAATCGTTCGAATCAACTGGGTTTGGGATGGTTTGCGCAGTCGCGGAGTGACTGTGTTAGATGACTACTCATTACCCCCGGTTGGTGAAGAGTCTGTCAAGCAGCAAATCGACTCAGACGGAAACAATCAGCATGAAGCAGCCTTGAATCCCCTTGCAGGAGGGTCGTCATCGAGCAGTAGTAGCGGCAGCGCCTTGACGACAACTCAGGTCTTGACAAGCAACATCTCTTCGATGGGGCAGCAAGCCTTCTCCATTAAGGAGGAACCAACTGCTGACCGTGGGTCGTGGGCAGCGCAGTCCGCGATGACTGCTTCGAGCTCAATCGCTATCATTACAACGGCTGGGCAAATGACAGCATCCGCTGAATCCACCCATGCACAGGAACATTCGAACGATGCTCAAGTGCATCGAACAGATCTCTTAGCAGGCACATCTGATGGTTTAGGCGGGATCGCTTCAGGATCAGGCGGTGCAATGCCTTTAACTGCGTTTTCATCCTCGAAAAGCAATGTATTTGACCAAACGCTTCACCCAGACTACGCATCTCCAACCGATGTAGCGGTTTTCCTGGCAACGGGTGGTGCCATTGATCCTGCCCGTGCAAAGCAACAGCAGATAAATGGGCAAGATGTCAAAGAGACAGAGGCTACAGACGATACAACTGTATCAACTCATGAAGTTGAAGCCTCTGCGATCAGCTCGCGATGGGCGTTCTTTTACGACTTTGATGCACGTCCGGGGCGGTGGATGGTGAAGCAGAGTGATGAATGGACACAAATCCTCGAGGATGCTGTCGATGCATTGTATGGTAGTGATTCGAGTAGGAGTGTCCTGAAGCAGCATGCTGAGAAGTATGCCCGCTCTCCGTCTCGAAGCGCCAGGCCCCAGCGGGCGACTGATCAGAAGACTGAAGATTGGGATGAGAGTGACTCTGGCGATGAGCGCAATGAAGAGATACAAGCGATAACCGCGAAAGGGCCAGTGGATTCACTCTTATCTTCACATCACACTACTAACAATGAGGAAGACTTCGGTGAATCTCTGTGGCTCCCCCCTACGGCGCGCAACGATGTTTTTCGAACATCTGACATGTTTATGCTATGCGCCCCTTCCTCGGGAGTGTCAGCTGCCACTGGGGGTGGCTTGACTGCTACTCGAATCGAATCACTCCCCTGGCCTGGGTTGAATGAAATCAGCACAATTTTCGCCTTTAAGCCGAGGTTATGTGTCATATGTGGACCCGAGTTCGCACCTCGATCATATTCTGCCCTCGTCATGCTATTGCGAAAGATGCATATCCCACGCACGAAATCCCTGACACCTCATCCTGATGCAACGCATCTCATTGCACCGAATGCAAGTGCTGTTCTCGCTTGGGTGAGCCGCCTTGTAGTTGCCGGTGATCCTTCGCTTGCTGGGCTAATTAATCAAATCAGAAACTTCACGGAAGGAGGACTGGGTCTTGTCGCCCGAGGAATGACTCTGGGAGGAGAATCAGAACGCGACTTCATTGCGCTTGAAATCATCAATCGACTCAAGTCAAATATCTATTTTGTGAACCCGACTTGGATCGCCACGTGTGCCAAGGAAAGACGAAGAGTTGAAGAGAGTCCGTATCTGCTCGACTTCAGCAAGAATGCATTGGAAGAGGAACAAAGACGTCGTAGTGCAACTCCGGTCTCAGAGCGGCCCCAAAGCCTAGGTGAGGCAAATGGCATCACCTCAGCAAACGTAGCCTCAACAGGAGCGTCACCTCCACTAGAAACCGCAGGTCGGGACGAAGCAGAAACGACGCCTGTTGCACGGCTCTGGTTGGGTAGAACTAGATCGCGTCCGCAGGGGCTGGAGCAACCAGGCGATGGAGACGTGACTCCAACACTTAAACGAGCGCTATCAATTTCCCTCGTCCAGCAGGCCAATGGAGATCCTGGTACCAATCCTCCGGGTTCGGCCCGACCGGATACACCACCATTACTTCGCACGAACTCTAGTAGTATGGGTGACCACGTCATGCCTCTCAACTTAACGCGACGACCCTCCACCCCGCCAGTAATGACCGCTACGGCTGCGACGGCGGCTGCGAATCCATCAGGTATCGCATCATGTGTGTCAGGCGAGGTGGTTTCCTCCAGAGCAACCAGCAAAGCAAAAGAAAAGAAGGGTGGATCCGCGTCAAGTCCCGCCAATAGTAGTCGATCGACGGGTGTTTTCCAAGGGAAAGTTTTTGCTGTTTGCATTGAAGATTTTGCTGAAAGTATGCAACTCTGCGATTACATTCGTTCTAATGGTGGCATCATCGCTCCCACGAGTGTTGGAGCCGATGTCCTGGCAGGTCGCCAGGCGTATTCTCCTCCTGACAAGGAGCTGGCTCATGAAAGTGCTGCTGCCAGTGGATCCAAACCGGCCAAATCAACCAAAGGCAAAACAACTCCTCATCCTTCTGTGGTCCGAACCGGGGTGCACTTCGTGGTGAGTTATGGCCGCAGTCCAGCGACTGACTGTTTCTATGCATTAGCACCCAGAGAAGGCGGAGGTGTCTGCATGTACTTCCCGCCGTCCTCCAAGCCAGGTCCCAACGATGATCTCATCGCTGATACGAGCTCGACTGTGACCTCTTCCCTCAATGGGTTTTGCCCATGGACTACCTCTCCGGGCGCACTCTCGAATCTTCCATTGTTTATTCCAGCCTATCCTACGTATTCAAGTACGGGCGAATCGATTTTGCTGTCAAGCCCAAGGACACTCCGTAATGCGCTGAATCAATTAGCCACGATTGCGTCATTGGTTAATAATCCCACAGTGGTGGGGAATGTCGCAGGTCTGGTAACGCCCTCAAGCTTCTCTCCGTCCCTCTTGCGCAACCTTGTGTGGGATCAGCACCCCCTTCCATCGTCAAGTGAGTTAGTTGAACCAAGCTCCTGGCCCCTCTGTATTGTTCAACCATGCTGGGTTCGAACATGTGTCCAGGCCAACAAACTTCTCGATCCCAGGCGCATGTGGTTAGTTCAAAATGCAGCTGAGGGACCTCTCATGACGAAGCCCCTCTGCGCCGCAATCCAAGCGATATGCTCGGAAAAACAAGGAACATCATCTGCCGTTGTGCAATCCGCGATAGGTCCCAACTTTGCCTCGAGCGCACAAAAATGGATGCTTCAATGGGGTGATGAGAAACTCACGCTACGAGAGATCATCTCACGCTCAAAGAAGAAATACCGAAAGCCTGTTGCGCAACGAGCGCGCTCATTGTTCCTGGCTCTCCCAGGACCTGAAGCATCCTTCTTCCCGCGATTAGCCCCTTCACTTTACATTCTACTCCACTTTGCCAGGTATGTAATTCCTAGGTCCCCAACCCTGCCTGCAGCTACAAGGCAAGTGTCGAGCGCCGCCGCTGGTTTTGGCGTGACTGTGGCAAAAGGTGGAGCAGATCGTAGGGTCCAGGCCTCCACGAACCGACGCCTAACATCTTCATTGTCGCATCTTCGTGCCCAGTCATCAGGCGCTAATAATTCGTCGACGGGTGAGTTAGACCCGATCCAGATTGCCTCTCTCATCTCGCCATTCGCAGGCACCCCGTGGTGGTCTAAATTTTTGATATCGACAACAGTTCGGGCCATTTTAGCTCGAGCACGGATCCAAATGAAGGCACAGTTCGCAGGCAGCCGGTCGACGGACACGAGAGATGGACCACCAGCCAATGATAAAGAGGCAGTGCAATTTGAATCGCAGCCCTCTGTGCCAGTAAATCCGTATGAAGAGGCCATTGAGCTGCTTAAAGTGCTAGCATGTTACTGTCGAGAGATTGCCTCAATGCTCACGAATCTGCCCTGCAATGGCTTCGCACCGACCTTGCTGGCGACGTTCCTGGATCATCATGATTTCAAGGCGGGACAGACTACACTCATCCACACCTTGTTAATCCACTTGAGGAAGGATCTCAAGGCGTCTGTGCCGAAGCTGACATTTTCCAAGTATCATGCGCACGGAGACGCCCTAGCTATCTGTGTTGAGGCAGTTCTCGCAACAGCCGTCAGTGTAATTGATTTTGCATTACAGCACCTAGCTTTGACTCTGCAGAAGATCATGACGCAGCGCGAGAAAATCAACACTGCTACACATAGGTATCTCCCCGTGATGACAGATTTTGGGGCCCTGCTCCGCAACTGCATAGAACCTGAGCCCGAGGTCACAGAGAATCTACTGCGAAAGCTGACCAGAAGCCTTCCGGACAAGTGGCGTCCACGTGATGATTCTGAATTTGTGTGGGAGTGGTATTTGACTACTGTGCTTCAGACATCAAAACTGCAGTCATATGATGAAGAGAAACTGACAGTGAGTCAGATTGAGGCAACAGAGGGCCTATTTGAGGATTTTGAGAGGTATATCTCAACTTACGTCGCACCAGAGCTCGACTCAAATGCAAAGGAAACTCAGTTGGAGCAGCTGGCAAGCGAACTAGCGTCCAAGTGTTTATTGTCGTATTCTGTGTTGCGCCATCAACTTGAAAGCGACACCGCGGAGGGAGGAACTCTGTCTTCTGCCTCGCTGAGTTCCGCAGGGTCGCAGCGATTTGCAGGCCAATCAGAGCTTTCTTTGCTCTCGCAAAGGCCCTTAGAGAATAATGAGGAAGAGACAGAACAGCGGAATAATGCGCGCCGAGATTCACTCGGACGAAACCGCGAAGTGGAAAGCAAGAGCGAGAGTAATTACGCGAGCGGTGAGTTTACGGGGCCATTCGCAGATCTAACAGGTCTCCCTTCGAGCCAGATTCCCCACGTCGCGCAAGACGCCTCACTACGTGGTGCAACGACCTCGGGGACTGCAGCGGGCACGTCGAGCGCCTCCTCAGGGCGAAGTCAAAAGGCCTCTGCGCCACAACCCACAGGAGGTTCGTCAACTGCGCCTTCCCCTCCACCACGGCTATATATCCCACCCGTTTCCTTGGCAGGATGCTCACCTCCACCTCCGGGACTCGTACCATTATTGTCATCAGCATTGTCGGCTGCAGACATGGCCCGAGCAAATTCACGACAGAGCGAGGGAACTAGTATCGGACTCTATATCTCTACGTTCCTGCTTCCATGCTCCTTGCCTGCGTCCCCTGGTCTTCCATTCATGCGGGGCACATCTCTGTGTACAACCCAACTAGCCCCAGTTGAACGCGTGGCTGTTGAGACATTTGCTCGAGCAGTATCGAAATTTGTCAACTTGAGTACGGTGTCATCCGCTGGAGAGTCGGGAACCTCTGACGAGGTCTCAAGGCACACACCGGAGGGTCGTCAGCCAGAGGCGTACGCAGATCACTTGACACGTAAATGCACGCACCTTATAGGTCGGGAGTTGAGTGGAGACAAGGTGGCCAAGGCGCTGCGCTGGAAGATCCCGGTCGTTTCCACTGACTGGCTTGTTGAGAGCATCTATGCGGGCTGTCCATTAGACGAGTCCTTGTTCTTTATTGAAGCTACCCCGTCTGCTCCTACGGTGTCAGCATCTTGTGCCTCATCAACAGCTGCTAATCCTGTCGGTAGTGACGGTGGTGATGGTGGTACTGCTCAATCGGATGTCAAATACGAGTAGATTGCTTTTGCAAAGACGAATTGACAAGCTATGCGGCGTGTAACGCATGTAATACACTAGAATTCAGCATAATCCTTTGTATTTGTGGCAGGTACTTTGCAGCAATACCTAGGATACTACTTCTTCTTTGCGGCCTTCTCTTTAGCAATCTTGGCGGCCAGCTTGGCAGCGCGTTCCGCCCGTTCGTCGAAGCCGGTAAGCATCGTATCCATAAAGATGGATGCTTCGTTGTGAGCTCGCTCGACCTTTGTTTGCTTGTCTCGGCTGATGAGACGAGCCTGGTCTTCAAGCGCCAAGCGAGCATCCTCAGCGTCCTTCTGGCGGAAGTACATGCTAAGCTTCTTATACTCGCGCGACTCCTTTTCATACGTAAGCAGCAATCGATGTAGTCTCTTGTGTTTCTCCATCATAACATCGTCATAGGATGCAATCACGTCAGTAATCTGCTGATCGATGTTGTCACGGTTACGATTAGCACGACTCTCATCACCATCGTGTTTCTCAAGGTCGGCCTTGAGAGCTGCGTCCAGCCGTGCTATGCTCTCCCTGAGCTCAGCTTCTTTGCGGAGGAACTCAAGCTCAGCAGCCCTTCGGTCATTTTCCGCTCGTGCCTCAAGGGCTTGGCGATCGCTTCGCGCCTGCGAGTGTACCTCATTCAGCTGTGCCGACAGTCGGGCGAGTCGCTCGCCATATTCTAGGCTTGAGCGCTCCAACAGGCTTCGTGCCTCTGCGCCTTCGGCTGTGAGACGTTCAATTTCTTGCTGGTCGATGATGCTTTGGCGATGAAGAGCATCGAGTTGTCGCTTAATATGTGCCTCTTCATCTGCGGACAACTTCATCGTTTCATAGATGAGTGGTCGGAGTCTTGCGAAGACCGACGAGAAAGACGACTCTGAGTGTCTCAACTGTGAGACAGTTGTTGCGGTCCTTGATCCAGACTCTGGTTCAGATGCCCCATAGCCCCCAAACCCGTGGTAAAGGGTTGACCTTGTGTTACTAACGCCTGCAGTTGAGGCCTGAGACTCAGAGGCCTGCATCGAGCTGATCGCCCTCAACTTGCGCGTAATGAGCGGCTGTGTTGCGAGGACACGTGTTACAGTTCGTGTCGAGTCCGCGAGAGTGATCTCACATGCCCTTAGGCTTTCCGCGATCTCTGCCGCACTCTGAGGGACTTCTGCATTGTCATCAGCTAGGTCGCCTCCGGGCAAGTTCAAGCTCTCTGGGTTGTTTTCGGCAGAGGCAATCATGCCAGCGTATGCCGTCAGGGTGGCGTCATACTTCTCCTCGAGCGAAAAGTGCCGCTTAAGAATCACAATCACGTTGGGATCCACAGAGTCAAGTTTGTCCTGGAGAATCTCTGGTGTGAGCACCTCAATATTACTGAGTTTAGAGGCCATGTCGTCGAGGATCGCGAGCATCCACTGCGCCTCAGGGGCAACCTGCATCAAAGAGTCCCGGTCTTCGTTTGATTTGCTCTGGCCAGCGGCTGCGGCGGCGGAGGCTGTCATGTAATGCGAGTGCTGAGAAAATGCATGAGAATGTTGAGTCATTGCGGTGGCACCAGCGGCACCGGGACCCCTTATAGGGGTGGCTCCTGCCAGTGCGGTCAGGCCCGACATCGCGAGGGTGGTCTTAGGCGTCTGCGGTGATGCTCCGACCGCACCCATGCCCGACCGAAGAGTCGTTGCAAGGGCAGGATTGTGTGCAGTGGCCACGCTAGCGGCCGCGAAGTGGCTCATCTGTAAGGTCTTCGTCTGCGGTGGGTGTGTCCGGGGTCGAGCTGTGGTCTAACTGCTATACCTACGCTACAGTCACTCCGACTTCGCACGGCGGTGCCCTTGAACGATGGGTATTCCTATCAACACAGAGAAACGGTCGTCTAGCTGAGATTGGTCTGAGTATCTGTTGGGGGGCTATAAAGGGATCAGAATGAAATAAGACCGAGATTGATAAGTCCATACGTGCATGATACATAGTTTCGACACCTATCCAATCACACCACTCTACCCCTCACCCGTCTTACCGCCTCCGTTCCGTTTTGTACTTTCGACACAAAATTTTAGCCCGATCCGGCTAAAATTCCCCTCGGTCCAACCGCTCGCTCCTCGCTCCGCCCACCCCGACCCAAGATGACCTCATCCACCGGGGGAGGGCCGCTCGAGGCGAGAACGGCTCTCGGAGAATGTGTGACCATATGGGTAGTATATTACATCTCTGAGTCGGAGTCGGAACAGGAGTGGATTAGATATGTCGGGCGACTCGCGTCACGCACAATGTATTGTTCGTTTAGCGAACAACCCTTACGCACCCAACCCTTACGCACCCAACTCTGCTGAATCTAGGCCCAAGACATGTCAACCCCTGCAGGCCGAGTCATCTCGTTCGTGACTGGCAATGCAAACAAGTTGAGGGAGACCCAAGCAATCCTGGGTAACCTCATACCACTGGTCGCAGTCAAGCTGGACCTGCCCGAGCTCCAGGGTGAGCCTGATGACATTTCTCGTGAGAAGGCTCGCCTTGCGGCCCAGCGTGTTAAGGGACCTGTCCTCGTAGAGGATACCTGCTTGTGCTTCAATGGGCTGCAAGGTCTGCCTGGACCCTACATCAAGTGGTTCCTTGAGAAGCTCGGCCACGAAGGCCTGAACAAGCTGCTGGTAGGTTTTGAAGACAAGTCCGCATATGCCATTTGCAACTTCGCGTATTGTGAGGGACCTGAGGCAGAGCCCATCTTGTTCAAGGGTATCTGCCCTGGGAAGATCGTCATGCCACGAGGACCCAAGGATTTTGGATGGGATCCTATCTTCCAGCCCGACGGATTCGAGCAGACCTTTGCCGAAATGGACAAGTCTGTAAAGAATTCCATCTCGCATCGCTCGAAGGCGCTGGCCGAGCTCAAGAAGTTCTTTGCTCCAGAAGGCCAAGTCAGCTTATCTAGTGAAGATGACCGAAAGGATTAAGCAGATAGACATCCTGGTTTGGATTCAGATGCAGCTCTATTAGTCACGTCCCAGTCAAGGTTACACACACGCACACACCTGAATCCATTCACCAATAATCGGCTGTTGGTTTTACAAACTGGGCAACTTCGCGAGTGTATGTTCATATTTAAATGACCGATACAACCATGAGTCAGCGAAGTGGATTGCTGCGGAGACAAGCGAAACACGAAGACTTACTAATAATGGTAACGGTAACGCTCGTAGTGGAAAGGAGTTGGGGGACTTTCTAACGAGACTGAGCTAGGGTATGAGGAAATATTGAGAAGGCTCACGCTAAAGAGATCACTCACTCGATCATAAGTCGTGTTATCGACCAATGAGACGATCAAAACAAGGGGGAATGAGATGATAAGGGGATGGCAACGAAGTACGATGTAATTGCGTGTCATAAAATTGGAGGACAGCGAAACAGTGGGTGCAACTCGGACTCATCGAGCCATGCTACAGGATGTGCTTCTTCAAACGCACAAACTATAACAGGCCCGATTACCAGAAGTAAGACGTAATCCCACTGAGCCAGCCGCCGCTAGACTTGGGCTTCTCAGGCTTGGCCTCGGTGTATCGCACCAAGGCATCCTTGGTTGCGTTACGGTTGATGTAAGTGGGCTTTGCGGGCTCCTTGGGAACCTCAGCATGAATGCCAGCCTCAGCTAGAGCAGCGATGCAAATGGGCTGGAACTCGGAAGGCTTCACAGTAGCACCGAGGTTGATAGTCTTCTTGTTCACATCAATCACAACCGAGACGAGACCCTTGATACCGATGAGAGTGGTCTCGATCAAAGCACGCTGCGAGTCGTCCTTGAGCTCAGGAACAGAGAGCGACATCTGGTGGATGTAACCACGGACGGCATAGGCGCCGCGGACGGCGCGCTTTGCAGCAGCGCTTGCTTCACTGCCCTCGGCGGACTTGGAGAGACCATCGTGAACCTTCTTGGCCAGATTGTTGACCTTGGTGTTGACGGCCTTGTCAGCATCCGCCTCCCATTCCATCAAAGCCACGAGGTGGTTCATGATGTTAGGGAGCTGGCTGATC
>Ga0182741_1003603_pt1 | contig 16265 bp, 15 predicted proteins | sample eDN5th37CBELigOP_FD_128874 | JGI IMG/M metagenome (GOLD analysis project Ga0182741, IMG submission 128874) | Enriched Organic Plus compost microbial communities from Emeryville, California, USA - eDNA 5th pass 37_C BE-Lig OP (version 2) (version 2) ...
CGCGACTCGCCGATCGCCGCCGGGATCGAGTGCAGCGCGTGCTCGCGATCGAAGGCGACGTCCTGCAGCGCGTACAGGATGTCGAACCCACCCGTCCACGTCATGACTGCCGCGGCGAGCGTCGGCAGCATCCACCACGGCTCCGACCACTGCCCGGTCACCGCGAGGTAGCCGCCCACCGGCGCGATCCCGAGCCCGAGCCCGAGCACGAGGTGCGCGAGTCGCGTGAACCGCTTGGTGTAGCTGTAGAAGAGCACCCACCCGAGCGCGAGCGGCGCGAGGGCGAGGCAGAGGGGATTCAGCCGCCACGCGGCGACGAGGAAGAGCGCCGACGCGAGCGCGATCGCCGCCGCGGCCTCGCGCACCGTGAGCACCCCCGCCGGGATCTCCCGCGCCGCCGTGCGCGGGTTGCGCGCGTCGATGTGCCGGTCGATGACGCGGTTGAAGCCCATCGCCGCGAAGCGCGCCGCGGTGAACGCGAGGACCACCCACCCCACCTGCGCCAGCGTCACCGGCGCGCGCCAGCTCGCGAGCGTGACGCCGACCAGCGCGAACGGCAGCGCGAAGACGGTGTGCGGCAACTTGACGAAATTGACGTAGGCGGTGAGGCGGGAGCGGCCTGCGTACGTCTGGCCTTCGCGGGAGGCGGGGGCCGTCATAGACCGCGTCCCCCGCGTCCCGCGTCCCGCCCCGCGATCCCCAGCGACGCCCAGTACCCGTCGACCTTCCCCTTCGTCCCCGCATCCATCTCGATCACCTTCGGCCATTCGCGCGTGAACCCTTCCTCCGGCAGCTTCTTCGTCGCGTCGATCCCCATCTTCGAGCCGTAGCTGAAGGCGCGGCTCGCGTGGTCGAGCACGTCCACCGGCCCCATCGTGAAGCGCGTGTCGCGCTCCGGATCGATGTTGTTGAGCGCCACCCACCACGCCTCGCGCGGATCCTTCACGTTCACCCAGTGGTCCACGACGACGATCACCTTGGCGAGCGACATCAGCCCCTGCCCCCAGAGCGCATTCATCACCTTGTACGCCTGCCCCGGGTACTCCTTCCGGATCGACACGAAGACGAGGTTGTGGAAGATCCCCTCCGGCGGCATGTGATAGTCCACGATCTCCGGGACCGTCAGCTTGAGCAGCGGGAGGAAGATCCGTTCCGTCGCGTGACCGAGGTACACGTCCTCCACCGGCGGCCGCCCGACGATCGTCGCCGGAAAGATCGCCGACTTCCGCATCGTCACCGTCGTGATGTGCACCTGCGGATAGTCGTCGGCGAGCGAGTAGAAGCCGGTGTGGTCGCCGAACGGCCCCTCGCGCACCAGCGGCTCGCGCGGATCGATGTACCCCTCGAGCACGAGCTCCGCCTCGTACGGCACCTCGAGGTCGCAGGTGAGCGCCTTCGCGAGCTGCACCGGCTTCTTTCGCAGGAACCCCGAGAAGATGAACTCGTCCACCGTCGGCGGGAGCGGCGCCGTGGCCGAGTACATCGACGCCGGATCGGCGCCGATCGCGATGACGACGGGCATCGTCTCCCCGCGCTCGGCCATCTCGCGCCAGTGCGCCGCGCCGACCTTGTGCCGCTGCCAGTGCATGGCGACGGTGTTGCGCCCCGTCTGCATGATGCGGTACATGCCGACGTTGCGGATCCCGCGTTTGGGATCGCGCGTGATCACCATCGGGAAGGTGATGTAACGGCCGCCGTCCTCCGGCCAGGTGCGGAGCAACGGCAGCGTGTCGAGGTTCACCTCGTCGCCGCGCAACACGACCTCCTGGCAGGGGGGCGTCCCCCCCTTCATCCGCGGCGGGAACTTCCCCACCTCGAGGAGCTTGGGGAGGAGGGCGATCTTCGCCACCAGCCCTTCCGGGACCTTCATCTGAACCAGCTCCTCGATCCGCGTGCCGATCTCGTCGAGCTGCGCGACGCCCAGCGCCAGCGACATCCGCGAGAGGGAGCCGAAGAGGTTGATCCCGACCGGCAGCGCCGAGCGCGAGCCGTCGGGGAGGACGGGGTGCTCGAACAGGAGCGCCGGCCCGCCCCCCGGGAGCTTCATCGTGCGATCGGCGATCTCGCACAGCTCGAGCTCCGTCGAGATCGGGCGGGTGATGCGCACCAGCTCACCGCTCCGGTCCAGCGCGGCGACGAATTCGGAAAGGGTGTCGAAAGTCATGTCGGCGGACGACGGCGCGCGAGCCCCGTCAACGGTGCCCCCAGTGGATGGCCGCGATGCCGAAGCTCAGCGAGCGCCAGCCCACGTCGCGGAACCCCGCATCCTCCATCCGGCGCGCGAGCGCGCGCTCGTCCGGGAAATGCGCCACCGACTGCGGCAGGTACTTGTACGCGGTCCGGTGGCCGCTCACGAGTCCGCCGATCAGCGGCAGCAGATGATGGAAGTAGAGGTGATAGCCGCCGCGGACGAGCGCCGACCGCGGCGTCGTGAACTCGAGGATGACGAACCGCGCCCCCGGCACCAGCACGCGGCGCACCTCGCGGAGGCAGGCGTCGAGATCGGTGACGTTGCGGATCCCGAACGCGACGATCGCGCCGTCGGCGGTGCCGTCGGCCAGCGGCAGCTCGAGCGCATCGGCGACGACCGGCGATACGCGCGCGGCCGGCGACTTCTCGCGCCCGGCGCGCAGCATCGGCTCCGCGAAGTCGGCGCCGAGCACGCGGCCGGCGAAGCCGGGACGCCGGACGAGCTCCGCCGAGACGTCGAGCGTCCCCGCGCAGAGATCGACGTAGACCCCCTCGGGCGCGCGCGTCCACGCCAGCGCCTCGAGCGCGCGCCGGCGCCAGCGCTTGTCGATGTTGAGACTGAGGAGGTGATTGAGGAGGTCGTAGCTCGGCGCGATCTCGGAGAAGATGCGGCGCACGTAGGCGCGCTTCTCCGCGCCGCCTTCCGCGGCGGCCCGCGCCTCGGCCGACTCGACCTCGCGAGCGGGAGAGACTGGCATCGTCGTAAGGTCACCAGCGCGGTGTGGCGAGGGAAGAGGCGACCCCGGCCAGGGTTGGAGTGCGCCCCCCTGTGCTGGTAGCTTATGCTGCACTCTGCCGGGGGCCCGCGCGCCCGTCTGGCGCCACCCCGAGATGCCTCAGCTCCTCGACCTCGCCAACCTGCCGGACGCGGACGTCGTCGCCCTCGCTCAGCAGGGGCGCGAAGCCGCGTATCGGGAGCTGATCCGGCGCTACGAGCGCCCGGTCTTCTCCCTGATCTTCCGCATGGTGCGCGACCGGGAGCTGGCCGAGGACCTCACGCAGGACTCGTTCATCAAGGTCCTCAACCACATCGATCGCTACCGGCCGGAGTTCAAGCTCTCCAGCTGGCTGTTCAAGATCGCCAACAACGTCGCGATCGATCACCTCCGGCGACGATCGATCGACACGGTGAGCATGGACGGCTCGCCCCACGCCGAGACGGCGGACGCGATCGAGGCCTCCTCGTTCGAGGTGAGCGGGCACCAGGAGTCGGCGCTCGACGAGCTGGCCTCGCGGGAGCTGGGCACGGCCATCGAGCGGGCGATCTCGCACCTCCGTCCCGAGTACCGATCCTGCATTCTGCTCCGGCACGTCGAGGGGCGGTCGTACGAGGAGATCGCCACCACCCTCGACCTCCCGCTCGGCACCGTCAAGACCTACATCCACCGGGCGCGCCACGAGCTCCGGCGCGCGCTCGAGCACCTGAGGCAGGAATGAACCGGAACCAGGGCCCGGGGCCGAGCGCCGAGCGCCGAGCGCCGGGATCTGAAACCCCGTCGTACCCCCGGGCGTATGCCCCCGTGGAGGACATGTGAATCACAGGCATCTACTTCCCAACGAGATCGACCTGCTCGTCGACGGCGAGGTCGGCTTCGGCATGGCACCCCTCCGCGCCCATGCCGCCGACTGCGCCGAGTGCCGTGCGCGTCTCGAGGAGGCCAGGATGGTCGTCGAGGCGCTCGAAGGGCTTCCGCATCTCGCACCGTCGGTCAATCTGGCCGACCGGGTGCTGGCGCAGGTTCCGATCTTCGTGCCGTGGCACGTCGCCGCGCGCGACTCGGTGGAGCGGGCACTGGAGCTCTGGTCCCCCCGCTCGCGGCCGATCCGCACCGCCGCGTACGCGGCCGCGGCGTCGGTGTTCGCCGTGCTCACGGTGGCGATGCTCTGGATCGCCTCGCAGGCGAACCTGCTGGCGGTCGCCGGCGGGATGGCCGGGAGCCGCCTCCAGGGGGTGCTGGCCTCCCTGGCCCGCGAGGCGGCGAGCGCGGTGATCGGCGAGCGGATGCTCACCGCGCTCCAGCAGGCGGGGCTCGTCGGCATCGGGATGGCCGCGGGCGGCTTCCTGATCGCGGCCGCCGGGACCTTCGCCGGGCTGCGCGCCCTCGCGATCGCCAACAACCGACAGCACTGAGCGCGAGCCATGCGAACGATCGCACGGCTCGCGCTGGCATTCGGCGTCCTGGCGGCGCCGGCCGCCGCCCATGCGCAGCCCCAGCCGTCCGTCGGCGCCACCGCCGCCGCGGGCCCGCGCCGTCAGGAGGCGCCGGCGCGCGGGACCGTCTCCCCTGGTGACACGGTCCGCGGCACCGTCACCGTCGCCGGCCGCAACCTCGACGTCCTCGGCATCATCGAGGGGGACGCGGTCGCCCTCGGCGGCGACGTGATCGTGCACGACGGCGGCCGGGTCGTCGGCAACGCGACGGCGCTCGGCGGCCGCGTCCTGCTGCGCGGCGGGTCGGTGCAGGGGGAGGTCCGCCAGTTCGGGCTGCCGGCCGCCGACCATCGGGCCGTCGAGCCCACGAGCACCTGGGACGCGATCAAGGTGGTGCTCGGGTGGTTCGCGGTGCTGGCCGCGATCGGCATCGGGGTGCTGCTCTTCGCCGAGGGTGCGCTGACCGGCGTCACCGAGACGCTGGAGCGACAGTTCGCCCGCTCGTTCTGGTACGGGCTGCTCGCCCAGCTCGCCCTGCTCCCGACGATCCTCCTGCTGGTGGCGGCGCTCATCCTGACCGTCGTCGGGATCCTGCTCGTGCCGTTCGCGATCGTCGCGTACTGCATCGTGGTCGCCGGGCTGGTGACGCTCGGCTTCCTCGCCGTGGCGCGATTCACCGGCAGCGCCTTCCGACGGGGCGCGGCCCGGTCGAGCAGAGAGGCGCATCTGGGGGCACTGCTCCGCGGACTCGCCCTCTACCTGAGCCTCTACCTCGTCGCCGCCGCGCTCACCTCGCAGCCGCTCGCCTCGGCGATCGTGGGCTCGATCGCGATCGGCGTGAGCTGGGTGGCGGCGACGCTCGGCCTCGGCGCCACCATCGCCTCGCGCGTCGATGCCCGCCGCGACGGCCGCCGCGCCAAGGCGCCCCCGCCGATGGATCCGATGGTCTGGCAGACCCCGACGCCGATCACCGGAGTCGCGGCGGCGCGCAAGGCACGGAAAGCCGAAGTGGGGTGAGCCGTCGGTCGTCGGCTCCCGGCGGCTCACTTCGGGTGCAGCACCACCCGGCTCCCACGGTGTAACCCGAATCGCTCGGCGCCGCTCCCGTCGCGGACGGCGATCTCGAGCAGGCCGGTGGAACCAACGAGGGCGAGCGGGCTCCCCGGATCGACGTCCGCGTAGGAGCGGTGCACCGGGAGCATGGCGCCGTCCACCTCGAGCCGGCCGGCGAGTCGGCCGACGAGGTTGGTGATCGCGTTGCCGAAGCGATCCACGGCGATCACTTGCCCCTCGATACAACCGTCGAGACGCCGGTGCGCCTCCGGCGTGCGCTTGACGACGGGATCGTCCACCGGCACGCCCAGCTCCTCGAGCCGGGTGCCGGTCGCCAGCGCCGCCGCGGCGGGGGCGAACACGTCGCGTCCGTGAAAGGTGGCCGCCGCCGTCGGCGGGATCGCGAGCTCGACGACCCTGGCCCCGGCCACGAGCAGCGCGGGGGAGAGCAGCCCGTTGTCGGGGCCCACCAGGAAGCGGCCGTCGCTCTCCACCGCGACGGCACGCCGCGCCGAGCCGACCCCCGGATCGACCACCGCCAGATGCACGGTCCCCGACCGGAACCGGCGCCAGTACCGGGCGAGCGCCAGCCGCCCGCTCTCCACGTCGTGGGCGACGATGTCGTGCGTGATGTCCACGAGCATCGCGCCGGGGGCGTGCATCGAGAGCACGCCCTTCATCTCGCCGACGTAGCCGTCGGCGGTGCCGAAGTCGGTGAGCAGCGTGACGATCGCGGGCGCGAGGCTCATGTCACACCGATCTACGCTTCCATCCCCCGCTCCACCAGAGCCCGACCATCGCGAGCGCTCGTCCCAGCGCCGTCAGCGCGATGACCCACCAGATCCCCGTGCTCCCCCAGCGCGCGGCCGCCCAGATCGCGAGCGGCACGCGGGCGACGGTGAGCACGGTGGAGGTCACCATCGGCGGCGCGGTGTGCCCCGCCCCGCCGAGCGCTCCCTCCAGCACCACCTCGGCGCAGACGCCGAGCTGCGCCAGCGCGGCGATGCGCAGGTATCGCGCCCCTTCGGCGATGGTGGCCGGATCGTTGGTGAAGCGCGACGCGAACCACTCGGGGATCGTGAGCTCGAGCGCGAAGATCACGACGCCCAGCAGCGTGCAGTACGCGGTCGCGAGCCAGCCGGCGCGCGCGGCACGGTCGGGGCGTCCGGCGCCGAGGTTCTGCCCCACGATCGCCGCCGTCGCCGCCGCGAACCCGACGCCGATCATGTAGAGCCAGCTCTCCACCCGGTGGCCGATCCCGAGCGCCGCCAGCGCCGGCGTGCCGAAGCGCGTCGTGGTGCGCGTGAGTGCGACGTAGACGAGGCTGAAGACGATCCCCGTCGCCGCCGTCGGCGCGCCGACGCGAACGATCGCCGACACCGAGCTCCAGCGCGGCGCCCCGACGCGGAGATAGCCGCGCGCGATCGCGATCTGCAGTCCCAGGAGAAAGGCACAGCCGCGCGTCAGCACGGTGGCGATCGCCGCGCCGGCGATGCCGAGCCGCGGCGCGCCGTGGAGCCCGAGGATGAGCACCGGATCGACGACCAGCGTCGCCGCGACCGAGACGAGCAGGATGACGAACGGGGTCCGCGTGTCGCCCGCAGCGCGGAAGGCGGCATCGACGGCGAAGTAGCCGAAGATGAGCGGCGTGCCGAGCAGGTAGGTGCCGAGGTAGGAGCGCCCCAGCTCCGTGACGTGCGGCGGCGTGTCCATCATCGCGAACAGCGCGTCGATCGCGAGCACGCCGCCGATCGCGACCAGCGCCCCGAGGGCGAGGGTGAAGAGCAGCGCGTCGCCGGCGATGCGGGCCGCCTCCGCGCCGCGCCGCTCGCCGTAGCGCCGTGCGGCGACCGCGGTGAGGCCGACACTCACCATCTCGGCGACGCTCACGAGCAGCCAGACCCAGAACACGGAGGTCGAGACGGCGGCGAGGCCGTCCGGCCCGACCCGCGTCCCGACCCAGTAGGTGTCCACCGTCGTGAAGAGCGTCATCAGCAGCGACGACGCCACCGCGGGGAGCGCGACGGTCGCGATCGTCCGCGGCAGCGAGTCGACGGCGAGCCGCGCGACGGCGAACTCGCCCGTGACCGCGACGGGAGCGAGCCCCTCGTGCGGCTCGACCGGGAGCGCCGCGGAGACGCTCTCGGCGGCCGCGATGCGCCGCTCCGCGTCCTGCGTCATCCGAGGCCCGAAGAGCGAGCTGCGTCCTGCGGACGTCGTCCTGCGTCTTCACCCCCTCGGGACGCTCCTGACGAAGGACGAAGCACGCAGGACGCAGGACGACGCCGCTCCTCCCTCACCCCGCGATGCGCTCCGCCACGCTGGTGAGCGCCTTCGCGGCCGACGATGCCGGGTCGGCGACGACGATCGGCGTTCCGGCATCGCCCGCTTCCATGACGCGCGGATAGAGCGGGATCTGCCCGAGGAGCGGTAGCCCGAGCTCGTTCGCGAGCCGCTCGCCGCCGCCGGTCCCGAAGAGGGAGGACGGCTTGCCGCAGTGCGGGCACTCGAACCAGCTCATGTTCTCGACGATGCCGAGCACCGGCACGTTCACCCGCTGGAACATCTTCGCGCCGCGCAGCGCGTCGCCCACGGAGACTTCCTGCGGCGTGGTGACGATGATCGCGCCGTGCACGTGCGTCTGCTGCACGAGCGAGAGCTGCGCGTCGCCGGTGCCCGGCGGCATGTCCACGAGGAAGTAGTCGAGCTCCCCCCACGCGACGTCCTGCAGGAACTGGCCGATGATCTTCATGATGATCGGCCCGCGCCAGATCGCCGGCTGCTCGCGCTCGATCAGGAGGCCGAGCGACACCATCTTCACGCCGTGCGCGATGTGGGGGACGATCTGCTCGTTCACGACCGACGGCGCACCCGTCACTCCCATCATGCGCGGGATGTTCGGGCCGTAGATGTCGCCGTCCATCAGACCGACGCGCTTCCCCTGCTTCGCGAGCGCCGCGGCGAGGTTCACGGCGACGGTGGACTTGCCGACGCCGCCCTTGCCGCTGGAGATGGCGATGATCCGGCCGAGATGCGGGAAGGGGCGCGGCTGCTGCGCGGGGACGGTGCGCGGCGCGGGCTGCTGGTTCATCACCGGGAGGGCGCGCCCCCCGGTGGCGGAGGCAGCGCGCGCGACCGGGCGCTCGAACGCCGCCGGGTCCTTCACGTCCACCCGGACGTCGATCACGCCGTCGACCGCCTCGACGGCCTGGCGAACGTCGCGGACGATCGCCGGATCGTCCTGCGGCGCCAGCAGCAGCGTGAGTCTGACCTTCCCGTCCGTCGTCGCCGCGATGTCGCGCACCGCCTCGGCGGACACCAGATCGGTGCCGGCGCGGGGGTGCCGAAGCTTCGAGAGCGCCTGCGAGATGCGCTCCTGGAGAGTCGCCATGGTACGTCGATCGTTGAAGTGATGTGAGGCCGACCTGGTGGCCACCTGCAAGCTAACGCCGCAGGCCAGCGACCCGGCTCAGCGCCCCCCCGTGGCTTGCGCGAGGTAGTGACGCGCGGCGGCGATCACGCGGTCGCGCACCTCGGGGAGCGACCCCTCGACCAGCGCGCCCGAGGCCTTCGCGTGTCCGCCGCCGGCGAACTGCCGCGCGAACCGGTTCACGTCCACGTCGCCGGTGCTGCGGAAGGAGACCTTCACCTTGCCGTGCCCGAGGTCGCGGAAGAAGAGCGCCATGCGCGTCCCGGCGATCGAGCGCGCGTGCTCGACGATGCCATCGAGGTCGTCGGACTTGAGCTCGTACCGCTCGAGCGCCCCGGCGGGGAGGGAGAGCCACGACAGCCCGTGCTCCGCATCCACCTCGAGCGTGCCCAGCGCCTCCGCCAGCAGCCGCACCCGGCCGACGGGGGCCGAGGCATAGACGCGGCGATACATCTCCTCCGGGTTCACCCCGGCGGTGAGCAGCGCGCCGGCGACGGCGTGGCAGCGCGGCGAGGTGTTGCTGAAGCGGAAGCTCCCCGTGTCGGTGAGGATGGCGACGTAGAGCGCCTCGGCGATCCGCGGCGTGATCTCGAGCTGCAGCGTGCGCGCGACGTCGAAGATCAGTTCCCCGGTGGCGCAGGCGCTCGTGTCGGCGAGCATCACCGGCCCCGGCGGCTCGTCCGAGGGGACGTGGTGATCGATGACGAGCTTCGGCACGGAGAGCGTGCGGACGCTCTCGGCGAGCACCCCGAGCCGCTTCACGTCGCTGATGTCGAGCACCAGGACGACGTCGGCGCGCTTGAGCGCCTTGCTCCCCTGCGCCGTGCGATCGACGACCCCCTCGCGCAGGAGGAAGTCGAAGGTCGCGGGCCAGGGCGTGGGATTCACGATCTCGGCCTCGAGCCCCATCTGGCGCAGGAGGAGCACCGTCGCGACCTCGCTCCCGCAGCCGTCGCCGTCGGCGTTCATGTGCGTCGAGACGGCCACCCGCCGCCCGGGCGTCAGCTCGGTGGCGAGCCGCTCGATGGCGGCCACGCGGTGGGCGGGAACGGCGAGGATGTCGGATGAGGTCGCGGTCATCGGGAGGAATCTAGTGAATCACCCGCGATCCTCGGCCCCCTCCACGGCCACGATCCTCGACCCGCTCCACGGCCGAGGGCCCGGGCCCGTGGCTCTCGGCCGTGCATGAAAAACGGGGCGCCGAAGCGCCCCGCATTCCGTCTGGCCGATGGGCTGCCGCCCGAGCGCCGCCTCAGTCGGCCGCGCTCAGGTTGCCGCCGCCGCCACCCACGCGCGAGTTGCGGATGCCGTAGCCGAAGTAGATCAGGATGCCGAGCGCCATCCAGACGACGAGCCGGATCCAGGTGTCCGCCGGCAGTCCGACCATCATGTAGCCGCAGATCAGGATGCCGAGGATCGGCACGAGCGGCACCATGGGGGTGCGGAAGGGGCGCGCGATGTTCGGGCTCTTGTAGCGCAGCACGATGACGCCGGCGCAGACGATCACGAAGGCGAGCAGCGTGCCGATCGACACCAGCTCGCCGAGCAGCCCGATGGGGAAGAAGCCGGCGACGAAGGCGGCCACCACACCGGTGAGGATCGTCGTGATGTACGGCGTCTGGAAGCGCGGATGCACCTTGCCGAACACCGGCGGGAGGAGCCCGTCACGCGACATCGAGTAGAAGATGCGCGGCTGCCCCATGAGCATCACGAGCACGACCGAGGCGAGGCCGGCGATGGCGCCGATGTTGATGAAGGCGCCCAGCCAGGCGAGCGACGGGCCGGCCTTCGCGATGGCGACGTACACCGGGTGCGGGACGTTGAGCTCCTGATAGGGCGCGAGGCCGGTCATCACGAGCGCCATCAGGATGTACAGCACCGTGCAGATGCCGAGCGAGGCGAGGATGCCGATCGGCATGTCGCGCTGCGGATTCTTCGCTTCCTGGGCGGCGGTCGAGACGGCGTCGAAGCCGATGTAGGCGAAGAAGACGACGCCCGCCGCGCGCACGATGCCGCTCCAGCCGAAGGAGCCGAACTCGCCGGTGTTGGGCGGGATGAACGGCGTCCAGTTGGCCTTGTTGACGTACATGAAGCCGAAGCCGATCACGAGCAGCACGATCAGCGACTTCACGATGACGATGATGTTGTTGAAGCGCGCCGACTCCTTGATGCCGACGACGAGCAGCGCCGTCATCAGGAGGACGAGGATCATCGCCGGCAGGTTGATGACGCCGGTGCCGGTGACGTACGGGGCCTCGCAGGCGGCGCCCCGCGCCAGCTCGATCAGCCCGCCCGTCGCCGGGTTGATGCAGATCGTGCTCTTCACCAGGGTGTGCGTCCCCTCGACCCCCAGCGGCGCGGCGGCGAAGCGCGCCGGCATGTGCACGCCGATCTGCTCGAGGAAGGCGACGAAGTACCCCGACCACCCCACCGCGACCGTCGCGGCGCCGAACAGATACTCGAGGATGAGGTCCCAGCCGATGATCCAGGCGAAGAACTCACCGAGCGTCGCGTACCCGTAGGTGTACGCGCTCCCGGCGATCGGAATCATGGCGGCGAACTCCGCGTAGCAGAGGCCGGCGAAGAGACAGCCGAAGCCGGCGAGCACGAAGCTCAGCACGACGCTGGGGCCGGCATACTGCGCCGCCGCGGAGCCGGTGAGCACGAAGATCCCGGCGCCGATGATGGCACCGATCCCGAGCATCGTCAGGTTCATGGCGCCCAAGGCGCGCTTGAGGGTATGCTGCCCCTCCTCGCTGGCCTCGGACTGCAACAACGCGATGCTCTTTCTGGACCAAACTCCCATGAGTGGTCTCTCCGGGGGGTGGGGGCGTGCGGGGACCCAACGGGACGCCCGCCGCGGGCGGGAAGGCGGACTGTATACAGTCCGTGACAGCGGCGGGAAGTTGAGGCGCGACTACGGCGAAGTCAAGCTGTGGACGCGAGCGCTCGGCCATGAGCCCTCGGCCGACGGCCCTCATCGACCGTCCGCGGTCGAGGGCCGAGGGCTCATGGCCCGCGGCCGTCACACCGAGTAGTTCGGCGCCTCGCGGGTGATCGTCACGTCGTGCGGATGACTCTCGCGCAGACCGGCGGCGGTGATCCGCACGAACTCGGTGTTCGTGCGCAGCTCGTCGATGTTCGCGCACCCCACGTAGCCCATGCCGCTGCGGAGTCCGCCGATCATCTGGAAGAGGACGTCGGCGACGGGGCCCTTGTAGGGGACGCGCCCCTCGATCCCCTCGGGGACGAGCTTCTTGGCCGAGAGCTCGCCTTCCTGGAAGTAGCGATCGGCGCTGCCGTCCTGCATCGCCGAGAGGCTCCCCATGCCGCGGACCATCTTGTAGCGGCGCCCCTCGAGGAGGAACGACTCGCCCGGACTCTCCTCCGTCCCGGCGAGCATGGAGCCCATCATCACGCTGGCGGCGCCGGCGGAGAGCGCCTTCACGATGTCGCCCGAGTACTTGATCCCGCCGTCGGCGATCACGGGGACGTCGCCCGCCCCTTCCACGGCGTCGAACACCGCGGTGAGCTGGGGGACCCCGACGCCGGTCACCACGCGCGTCGTGCAGATCGAGCCGGGGCCGACGCCGACTTTCACCGCGTCCACCCCCCGCTCGACGAGCGCCCGCGCCCCCTCACGCGACGCGACGTTGCCGGCGACGAGCTGCACCTCCGGGAAGGCCTCGCGCACCGTCGCCGTCGCCTGGAGCACGCCGTCGGAGTGGCCGTGCGCGGTGTCGATGACGATCGCGTCGACCCCCGCATCGATCAGCGCGCGCGCCCGCGCCAGGAAGTCGCCGCCGGCGCCGATGGCGGCGGCCACGCGCAGCCGGCCATGCTGGTCCTTGTTCGACGTCGGGAACTGGCGCCGCTTGTGGATGTCCTTGACGGTGATGAGCCCCTTGAGGACCCCCTTCTCGTCCACGACGGGGAGCTTCTCGATGCGATGCTGGCCGAGGATCTTCTCCGCCTCGTCGAGCGTCGTGCCGACCGGCGCGGTGATGAGCCCCTCGCGGGTCATCGCGTCGCGGAGCGGGCGATCGAGGCTGCGCTCGAACTGGAGATCGCGATTCGTGATGATCCCCACCAGTCGGCCGTCGCCGTCGACGACCGGGACCCCGGAGATGCGGAAGCGCTGCATCAGCGCGTTCGCCTCGCGCAGGCTCGCGTCCGGGCCGAGCGTGATCGGGTTCAGGATCATCCCGCTCTCGGAGCGCTTGACCCGATCGACTTCGGCCGCCTGCCGGTCGATGGACATGTTCTTGTGCAGCACGCCGATGCCGCCGGCGCGCGCCATCGCGATGGCCATCTCGCTCTCGGTCACCGTGTCCATGGCCGCCGAGACGAGCGGCACGTTCAGCGCGATGCCGCGTGAGAAGCGCGACGCGGTGCTCACGTCCTTGGGATGCGTGACGGAGTGCCGCGGGGAGAGCAGGACGTCGTCGAACGTCAACGCGACGGCCTCGCGCACCCGCGCGAGGCCGTTGACGGACGATGCCTGAAAACGCGAAGGCCCGCTCTCCGGCTGCTGCTCCGGAGTCGCGGGCCCGTCTGGAAGTCGGGTCGTGGTCGCCATAGCGAAAAGTAGACGGCGACCGCCCCCCTCTCAAGTCCTGCCGATGACGCGCAGCCGCCGACGGATGCGGCGCGGGAGGAAGAACGCGGCGGCCGCGAGCGCGCGGCGGAGGTCGAGCTCCGCCAGCGCCGCCCGCGGTCCCGACCAGTGATCGAGCAGGATCCCGCGCCCCGCGTTCGCGACCAGACGCTGCAGCGCGAGCACGAGCAGGTATACGTCGTCGACCTCGCCCAGGAAGGGGATGAAGTCGGGGACCCAGTCGATGGGCATGACGATGTACGCGATCGCCGCGCCGACCAGCAGCTTGTCCACCATCGCGACGCGGGGGTCGCGGAGGAGCCCGCCGAGCAGCCGCACGAAGTGCGGGAGCTGCTTGATGTAATAGCCGACGGTCCGGCGCGCGCCGGTGCGCGGCGCCATCTCCACCTCCAACTCCTCCTCGCGCAGCTCGGCCTCGAGGGCGGCGCGGCGGCGGCGGCCCTCCCGACGCGAGGCGGTCGACGAAGTGGCATCCCCAGCGCGTGCGGAACGAGTCACGAGCGTCCTCCCTGCGAGGTGGATCCCTCCTGCCCGTCTCCCTGCTGGGAGGGCGGAGGCGGCGTGCTGCCGGTGGCGCTCGGCGGCGAAGTGCCGGCGGCGCCAGTCGAGGACGTGGCAGAGCCCGTGCCTCCGCCGCCGGACGCCACGCCGCTCCCGGCGGCCGTCCCCATGAGATCTTCGGCCATCGAGCGTCCGGCGGCGGCGACCCCGTTCAGGATCCCCATCGCGCGGTTCATGAGCCCCATCGTCTCGGCGATCGCCTGGGTGGACATCTTCCCGGCGCGCATCCGGTCCTCGACAGCCTCGGCGAACCTGGTGAAGGGCGACTGGGTGGCAGGCGCGGGGCGCTCGGCGTACTTCGACTCGAGAAACTCGACGTAGTCGAGCACCTGATACCCCCGCTCATCGGACATCGCCTCGAGGCGGCGGAGAATGCGATCGCGAAGATGCTCGTTCATGGGGGCAGGGTGAGAGTGGGGGGAATCTAGCGAGTGGGGGGGGGGCCGGGGTGGGGTCAGAGGGGGGTCAGAGTCGACCGCCGTAAGTCGTTTGCTGGTCGCACGACCAGGCTTCGCGGCGAGCGTGAACGATGTCGGCAGGATACACGGATCGCCCCAGTATGTGACCTCGTCTCCCCATCGCCGCTCGCCCCTACCTCCGGAATCATGTCGCGTCCGCCTCGTCTCGTCCTCCCCGGCGTACCGATGCACATCACCCAGCGGGGCATCGATCGCGGGCCGACGTTTCTCGGCCCCGAAGACCACGCCTACTATCGCTGGGCGCTGCGGGAGGCGGCATCGGCGCACGGCTGCGCGGTGCACGCGTACGCGCTGATGACCAATCACGTTCACCTGCTGCTGACCCCCGAGGCGAGCGACTCGGCCGCCGCGCTCCTACAATCGATCGGGCGGCGCTACGTCCGCTACTTCAACGATCGCTATCGGCGCACCGGGTCGTTGTGGGAAGGTCGTTTCCGCTCCACGCTCGTCCGCGACACCGCCTACCTGTTCGCGTGTAGCCGGTACATCGAGATGAACCCCGTGCGCGCGGGCCTCGTCGATCATCCAGCGCGGTACGACTGGTCCAGCCATCGGCACAACGCGCTCGGTCACCCGGATACGACGATCACACCGCGAGCCGAGTACCTCGCGCTGGCCAATGACTGGATCGGGCGTCGACAGGCGTACCGTGACCTGTTTCGGGCGGAGCTCGGGAGCGCCGAGCTCGCGGACATTCGAGCAGACATCCGAGGCCGCCCTGTTCCGAGTTCCGTCGCCTACCGGGAAATGTTGGAGGCCGCCGCGCCTGGGTCTCGGTTCCTGGCTAGCCGGGAGTTCGCCGAGGGGATGCCGCTCTCGCGGAACATGTAACTCCAGCTCCGCCCGGCCATCGCGAACGGACAAGGAGTTACGAGCATCGACTCTGACCCCACTCTGACCCCACTCTGACCCCACTCTGACCCCACTCTGACCCCACCTCGGCCCCTCCCCCCTCCCCCCTCCCCCCTACCCCCGCCACCGGCTCTTCCGCCCTCGCGCGTCGATGTGCACGTAGGGCGTCCGGTATCGCGCGCTCGTGTACAGCCCGAGCCCTCCGGCCAGATCGGGGTTCGCCTCCTCGACCGCCTCCACCGCCCGCGCGATCAGCGCGCCGTCCGATGCCGTGATGCGGCCGTCGCCATTCGCGTCCATCACCACGTCCGCCGCGTCGCCGTACTGGTGGCGGCTGTCCCGCGCCGCGCGCTCCACGCCGCGATTGTGGGCCGGCGTGCGGAAGCCCGAATGGACGCCCAGGGCGAGCTCGCGCCCGGCACGGGCGCCGCGCAGCCGCTCCACCTCGAGCACCACCAGCTCGAGCTTGTCGAGAAGGCGCGGGCTCAGCGCGACGTACTTGGGCCACACGTCGCGCTGCTGATCGTGCGAGACGAAATCGGCCAGCCGCAGGTGGGTGCTCACCTGCAGATCCAGCTCGCCCGGCGCCACGGGGAGGAATCCGTCCGGACGATCCGCGCCGAGCCCCATGCGCTCGGCCAGGTAGGTGCCGATCCGGTAGCCGTTGAGCGTCGAGCCCCGCTTCTCGGCGAAGGGGACCATCACGCCGAGGACGGGCTCCCTGAGCAGCTCGCGCTCGGCGCTATCGCGCACCAGCACGAGCTGGTAGAAGCCGGGGAGCCTCGGCGTCCGCAGCTCGGCGCCGTCGAGCGGCAGCGTGTCGCCGATCGCCACCGAGTCGCGGAGGCGCGCCCAGGTGTACCGCACCCG
>Ga0182741_1003604_pt1 | contig 16265 bp, 14 predicted proteins | sample eDN5th37CBELigOP_FD_128874 | JGI IMG/M metagenome (GOLD analysis project Ga0182741, IMG submission 128874) | Enriched Organic Plus compost microbial communities from Emeryville, California, USA - eDNA 5th pass 37_C BE-Lig OP (version 2) (version 2) ...
CGGCTGGTCGAGCACGTGGCGGACGCTCGGCGGCATCGCCTCCAGTAGCGCCTGCGCCGCCGCCAGGCTGGCATTGCCCTGGCCGATCAGGTGCGCGATCGCGGCGGCGACGATCACGAACGGGAAGATCGCCAGCAGGGCGAGATAGGCGAGGTTGCCCGCGTGGATGAAGCCGTCCGAATAGACGCCGACCGCGACCCGCCGGATCACCTCGCGCAGCCGCGATCCCCGCTGCATGTGGGCGCGAAGGTCGGCCAGCCGCGCCTTGCCGCCCCGTCTTTCCCGTCGCGCCTCGGGCGATTCGGGGGAAATGTCCCGCATGGGCGGCTAGACGCCCAGGCCCGCCCTGGGGTTGCGCTTGCCCCGTCCGCTCCAGCCTTCGAGGAACTCGGCGAGCGCCGCGTCGTCGGCCGGCACGTCCACCATCAGCGTGACGAGCTGGTCGCCGCGCGTGCCGGTCTTGCCGGTGAAGCCCTTGCCCTTGAGCCGCAGCACCTTGCCAGAGCTCGATCCCTTGGGGATGGAGAGCATCACGGGTCCGTCCACCGTCGGCACGCGCACCCTGGCGCCGAGCACCGCCTCGTCGAGCGTGATCGGCAGGTCGAGCCGGATATTGTCGCCGTCGCGGGTGAAGAAGCGGTGCTTCTTGATCGAAATGGTGACGATCGCGTCGCCATTGCCGCCCGGCCCCGGCTCGCCCTGGCCGGCGAGGCGGATCTTGGTGCCGTCCTCGACGCCCTTGGGCAGCTTGATGTCGAGCGTCTTGCCGCTGGAGAGGGTGACGCGCTGGCCTTTCAGCGTCGCCGCGTCCTCGAACGACACGTCCAGCCGGTAGGCGACGTCGGCGCCCTTGCGCGGCGGCGTCTCGCGCCGGCCGAAGCCGAACGGCCCGCCGCCGCCGCCGCGCCGGCCGAGGCCGCCGAACAGCCCTTCGAACAGGTCGGAAAGGTCGCCCGGCTCGTCGCCCTGGAAACGGAAGCCGCCATTGCTGTCGCCGAACGGGTTGCCGCGGAACGGCCCGCCGCCGGCCCCCGCGCCCGCGCCGAACCCGAAGGGCGCGCGCGGATTGCCCTCCTCGTCGATCTCGCCGCGGTCGTACTGGGCGCGCTTGTCCTTGTCGGTCAGGATGTCATAGGCGCGCGTCACCTGCGCGAAGCGCTCGGCCGCGTTCGGATTGTCCTTGTTGCGGTCCGGATGCAGCTCCTTGGCGAGCTTGCGATAGGCTTTCTTGATGTCCGCCTCGCTCGCGTCGCGCGCCACACCGAGGGTCGAATAAAGATCGGCCATGCCGGTTCCTTCTCCACCCCAAGCGAAAAGTCCACTGTTGCCCCACTGCAACAATCAGTAGCTGGGATCGCGCGGCCCGCTTGGCAAGCGTCCGCCACAACTCCCCTCCCGCTTGCGGGAGGGGAGCAACGCCGGCGAAGGGGATCGTTAGTACGAGACTGCTATACAGGGTCTCGTCTGCCGCGTAGAATCATAGCACCAGCGGTGGCAAGGATGGCGACGCCGGATCAAATTCCTACTGATCTCACGCTTGAGATCGACGCAAACGTGACGCCAGAGCAATTCATGGCGGCTGCACGTGCGTTCTTCGGCTATGTGGACGAGGTAGCACGATCCATCGCGCCCGGGGCCGTACCGAAGTGGAAAGTAATGCTGCGGGAGGGCGAGCAACCTACTCGCCGTCGAACCGGTCCGCTGTGCCGGCAGTCGTGGAGGCAGTCTACCTTCGCGCCGATGAAGGCGTACGGCAGTTGGCCGATGGGAATCTTCAGACATCCCGCTTGCCAGAGCCTGCGCTGAAGCATCTCAAGACGCTTTCTGAGCTGACGGAGGCAAGGGGAAATCCGGTCCCGCTCCGCTTCTGGGTTAGGCGACAGCCCATCCAGGTGAACCAAGAGATCGGCCGAGTGATCCGAGAGGACTGGCGCGCGGATTACAAGGATTACGGAACCGTCGAAGGACGCCTAACGGCCATTCAGGAACAGGGTACGCTTCAGCTTCTGCTGAAGGATGAATGGTTGAGGCAAACCATTCGATGCTATGTTCCTGAGGATCAGTTGCCCGACGCGTTTGCAAATTTCCGACATCGCGTCGAGATCTCTGATATCATTCACTACCGCCGGAACGGCACTCCTATCAGCGTTGAGGTCGAGGCAATCCTACGACTACCAGACGACAGTGAACTTCCGTCCTCCGAGGACGTGAGAGGATTGCTGGCGGCGGGATGAGCGCTGAACTGATATATTGGGATAGCGACGCCTTCCTCGGTTGGCTTCAGAATGAGTCTGGCAAAGCCGATCTTTGTGAAGGAACGATCAAGAGAGCGGAGGCTGGCGAGGTATTGATTATCACCTCGGCGCTGACAATCTCGGAAGTCCTATGGATGCGTGGTGCACCAAGGGTAAGCCGCGACAAGGCGCAGATTCTGCAGCGGTTTTTTAGGCGTTCGTTCATTCGGGTTCGGAACGTCACCCGAACCACTTCTGAGTCTGCGCAAGAGCGCGTTTGGGATCACGGCATCAAGCCAAGGGATGCGATTCACGTTTCAACGGCTCTAGAGGCCAAGGCCTCAACACTTGAGACGTTTGATAACGGCCTCATTGCCAAAACGGGCACAGTGGGCGATCCGCCCTTGGTTATTAGGAAGCCGATCGCTCCAGCCCAACGCAAACTCCTATGAGTGAGGAAAATAGAGGCTGCCCGGTTGCCCCCTCCCGCAAGCAGGAGGGGATCAAAGCCGGCGAACGGTCGCTTCCCTACGTCGCGAAGCTGGGGTCGAGCCGGTAGGCCTTGCGCAGCAGCGCCGGCCAGGCGAGCATGTTGGCGCCGGCCTTCAGGCTCGCGCGGCCCTGCTGGGCGGTGACTTCGGGCGCGCCCTGCGGCGGGCGGTTGAGATTGGCCTCGCCGGCGCTCAGCGCTTTCACCTGCGCCTCGCAGGCGCGCTCGAGGAAGTAGATCTTGAGGAACGCCTCGCCGACCGTCTCGCCGAAAGCGAGCGTGCCGTGGTTGCGCAGGATCATCGCGCTCTTGTCGCCGAGGTCGGCGACCAGCCGCTCGCGCTCGCCGAGGTCCACCGCCAGCCCCTCATAGTCGTGATAGGCGATCTCGTCGCGGATCAGCATCGCCGTCTGCGTGATCGGCAGCAGTCCCTCGGCATGGGCGGAAACCGCCTGGCCGCAGGGCGTGTGCAGATGGATCACCGCCTGCGCGTCCTCGCGCGCCATGTGCAGCGCCGAATGGATGGTGAAGCCCGCCGCGTTGACGATGAACGGCGTCGGATCGACCGCGCGCCCGTTCATGTCCACCTTGACGAGGCTGGAGGCGGTCACCTCCTCGAACATCAGATTGTAGGGGTTGAGCAGGAAATGATGCTCCGGCCCGGGCACGCGCGCGGACAGGTGGGTGAAGATGAGGTCGTCCCAGCCGAAATGCGCGACCAGCCGGTAGGCGGCGGCAAGATCGACCCGGATCTTCCACTCCTCCTCGCTCACCTTGCCCTTGAGCGAGGGGATCTCGACGGTGGACAAGGCGCGCGCGGCGGCAAGGTTCTCGGCGATCGCTTCGACACGTCCCATTGGCTCACTCTCCCGGTTTTGGGCGGTTCTAGCGCGGCGGGCCCGCCGGCGCGACCCTTTCGGGATGGGCCGCCGCGAAGGCGGGAAGGGCGCCTGCCTCGCCGTCGACCCGCACCAGGGTGGGGTAGGGGTCCAGCGGCAGGCCAAGCCGCCGCGCGTTGAACATCTGCGGCACCAGGCAGACGTCGGCGAGCGTCACCTCGTCGCCGCGCAGGAAGCGGCCGGCGCGCCTTGCCGCCAGCGCCTCCAGCGCGGCGAAACCCTCGGCGATCCAGTGCCGGTACCAGTCGTCGCGCGCCGCCTGCCCGACGCCGAGCCCCGCCAGATATTTGAGCACGCGCAGATTGTTGATCGGGTGGATGTCGGCGGCGACGACCAGCGCCATCTCCAGCACCTCGGCGCGCGCCGCCGGATCGGCGGGGACGAGGCGCGGCTCGGGCCAGAGCGAATCGAGCCGGTCGATGATCGCGAGGCTCTGGGTCAGCCGCTCCCCGCCCAGATCCAGCATCGGCACCAGGCCCTGCGGGTTGCGCGCCTTGTAGTCCGGCGCCTGCTGCGCGCCGTCGAGCAGGTTGATCGCCACCCGCTCGTAATCCACGCCCTTCAGCGCCAGCGCGATGCGCACCCGATAGGCGGCCGAGGAGCGCCAGTAATCGTAGAGGATCGGGCGGGTCATCGCCGGCAGATACCCCGCCGCCGCGCGGCGCACAATCGTGGCCGCCGGCCGGAAGTGGGAGACGATGGCGGGGCACCATCGTCTCCCGGGACGGGCTTCCCGCGCGGTGGGCTTGTGAAGCGGTGCCGCCCGTCGACTGGTCTGTCGCGTCGCGTCGCGGACCTTTCCTGCCTTCCGCTTGGCCGCGATGCCCGCGCCGTTCGACAAAGCGCGGATCCGCTTCGACGGGCGGCGCGGGCGTAACCGTCGCCGCCGCCGCTGTTCCGCATCGGGACAGGCCGAAATCCGCCTGCCCGCACGGCTTGCGATCGGCTAGTTTGCATGTCTTCGCAGGCGCCGTGCACGCGGGGAGCGAGGCATGAGCATGGGTCGTTCCAGCATCCGATCGCGTCCGGGCCGGCATCGCCGGGCCCGTCCGCTCGTGCTGCTCGCCCTTTCGCTCACCAGCATTTCCTGCGTCCCGGCCGGGCGCACCGGAATCGCGCCGGTTTCCACCGCTTTCGTGCTGGAAACCGTCCCGAACCTGCCAATTCCCGCCTTTTCCGCGCCCGATCCGGCGCAAACCGGCCGGATCGCCGCTGCGGCCTTCGTCGGCCGCACGCCGCTCGATCGCCTGCGCGCGCTCGATTGCCTTGCCCAGGCGATCTACTACGAGGCCGGCAACGAGAGCGAGGAGGGCCGCCGCGCGGTGGCCCAGGTGGTGCTCAACCGGGTCCGCAACCCGGCCTTTCCGGACAGCGTCTGCGGCGTCGTCTATCAGGGCCCGCTGCGCGTCGGCGGCGGCTGCCAGTTCACCTTCACCTGCGACGGCTCGCTCGCCCGCGCGCCGGTCGGCCCGCGCTGGGCGGAGGCGCGGCGCATCGCCCGCGAGGCGCTCGCCGGCCGCAGCTTCGCGCCGGTCGGCCTCGCCACCCATTATCACGCCGATTATGTCGCCCCGTCCTGGGCGCCGGGGCTGATCCCGCTCGGCGCGATCGGGGCGCACCTTTTCTACCGGATGCCCGGCTCGGCCGGCGCGCCGGCGGCCTTCACCGCCGCCTATTCGGGCCGCGAGCCGATGTCGCGCCCCGCCGCCTATACGCCGCGCCGGCCGGTGCCGGAGGCGGCCGGCCTCGCGCCGCTGTTCACCGCCGCCGTTGCCGCCGGGGCGACGCGCGCGCCGGCCGCCGTCGAAGCGAGCGCGCCCGCAAACCTGCCGCCCTCCACGATCCGCGAGGAATGGCGTCATTCCGGCGAGTGGCGGCCCGACGCCCCCGCCGTGATCACCGGCGCGCGCTAGCCGATCCGCGTGAGCCGCGCCGCGGCGCGGGCCACGCCCGGCACGCCGGCGAGCGCCATCATCGCGCCCCGCCAGTGCGGGCTTTCGGCCATCTTGCGCAGCACTTCCGAGACCGCGATCGGCCGCGCGGCGCGCCGGGCGAAGGCGGCTTGATAGCCGGTATCGCCATGGAGGAAGGCGTGGGCGGCGGCGATGCCGCTGGTCAGCGCGACCGCGATGCCGTCGCCGGCGAGGCTCGCGATCACCGCCGCCTGGTCGCCGATCCGGTAGCGGCCCGGCGCGCTCGCCAGCGCGCGCCAGCCATAGGGCACGCCGGCAATCGCCTCCCACCTGTCCGGCATCGCGGTCCCGATCCGCTCGATCAGCAGCGGGGCCTCTCCGGCAAGCGCCTCGAACAGCGCCGCCGCCGCGCCCGCCGCCGCCATCCGCCCGCGCGCGACGCTAAGGCAGAGGTTGGCGTTCCCGTCCTCCTGAAGCAGCAGGCCGGCATAGCCGCCGTCGAACAGGTGCAGCTCGATCGTGCCCGCGAGCGCCGTCGCCAGTCGCGGCGAGGCGGGGAGCGCGGCGCGCAGACCCACCGAAACCGGCCGTTCCCCGATCTCGCGCGCGGCGCCGCGCAGCTCGTGCTTGCCGGTGGCGAGGAAGAGCGCCCCGGCGGCGATCTCCTCGCCGTCCTCCAGCCGCACGCCGCCTTCGGCCACGGCGCGCGCCGCGCGGCCACGCAGCACCGTCGTGCCCGCCTCCCCGGCGCGCGCGAGCAGGGCGGCGTCGAGCGCGCGGCGCGACAGGCCGGCCGCCGTCGCCGGCAGTTTCGCCTCGATCGCGCGGGCGCCGGCGACGAGCCGAAGCCGTTGGATCGGCCGCGCGCCGAGCGCGTGGGGATCGAGGCCCAGCCGCTTCAGCGCCGCGATCGCGTCCCAGCCGAGAAAGCCGCCGCACACCACGTCGCGCGGCCCGGGGCTGCGCTCGATCACCAGCGGCATCGCGCCGGCGCGCGCGAGCACGATCGCGGCCGCCGCGCCCGCCGGCCCGCCGCCGACGATCAGCGCCGGCGCTCGACGCACAGCCGGAAGGGGAAGCGGCGCACGATCCGCGCCGTTCCCTCGCCCAGCCCGGCCCGGTCCAGGATCGCCCGCCAGTCCTCCTCGCGGAAGGACCGCGCGATCGAGGTCTGCCCGTCCTCGCGCACGATGGGGTGGACGCGAAGCAGGCGGCAGAGCAGGCCGAAGCCGTAATAGGGGAAGGCGAGCCGGTGGAGGTCGTTGACGAACCAGCCCAGCTCGGCCTCGGCCTCCATGAAGCGCAGGAAGGCGTCCAGCTCGTCGTCGCTCATATGGTGGGCGACGAGGCTGGAGACGATGAGATCGAACGGCCCCGGCACGTCGAGATAGTCGCCGGTGCGGTATTCGATCGGCAGGTTCTCCGGCGTCGCGGCGCGGGCGATCGCTTCGCTGTTCGGGTTGAGGTCCACGCCGACGAGATCGACCGCGATGCCCCGCCGCCGCGCCCATTTCGCGATCGCGCGCAGCATGTCGCCCTGGCCGAAGCCGACGTCGAGCAGGCGGAAGGCGGGACGGCCGGCGGCGACCTCGTCGAGCCAGGCGAGCGTCGCGCGGTGGGTGAAGGTCCAGGCGTTGACCCGGGCGAGGTCGTTCAGGACCGCGGCATAGACGGCGGGGTCGAGGCTCGGATGGTCCATCTGCTCGTCGCGGCGGACGCGACTCGCGAGATCGATCATTGCGCCACCCGTTCGAAGTGGAAGCCTTCGGCGGCGAGGCCGGGGCCGAAGGCGATCGCGACGCCCTTGCCGACGCCGGGCCGCGCCATCAGCTCGGCGAGCACGAACATCAATGTCGCCGACGACATGTTGCCGCAGCGGGCGAGGATGTCGCGCGAGGCGGCGAGCGCCCCCTGCGGCAGCTCAAGCCCCTTTTCGACCGCATCGAGGATCGAGCGGCCGCCGGCATGGACCGCCCAGCTGTCGACCTCCTCGGCGCCCCAGCCGTCGTAGAGCGTGGCGCGCACCTCGGGTCGTTCGAGCGCGTGGCGGATACGGTTCGGCACCTCGCCGGACAGGGTCATCTCGAAGCCGGTGTCGCCGATCGTCCACTGGATCAGTTCGGCCGAATCTTCGAGCGCGCGCGAGAAGAGGTGGCTCATCTCGAAACCCTCCGGCTCGGCGGTGACGAGCGCCGCGCCGGCGCCGTCGCTGAACTGGAGCATGGCGAGCAGGTTCTCAAGTTGCTGCGTCTTCTGGAGGTGCAGCGTGCACAGCTCGACCGCGACGGTCAGCACCCGCGCGGCGCGGTCGGAGCGGACGATGTGGAAGGCGGTGCGCAGCGCGCACACGGCGGCGTAGCAGCCCATGAAGCCGACCAGGGTGCGCTCGACATGCTCCAGCCCCAGTTCGCGCGCGATGATCTGGTCGATCCCCGGCGCGACGAAACCGGTGCAGCTCGCCACGACGAGGTGGGTGACGCCGTCGAGGTCGGCCTTCTCGCGGAGCCTCCCGATCGCGCCCAGCGCCAGCTTCGGCGCCTCCTCGGCATAGCAGCGCATCCGCTCCGCCGTGCCGGGCCACTGGTGGTAGAAGCCGCCCGGCCGGTCGTGCGGCGCGCCGCCGGGCGGGGCGAGCACCGACCAGCGATGATCGATGCCGGAGCGCTCGGCCATGCGCATGAACAGCTTGCGCAGCCGCGGGTCCTCGATCTGGCCTTCGGCCCAGTCGATGAACAGGTGGTGGACGTCATGGGGCGGCGTGACGCCGGCAAGGGCGTTGATGTAGGCGCGCCGTTGGACCACGAAAGGGGTTCCTTCCCTCATACCGCCGATACGGCCGCGACCGCGCAACGCCCCGTCTTGCGGGGGCAGCTTTACCGGACCCGGCCGGGCCGTGCCAGCCGCCTCAGGCGGCGGCGGGCTCGCGACGGAACGAACGCGCGGCGACCGGTTGGGGTGCCGGGCAGCGGTTCCAGCCGGACCCATGCACGAACCGGCCCGGCGTCGCGCCGGTATGCTCGCCGTCGCGCAGCGCCTGCACGCCGTTGACGAAGACGTGCCGCATGCCGACCGCGTAGCGATGCGGCTCGGCATAGGTGGCGGGCGCGCCGATCTGCGCCGGATCGAACACCACGACGTCCGCGAACCAGCCGGGCCGGAGCGCCCCGCGCCCGGAAATGCCGAGATTGGTGGCGGGCATGAGGGTCAATCGCCGGATCGCCTCGGCGAGCGGGATCACCCTTTCCTCGCGCACATAATGGCCGAGCAGCCGGGCGAAATTGCCGTAGGTGCGCGGGTGCGGGTGGCTGTTCAGAAACACGCCCTCGGCGGCGATGCTCTCCGCGTCCGAGCCGAAGCTGACCCAGGACAGGGCCACCTCGCGGCGGACATTGTCCTCGCTCATCAGGAAATAGGTCGCGCCGACGCGGCTATTGTCCTCGACGACGAGGTCCATCGCCGTCTCCTCCGGGCTCTTGCCGCGCTCGCGCGCCACCTCGGCGAGCGTCTTGCCGGCGTAGCGGCGCAGCGCCGGGTTGCGGAAATCGCTGAGGATGATCCCGTCGGCGCCCGCGCCGTGATAGAGATTCTCCCAGCCCACGCCCGGCGCGCGCATCTCGCGGGCGACGCGCGCGCGGATCGCGGGATCGCGCAGCCGGCGCACCCATTGCTCAAGCCCGCCCGCCTGCACCCAGAGCGGCATCGCGGCGTCGAGCCCGGTCGCGCCGGCGGTGTAGGTGTACATGTCGGCGGTGATGCGCAGCCCTTGTGCCCGCGCCGCCTCGATCCGCCGGATCACCGCGTCGAGCTTGTCCCAGTTGGGGCGGCCCGAGACCTTGAGGTGGTAGATCTCGGCCGGCGCGCCGGAGCGGCGGGCGATCTCGATCAGCTCGTCCACCGCTTCCAGGATACGATCGCCCTCGGATCGCATGTGGCTGATGTACATGCCGCCGCAGCGCGCCGCCTCCGTCGCCAGCGCGACCAGCTCGTCCGTCTCGGCGAAATTGTCGGGCGCGTAGATCAGCGAGCTGCCGACGCCGAGCGCGCCCTCGTTCATCGCCTCGCGCACCAGCGCGCGCATCCGCCCCAGCTGCTCGGGCGTCGGATCGACGTCGCCTTCGCCCAGCTCGTGCACGCGCACCGTGCCCGCGCCGACGAAGCTAGCGACATTGGGCGTGACGCCCCGCCGTTCGAGGAACTGGAGATATTCGCCGAGGCTGGTCCAGGTGACGGGATAGCGGATGTCGCCCTGCCGCTCGGCCATCTGCCGCTTCATCTCGGGGGAGAGCGGGCCCATCGACGTGCCCTCGCCCATCACCTCGAGCGTGATGCCCTGCCTGGTCTCGCTCTGGCCGCGCGGATCGTGGATCAGCGACTCGGTCGACCAGCTCAGCATGTTGATGAAGCCGGGCGCGACCGCGAGCCCGGCGGCGTCGATCTCCTCGCGGCCCCGGCCCGGCGCGCGGGGGCCGACATAGGCGATGCGGTTGCCGCGGATCGCGACGTCGCCCGTATAGGGTGGGCCGCCGCTGCCGTCGTAGATCGCGCCGCCGCGGATCACGACATCGTAATCCACGACCGGCGCCGCCGGCGCCGCGCCGAGCAGCAGCGCGGCGGCGGCGATTGTCAGCATTCGCGCGAGGCCCATCGCACGTCCTCCCTGTCTGTCGCGGCAGGATGGGCGATGCGGCCGCCCGGCTCAAGGGCCGGCGCGCGCGATCAGTGGTGCGGCGCGGGGGCTGGCGCGGCCTCGTCGGCCTGCGGCGACTGCTGCTGCATGCGGGCCATCACCGCCTCGCGCTCGGCGTCGCTCAGCGTGCCGTCATGGTCGGTGTCGGCGGCGTCGAAGCGCGCCAGCGTAGCAGCCGAGATCTCGGCGAGCGAGAGCTTGCCGTCATGGTCGGTGTCCAGGTTGGCGAGCGCCTCGTCGGCGTCCGGGCCAAGCTCGTCGCGGCCGATGAAGCCGTCGTGATTGGTGTCGTGGGCGGTGAACTGCTGCTGGATGCGCTGCTCGATCATCGCGCGGGTGAGGGGGGCGCCCGACTCCTGGGCGAAAACGGGGGTGGAGGCGAGGACGGCGAGCGCCGCGCCGGCAAACAGATAGGCTTTCATGACATCGTCTCTCCTGCGGGGCGCGGGGGCGGCCCCGGCCCGGTGGGCGCGCCCCCATGCTTCGCCGCGCGGCGCGTGGCAAGCGGAATCGTCCCGGGCGTGCGGCGAAAGGAAAATGGCGGGCGCCGGGCGCCCGCCATTTCCTCCCTGGACCCTCGCGGGTTCGCCTGTGTCAGTCGGCTCGGCCTTCGGCCATCTGCCGCGCGCCCTCGCGCATCTCGCGCGCGCCCTCCTCGAGACCGCGGGCGGTTTCGAGCAGGTCCTCGTCGGTCACGGTCTCGCCGCGCTGACGGGCGCGCTCGATGGCGCGGGCGCGCCAGGCCTGATCGCGCATCTGCGCGGCCTGCTGCTCCATGCGGCGCGCGCCCTGCTCCATGCCGTCCGCGCCGCGCTGCAGGCCGACGCTGCTGCTGGCGAAGGCGATCGCGACGGCGTTGCGGGCCTGAGCCCGGGCCTGCCCTATCGCGGTGTCGATCTCGACGCGCGACGTCGCCCGGGCCTGCGCGAGCGCCGCGCGGACGCGGGCGCGCTCGGCGGCGGTGAGGCTGCGGGAGCGGGCAGCGCGCGCGATCTCGTCGCGATCGACGGAGGCCATCGCGCTGGCGACGACGGCATCCACGTCCGGGATCGCGGCCATCGCCGTCGCGATCGCCTCGTTCACCGCGCGGGCGATGTCGCCCGACACCACCACGCGCGGGGCGGCGGGCGCGACCGGCGCGGCGGGCGCCGCGGGCGCTTCCGGCGCGTCGGCCCCGGGCGCGCGGGGCGCCGCCGGCGGCGTCGGCGCGGCGACCGCCGAAGGGGCAAGCCCGGCGGTCGCGATCGGCGCCGCGGGCGGCTGCGGGACGGGCGCCGGCTCGGCGGCGACCAGCCGCATCGCGGCGACCGGCACGGCGAGCCCGATGCAGGCGAGGACCGCGAAAGCGGACAGCAGCGGGCCCGCCGGCCGGTTCGCGTCGTTCAGCACGGCCTTCACCCGGCGGGAGAGGGCGCGCGCCGACGGCGCCATGTTGTTGGCGGGGACTAGGCGGCACGCCTGGGCGAGGCTGAGCAGCGTCTGGGCATAGCGGGTCGGCTCGATCTGCGCGGCGGCCTCGAGGTCGGCGGCTTCCTCCGCCTGCTGCACCACCTCGCGCTCGAGCAGCCAGACCAGCGGATTGAACCAGAACAGCGCCGCCGCGATCCGCGCCAGCATCAGCGCCGGCCAGTCGCGCCGCGCGACATGGGCGATTTCGTGAGCCAGGATCGCCTCGGCCTCGTCGGGGTCGGCGAGCGTGTCGGCATCGATCAGGATCACCGGGCGGCGCCAGCCCCAGCTCAGCGGCGAGCGCGGGCCGTCGGCAACGAGGAGGCGAATCGACTCCGGCCGGGGCGCGGCCCAGCGCACACGCTCGAAGGCGTCGCGCCAGACGGGGTCGACTACTTCGCTCGCGCGGCGCGTCCAGCGCGCCAGCGTGGCGAGCCCGGCGAGCAGGCGCGTGCCGGACATGATCACGCCGCCCAGCCAGGCGAGCAGGATCAGCGGGGTCGGATCGTCCCAGATTGAGGGCTCGGGCGCGCTCGCGGGCGCAAGCGACATCAGCATCGCCAGCTCGGCGTCGGACAGCGGCGGGAGCGGCGCCGGCGTCGGCGCGCTCCACACCGCGACCTTGAGGCCCGGCAAGGCCAGGGCGATCACCGGAAGCGCGAGCAACATGACGACGCCGATCCGAAGGACCAGCGCCCGGTCCGCCGCGGTGCGCGTGCGAAGCGTCGCCGCGACCGCCAGCGTCGTCCCGGCGATCAGCGCGGATTTCCAGGCCATGTCGGCGAAGAACTGCATGTCCATCACTTCCGCTCCTTCGCTTCGTCGATTGCGCGCTTGAGCTCGGCCGCCTCTTCCGGCGACAGGCTGCGGGTCAGGCCCAGCAGCGCCGTCGCCGCGCTCGCGGCCGATCCGTCGAAAAAGGTCCGCACCAGTTGCCTCAGCGCCGACTCGCGCACCTTCGCCGGCTGCGGCACGCTCTTGTACACATAGGCCTGGTCGACCTTGCGGTGCGTGACGAGGCCGCGGCGTTCGAGCCGGGCAAGCAGCGTCCGAACCGCCGAATAGCTTGGCGGATCGGCCATCGCGGCGCGAACGTCGGCGGCGGTCGCCTCGCCCGCGCACAGAATCTCGAAGATTTCGCGCTCACGGCGCGGCAGGGAATCGATCATCGCTCATCCTTTGCTACATTTGTAGCATGCCACATTTGTAGCAGGATGCAAGCTCGTTTCGTCGCCGGCCCGTTTCGTTTCGGCGCTAGAGGATGAAGCCCGGCTGAACGGGCGGCGATTCAGCCCTTCTGCTGCCGGCGCGCGGCGAAGGCGGCGAAGGCGGCCGCGGCCTCGGGCGTCCTGAGCTGGGCGAGAAACGCCTCGTCGTCGGCGCGGATCGCGCGCGCGATTGCCTCGCTGTCGCGCATCAGCCGCTTGGTGGCGGCGAGCGACGAGGCGGACTTGCCGGCGAGCGTGCGCGCCGCCTCGCGCGCGACGCCTTGCACCTCGGCCGCGGGGAGCGCCCTGTTGGCGAGCCCGGCCGCGACCGCCTCGGCGCCGCTCATCGTCTCGCCGAGCGCGAACAGGGCGAAGGCGCGGACATGGCCGATCCGCGCCGGCAGCAGCCGGCTGGAGCCGGCCTCCGGCACCAGGCCGAGGTCGACGAACGGGGTGCGCAGCGTCGCGTCCTCGGCGACATAGACGAGGTCGCAATGGAGCAGCATGGTGACGCCGATCCCGACCGCATGGCCCGTCACCGCCGCGACGATCGGCTTCGGGAAGGTGCTGATCGCCCGCAGGAAGCGGCCGACCTGCGAATTCGACAAGTCCACCGCTCCGGCCGCGACGGCGGCGAAGGTCGAAATGTCGTTGCCGGCGGTGAAATCGCCGCCGTCGCCGGTCAGGAGGACGACGCGATCCTCGTCGTTCGCGGCCACGGCCTCCAGCGTGTCGGCGGCGGCGCCGTACATCGCCTCGGTGAGCGCGTTCTTCTTCTCCGGCCGGGCGAATGCGATCGTCACTACGCCGCGCTCGCGCTCGATCCGCACGTCCGCCATGTCAGCCCCTCCACGATCCTCTTGTCGGGGCCGGATAGCAGGCCGGCGCGGCCGGCGCACCCCGTCTCAGCAGCTCCCCTCGGCCAGCACCTGGTTCCGGCCGTTCGCCTTGGCCTGATAGAGGAGCTCGTCGGCGCGTTGCAGCGCGGAGGTGCCGTTGGGATGGGTGCCGCTCGCGACGCCGGCGGAGAAGGTGACCTGGCCGAGCGGCGCGTCGTTCTCGCGCAGCCGGAAGTGCTTGGCCGCGAGCGCGGCGCGGGCGTCGTCGATGATCGCCGCGGCGGGCTCGGGCGCAAGCCCTTCGAACAGGACGACGAATTCCTCGCCGCCCAGCCGGGCGACGAGATGGCCCTGGCAGCATTCGCGCAGCAGCCCGGCGACGGTCCGCAGCACGCGGTCGCCGACGCCGTGGCCGTAGGTGTCGTTGATCCGCTTGAACTTGTCGATGTCGCAGATGGCGAGGCTCACCGTCGCGCCCTGCTCCTGGAGCTGGGCGAAGCGCTCCTCGAACGCGCGCCGGTTGGGCAGGCGGGTGAGCGGGTCGGAGCGCGCCTCGGCGGAGGCCTCGGCGAGCTTGGTGCGCAGGTTCTCGGCCTCGCTCCGCGCCTGGCTGAGCTGCTGCTCGGCGGCGCGGGTGCGCTCCACCATCGCCCGGGTGATCCCGATCAGCGTGGCGACGCGATCGTCGTCGCCGCCGCCGGCGGCGGCGAGCCGGGCTGCGCCGGCCTCCAGGTCCTCGCCGTAGCTCTTCGCCTCGGCGCGCGAGGCTTCGACGAGGGCGGCGAATTCCTCGACCTGCTGGCGCGTCGCGGAGAGCAGGGCCGCGCTGGCGGCGTCGGTCGGCGCCGCGCCGCCGCCATTGGCCAGCCCGTGCGTCTCCATGATCTCGTCGGCTTCGCGCTGGGTCAGGCGCACCCCGTCGCTGGTCGCGGACTTGATCGCCCGCGCCGCCGGAGACTCGGCATCCACCACGAGCTGATAGATGAGGGCGTAGTTCTGGGGGCTCGGCCAAAGGCCGTGTTGGTCGACGAAGCGCCCGATCTCGCGGTAAAGCGCCTTGCTGTCCATCGATGGCCTCATTCGGTCCGCCCGCGGGCGTCCGTCACGTTCCCGTCGGGCTAGCCGAAAATGGTTAACAGGGCCTAAGGACGAGGCCGCGCGCCGGCGCCGGCGCCGGTTCGCGGCGCGGTCGCGGCGATCTCGCCCGGCGGCGGATCGCCGCGGATCGCGCCCGCGTTGCGCCACGCCAGCGTGATCGAGATGCGGCGGTTGCGCGGATCGTAGCGGTCGTTGGGGACGAAGGGTTCGCGGTCGGCGACGCCCTCGATCCGGCTGATCCGCGACACCGGCACGCCCGAGGCCTGGAGCACGGCGCGAGTGCTCTCCGCGCGCGCGGTCGAAAGCATCCAGTTGTTCATCGTCTGCCCCGCCGAATAGGGGAGCGAGTCGGTGTGGCCGCGCACGACCACCTGGTTGGGCACGCCCTGGATCACGTTCGCGACCTGCGCGACCAGCGCCCGCGCCCGCGGCAACAGCACGTCGGTGCCGACGCGGAACATCGAGAAGTCCGCCTCGTCCATCAGGTCGATCCTGAGGCCCTCGTCGTCCTCGGTGAAGCTGATGTGATTGCGCAGGCTCCTGAGGTCGGGATCGGCCTCGATCCGCCGCATCAGTTCCTGCCGAAGCTGGTTGAAGCGGGCGCGATCCTCGTCGCGCGGCACGGCGCCCTCGCGCGGGCCGCCGGTCACGTCGCGCGGCAGCACGATCGCGCGCATGCCGGTCTGGGTCGCGCGATGCGGATAATTGTCCTCGGCGATGATCGAATCGCCGCCCATGATCCCGTCGGAGCCGGCGCTGTCCTGCTTGTATTCGATCAGCGTCGGCGTGAAATAGTCGGCCAGGCCGCGCTTCTGGTTCTCGTCGGTCGCGCCGATGATCCACAGCAGCAGGAAGAAGGCCATCATCGCGGTCACGAAGTCCGCATAGGCGATCTTCCACACGCCGCCATGATGCTCGGCATGTGCCTGCGCGATCACCTTCTTGACGATGATCGGCTGGGGAGGCGGCTCGTTGTGCCCCCGCTTGCTGGCGGCGCGCGAAGCCATGGCTCAGCGTCCGCGCATGCCGTCGAACACGTCGGCGAAGGCCGGCTGGTTCGTGTGCTGGATGCCGGAGCGGGCCGCCTCGATCACCAGCGGCAGCGGATGGCCGTGCAGCGATGCGATGATGATCTGCTTGACCACCTGATAGATCGCGCCGTCCGCCTCGATCACCTGCCGCGCGCGGTTCGCGAACGGCCCGACGAAGCCGTAGGACAGCAGCACGCCGAGGAAGGTGCCGACCAGCGCCGAGCCGATCATCTCGCCCAGGATCGCGGGCGGCTGGTCGATCGAGGCCATCGTCTTCACCACGCCGAGCACCGCCGCGACGATGCCGAGCGCGGGGAGCGAGTCGGCGAGCGTCTGGAGCGAGCTGGCCGGGCGCAGCGCGTCGTGGTGGTGGGTGCGGATCGAATTGTCCATCACCTCCTCGACCGCGTGCGGATC